>Ga0224557_1001080_pt1 | contig 27469 bp, 23 predicted proteins | sample 714S31014metaG_FD_180677 | JGI IMG/M metagenome (GOLD analysis project Ga0224557, IMG submission 180677) | Peat soil microbial communities from Stordalen Mire, Sweden - 717 S3 10-14 | ecosystem: Environmental > Terrestrial > Soil > Wetlands > Peat | place: Sweden: Norrbotten County, Stordalen... | reverse complement strand
CTCGGCAGCGATCCCGATGACCCGAAGGGAATTGTCGATATCCTCGCCCCGGTTTCCGGCGTGATCACCGATCAGGAAGTGACGAACGCGGCGTTCGTGCAGGCCTACTCTACACCGAACCCATTCACGATTTCGGACCTGACCACCGTGTGGATCGTCTGTGACGTCTACGAAAGCGACATGGCCAACGTGCGCGTCGGGCAACCCGCCGACATCAAGCTGAACGCCTATCCGGACAGAGTTCTCAAGGGCACGATCAGCAACATCGGCTCGATTCTCGATCCGAATATCCGCACAGCGAAGGTCCGTATTGAAGTGGCCAATCCGGGCGAGATGATGCGGCCGGGCATGTTCGGCACGGCAATTTTGTTCGGCAAGGAGAAGCAGAACTACGCGGCTGTCCCGGCGTCCGCGATCGTGCATCTGCACGACCGCGATTGGGTATTCATCCCTATGCAAGAGAAGTTTAAGCGGATTGAGGTTATCAGTGGCGAACAGTTGCCGAACAACATGCAGGTGATTCTATCCGGGTTGCGGCCGGGCCAGCAGGTCGTGACAAACGCGATCAATCTCCAGAATGTGATCGACAATGAATGACGCTCAACTCTGGGGCTCGAGGAAGAAACCATGATTCGCAATCTTGTAGATTTTGCTCTCAATAATCGGTACGTGGTGCTGGCGGTTGGGTTGCTATTGCTCGGCTGGGGTGCGGTGTCGTTTCACAACATGCCCGTCGAGGTCTATCCGGACATCGCCGATAATTACGTGACCATCATCAGCCAGTGGTCCGGGCGTTCGGCCGAAGAAATGGAACAGCAAGTATCGGTTCCCGTCGAAATTCAGATGTTTGGGATTCCGCATCTCACGACGGTGCGGTCGGAATCGATTTTTGGTCTTTCCCTGGTTACGTTGATCTTCGACGACCAATCGGTCAACGACTGGAACCGCCAGAAGGTGCTGGAAAGGCTCACGCAGGTCAATGTGCCGGCGGGCGTGCTGCCTCAAATCGGTACGGACTGGAGCCTCACCGGCCAGATTTATTGGTACACGATCCGGAGCACAAATCCGGCGTATGACCTGATGAATTTGAGGAGCATCGAGGACTGGACTCTGTACAAGGAATTCAGGAAAGTTCCGAACGTCGTGGACGTGAGCGACTTCGGCGGCACCGCGCGCGAATATCAGGTGCGCGTCGACCCGAATAAGCTCATCTCCTACGGCTTGAGCATCAGCCAGGTTGAGAACCAGTTGGCCATCAACAACGTGAACGCCGGCGGCAGCTTCGTCGAAGAGGGCTTGCAGCAACTGAACGTCCGCGCGCTCGGACTTTACCGCAATGTGCAGGATGTCGAGAACACCGTGCTGACGACTTCGAAAGGGGCTCCAGTTCGCGTAAAGGACATCGCTGTCGTCGACTGGGGCCCCAGAATTCGGCTGGGGCGCATGGCCAGAGCCGATCATCGTCCGGACGGCGTCATTGTGGATGAGCCCGACGTGATCCAGGGCGGCGTGCTGATGCGCAAGGGGGCCGAAGAAGGCCCCACGCTCGAAGGGATTCACAACAAGGTGGACGAGCTCAACAATCACATCCTGCCCGAGGGTGTGAAGGTCGTCCCCATGCTCGACCGCAGCGATCTGCTTCATTACACGTTGCACACAGTGCTGCACAACCTCGGCGAGGGAATGATCCTGGTAACGATCATCCTGTTTCTCTTTCTCGGTAATGTTCGCGGCGCCTTCATCGTTGCGCTCACCATTCCGTTTGCGTTGCTTTTCGCATCCATATTTCTCAACCTGAGCCATATCCCCGCAAACCTGATTTCACTTGGCGCGCTCGACTTCGGAATGGTTGTGGATGGCGCCGTCGTCATGATGGAGAACATCATGAGGCACTTGAGCCATCAAGGCAAGAACATTTCGCCGGAAGCGGGCCGCATTACCATGAGCATGAAGACGCCGGTAGAGATGATCCGCGATGCCGCTCACGAGGTCCAACGGCCGGTCTTTTACGCCATCGCCATCATCATCACCGCCTACATGCCGATCTTCACGCTGCAACGAGTTGAAGGGCGTTTGTTCCGGCCCATGGCCTGGACCGTTGCCTTCGCACTACTCGGCGCCATAGTGTTCTCCATTTTCATTGTGCCTGTGCTTGCTGCCCTGCTATTCCCGCATGGTGTTAAGGAATGGCGCAACCCGGTGATGGAGTTCCTGAAGGATCGGTACCGGGGTGCGGTGAAGTTGGCGATCGAGAATCGCTGGATCACCGTTGGCGTTGGCCTGGCTTCGTTGGCGGTCGCTCTTTTCCTGACGTTCAGCGGCGTCATTGGCTCAGAGTTTCTGCCCCACTTGGACGAGGGCGCCATCTGGGCGCGCGGCGAGATGGCGAACAGCATAGGCGAGACGGAAGGCACGCGCTTCGCCCAGCATTCCCGCTATATCCTCGCCTCGTTCCCCGAGGTCACCAAGGTCGTCTCGCAAGCCGGGGCGCCCGACGATGGAACCGACACGGGAGGATTCGGCAACACGGAATATTTCGTCGACTTGAAGCCCAAGGGCCAATGGCGACCCGTCTTTCATCAGAGTAAAGAGGAACTGATCGCCGCCATGGATCGCGAACTGGAGAAATACCCAGGGGCTTTCTGGAATTTCTCCCAGCCTATTGAGGACAACGTGGATGAAACGATGACCGGCACGAAAGGCGGCCTGTGCGCCAAGTTATACGGACCGGACTTGGACGTTCTCGAGGAAAAGGGAGAAGAGATCAAAGATGTTATGGGCAAAATTGACGGGGTCAAGGATTTGGGAATTCAACGCGATACGGGCCAGCCGAATATCGATCTCACCGTTGACCGCCTGGCCGCTGCGCGCTTCGGCATCAATGTGGCCGATATACAAGATGCCGTCCAGACCGCCATCGGCGGTAATCCTGTCAGCCAGGTGTTGCAGGGAGAGGCAGTCTACAACGTGGTGGTGCGCTATCAGAAACCGTATCGCGATACCAAGGAGGCTATCCAGAATATTCGACTGCTCTCTCCCTCGGGAGAGCGCGTCTCGCTGGCTCAGTTGACCAAAGTCCAGGTTCGCGATGACGCCTACGACATTTACCGGGAAGACGGTTCCCGCTATGTGGCCATCCGCTTTGAGGTTCGCGGGCGCGATCTGGGCACCACGGTCAAGGAATCCATCGACAAGATCGCCAAGAATGTGCAGTTACCGCGTGGCTATCGCCTCGAATGGTCGGGAGAATACGATAGCGAAAAGCGAGCCGAAAGCAGGCTGCTCCTCATCGTGCCCCTGACGGTCTTTTTGATCTTCATCATTCTCTACGCCATGTTTCGTTCCTTCAAATGGGCGCTGCTGATTCTTGCCAACGTGGCCATGGCTCGTGTTGGAGGCTTGCTCGCTCTCCTTGTGACCGGCACATTCTTCAGCGTATCTTCCGGTGTCGGCTTCCTGGCGCTGTTCGGCGTCTCGGTTCAGACGGGCGTCATCATGCTTGAATATATCAATCAGCTTCGAGCCCGAGGTTACACTCCGGAAGGCGCTGCGATCGAAGGCGCTGTCCTGCGGCTTCGCCCCATCATGATGACGATGCTGGTGGCAACCTTGGGGCTGCTTCCCGCCGCGATGTCGCACGCCATCGGCTCCGACTCGCAGCGTCCCTTTGCCATCGTCATTGTGGGAGGATTGATGTCAGACCTCCTGTTGAGCATCTTCCTTCTGCCCACGTTGTATGTCTGGATTGCCAGAGAAGGGGACAAGCTCCCGAGACCGGAGGTGGCAAGTGAAGTCTAAGCTGATAACTCTTCTGGCGCGAAGCATGAGCGGTTTTGCCCTGAGTTTCGCTTTCGTAGTGATCGCAGCCAACGCGCAGCAGGCTCTTACGTGGGAACAGGCGAAGGCTAAATTCGAATCGGCGAATCCGGTGCTCAAGGCGGATGCGGCCAACGTGGAGGAGATGAAGGCCGAGGAGATTACGGCCTTTCTCCGCCCCAATCCGCAGTTCACTCTAGCGGCGGATGGAACGCAGATTGCTCCTCACAACAATACCTGGACTCCAACGCGGGGTACAACCGGACAGCCTAACTTCAGTTACCTGCACGAGCGCGAGCACAAGCGCGAACTGCGCTTGCAGAGCGCCAAAGAAGGCACGCAGATTACCCAGTCCCAGCACGTGGACCTCGAAATCAACCTGCTCTTCGGCCTGCGCTCGGCCTTTGTGCAAACTCTCCAGGCAAAGGCGGTGCTGCAGTTGGCCAAGGCCGACCTGGAGTACTATGACAAGATCATCGAGATAAGCCGGGCTCGCTTCAACGCCGGCGACCTTGCCAAGATCGACCTGGCCCGGATCGAGCTTCAGCGCGTGCAATACGAGTCTGAAATCGAGACCGCAATCGTCAATTTGCGGACCCAGAAAATTGCCCTCCTGCTGCTGCTCGACGACCGTACGCCGGTCGACCAGTTCGACGTGACTGGACTCTTTGACCTGGGCCCGGAACTCCAGCCGCTTGGCGATTATCACCAGGTTGCGCTGGACAACAGGCCGGATCTGCGGGCCGCGATCCAGACCATCGAGCAATCGCAGACCAATCACAAGCTGGCCATCTCCAACGGTTCCACAGATCCTACTTTCGGCGCGTGGTACACCTACAACTCCTCGACCAATAACCCCAACGGCCCCCAGACTCTCGGCCTAAGCGTCAGCATCCCACTGCGAATCTTCGACAAGAACCAGGGCGAGAAGAAGCGCACGCTGATCGACATAGACAGAAGCCAGGACGCCGCCGAGGCGGCGAAGGCGCAGGTCTTCAGCGACGTGGACGATGCCTACGAATTGGTGCGCACCAATATAGCGCTTATCAAGCCGTACAAGGTGCAATACCTCGATCAATCACTTTATGTGCGCGACACTGTAACTTTCTCTTATGAGCACGGAGGGGCATCTTTGATGGACTTTCTCAATGCGCAGAGCGACTATCGGGTCGTTCAACTGGCGTATCTACAGCTGATCGGCGCATATATGACGGCTGAAGGCCAAATGAACCTTGCCGTAGGGCACGAGGTGTTCAATGACAACTAAGTCCTTTCTGACGATTGGCTCATATCTGACGTTTGCGGGCCAATTGAATTCTGTTGTCGGACATGAAGTAATCCAATGATTGACGTGGCTCAAGTCAACTGCGCCAGTGGTCTGGCATTTTCCAATACTGCTGCGAAGAGGTCGAATCAATGAAGAGACACGAAGCTCGAGCTCGCATCGAGGAATCTGGCATTCTTCCTTCCGTGCGCGTGACGTCGCGGGAGCTGGCGCGATTCGCGGCAGAGACTGTCTACTCGGCAGGAATCCCCGTTGTCGAGATCACGTTGACCACGCCTGGCGCGCTGGAGGTGATCGACGACCTGGCGAAGCGCTACCCGGATATGGCAGTGGGCGCCGGCACCGTATTGGATGAGGAAGCTGCGCGCTTGTGCGTCGAAGCCGGAGCCAGTTTCCTTACCAGTCCGGGATTTGTTCCGGAGGTCGTGGCCTATGCAAACAAGGTAAATGTTGTGGTGCTTCCGGGAGCATTGACGCCGACCGAAATCATCGCGGCTTGGAAGGCGGGTTCGGATCTTGTCAAGATTTTCCCTACGGGGCATATAGGGGGCATCCAATACGTGCGCGCACTCAAGGTGCCGCTTCCGCAAATCCCGTTGATTGCCACAGGCGGAGTGAATCAGTTGACGGCGTTCGACTTCATTCAGGCCGGAGCAACAGCTATTGGACTGGGGGGAGAATTGTTTCCCAAGGAGGCTTTGCACTTCCGTCAGGACGATCGCATCCGTGAATTGGCGAGCAGGTTCCTTGGCTTGGTGCGGGACGCGCGGGCGTTGCGAGAAACGTATTACTAAGCCATGAGTCCGATCATGCATTCCGGAGCGATGATACCGCTTTTAAAAAATAACTCCATTCCTACTATTCTCTTCATGCGGCCCTCATGTTTTCTCCTCAATACTTGGAGATGGGAGGTAACATACTCATGACTCGGAATCTGTTGGCAACATGCATTCTGTCACTTGCTTTCGCGGGTGTTGCAAACGCACAGGGAACGGCCACTTCCACGGAGACTGGCGCCCATTACACTCAGGCTCAACTGAAGCAGTTGGCGAGCAACGCACACGCGCCAGAGCAATACCAGGCTCTCGCAAGCTACTTCGGGAAGCAACACAAGGACTACCTGCAGCAGGCCACGGAAGAAAAGAAGGAGTGGGAACGCAGGAGCCAGAACGTCACAGGCATCCTTGCGAAGTATCCACGGCCTGTAGACTCGGCACGCAATCTTTACGAGTACTACATGTACAAGGCGACCGAGGCCCAAACGCTCGAAGCAAAGTATGGACGGTTGGCCGCTCCGAATGCGCCTGTGAACGCGGAATAACACGTTTCGCATCAGCAGTGTGACGGAGAGGTCGCGTTGCGGAAAATGGAGGGTAGGGAGCTTGACCAACTGCTTCCTGCCCTCCATCTGTTTTGCCAGAGTATCTACGCGGATTCTTTATGCCATCTTCATATAATTCCAGCTAAGCTTCAGTTAGTTCGCCGGGAGAATGGACCCAGTAAGGTACAAGTCAGATGGAAAATCCAGTTGTCTTGGGATCGACTAAACTCCGGCGAAGGCTCAGGACCCTGGCACAGTGCATGGCTGCTGCCGCAGTCCTGGTTGTGCTGACCTACGGCGGATTTGTCCTCCAGATTAACCTGTTGACAATCAGTCTTCTCTATTTGTTGGTTGTCGTGGCCGCAGCGTCGTTTTTCGGTTTCTGGCAGGCGTCATTTACGTCGATTCTAGCGGTCCTCTTGCTTGACTATTACTTTGAGCCGCCATTATTCAGCTTCGAAGTTGCAAGCTCGGGGATATTTGTTGCGCTTGTAGTGTTCGAGTTGACGGCGCTCACAATCAGCAGATTGCACGGCCGGGAAATGAAAGTCGCAGAGGAAGCGGGTATCCATCGCACGGGGATGGAGCAGTTGTATGAGTTGAGCCGGAGTTCGCTTCTGCTGGATTTGCGCCAGCCGCCGGGACCGCAGCTTGCGGTTTTGATTCATAGAATATTTGACGTACGCGCGGTGGCCTTGTTCGACATGAACCTGGGCCGTCAGGACAGGATGGGCAACTGGGACGCGGGCGAGGAAGATCTGGCCAAAGAATGCTACTTGCGTGATGCCTCACAGGATGATTCGAGCACTGAGACCTGGCAACGCGTCCTGCGAGCCGGGCCAGGGTCTGTGGGCGCTTTGGTGGTGCGCGGGAGGCTCAGTACTCTTGTGGTCGATGCGCTTGCATCTCTTGCTGCCATTGCGATCGACAGACACCAGTGGGTCGACAAGGAAGAAAGAGTAGAGAATGCGAAAAAAAGTGAGCAGTTGCGTGCGACGGTGATGGATGCACTGGCGCATGAGTTCAAGACACCGCTGACAGCGGTTCAGACTGCCAGTTCAGGCTTGCTTGAGCTTGGGGGATTGACGGAGTCCCAGCGCGATCTGGTGACGCTGATCGACGGGGAAGCAATTCGACTGAACCGATTGTGCACACGGCTTCTGAAAACTGCTAAGCTCGATGCGAGACCGGCGGCTCTTGAGACAGCCGACGTGAATGTGCTTGATTTGGTGTCCGAGGTATTGGCCGGCCATGCAGTGGAAGCGGACAGGAACAGCATTGAGGTTGCGGTGGAGGACCCCTCATTGACCGTGCGCGCGGATCGCGGATTGCTTGCCATGATTCTGGCGCAGTACATCGACAACGCGCGGAAGTATTCTACGGCGGGGACGCCGATTGAGATTGCCGCACGAGCGAGTCATAGCGAGGTTCTCATTTCCGTACATAACTTCGGATCGACGATTCGGATCGAAGACCGGGAACGGATATTTGAACGTTTCTACCGGTCACCGGAGTTGAAAGATGCCGTTCCCGGCACAGGCATCGGGCTCTCTGTGGCAAGGAAGGCAGCTGAGGCTCATCATGGGCATGTGTGGGTCATAAGCGATGACACGGAAGGAACGACATTCTTTTTTTCCCTTCCCATGGACGCAAGGAGGCCGCATTGAATACGGAGCAGTCGAATGCTGGGCAGGGCACGATCCTCGTGGTAGACGACGACAGTTCCACGCGGCGCGCATTGCGTGTGACATTGACTGGCATGGGCTTCACGGTTGTGGAAGCGGCCCGCGGCGAGGAGGCACTATCGCTGGCTCGCGTGACCTGGTTCGATGCGGTGCTGTTGGACGTGGATATGCCGGGGATGGGCGGAGTGGAAGCCTGCCGAAGTATCCGGCGAGCGGTTGCGCGCTTGCCGATCCTGATGTTGACAGTCATGGACAGCGAGGATGACAAGGTGCTGGCGCTCGACGCCGGCGCCGACGACTACATCACGAAGCCGTTTCAAGTGCGGGAGTTGACAGCTCGCTTGCGCTCGGCAGTGCGCAGGAGAAATGCTCAGGATACCTATCGGGACGCACCGATTCGCCATGGCCAACTTGAGTTGGATCCAGTGAAATACCGGGTGATGAAGAGTGGACGTTCGATTCATCTGACGCCAAAGGAATTTGAGATGTTGCATTACTTGATGATGCACGCCGGCGAGCCGATTCCACACGCCAGGTTGCTGAAATCTGTTTGGGGTCCGGAGTATGGAAACGAACTCGAGTACCTTCGAACATTTGTCCGCCAACTGCGCAAGAAGATTGAAGACGACCCGCGAAATCCACGCTATCTGTTGACGGATGCTTACGTCGGCTACAGGTTCAGCGAACAGGTGCCAGAGCCTTAGAACAACTGAGTGCAGGCCCCACAAGTTGCAGCGCCATAGCAATCTGATTTTGTTCAGACGATGATCGAGCACGCTTTGCCGGGGTCTAACTGTTGGCAGTGTAGAGCCGGTGTTTTCGACCCAGGTGAGGGTAGGACAATCACAAGAGCAGCAGCGCGATGGCGGCCTGAGGCCGCTGACCTGCATGTTATTGAAAATACGTTTGATTGATCATTCGATTTCTAGCGCGTCCGCCAATATAATCAATCACTTGAAGATCCCGCCACATTGAGCTTCGCGGCATTTCGACACCGTTGCAATGGAAACCTCATATCGTCGACTCTCGCCTGGTCTCATTTCAGGCGTTCAGGTGACACCGAGTCACGGATGCGCAATGCCTATCGATCGGAAATGTAGCGTCCGCCATGCGGTGTTATGAAGGAATGGTAGAATCGCGCATCATGGCGTATAAGCGAGCAGGGCGATCTGAAGAATGCGGGGTGGTTGCCATGCGCAGACTAATCCTGCTGGGACTGCTGGCAGCCATGGCGCTTCCCGCCGGCGCCGCCAGGCACGTGACCGTGGCGCAGTTGGAAAAGATGCTTGCCGCCGCCGATGTGAAGCATCGGGAGGGTACCGAGTTGGTGCGCCAGCTTGGCGATATCGAGCTCACGCAGCGGCTCACGGATGTCGCGCGGGACCGCATCTGCGCCAATCTGCATCTGGGACCGCAGGCAACCCTGGCCCTGCAACTGGTGGCCGATCAGTCGGCTTTTCTCGACCCTCCGGCGGGCGAATTGCCGGCGAACGCCAAGCCCGACGACGCCACCGCACAGCGCATTCTGGATGCCGCGCGTAGCTATGTCACCAAGACATTGCCGCACCTGCCCGACTTCTTTGCCACCCGCACCACGTACAGCTTCGACGACAGCCCGCAGGTATTCAAAAAGGATGAATGGCCGGTCCGCGCCGGCCTGCATCTGGTGGGAAATTCCAGTCGCGAGATCAGTGTTCGCGGCGACCACGCATTGCCGGCCGCGGCCCCGCAATCGGCGAAGAGTGCCCCCACTGCCCCAGCAACAGCGAAGGAGCCGGGACTGCAATCCTGGGGCGAATTCGGCAGCGTGCTGGCCGTGATCTTTGTCGACACGGAGAAAGTCAGGCCGTCCTTCCACCACTGGGAACGCGAACCCGGCGGAGTGGTTGCCGTCTACCGGTACACGGTGGCCAAGTCCGACTCGCATTACAGTGTGGATTACTGCTGCATTTCCGATGGATCCCGAGGCAACGGCCGTCAGGGGGGCGGGCGGCGCGGCGGATCGGCGCAGCAGACGAATTCGCCGGGCGATGGCTCATCCGTCTTCCACAAGACGCCCGGCTATCGCGGGTCCCTGTTCATCGATCCTTCGTCGGGGGCGATTCTCCGCATTACCCTGGAAGCCATCATGGATGACATCCCCATCCCGCGGGTGGCTACCCTCATCGATTACGGACCCGTGGTCATCGGCGAGCGCAGATACATTTGCCCGCTGCGGAGCATGACTCTTACCCAGGCTCTGGCCAACGCAAATTCCACCGCTCCCATGCACCCCATGTCCCCGGACGAGCAGCCCAACGAGATCATGCAGGTGAACGAAACCACCTTCACAAACTACCATCGCCTGGGCTCGACGGTGAGGATACTCAGCGATGCGGAAGCAGCGCCAGCTTCCCACCCAGAAGCAGCGCCAGCTTCCCACCCATAAGACATGCATCCAGGCTCTGACCGTCCTGCTCGACCGGCGCACAACGAAGGGCACGAACAATTCCCCACGGAGATGGAGCCGCGGGATATAATTTCGGCGAAGAATCAAACCCGGTTGGAATGAACTCAATTCATTTACTCTGTGAGGCCCCATGATCTCGATCCATCGCGCACTTCTGGTTGCGACCATCCTTCTCGCCACGCCTGTTCTCCATGCCAAGAACCAGGAAGACGCCATCCAAAAGCAGATCGACGCTCTGCGCGATGGTCCGCAAGCGCAGCGGCCCGCGGCGACACTCAAGCTGGCTACCGATATCCGTGCGCTGCCTGCCAGCAAGGGCAAGGTGACGCTGGCCGACAATCTGGAACACATGGCCACGGAGGGCGATCCAGGCATGGAGACGCTCCAGGCTGTCGCGGACACGCTCGCGCAAGCCCTCACCGAGACTCCGGTCCCGGCCAAAAAGGACTGGCCTGCGCCGCCCTACTTCGATCTGGCCAAACTTGTGCATTACGAGCACGCCACCACCACGCTCAGCGACCCGAACTATACCAAGGCCGCCGATGCGCTGACCAAGAACGACGCCGATATCGGGAAAATCGATTTCACTCTCAAGGATATTAACGGAAAGAAAGTCACTCTTTCGCAGCTTCGTGGAAAGGTTGTTCTGGTCAGCTTCTGGACCACCTGGAGCCAACCGAGCGAACAGGAGATGCCCGATCTCGACGCCATCTACACGCATCTCGCGTCCAAAGGCCTGGTCATTCTCTCCATCGACCCCGAGGACATCCCCATGTCGGATCTGATGAAGGTGGCCACTTACGTTACGCAAACGAGCTACCACGCACCTGTGCTTCTCGATCCCGGGGGGAAGGTTCAAGGCATGTTCCACCTTGACGGGGCCATGCCGGAAAGCTTCGTTTTCGACCGGGAGGGCAAGCTGGTGGCGGTCGCGATCAACAAACGCACGCAGCGCCAGTTCCTGAACATGATTGCGTTGGCCGGCATCGAGCCCTAGGTCTCTGACCGCATGAATTCGTGCGTTGCAAGGGAGTGTTGCGGTATCCCACCCTAGCCACAAAAACAAGAACGTGGCGAGGGTGGGGCACCCGAAGTTTCATCTCCCATGGGCCGGCGAAGCCGGCGGGGCCCTAAGAAGAAACAAGATTCCGATTGTGCTGCAAGTTCAACAATCCACACGGAAACAGCGTGTTTGGGCAAAAGCAGCGAGTTAGCTCCCGCTGAAGCGGGGATGGCGAGTTAGGGAATCTCTGAACAAGCTCTTCCTGGCGACAAACATTCCCTCAGAGGCTAAACAGGCCGCGGAAAAACTCGTTCGGGCGGTAGGCCAGGGATTTATCCCTGGCACAAAGGCAGCAGAATCAGTGCGGGCTTTAGCCCCTGAGGTATGCTTTTTGCCGCCTTTGACCCAGAACAGGCCTTTTTCCGCAGCCTCTAAAGCCCGCATTGATTTTGCAGCATTTGCGGCACGACTAAAGTCGTGCCCTGACACAATATGAACTTGTACAGAGGTTCCTTAGCGGGTTAGCGGCGGCAGCGCCGGACGCAGTTTCATCGCTCCGTGGGTCGAAACCGGATCATCCCGATCCGTGGGGAGCTGCCTCTGACCAGGGGCAAAAACAAAGACGCGGCGAGGGTGGGCCAGCCAGGCTCAACTCAAGATGCACCCAGGCTCAGTTCAGGATGATTGTTGGGGTGGGAAAAAGGTGGAATCCCAGGTCTCAAAAGGCGGGGGTGAGACCTGGGATTCCTTCCGGGAGTGGTGGGCCTGTCGGAGAGACGGGCCAGCTTCGCTCCAATTGCGGCCCTTGGAGTCAGGCTGCGGTCTTTTGCTCGGTTGGCTTCTGTGGCTGCGCCAACTCGTCGAAAATTGCGCGGTACTGGATCATCGCGGTGCGGAGCTCCTCCGTGGTGGCTTCGGCTTTGCCGAGGCGAACGGCGACGGCATGGGCAAGGCGATAGTTTTCCATGACGCGGGGGTAGTTTACGGAGACATCGGCGGCGCGCTGCTCGAAGCTGGCGCGGGGATAGCCCCGGGCCTCAAGAAGCGCATTGATGAGGTCGTCGGCTTCAGTGACGGCGGCCTTGGGATGATCGACGAAGCGGGCCTGGACAGTGTACCACTCGGTGACAAAGCGGTCCCGCTCGACAACGCCGAGGTCGCGGAGTTCGAGGGTTTTGACGTGGGTTTCACGGTCGGCCAGTTTGGATTCGGCCTGGCGCGCTGAGCCGTGGCTGCGAACGGCGCGGTCGTATTCCGAGCCGAAACGGTTGCGGAGGGCCAAGGTTTTGGTTCTGCGGTGCTCAACGTACGCGGCAACGGCGATGGCGACGACGACGATCAGCACAACTGCGCCGATGATGAGCTGGGTGTTTGTGAAGCTGTAGTACATTCCGTTGAATTGAAATTGCATTTCGTTCTCCTGTGCGGCGATTCCCGCGACGGATGGAGGTTGATGGTGAAAGTTTCCGGGCCCGGGGGAGGGCCAATGGGATCGATCCTAAGCGGGGAAGCGGGTGTACGCTGGCCAAAACTGCTCAGTGTACATTTTCACGTTTTGGGGGAGTTTTTTTGCGGCTGGCCTATCTTATTCAGCGTCGGTCGAGGAGGCATCCTGGGAACTGCGCGGTTTTGCAGCGATCCGCTGCGGTTGCGGAGCGTAAGAGTCAAGGTACGCGGCAGCGGCAACGATCAGGGTGAGGATGAGAATAAACGCGCCAACGGTGAGATTGGCATTGGTGAGGAAACCGTACATTGCGTTCTCCTGTTCGGGGAATGTCCGTGATCGCAGAGATGTGAAGGAAGCCGTCGCTTGGGCGCTGAGGTCTGTGCAATCCATCATCAGCGGGGGAGATGCGGGAGTTCTGGCCAGTTTTGCACAGTGCGGAAGGGAAAGGAGGATGAGTTGGCGAGCGGGCGCTAGTTCTTTGGCCGTATGAAAATGTTCCTTTTGGAAATGTAGCGCCGGCCTCCTGGCCGGCTGTAACGTGGGCCTCCCGGCCCACGTTCGTTCATTGGATAGAACATCTTCATCCGGTCACGGACCTAGAGTTCGTCTTTGCCGGGGCGGAGCATGAGCTGCCTGATGGCTTCTCGGGGGTCTTTTCCTTCGTCGAGGATCAACTCCATCTGTTCGGTGATGGGCATTTCTATGTTGTGGAGGCGGGCGAGGCCGAGTGCGGCGCGGGTGGTGCGGACGCCTTCAGCGACTTTTCCGCCTAGACTATCGAGGATTTCGGGGAGGTTGCGGCCCTGGCCCAATGCTTGTCCCACAGTGCGGTTGCGGCTGAGCGAGCCGGTGCAGGTGAGGACGAGGTCGCCCACGCCGGAGAGGCCGGCGAGGGTTTCGCGGCGGCCGCCGCAGGCGATGGCGAGGCGGGTGATTTCAGCAATTCCTCGGGTGATGAGGGCGGCGGCGGAGTTGTGGCCGAGGCCGACTCCGGCGGCGATTCCGGCGGCGATGGCGATCACGTTCTTGAGGGCTCCGCCGAGTTCGACGCCGATGACGTCGGTGGAGGTGTAGAGGCGGAGGGTTGCAGAAGAGAACTCGTTCTGAATGCGGGCGGCGACTTCAGGGTCGGTAAAGGCTACGGTGACGGCGGTGGGCTGGGCCTGAGCCACCTCAAGGGCGAAGCTGGGACCGGAGAAGGCGCCGATGGTGAGATGCAGGTCGGCATAGGAACGAGGCGCAGGCGAGATTCCCGAAGAGCTTACTTCCAGGCCTGACGGCTCGGCTGATGGATCTGGGTTGGTGTCATGGTTTCTGTCAAGGCTAAAGACCTGGCCTTTCGTCTGAGCAGCGTCTTCGGCGAGGCTGGAGGCGATGACCTGGGTCATGCGGAGGAAGGTGCGGTCTTCAACGCCCTTGGTGGCGCTGACGATGATTTGGCCGGGGTGGAGATGGGTGCGGAGACGAGCGAGCGTGGGACGGAGGAACTCGGAGGGGACAACGGAGACGACGATCTCCGCATCGGCGACGGCCGCTTCGCTGCCGGTGATGGCAATTTCCGGGGGGATGGGAAAGCCGGGCAGGAATAGGGTGTTTTCGTGGGGTTCGGCGATTTCGCGGGCGGCTTCAGGGCTGTGGGCCCAGAGGGTAATGTGGTGTCCGCCACGCCGGTGAAGCGAGAGGGCGATGGCGGTTCCCCATGCGCCGGAACCTAAAACGACGATACGGCTCATGCGGTTCCTGTCTTTCGTTTGGGGGCTCCGAAGCGGGATTCCTTGCCGGTGAGAAGGCGGCGGATGTTGGGCGAATGCTTGGCGACGATCAGCCCTGCGACGATGAACTGGACGGCAATGAAAAAGGGCGGGCGGTCTCCCCCGCCTTGTATCCGGACGAGTAGCCATGCGAAGACGGGGAAGCTGGCGGCGCCGAGGACGGAGCCCAGCGAGACGTAGCGGGTGATCAGAATTGTGAGGAAGAAGACCGTAATGGCGGCGAGCGCGGCGAGCGGGGCGGCGACCAGGAAGACGCCAAAGCCGGTGGATACGCCTTTTCCGCCGCGGAAACGCAGCCATGGCGGGAACATGTTGCCGAGCACGGCGCAGAGGGCGGCAAGGGCTTCGAAGTTGCGGATGGATTCAATGGGAATGCCGTGGGCGATGAGCGTGACGGCGGCGATGCGGCCGAAGTAGACGGCGGCGCAGCCTTTGAGCATGTCGATGAAGAAGGTGACGAGGGCGAGGCCCTTGCCGCCGGAGCGGAGGACGTTGGTTGCGCCGATGTTTCCGCTGCCGATGGCGCGGATGTCCTGATGGCGGAAGATGCGGACCAGCAGGTATCCGGTGGGGATGGACCCGAGCAGGTAGGCGGCGACCGCGATGAGTAGATTTGCGAGGAGCATGCCGAAGGAGAGTTTAGCAGGTGCCACCCGCGGTGGGGCAGCCGGCGCTTGCGCGCCGCTAGCGACTGAGGCTCAGTCGGAGACGATCAGCTCTCCGGGAAGGATGGGCCGAGTGCGGTAGAGCTTGCCGTGGGCGGCCAGCAGACCCATGAAGAGCAGCACGGCGACATAGACGATGAGCTTGGCCAGGTCGCCGGGGTGACCGCGGGGCAGGATCTTCCATAGGACGAAGAGGACGGTTTGCGCGGCGGTGACCGCCCAGACGGTGCCGTAGAAGTAGCGGCGCTCCATGCCTTCGGACCGGGTGGAGGGGCCTACACGGGGCAGCTTGCCGATGGCGCCGAGAAACAGAATGACGGCGCAGAGGGGGACGTAGGCGTAGTAGTAAATCTGCTTCATATACCAGATGCCGGTGAAGGCATTGATGAGGACGCCAGCCAGGTTGAGGAGGGCAAAGTTGAGTGCGGCGTTCCAGGCGAAGGTGTAGCAGACGCGGCGATAGAGGGGATTGGGCTTGTCCTCGTCAAAGCGGATGATGTAGGGGCGTGGCTCCGCGCCGGGCAACTGGCCGCGAAGGCCCGCGATGCCTGTGCCGAGGAGGACGGCGGCGAGCCAGGCCAGATTGCCCCCGTGAAAACCACGGGCAAAGAGCGAAAAGGTGAGGGGGCCTGGGGTGAGGAAAAAGACCGAGATCCAAATGGGCCAATGGCAGAGGCGGTAGATGCGGGTGTTGCGCTTGCGGACCTTGCGCTGGTGGGCAAAGTCAAGTTTTCCGCGATATTGCATTGGGGTGAGTTTCTCAGGGCGAAGGGGAAGCCGTCAATGTTGGGGTGTCGCGGGGCGGAGTCAGCGTTGGAGGATCGCGTTGCGGGCGGAGCGCACCTCCGCGGCCAGCACCTTCAAAATCATGAAAGACAACAGCGGATCGGATTCCATCAGGGCGGTGAATTGATCGCGGGTGACAAAGGTCAGCTCGGCGCCGCTGTGGGCGGTGGCCGACAACGTGTAGGGCTCGTCGCCGACGAGTCCAGGGAGGCCAAGGAGCGAACCGGGCGCTGCCTGAGTGGAAAGAAGCGGTTTGCCGCGGAGGGAATCCATGGTGAGGGTGACCTCGCCCTTGTGGAGAATGTAGAGGCCAGCGGGGGCGTCGCCCTGATGAAAGAGAGCGCGATCTTTGTCACACGAGATTGTGGTGGATTGCTTTTCGAGCGCCAGGATCAGTTCCGGGTTGGCGAGAAACGCAGACGGGTCCAGCTTCAATTGCAGCCTCCGGGGAGGGAAAATCGGGGGTTCAGTAGAACAATTGCCTTTTGGCGCTTGGTTGCTATGGTTGCATCGATGGAGGCGGGAGTTGTGTGATGGGGGTCACCTATTCATGGTCAAGGCGGCCAGGGTGCGCGACCTCCGCGATGTAAATTTAGAGGATTACCACCAGGAAGCAAGGGAAAACGCCATGCCCATGAAGAATCCTCCCCATCCAGGGGATTTTATTCGGACTGAGATTGTCGAGCCAGCCGGTTTGTCTGTTACGGCGGCGGCGGTGGCGCTTGGCGTTTCCCGGCCTGCGCTGTCGAGCTTGCTGAATGGGAAGGCCGGGATTTCCTTCGCTATTGCATTTGCTTGAGTTCGTCGCAGATATATGGAAGGCCCATCTTGCAACCCTCGGTGAACAGTTGCCTGGCTTTGTTGAGATCCTGTGCGGCTCCATGGCCAAGCCGGTAAAGGTTCCCCGCATCACTGCAACCGGCGCCAACTCCGCCATCGCAAGCCTTGGAATAGAGCGTCAGCGCCCGCGGGTAATTCTGCGCAACGCCCGTGCCGTTTTCATACAAAGTGCCCAGGCATCCGCATCCGGCAGCGTTTCCGCCATTGCAGGCCTGACTGTAAAGGGCTGCGGCTTGCGCATAAAGCCCCTGACTGTAGAGCCTGTTGCCCTGTAGTACCATCTCCGCCAAATTCGGCTTCTGAACGGCCGGGTTGGAATTCACCGCAGGCGCAGGACCCGGCTGCTGCGCAACAGCGGGTTGCGCTGGCACTGCGCTCGGGCCCGAGGCGGGCGCTGATGCTGGGGTGGAATTCGTGCCTGGCGATGACGCAGGCTGAGGCACCGCCGGTTGTGATGGCTGCGGCTTCGATCCCGGCCCAAATAGCCGCCCCATCGCGAACACTCCAAACAGAACCACGACAGCCAAAGCTCCCCACGCCCATCCGGGAAGCCTCCGCCAGCCAGAGCTCGGGGAATCACTCTCCGCCTGGGAGGTTCGCAAATCGGCGGGTTCCGGCGCAGGCTTCGCAGCCGGCTTCGGCGTCGCGTGCACCTCTTCAGAGATCGGCGCCGGCTTGACGGCTGCCTTTTCAACAACCGGCTCCGGCGGCCTCCATAGCGGGGTTTCGGCAACCGTGTGCTTTTGGATCAGCCGTGCAATCGTGTCGCACAACTGCAAAAGGTAGCGCTCCATCGGAGGGGTGAGCGCGTCCAGCCAATGCGTATTGCTGAGCGCAAACTCCATGGCGTCGGAGGGCAGCACGTCTTCAATGCGAAAGGGAACAATGATCTTTCCCTTGCTGACGGCCCGCTCAATCTCGCGCCGCACCTGCGGAGAGCCGTTTGCGTGGGCCGAGAAGACCAGCAGCACAATCCGGCAGGAGGCGAGCGCATCGACAATGGATTTGCCGTACTCTTCGCCGGCGAGGATGTCGCGGGGCGCGATCCAGCAAGAGATGCGCTGCGCCTCAAGCGCCGCGCACGCGGCGTCGGCGACCTGCTTATCTTGCGAAGAGTGACAGATGAATACGCTGTGCGCCATGCCTCTCCGAGCCTCAACGTTGGTTATGTTCCGGTGAGGAGATCATATACCGGATTTAAATCGCGGAGAGCATCAAAGCTTGCTGTGGGCTCTGAGCCGACTCATCTAGACTTCGCTGCCGGGGCATTCCTTGGCCGGAGATAGAAAGCCCGGGGCTAAAGCCCTGTCGCTTTGGACACGCTTTCAGGGGCATGAATGCCCCTGCTCCCTCCGAAGCCACAAACAATGACAAGGGTATTCAAGTCACAAAAAATGGCAAGGGCATTCACCCTTTTCTGTGGGGAGTTTGTTGAAGAAGTAAGATGCGTCGGCCCTGCTTGTTGCCTACATCAGCCTTCTGCGGATGAGGTCGAGGGCTTGCTGGGTGGCGAATTCGCGGACGCGGGTGCGGTCGCCGCGGAAGGTGCGCTCGGTGGCTTCGTTCTTCTGGGCGTCGGAGACGGCGATGTGGACGAGGCCTACGGGTTTGTCTTCAGTTGCGCCGGTGGGTCCGGCGATGCCGGTGATTCCCAAGCCCAGAGTGGCGCCGGTGCGGAGGCGGATGCCGTGGGCGAGGGCTTTGGCCACTTCAGCGGAGACAGCGCCGTGCTGGGCGATGAGTTCGGGGGAGACGCCGGCGAAGGCGTACTTGAGGGCGTCAGAGTAGACGACTGCGCCGCCGAGGAACGAGCGGGAGCTGCCGGACACGCTGGTGATGCGCTCGGCGATCATGCCGCCGGTGCAGCTTTCAGCGACGGCGAGGGTGGCGTCGCGGAGGCCGAGGTAGAAGAGGACAATCTGCTCCAGAGACTCGGCGGATTCGCCGCCAGAGGAGTAGACCCAGTCTTCAAGGGCTTCTTCCATGCGGCCGGCGAGCTCGTCGACGCGCTGCTGGGCAACGGTGGCGCTGGGTTTGGAGCAGAGGAGGGTGAGCTGAATGTCTCCGGCGTGGGCGAGGATGGTGGTTTCAACGTCTTTGTAGGCGGTGTAGATGGGAGCGAGAAACTTGTCGGCCTGGGACTCGGGAATCATGGCGGCGCGCAGGGTGCGCTTGGCGATGGCTCGCTTGGGGATGGCGGCGCGCAGGCGGGGCAGGCACTCGGCGTCAAAGAGGGGTTGGCACTCGCTGGGAGGGCCGGGGACGAGCAGGATGAGCTTGCGATAGCCGGCAAACCTGGTGTCGAGCCACTGGCCGGGTGCGCTGCCGTTGGGGTTGGGCAGCACGGTAGCGCCCTCGAGGACGTCGGCCTGCTTGAGGTTGTTGGTGGGCATGGGCACGCGCAAGAGAGCGGAGCGGGCATGGAGGGCGGCGACCAGCGTGGCTTCGCGGCGGAGGGTGAGCGAGAGAGCTTCAGCGACGGCTTCGCGGGTGAGGTCGTCCTCGGTGGGGCCGAGACCGCCGGTGATGGCCAGGATGTCTGTCCGGCCGAGGGCGATGCGGATGGCGCTGACGAGATCCTTGCGGCGGTCGCCGACGATGGTCTTGAAGGTGACGGTGACGCCGATCTCATTGAGCTTCTCAGTGAGATAGAGCGAGTTGGTGTCCTGACGCCAGGGGGTGAGCATCTCGGAGCCGACGGCGATGATTTCGGATTTCATAAAAGCAGGGATCAGAGATCAGTTGTCAGTTGTCAGTTGTCAGAACCTAAAACAAATTCAGTCCTTCGACTCCCAAGTCAACATCATAAACGGCATCGTGGGTGGCGAGGATGGTGGTGCCGAGGGGAGAAAAGGCGACGCCGATGAGGTTGTGTCCGGCCAGGACGAGTGAGGCTTCGCCGTCCGGGGTCACGCGCACCAGTCCAGGGTGGCCATGGAGACAGGCGGCGAGGTAGACATCGCCGTCCTTGGAAAGAGCGAGGCCCTGGGGACGGCCGAGGCCGCGGAACCAGGCGCGGGTTTCGCCATGGGAGTCGATAGCCCAGATTGCGTCGTTGGAGGAAAGCGAGGGGGCGGTGACGAAGAGGGTGCCCGCGGCATCGGCGGCGAGGTGATAGGCCGCAACGCTGGGCTCGAGAGTGGCGTGGACGAAGATGCGGCGCTGGGGATCGATTTTGAAGATGGTTCCGCTGCGGTCGCCGACGAAGAGGTTTCCCTCGGCGTCGAAGGCTGCGCCGGTGGCCACGCCCATGCCTTCGGCGTAGACATTGGACTCGCCGGATGCGTCGACGCGGTAAACGTTGCCCTCGGCACGGGAGGTGACGAAGAGGTCGCCGTCGGGGTTGAAGGCGAGGCCGGTGGCGTTGAGGATGCCGGTGACAAAGGGAGTGCCCCGGCCGTCGGGGCTCACGCGCACGATGGATACGGGGGTCTGCTTGCCACGGGGGCCGGAGATGGTGGCATAGATCATGCCGGAGCGGCTGACGGCGGGGCTGGTGACGGGGTGCAGACCTTCAGAGAGTTGGTGGGCGACGCGGAGGGGCGCCGCATTGCTGGCGCCGGCGGGGTTGCGGACCTCAATAAGGCCGGTGGAGGCTCCCTCGGGGACGCGTAGAGCCAGACGGGTGGGGCGGCTCATCGAGACGTGGGCGGGGTGGCCGTCGACCAGCACGGCGGGCAAAACGGCAGACTGCCCGAAGCTGAACGGGCCCAGATGAGCTCCGATCAGTTCGACTTCACCGAGGGGCAGAGCGGCGGCGGGGACGATGTCGTCGATGCGGGGTTCGGGGAGTATTTCCGGAGCGGATTGGGAGCGGGTACGGGGCATGTTTCGACCTAGATCCAGATTCGTAACAAGGATGCTACACCCAAAGCATACAGGCCGGCGGCCACATCATCGAAGACGATGCCCCAGCCTTCAGGAAGGCTTTCAAGCTGGCGGGCGGGAAAGGGCTTGGTGATATCGAAGAGTCGGAAGAGGATGAGGGCGATGAGGGCGTGACGCCAGTCGACGGGGCTGAAGAGCAGGGCGATCCATTGGCCGATGACCTCGTCAATGACGACAAAGCCGGGGTCTTTGCGTCCGGATTCGCGGGCGGCGATGGTGGCGGCGGGGACGCCGAGGAGGAGCGTGAGGGCAATAGCGGCGAGCAGGGCGAGGAGCAGGGTTTGCGAGGTGGGATGGAGAGCTGTGGCATAAGCGGCCCAAAGGAGGACGGCGGCGACCGAGCCCCAGGTGCCGGGACCGGGCTTGCCGAAGCCCGCGCCAAAAAAGGTGGCAACGGTCCAGGCCCAGAAAGTTTTGCGGGCTGACGGCGGTTGGCAGATATTGCCCTGATGGCTAGTCGTCATAGGAGTCACCGTTGCCGCCGCTGGACTGGTTGCCGCCAAGGCCGCCGAGGTCTTCAAGGACTTCGGGGTCGAGGACGGGGGAGCTGATCTTGTAGACTCCCATGGCCCACTTGCCGAGGTCGATCTTGCGGCAGCGGTCGGAGCAGAAAGGGAAGTCCTCATCGTTGAAACGGACCAGCATGCCGCAGGTGGGGCAGCGGTGGAGTTTGACGGATTTCTTCTTTGCGGCCATGGGCTTGATCCTTCGACTCTTGAGCCACTTGCAAAATTCCACGGAGAGGGCAATAAGCGTCAGGGCACGACTTCAGTCGTGCCGCCAGTTCAGCAGGAAGATGTTGGGCTTTAGCCCCTGCGTCTCTTTGTTTTCAATTGTTTGCAATTCCGCAGCGGCTAAAGCCGGAATCCTATTTGGATTCTTTGCGGCGCGACTCAAGTCGTGCCCTGACACTTCAAACGTTCCCGACGTCGAATTTTGCAAGTAGCTCATAGTAAAACAGATTCGATCGCTTTCAAGTCGCCTGTTCGGGGGAGAGGGGTGGCGAGTTGGTACCACACGCGGAGTTACTTTTGCCGAATCATCCTACCAGTCACGGTGCTCTACACAGGGCCGGAAACGATGCGGGCGACTACGTCGTACTCGTGGGCCTCAGTGATTTGTGCCTTGTAGAAGCGGCCGGGTTCGAGGGTCGTGATGCTTGGCCCGAGTTCGGCGAAGTCGTTGATGTAGACTTTGCCGTCGATTTCTGGAGCGTGGAACTGGGTGCGGCCTTCCCATAGGAGCGGAGTCTCTTCGCTCTCACCTTCGGCGAGCAGAACTAACTCGCGGCCAACCCACTGCTGCTTGGCACGCTTGCTGATGGATTGCTGAAGTTTCATCAGGCGGCGCTTGCGGGCTTCAATGGTGCGCCTGGGAACCTTGGCGTCGAGAGAGAATGCGCCGGAGCCTTCTTCGTCGGAGTAACTGAAGACGCCGAGCCAATCGAAGTTAGCGGCTTTGACAAAGTCTTCGAGGATGGCGATGTCTTCAGCGGATTCGCCGGGGAATCCGACGATGAAGGAGGTGCGGAGGGCGATGCCGGGAACGGCGGCGCGGACCTTGTCTAGAGTCTTGAGGAAGATATCGGCGCCTGCGCCGCGCTTCATGGTCTTCAGGACTTGCGGAGAGGCGTGCTGGAGGGGGACATCGAGATATTTGCAGATGTTGTCGTGGCGGGCGATGGTGGCTAGCAGGTTATTGGTTATGCGGTTGGGGTAGGCGTAGAGGAAGCGGAGCCAGCGGAGACCTTCAATGCGCGCGAGGGCGTCAAGGAGGGTGGCGAGGCCGTCTTTGATGCCGAGATCTTCGCCGTAGCAGGTGGTGTCCTGGCCGATGAGCGTGATTTCCTGGACGCCGCGGGCGACGAGCTGTTGCGCTTCGGCGACGACGGATTCAAAGCGGCGCGAACGGAACTTGCCGCGGAGGTTGGGGATGACGCAGAAGGTGCAGGGATGGTCGCAGCCTTCGGCGATTTTGATGTAGGCCGAGGATTTTGGGGTGGTGAGGAAGCGGGGGGTGGATTCGTCGTAGAGATAGGTGGGCAGGAAATGGGTAGCGCCCTTCCAGTCGTCGCGGCGGAAGCGGCCTTGTTGTTCGCGGAGGTTGCCTTCCGCGCGAGAGGTAAGCGGGGACTGGTAGGTCGGGGTTTCAACCCCGACAGAAAGGCTGACAAAACCAGCGTGGGCTTTAGCCCCTGAGGTATGTTTTTCTGGAAATTCGTCCTCAATCCCTAATTTCCCCACAGCCTGTTTGTGCGTTCCGGCCTGGGCTTCTCGGCCCGGTCGCGTTTCAACGTGGCCGTTGCCGCCAAGAATATTGAAAAGCGACACCGGCGCGGTGGTTGGCATGGCGAGGCCGGCGGCTTGGAGGATGGATTCGAGTTCGCCGGTGCCGACCACGGCGTCGACTTCGGGGATGCTCTTCTGGATTTCGTCGCGGTAGCGCTCGACGAGGCAGCCGGCGACGATGAGCTTTTTCGCCCGACCGGAGGTCTTGTAGCGGGCCATTTCAAGGATGGTGTTGACGGATTCCTGCTTGGCCGTGTCAATGAAGCTGCACGTGTTGACGACGAGGATATCGGCTTCTTCGGGATGGGCAGTGAGGCGAGCGCCAGCGCGGTCGAGCAGGCCCATCATCACCTCGGAGTCGACGAGGTTCTTGGGACAGCCTAAGGAAATAAAGCCCACGGCGGGGGCCGTGGGTGGGGAAAGTTTGCTCACAGTTCTATTGTAACTGCGAAGCGGTTTTTCATGCGGGAAGTAACCGCCGATCCCGTCGCGGAGGCTCCGGGCATAGCTGGCGGCGGAGTGTTAAAATCGATCAGTGCCGGGTCCTACGCGACGTAATCCCGCCAATCCCGCCAGGTCCGGAAGGAAGCAACGGTAACGGGCTAGTACGGGCGCAGTAGGTCACCCGGTACTTTTTTGCAGGGATCAGGGATCAAGGGTTCAGAGATCGGCTGGCTAACCCTGCGCAAGGAGAAGTGCATTGAGCCTCACTGTTCGCCCTATCGTGGGCCGGCGCGCGAAGATTTCGGCGCTTGGGACCTACGTTCCCCCCGATGTGCTGACCAACAAAGACCTGGAAAAGCTGGTGGATACGAACGACCAGTGGATTCTGGATCGAACCGGTATCCGCGAGCGGCACGTGCTGGCCAAAGGGCTGGGCGTGAGCGATATGTGCGTTGAGGCGGCGAAGCGGTGCCTTGCGGCGCGGGGCGGCGCTTCGGGCGGAATGGCCGCGAGCGAGCTGGAGGCGATCATCGTGGGCACGGTGACGCCGGACATGATGTTTCCCTCGACGGCATGCCTGGTGCAAGACAAGATCGGGGCCAAGGGGGCGTGGGGTTTCGACGTTTCGGCGGGATGTTCGGGATTTGTTTTCGCATTGCAGGCGGGCGTGAAGCTGGTGGAGAGCGGGGCGCACAAGAAGGTGATGGTCATTGGGGCCGACGCCAATACCCGCATGACCGACTATACGGACCGGACTACCTGCGTGCTGTTTGGCGATGGCAGCGGAGCGGTGCTGATTGAGCCGGCGGAAGAGGGCGAGATCGGGTTTATCGACTACGTGAACGAAATCGATGGATCGGGCGGCGTGTCGCTGAATTTGAAGGGCGGCGGGAGCCTGAATCCATCGAGCCACGAGACGGTGGACAAGAAGATGCATTACATCTACCAGGACGGTCCGGCGGTCTACAAGTTTGCGGTGCGGAAGATGGCGGAGGCCGCGACGAAGGTGCTGGAGCGCAACGGCGTGACTGGCGCGGACCTGGGTTGCTTTATTCCGCATCAGGCGAACAAGCGGATCATTACCGCGACGGCGGACCGGCTGGGGATGGACCCGGAGCGGGTGATTATCAATATAGAAAAGTATGGGAACACGTCGGCGGGGACGATTCCGCTGGCGATGGAGACGGCCATCGAGCAGGGCAAGCTGAAAAAGGGCGACCTGGTGCTGCTGGCCGCGGTGGGAGCTGGGTTTACGGTGGGGGCGACGCTGCTCAGGTGGGAGATATAAGGAGTCTCTGAACAAGCTCTTCCTGGCGACAGACATTCCCTCAGGGGTAAAGCCCGCGTTGATTTTGCAACATTTGCGGCACCCTTCGGCTGCGCTCTGGGCTGGTTATTAAAGTCGTGCCCTGACACAATATGGACTTGTGCAAAGGTTCCCTAGTGTGGTGAATCCAAAGTTCATTGTTGAATTCATGAGAAGAAAATGCAGGTCCTTCGACTCCGCTGAAGAGCGCTTCGCTCAGGATGACGGCCTCTTTTTTGGGTCTCGTGTTCAAAGCATTTATTGGATGAACTTCTGACTAAGGACACTAGTTATTTGGCCGTATGAAAATGTTCCTTTTGGAAATGTAGCGCCGGCCTCCTGGCCGGCTGTAGCGTGGGCCTCCCGGCCCACGTTCGTTCATTGGATAGAATATCTTCATCCGGTCGCGGACACTAGCTCCGCTAAAAGCTGTATTCGGGCAGCACGCCGAGTTGAGCAGCCAAGCGAAAGAACCCTTTCATGCCTTCAAGACATTCTTCGTCGAGGACGTAGTGAATGTTGGTGGTGAGATAGGAGCGGATGGTCTGCTCGGGGATGGGCAGCCGCGCGGACCACTCGGCTACCAGCGCATCGATGTTCTGCAGGCCATGGTTGCGGGATTGGATGAAGTCTTCGGCGAACCCCTCATGCAAAGGTCCGGACTGTGCTTGGTTGGTGGGCGCGGCGGCCCAGACGGCGGAGACGAAGGGCAGGCCGGTCAGGGTGCGCCACTCCTGGGCGAGGTCGTGGTAGACGAGCTCTTCTCCGGTGCGCTCGAAGCGGTTGGCGCGCTCTTCGAGAGCGAAGAGTGCGGGGTCGCCAATGAGGATGGCGGCGTCGGCTCTCTGGAGCATGGCGTCGAGGTCGGCGGCTGCGGGCAGGAAGGGCACGGCCGCGTTGCCCCACTTGTGAAATAGAATGCGGGCGTAGGCGAGAGTGGTACGGCTGGCCGTGTCGGCAGCGACGGAGCGGAGGTCGGCGAGCGGCTGGCTGGCGCGGCGGACCAGCAGCAAAGAGCGAACGCGGCCCTTGGAGGCGATGGTGCAGCCGGGGAGGATGCGGAGGCCGGGCGTGGTGGCCAGCGCGGCGATGGGAACCAGGCCAATGTCGGCATGGCCCGCGGAAAGAGCGCCGGCGCATTCAGAGGGCGACATGCGGTCGATCTGGTAGCGGAGGGCGAGCGGTGCGGAAAGCGGCGGGTGCTCGAAGTCCCACATGAGGGGAGCGGGATTGAGGAAGTTGATGGCGGCAACGCGCAGACGGGAGTGGGAGATGGAAACCACGCTTTCTCAAGACTATCAATTAGACGATCTATCGAGAGGGAAGGATTCCTGTGGCGCATCCGGGGCAACACTAGACCTGGTTGCCAGGCCAGGCTTGCCGGATCGGACGTGACGGGGCGCCTTGACAGGGCTGTCCGCCGAGGGTAACTTGGGCGAAATTCCCTTTGAGGCTGGTTTTGGTTTCCTTTGAGGAAAATGGACCCGTGTGCTTTTCGGCTAGAGAGGTTTTGCGATGACGACGCTGCCCCAAAACTTGGTTCAAGCGCAGACGGTCAGGTTGGATGAGGCGCGGCTGGCGTGGCTGGCGCTGGCGCTCTCGCCGGGGCTGGGACCAAAGCGGATTCTGGATGCGATGAAGCTGTTGGAGACACCGAGCCGGCTGTTCAGCCTGACATTGACGGAGTTGGAGGGGCTACGGTTTCCGGCTGAGGCGGCGCAGTTCATCTTTGACGGCAAGGCGCGCCAGGCCGCCGAGGAAGAGTGGGCACGGGTGTCGGCGCAGGGCGCGACGATCGTGAGCTTCGGCTGTGCGGAATATCCCGAGCGGCTGAAAGAAATCTACGACCCGCCGCCGGTGCTGTGGGTGCGCGGGGCGGTGAACTTGCTGAGCAGGCCGGCGATTGCGGTGGTGGGCACGCGGCATCCTTCTCCTTATGGTTCCGGCGTGGCGGAGATGCTGGCGCGGGACCTGGCGGTGCGGCGGCTGCTGATTGTGAGTGGGATGGCGCGGGGCATCGATAGCTGCGCGCACCGGGGAGCCTTGACGGCGCGGATGCCGACGGTGGCGGTGTGGGGAACGGGGATCGACGTGGTGTATCCCAAGGAGAACAAGAAGCTGGCCGAGGAGATTTTGGCGGGAGGCGGTGCGATTGTGAGCGAGCTGCCGATGGGGACGTTTCCCGCGCCGCAGAACTTTCCCCGGCGCAACCGGATTTTGAGCGGGCTGAGCGTTGCGGTGCTGGTGGTGGAGGCGGCGGAGAACTCGGGTACACGGGTGACCGCGCGCTGCGCCGCCGAGCAGAATCGCGAGCTGTATGCGGTGCCGGGCAACGTGACCAGCAAGAACTCGTGGACCCCTAACACGCTGATTAAACAGGGGGCAAAGCTGGTGGCCACGTGGGAGGACGTGTGGGAGGATCTGCCCTCGCAGGTGCGGCTGGAGTTGGAGGCGGAGGCGCCGGTTGAATCCAA
>Ga0224557_1001079_pt1 | contig 27495 bp, 32 predicted proteins | sample 714S31014metaG_FD_180677 | JGI IMG/M metagenome (GOLD analysis project Ga0224557, IMG submission 180677) | Peat soil microbial communities from Stordalen Mire, Sweden - 717 S3 10-14 | ecosystem: Environmental > Terrestrial > Soil > Wetlands > Peat | place: Sweden: Norrbotten County, Stordalen... | reverse complement strand
AGCGCCTCGGACAACCCGATCCGCGCCCCGATCCGCTCAAGCCGAGACACCAACAGCCAACTCGTCGTGAGACTGACCACGGCAGCCAAAACGAAGACCACAGCAAGCAGCACGTCAGACACGCCGTTCACCCCGGACAGCACGCCACAGGCGGCGCACGGCGGATAGAAGGACTGCGGATTGGTGAACGTCTAGGTGCATGGCATCGTCCCGTGAGGGCATGCCGACCAGAGTTCCCGGCTCACCAGACCCGGAGTATCCCGTATCGGTCGCTACGAGGGGGATCTCGAGGCTGCGAGAATGTGGCGATGGGTGGAGACAGGATGCCGCGCCCCGATGAGCTACCTATCGCGTGCAGCCCGGGCGCTACTGATGGCGCCGCACGGTTGGCACGCTGGCACCCGCTCTCCGACGTTCGGCTGAGTGTGCGACGCACATCAGATCGGCTGGTCGTCCTCTACCAGTCACGGAGCGCCATCCACGAAGAGCTCAAGACGCTGGTTGCAGCCGAGCGTGAGTGCTGCTCCTTCGCCAAGTGGGAGGTCTCCCGAGATTCGGAGCACGTGATGCTCCGAATCCGATCCGACGCTCAAGGCATAGCCGCCATCGTCGGCGCCTTTGGCAGTAGCTGACCTCGCCATACCCTCGACTGACCCGCTTCTCACCGTGGCTGTCCGACAAACATCCTCCGTCTCAAAAAGTTGTGCGATTGCCACAAACCCGCGGGTTTGAGGTGAGCCGTTTCGGTCTCGGACGACCCGCTCAAGCCGCCTGAGGCGATCTCATGAGGTGCGGAAAAACTGCCGTCGTCAGATCCGTACAAGTGGCCATGTTTGTCCGACAGCCACCACCAGAAGCGCGTCTCCACGCCGACGCTTGGCGCGGGACCGACCAAAGCGCCCTCGTATCCGCGCGTTGCGAGACTGGTCGCTCCGGCTCCTAGATGCTCGCGCCGCCATGGGTCAGGGCGGCGACGGCCGTTGGTCACTCGCTGCTGCTTCACGCCTGAAGCGGTCACGCCCACGCCGTGACCGCATTGCGCTGCCACCGGCAGCGCCATCGACTGCGAGCATGGCGATCGAGATCGTGGTGGAGGAGTCGTCGAGTGCGGGCGCGCTGGCGCCGCTGCATGGTCGCCAAGGGAGCCGTAGCCCGCGCCGACAGCGGGCGCCTCCTTTCCGGGCATAGCAATCGTTGGCGTCGGAGACCGCGGAATGCTTCGACGTCGCCGAACCGATAGCGCGGCGGGGGCGGTCCGGATCGCAGAAGCGATCGCTGCGCAACCCTGTTTCCTTACGTGGCGACGGCGTCGAATACCGAGCAGACAGAAGGTCAGGCCCGAGACTCGTACACCGGTTAGATCCGGAGTCACTCGTATCGTCGGCTGACATGTCGGTGGAGAGCGCACTTGCAGACCGGTACAGCCTTTGGCTGCAGTTGCTCTGCGAGGACTTTGGCTATCAAGAGGAAGCACCTGTCCGGCCGCCCAGGTCCCGAAATGAGCTTGCGTTCAGGGCCGTGCGTCCAAGCTTTGCTCCGGTGGAGTCAGTGAGCGTGGAGATTCACGAGACATGGCGGCTCGGCAGAGATCTTGAGCTCGGTATCGATCTGCACGGATGTTTTCTGGTGGCCGCGAGCTGGCACGCGCAGGTCGTGGTTGCACAAGGTGATGAGGGTGGCGAGCGGCTTGACGTTGACAGAACTAAGAGCCGCGACCTCTGGATACACCGTCATCCGCTTGGTCATCCCAATCACGTACGCCAGCAGGCAGCACAGCTGAAACACCCAGACGCCTGGGTCCAGCATCTCGAAGAACTCATAGCCGCGCACTATGGCTATTAGCGATCCCAAGATTACTAACGCGACTAACAAGACTAAGTGCTGTATCCTGGTCTCATGACCGAGCTGAAGCCATATCTGACCGTCAAAGAAGCAGCGACCGAGCTTGGCATGTCTGATGACGGCCTACGGAAGCTGATCCGTGCCGGGAAGCTGCGTGCCGTCAAGCGGAGTGAACGCAAAACGCTCATCCCCCGACCAGCGTTTGACGCGTACCAACGCAATCTGAACGGCCGCACCATCCAGCCCATCGGGCTCAAGTCCGCCGTCGGGTCGCTCGCTGACCGAAGCGCTGCTTTCAAACGCGACGCTGGCGTGTCACCAGAAGCCTGGCTACACCTCCAGATTCCAGACGACAACGTGGCGCATGACGACGCTGAAGGCATGGGGCTTACGGTCTCTGCCTTCGGACTGGTATCTGAGCGTCGGGCAGAGGGCCTCGTGCACGTCCCAGTCCGTCCGTGTTCGGACCAACAACACGTACTCGATTCATCGAGACTGCTGCTACCACTTGGATTGGTGGGCTAGTGGCCGACGAGTCGTCAACTGCACACCTATCTGCCACCGAGGCCAACCTTGCCGCGATTGCCTCGGCGCAGAGAGTTGATCGGTACCTCGTCGGACTCGCGAGCCTTGCTGACGCGGAGATAGACACAGTGGTTGGGCTCGTCCTGAACGGTGCCATCGTGGTCGGCAGGATCGTTTCACCCGAAGCTATGGCACGCGCTCTCGATGAACACGTCCTGAGCCTGCTGAAGATGAACGCGGCTTCTTCTGATGACGCGACCGCCTGGGAGGAAGCCAAGAAGGCCGTCGACGGTGGGCACGTCAAAGTCGTCCAAGAGGAACGACAGGCTAGGCAAGACATGATCGCTCGACACCGCGAGCTATACGGAGACGAACGTGTCTCCCCAACTGAGATGCCTGAAGACCTTGCCCGTGAGGTCATTGCTGACGGCATTCGCGTTGCCATCACGCTTGCGGACGCGAATGTATTCCCCCCGGGAACACGCGAGCCCATAGATGTTGGTGTGATGCGTGTCGACATCCGCCAAGTCGGAGGGTGGTGGATCGTGCCGACCGACCCAGAGACACGGTCGGCGTCATTTACTTTCCCCGGGCGCAGTTAGAGGTGTTGGAGCCGTCGCAGCCGATCTGGTCGGAGATCTCGGGACCATTGCATTTGTCGCTGACCATCAGAGGGTCGGCTATTACTCCTTCGACGAGCCAGTCGGCCTAACTCTCGTTCGCCGGCGCACAGCTGCCCCCCGGGGCAAAGCACTCGTTCGCGTCGGAGACTGGGGAATGCTTGTACGTCGCCGAAGCGACGGCGATGCGCGCTGGCAGAGCGAAGCGAAAGCGATCATCGCCTGCTCCAACGCTCGGGTCATGTACGGTCCCGTCGATGCACGCTGGGTATCGCACCGCTGCTCTCGTTCTCGCTGGTCTAGCAGCGCTCGTACTGCCGGTGTCGCCAGCGGCGGCGAGGTCGTTCAAGTGCTCGATTTCTACTGAGGCATATGGCGATGTCGTGGCGAGCGGGATCAAGCCCGTGTCACCCGATCTTGGTAAAGGGTCACCGGGTCTCTCGGCCTGCATCGTTGCTGATGCGGTGGCTGGCGAGGCGTACTTGACGATCGCCATGGACCACTCTGCCGATCCATACAGGCCCTATCCGACGTCGTTGAAGCTGACGCTCAACCGTCCGGGTGATGTGAACGCCATCGAGATCTGGCGCTACCGCATTCGTTACCCAGCGAAGGGGAGCCTGCACGGCTTTGCCGTCGCAAGGTGCGCAGGGCAGAAGGTCACGTTCACTCTGCTACCTCACCCACCGAAGGTCATCGGCTCCTAGCCGACAACGCAATCGTCCCCACGCTCGGCCTATGACCGCTATGCCCCAGCGGTAGTGGTGCCCGGCGAGTGAGCCTCTTCAGCATCCACTTTCAAATCGCCATCGGGGACATCCAGGCGTGGCTGCGGCACTTTGATCGTGTAGATGTGAAGTTGCGGTAGTCCCGCCGCAGCCGTCATGGTGCTGATCTCACTTCTGAGATACGGCCATAGAAGGTGTTGAGTGTTGAACTCCACCCAACCGCGTATGTCCTCGTCGGTGAGGTTCGGGGGGGCCCAGTCGAACTTCCCGCTGATAGCGATCTCAAGTTCGAACGGCCCCTCAACTTGCTCGGTCTCCGAGCCGCGATACCACTTGATGGTCGCCCGTAGTGTCCCGACCACTGATTCACGGTCGTCAGAGATTGCGGCGGTCGTATCGGATTCGACCGCATAGCGGAGCTGATCGTCGTCCCAACCATAGTCGGCGTTGAGGCTGAACTTAAGTTGGGCGACGAAGACGTCGACCAACTGGACCAAAGACGAAAGTGGCTCGTCCACAGCTGGCGTCAGGCAGCGACGAGGTCGGCGAGACGTCCACGAACGGGAGCATCTTTGACTGGCTCGACCGGCTCGCCGTCGACCTTATCCGACCCGTAATACGCACGCCGATACCGCTGGACTGCCGGGAAGGTGCGCGCCGTGTCACAGTAGACCACTTGGTGCTCTCGGCGTAGGGGCTCGAAGACGTGCTTGCTAAGGAGGCTGAGCACAACCCCGTGGGTTGCCTCGCTAACTATGCCTTCATTGCGGATGATGAAGCTTCTCGATAGGTCCATGATCACATGGTCGAAGTACTGCGGATCGTGTGGTCTGTACGTCACAAGGGCCATGTCTGGGCCACGCACGACAAACGGCTGGTTGTAGATCGACGCGATCCCCAACTCAGCGCGTACCTCTACCAACACGAAGCCGTTTTGCTCCACCACAAGGCCGACTGGGCGAGCTTTGGGGTCACTCACTTCCCAGAGGACGGCATAGCGATGTGCCATCAGTTCGGCTCCTTCTCGGTTGGACTACCAGTACTGGCTTAAGACTGTATCGAGCTGTTGTTGTCGGCCCATGAGGAACGCAACCGTTGCGTCGCGATGGCCTGACGTCATGTAGTCGTCCGGGATCTCCGCAACCGCGCTCCGCACAACATCGTCCCCGATACCGCGGACGCGGTCAAGCAGTTGATCACGGGCATTCCCGGTGGTCTGCTTCAGTGCCATTCGGTATTCAGCCGGCATGACGCCCGAGATCACCTTCTCGGCGGCATCCCACAGGGTTCCCGTGATCCCTTCGATTGACTCTGGCACGTTTGTTGGATCACGATGTTCATCAAGTTTGTTGGCGGGCCATAGCCCGCAGGTTCCGTGGTCGATCAACCACATCCGGCAGCCTGTCGCCTTCCCGGGAAACGCCCCAGGAGGCTCGGGCTCGAACTGAAAGTTGAGGACCGATCGGTCTGTGTTCGCCATCCAAACGTCAAACAAAGCGGAGAGCGCGTAGACCTCTGTGTTCAGAACGTTGGCCGCCATCATTGGCGCGGCACCTTTTTGCTTCCATGACCGACCGTTCACGATGAAGCGCTGAAGGGACGACTGGTAGCCGTCCACTGTCTCAAGGTACGTTGCCGGGATTGGCACACCAACCGCTTCCCCGAGCACGTGAGCGACCCTCTCCATGCCGATCGCGTAGATCTCAGGCTCCCATCCTGGTTTCGGGCGCTTCACGACCACGCGGAACGTCGAGTCCGACGTGGCACGCATGTAACGACGGTGCGTTCGACCGTCGTGGGTGTTTGCGTTCCCGGCCGGATCCTCTTCCCATTGCAACCCTGTTGTGAGCGGTGGGGCCATGGCAGGCGATGTAGCGTATTGCACATGTCGGTCCGGTTTGCTTGGAATGTCATCGACACTCCTACGTTTACGACCGTGCCAAGGCAAGCGTGCGCCGAGCAAGCTTTCTCCGGGACGTGATTGCCGCACACACAATCGCTTCGCCTCCCATCGCCGACGCACTGAACGATCGCCTCGGCGATGTTGGATCACGCCGCCGGCTAGCACCGGACGAGTGCTATGCCCGGATCTCGATCATGTCATCCTCGCCCACACCGGAGCCCCTGTCGGCGCGTTCGTGTTCGTCACCCGGCGGTGGCGAACACGAACCTATTCAGGATGAAGAACCGGAGGATGAATGTGACGAAGTTCGCCGCGATGTACATCGTCTGGACGAAAACGCTGAACTCAACTCCGTGCAGTTTCAGCGAACCCGCGGACACGTAGGCGGAGTGGCTCACCTCCGTCAGGATCACGCCGACCACCAGCGCAACTGAGAGAAACGGTAGCGTTTCACGCAGCAGGTGTGGCATGCCGCTGCGCTCCCAGGCCCACCGGCTTGCGGCGTAGCTGACCAGGACGCCGGCTAACCAGCCGGCTGCCCCGGAAACGCGTCCTGTCGTGTGGATCACGGTCGTGCAGATGAAGAAGGTGAGCTGCGAAGCGGTCAGCGCGAGAATGGCTGCGGGCGCAAACCTGACCAGCCGCCTTCCGACCGCGGAGTCCAGTCGGCGGTGCAGGCTTTCGGGCAGGAGGACCCAGACGGGCAAGACCCGGCCCGGCAGAGGCTGAGCCACTTCAAGTCCAGTCTGGTTCAGGTCGGGATTCAAAAGTCCCTCGGAGGTCGCCGGCAACGAGCCGGTTACGGATCAAATGCGACCGGGCTCAGAAACGAGCGTCGCGCCGAAATTCAGGGAGTGATCATGCGCCAGAACCTGTACAGACGGCATAAAGAAAGCCGGCGTAGGCGTGGAGATCTTGTACAGATTCCCGAAACTTGCGGGCACGATCGCTCTCATAGTCGCGGCTAGGACTCGCTCATGAACGCATCGGCGACGTGGTGCCCACTGCCCAAACTCGATCAATCCGTAACTCTCGGGTGCCTCAAGCCAGAGTGCCGCTTCCCGCAGTTCCGCGGTCCGGTTGGTGTCGGCGACCGCTTTGAGATGATGCACAGGATGCCTGGGTTGCCTGATCGTGCGGCGGCGAACTGACTCGACTCCGAACCATCATCTCCGGGCAGTCCGATGACGCTCGGGACTCGCGGAGCCGCGCCTACACGCGATGGAGCGAGAGTGCCAGGCTGGGAACGGCGAAGGACAGGAGGAAGATCGGCAAGATGCGCTTTCCGCCGCATCGGAAGGCGACGGTTTCGCCCTCGCCCGCGGCGAAGGTCTCGGTTCGGCTGGAGTTTCGGCCGTTGCGGACTTGTAGGGTGTGATGTCCGGGTTCGACTGGTATCTCGATCGGGTCGTTCAGTTCGAGTGATCCGCCAGGCTTTCCGTCGAGCACGATGTCGTACGTGCCGCGACGGACCTCCACTCCGATGGTTTTGTGCGTCAGCTTCAGCGTTGCGGACATTGTCGATCTCCTCCTGTTTCTCTTTGGGTACTCGGCGACGGACGCCAACGTGGCTGCGCTGGGACTCGCTGACACCACTACCGGCCGGGCCTGGCCGCCAAGATCCGGCGGAGCAGGTACAGATCAAGGACGAGGGGGATGACGAACACCAGACCCCACCAAAGTCCCGTGGCGCAGAGCACAACGACGACGACGGTGATCCAAACGGCCAGCAGCAGCCGGATCACCAGCGATGACTTCCGGTGTCGCAGATCCCAGTTCATCGTTGCTCCACAGTAGTCCCAACCGGCCACGCACGCGATCGCCCGAGCGCACACCCGCATATGCGGCTTTGGGCAGGGCGCAGTCGGCGCCCGCGCCCTGCTTAGCGCGGAACTCGCGCCTCTTGCTGACGATTGCTTCGACGTTTTCCCACGACGCAGACCGCGCTAGCGCAATGGCGACCACGCAGCGGCGCCAGAGCGCGAGCGCCGGACGAGTGCTCATAGGACAACCTGTGGTTGCCTATGAGCACTCGTCCGGATCGGCCACGACCTCACGATTGCATGGGCGACGGACCAGCGGCGTGATCCGCGAACGCTGACGAGCGTGATCCACAGATCCGAGGGTGAGCGTGTGACGGCGGATCACCGCCGCTGACGGACTGAACGAGGGTCGCGACCGGCGTCGATGATGGGGCCGCGAAGGACGCGATCGATGCTGTCAGTGGCGTGAAAGCTGCCCATGAGCTGCCCATGGCCGGAGACGCGAGCGCCAGCGGATCGGCTCCGGCCACACGAAAACCCTCCGTGCGGAGGGCTTTCGTAGGAAGCGAACGACGGGGGTCGAACCCGCGACCTTCGGCTTGGGAAGCCGACGCTCTACCAACTGAGCTACGTTCGCGCTGGACTAAAGCTCCTGGAAGGCTCCGGATCGTAGCGCCGTTTGGGTGCGATCGTCAGCAGGTCGTCGGGGGCTGAGCGGGCCGTTTGGTACCGTGCGCCTAATGCTTCGGCATTGGGCGCTGAGAGTGAGTCAGCTATTGCTAGTCACGGTAGGCCTCACGGCCTTCTGCGCGCCTGCGGCCACAGCGACGACGGCGAGCTTCTTCGATCGGCAACCTGTCTACACGTGGGATGTGGACGCAACCTCCGCAGCCGGCAACCTTGGGCTGCTCTCGATAACGGGGAAGCAGCTGGATCTTGGTATTGGTCTGGCAACGAGCTTCCAGGCCGATATCGACCAGGCTACGGCGGTTAACTCGACGCAACGAGTTGAGGCTGAGGCTTCCTCTGCGACCGGTCTATACGAAGCTTGGGACGTGGCCCCTTGTGCGGCGTATGGGCACGAGAACCAGGCAGCGAGCATCGACGTGCTCAACACCGAGACGAACCAGATCACCCGGCTGTCGATGCCGGCGGGGTTTGCGCACGCTGGTGCGGACGCGATATCTGTCAACGATGACGACACCGTCACTGCCCTGGTGTCATCCGTAGACGGTACTTGTGAGAACACAACAGCCAGCTCGCCGGGACCGCAGAAGGGGACGGCGGCAATCCTCACCGCGTCTGCCGGGTCGGCTCACATGACGGTGGTGGCGAGCGCTCCGAACGACACGGGTGCCGGTGATCACAGCGTCGTGAACGTTTCGCCGAACAACAGTACGTTCGTCATCTGTGACGAGCGGCCCCCGAACTACACGATCACAGCGGTGAGTCTTGGATCTCAGCTTGTCGTGGATACCGCACAGAGGACATTTCCTGACGGCGTCAGGGACCTGGAGATTTGCGCTGCTTCAGATACAGGCCTCGGAGCGATGGTCGTCCAACGGACGGCCGGACGGCCCACCGCTGTCCTGAGCACCGGTCCAAGCCTGGACCGCTACCTGCAGCTCAATCGAACGATTGGGGTCGCGTCCGACTCGTTCCGGGCGCAGCTACCGGACGCGGGCAACGTTTACAGCGCGTTCAGCCCGTCGGAGCCTCTGCTGCTTCTCGCCGGCAGTGGCGCGCCCGTGATCGTCAACGTGCGAACCGGGCAGCTGTTGAAAACGACCATCGGACCCAAGACCAGGGGGTTCTCGTTCGTCTCCGGGGAGAGCGCGAGCTCCCAGCACGACTCGTACACCGGATGGATTGCCCCGGACGAAGCGGTAATGCGGCTGTCGAACTACGGCACGTCCGGTGGCACCGTTGTGCTCAACACAGCAACCAAGCGCTGGAGCGGTGGCCTGACCTGGAAGGCGCCTGCCGGTCAGCACGGCAACACCCTGACCTATTGCCCGCTGCCGCAGGGTCGGGTACTTGCGATCAACTGGGCAGGTCTGAAGTTTTGGGGTGACGACACTCTGACGCTGATCAGCGATTACGGCAAAGAGCTGACTCGGATCAATGCCGCCGCGCTCGGAACCACCTTCAACGTAAGTTGTCCGAGCACCGAATCCGGATACATCTATGTTTCGGCAGGGCCGAAACCAGCCAGCGGCCATGATGAACAGCCCGTGGGGGGATGGCAGACGGCGCTGTTCGCCGTACCCGTCGCCGCAATCGACGGCAGCCCTTGGATCAGGGACATCTCGCCCAACGCCCCGTCGACAGGTCCCGGGTAGGGCGCCACGGCGGGAGTGGCCACGGCCGCGCATCCGGGGCGCGTCCTCTAGCCTTGCGAACGATGCGCAGGTTCGCCGTGCCCGGCCTCATAACACTGATCGCCGTGGCGCTTTTGGCGCTGCTGGCGTTTGGCGTCGCGAACGACGCTGACAACAGTTCGCTGGACGCCCAGGTCACGAGTGGTCACTTCCCGGTGGCACCGACCGCTCACCTGTCGCTGCCGATGCTGAGCTCCGGCAAGAGCGAGTCACTGGCGAGTCTGCGCGGGCATGTGGTGATGGTTGACTTCTTCGCAGGATGGTGCAGTGCCTGCCAGGACGACGCCGGCGTGGTGGCTAGCGCCGAACGCAGGCTGGAAAAGGCGGGAGGGACGGTCATCGGGGTGACCTACGACGACTCGTCGTCGGACGCTCTCAGTTACATGAAGCAGTACCACCTCAGCTTCCCGGTCCTGCATGACGCCAACGGCACGCTCGCGTCCGCGTACGGCGTGAATGGTGTGCCGGAGACGTTCATCATCAACGCGCAGGGCAAGATCGTCGCGATTCGCCGCGAGCAGCTGGTTCAGAGTTGGATGACCAAGACCCTGAACAGAGCCCTGGCGAACACCGCATGAGACGTCTCGCAGTAACCCTCGCTGTCGCCCTCAGCCTGGTCGGCGCAGGCACCGCCGTGGCCGCCGGCTACGACAACCTGATGAGCGTTGAGAGCCAGTTCATCTGCACCACCTGCCACGAGCCGCTCGAGCTGGTCAGCTCCCCGCAGGCGCTCTCGGAGAAGGGTTACCTCGAGGGGCTGCTGCAGAGGCACCTGAGCATGGCGCGGGTGAAGAGCGACATGGTCAGCCAGTATGGGGTGGCGGTACTCGCCAAGCCGCCCGCACAGGGCTTCAACCTGACCGTCTACATCCTGCCGCCCGCGGTTCTGCTCGGCGGGCTGGCGCTGCTCGCCTACACGCTGCCGAAGTGGCGCGCGCGCTCACGCCTAGCCGCGGTCACACCGATGGAAGGCGCCGAGCCGCTGACCTCAGACGAGTCCGAGCGTCTCGACGCCGAGCTCGGCCGGTTTATCTAGGAGGGTTTGGTGACACGAGGGTGTCGCCAGGCTCTCCCGATCACATCGAGTCGGGCGCGCTCACACCGAGCAGCCCGAGCACCAGCGCCAACGTGTGCTGAGAGGCGACGCAGACCGCGATCCGCCACGACTCGACGGCCTCCGGCTCGGCGCCCACGACCTTGCAGTCCCGGTAGAAGGCGGTGAACTCCTGCGCCAGTTCCAGCGCGTAGGACGTCATCCGGTGCGGCGCCCGACGGTCAGCCGCCTCGGCAATCTCCACGGGTAGCGACGCCAGCTTCTTGACCAGCTCCCTTTCAGAGGGGTGGAGCTCGCCCGCTGGCGAGCTCCAGTCAGCCCCGGACGCCAGCGCCGACTCAACCCGCTCAGCCCCGAGCCGCTGCAGCATCGACGCGATCCGGGCGTGCGCGTACTGCACGTAGTAGACCGGGTTCTCAGCCGAGCTCGACCGGGCCAGATCGAGGTTCAGGTCGAGCGTGCGATCGTGCGAGCTCTGCAACATGAAGTAGCGGGTCGCGTCGACGCCGATCTCATCGAGCAGCTGATCTAGAGTGACGAACTCACCGCGGCGCTTTGACATTGCGGCGCGCTGATCACCCTCCACCAGGTGCACGAACTGCAGGATCAGCGGCTCGAGCAGGTCTGGGTCGTTACCGAGTGCCGCGAACGCCGCCTTCAGCCGGGCTATGTAGCCGTGGTGGTCTGAGCCCACCGGCAGCAGTTGGCGCTCAAAGCCGCGCTCATGCTTGTTGTCCATGTAGGCGAGATCGGCCGCGAAGTAGGTCGGAGCGCCGCCGGTCCGCATCAGCACGCGGTCCTTGTCGTCGCCGAAGGTTGTGGTCCGCAGCCACACGGCGCCATCGTGCTCGTAGACGTGTCCGGCTTCACGCACGGTCGCGATCGCGTGATCGAGCGCGCTCGGCGAACCCTCGTGCAGCGTGCGCTCGCTGAAGAACGTGTCGAACTCGACCCCATAGCGCGAGAGTGTCGCCTTGATCTTCGCGAGCAGGATCTGAACCGCGCGCGTGGCGATCACGTCTACATCGACCGACTCATCGGCGGCGCCCTCAATCTGCGCCGCCAGATCGGCCACGTAGTCGCCCTGGTAACCGCCTTCCGGCGGCTCTTGGCCGAGCGCGCGGGCGCGCACCGACTCGCCGAGCCGGTGGATCTGCGAGCCGGCATCGTTGAAGTAGTACTCGGTCGCGACGGTATGGCCGTAGTGGCGCAGGATCCGTGCGAGCGAGTCGCCGTAGGCGGCGTGGCGCCCGGACGCGGCGACGAGCTCCGCGGTCGGGTTGGCCGAGACGAACTCGAGCAGGATCCGCTCTGGTGCGCTGGCCCCGCCGGCTGCGAACTGGTCGCCGGTCTCAAGTACGTAGCGCACGCAGGCGTGATGCCACTCGTCGGACAGCGTCAGGTTGAGGAACCCTGGGCCTGCGACTTCGTAACGGACCAGCCTGTCGCCCAGGGCCTGCGTGAGCTCCTGGCCGAGCCGCTCGGCGATCTCGCGTGGCGGCGCGCCGAGTTTCGGCGCGAGCAGCATCGCCGCGTTGGTCGCGTAGTCACCCTGGCCGGCCCGTTTGGAGCGTTCGAGGTTGGGTGCCACCGCGGCATGGCCCGTACCCGCCGCCCCGGCCTCATCGGGGCCGCTGCCACGCAAGGCAGCGGCAGCCGCCAGTACCGCTGCATGGACCCGCGAAACGGGATCAGTCAGGTCTACCTTGCTCATGAGTCGGTCGGCTGGGTCCGGCGGTTGGGCTCGCCCAGCGCCCACCGGGCCATCGCCGTGCCTGTGGTCTTGTAGGGCGAGATCACCTGGTCGGCGCCCGCCCGGATCAATTTGCGTTCGGCGTCGTCCGCTGACGCCCGGGCGATCACCTTGATGTCAGCGCGCAGCTCACGGGCGCTGAGCGCGACGTAGATGTTCTCCGCGTCGGAGTCGACGCAGGCGATCACCGCGGCCGCGCGCTTGATCCCGGCCTGCAGCAGCAGGTCGTCGTCAGAGGCGTGCCCCTCGAGGTAGGGAACTCCATCGGCGCTCGCCGTCTCGCGGTGCGCTGGGTCGTGGTCGATCACCACGATCTGTGCGTGGTGCTCCTTCAGATCGCGCGCCACCTGGCGGCCGACGCGGCCGTAGCCGCAGACTATGTAGTGCTCTGAGTAGGAGTCGATCATCTTCTGGATGCGGCGCTCGTCGAGTATGCCGCTGAGCTGCCCGGAGACGAAGAACTCTGCGACCGTGGCCAGGCCGTAGAAGAGCGTACCTATGCCGATGATCTCAAGCACGGCGACGATCAGGCGCCCGCCGGTGTCGTGCGGCTCGGTGACCGTACCCAACGTGGTGATCGTGTCGAGCGTCCACAGCAGCCCGAAGGCGGGCGATACGTGCTCCACCAGCGCAAAGGCGAAGCTGCCGGCCACGACCACTAGAAGCAGCGCTGAGAGCAGCCAGATCAGGCGTCGGTTGAACTGCTGGAGCTCGCGTCGATGGAGTTTGTTCATGGTGTCTGGTGGTTCATGGTGTCTAGTAGTGGTACTGCTCGCCGGCGATGATCTTGTGGCCGCGATAGATCTGCTCAAGCAGAACCACGCGGGCGAGCTGGTGGGGGAGGGTGATCGCGCCGAGTGAAAGGCGGTGGTCGACACGGTCGAGGTTCAGACCACCGAACGGTCCTCCGATCACGAAGCACACGTCGCGCCCGCTGGCGCGACGTCCCTCCAGGAAGCGGCTGAACGCGATCGAGTCCAGCGACTCGCCCTCCACGTCGAGCAGCGAAACGAACGCCCGCTCTGGGATTCGTCGCCCGACCTGCTCATCCTCACGGACCTCGATCAGTTCCAGGCGTGCGTAGCGGCTCAGCAGCTTCGTGTAGTGCTCCACGTCGTCAATGAAAGGTGACCGCAGACGACCCACGGCGACGACGATGATCCGCACGGTGGGATACTAAGAGCTTGGCCCGTCAGGGGCGTGCGACTGGGGTGGTCCAGGGCCAAGCTGGGTCCAGCGCCGGTACTGGGACGCATCCAGGCGCGCGGACCTAACGGGATAAGCTCTAAGACCATGGATGAACCCAATCAGCCCGAGCGGCACATCAACATTCACTTCGCCCCCGAAGTGATGGCGGGCCACTACTCGAACTTTGCCAACGTGAGTCACTCGGACTATGAGTTCACGGTCACCTTCGCGCGCGTCGACCATGAGGTCGAAGACAGCGAGATCCCGGGCGTGGTCGTCTCGCGGATCAACCTCTCTCCGAAGTTCATGCGTGAGCTGATCGACGCGATGGAAGACAACTATTCCAAGTGGCAGACACGCGAGAACATCAAGAACCTGCCTGAGTTCGGCGGCCCTCCCTCACTGGGCGAGGAAGAGTAAGGGAGCGGGCGCCCGCTCCCTAACGGCAAGCCAGCGCCCAAGGAGCGGCCGTCGGGGCCGCTAAAGTCAGGCGGCGGATGGGATTCGCCAATCGGGCAATCGTTGCTGCCGGTCTCGGCTTCGCCGTCTCCGCGCTTGTCGGTTGCGGGGGCAGCGGCAGCTTGCTTTCAGGAGGTCAGGCCAACCAGCTCAGCGCGCAACTGGAGCAGGCCTCGCAGGACCTCGCGTCGTTCAATTGCCGGTCTGCGGCCAGCGACATCAACACCTTCCGCAGCAACGTTAACGCCCTGAACTCGGTCAACGCCACTCTGATCCGGAACCTCGATCAGGGGGCTCAGACGATCCAAACTCTGGCGGACAGGGAGTGCCCGGTATACACGCGGACGACGCGTACGACCGAGACGCACACGACCACCACCAAGACGGCGACCACCAAGACGAATACGAATACGACGCCGACGACGACAAGCACGTCGACTGACACGACGCCCACGCAGACCGCGCCGACCACCACCGTGGTCACGATCACGACGCCGACCGACACGACGCCGACCGGCACTGACACCACCGGGACGACGACTACTGGGACTGGGACCACAACGACGACCAGTGGCGGCACTGGGTTCGGCGACACGACCACCACGGTCACCGACAGCACCGGCGCGGGCGACGGCGCGCAGGGGACCGGATGAGCCCCACCACACACAAGATCGCGGGTCGTTATCGGGTCGAGGGACGACTCGGCGTGGGCGGAATGTCGACCGTGATGCTCGCGGTCGATGAGCGACTCGAGCGCAAGGTCGCGGTCAAGCTGCTCGCTGAGCACCTGGCCGACGACCCGACATTCGTGTCGCGCTTCAAGCGTGAAGCGCTCGCAGCGGCCCGGCTCGTGCACCCGAATGTCGTCCAGGTCTACGACTTCGGTTTCGACCAGGCGACGAGCCAGCACTTCATCGTCATGGAATATGTGCCAGGGCGCTCATGCGCGGAGTTGCTGCGTGACCGCGGTCACCTGGACGTGGAGCAGGCCGTCGACATCGTCGCGCAGTGCTGCCGTGGCCTTGATTACGCGCACCGCAACGGCGTCATCCACCGTGATGTCAAGCCGGGAAACCTGCTCGTCTCCGACAGCGGCGTGGTCAAGCTGGCGGACTTCGGCATCGCCCGCGCGGTCGACCAGTCGAGCATCACGCAGGTCGGTTCGGTGCTCGGAACCGCCGCCTATCTCTCACCCGAGCAGGCCCGCGGCGATGAGGCCGGCCCGCAGGCCGACCTCTACTCGCTCGGCGTGGTCGCGTATCAGTTGCTCTCCGGACGGCTGCCGTACGAGGCCACATCGCTTTCAGAGCTTGCGCTCAAACAGCAGCGAGAGTCGCCGACTCCGCTCGACGAGCTCAACCCGCGGGTGCCGCGAGAGCTCGCGGAGGCCGTCGCGCTCTCAATCTCTGTGTACGCCGAGGACCGGCCGGCCACGGCAATGGACTTGGCGGACCTGATCGTCGGCGGTTCGCGCGGCAAGTCGCCTTACGACGACAAGGCGCGGACGCGTGCGATGGAGCGCACCGCGGTCACGCGGGTGTTGTCGTCGGGCCCGCCGACGGCCAACACGGTCGTTGCAGCACCGGCGCCGCGCACGCGTCCGCATGCGCAGAAGCCGCGTGAGGTGCCGGCAAATCGGCCGCTACCCCCGGCTCCGCCACCGACGCGAGCACGGCAGGCTGAGCGGTCTGACCGAGTTGAGCGGGGTGAGCGCGGTGAGCGCGGTGAGCGGGCGGACCGGGCGGACCGAGGGCGAGACCGTCGCATCGCGCGGCGGATCGGCTGGGCTTTGGCTGCGTTGATTGTCCTCGTGGTCGTGATAGTCGTGGTCGCGGTGCTGGCGAGCGACAACTCCAACACGGTCGTGCATTACCAGCAGGTCGTGGGAAACCACGCCCAGGACGCGATCAACCAGGTCGAGGACATCATCAGTAAGTACACCAAGGGCTGACGCCCTTGCTGGTGGCTGACCGCGTCCTCGGCCAACGCTCATCAGGTGGCCCGCTGTGCGGAGTGCCAGTGTTCGGTCCATGGCCGCCTTCCGGGGCCGACATTTCTGCACGAACCCCCGCTCTGGTGCAGAGGGTCTTACAGCTAATGTGCTCACAGCACGCTGGATCTAAGACCCCGGTTCCGAATAGACGGGGGTCGTGCGATTGTGGTGGTGGTCTTTAGGCCGTTCAGGGGCTCGGTGAGGCGCCGGCGCTGAAGGCGGCAACGGTCTCGGTGAGGGTGCCCGCGTCAATCGCGGCGCGAAGGTCGGCCATCAGCCGCTGGATGTAGCTGAGGTTGTGGAGCGTCAGCAGCCGCGCGCCGGTGGTCTCACCGGCCTTGGCCGCGTAGTGGATGTAGCCCCGGGTGAAGCCGGCGCTGCAGGCCGGACACGGGCAGCCGTCCATGATCGGCTCCTGGGAGCCGCGCCAGCGCCCCTTGGCGAGATCGACGCGCCAGCGGTTCTCGGGGTCGGGCACGATCGCGACGCCGTGACGGGCGAGGCGTGTGGGCATCGCACAGTCGAATGTGTCGATCCCCTGTCGGACGCCGATCAGGAGGTCGTCGATGTCGCCGATGCCGAGCAGGTGACGCGGGCGCTCGGCCGCGGAGCGGTCGAGCGCCCGCGTCGTCCAGCCGACCACCTCATTCATCTGCGCCTTGTCCTGCCCCAGCGAGCCACCGATCGCGATCCCGCCGCAACGGCTGGCAGCGATCGTCTCGGCGGAGGCGACCCGCAGATCCTGCTCGACGCCGCCCTGCACGATCCCGTAGACCACCTGGTCTGACGGGCCGTTCTGCTCGTGCCAGGTCAGGCAGCGCTCGAGCCAGCGGTGGGTGCGCTCAGTTGAACTCGCCGTGTAGTCGCGCGTCACGTGGAACGGGGTGCATTCATCGAAGACGAGCGCGATGTCGGAATGCAGCGCCGCCTGTACCTCCATCGATGTCTCCGGAGCCATGAATCGCTCGCTGCCGTCCACGTACGAGCGGAAGCGCACGCCCTCCTCGGTGATCGACAGGATCGCCCCGTTTGAGGCGTTACCGCCGCCGGCTCCACGGTTGCGGCCCTTGATCTCGTCGGCGACGCTGCCGTGGCCCATCGAGAAGACCTGAAAGCCACCGGAGTCGGTGATGATCGGGCGCTTCCAGCGCATGAACTCGCCGAGGCCGCCGTACTCGCCGATCTGCTTGTGGCCGGGGGAGAGGTAGAGGTGAAAGGTGTTGCCGAGCACCATCTCGTAGCCGAGCGCCTCGACGTCACGCGGCTCAAGCGTCTTGACCGAACCACGCGTTGCCAGCGGCACAAAGGCCGGTGTCTGCACGTCACCGTGGGCGAGCTTCAGCGTCCCGGTACGCGCCTGCGAGTCGCTCGCGCTGGTGCGAATCTCAAAGATCGAGTCTGACATCGATCTTGAAGGTAGCTGGCGGCCTCCCCAGGCCGCTGGTCGCCGTCTACGCTGCTCGCGGTGAACAGGCGTGTCACAGCCACGGTCGTGCTCGGGATCGGCTTGTGTGTCGCCGGCTGTGGTGCCGGCGGCACCGCACACGTCTCCCGCAGCGTCCCGCGCCAGTCGGTCATCACGCTCACCCAGCGCGCGCCGTCGTCGCTCACACACGACCCGCTGCCACCAGTCGGCGCGACTCAACACGTCCTAACCCGAGGCGCGGGATTGTCGGTGATGCTGCGCGCGGTGATCGACCCGCTGACGGGGTCCGGCGCGAGCCTGCAGGCCGGCACCAGGGCCGTTGGCGTGCTCGTCCAGATCCGCAACGCAGGGCCGGCTGTTTACGACAGCTCCGCGACCGGTGACTTCACCCTCGTGCCGTCCAGCGGCACGGTGACCCCGTTGTTGGCAACGCGGGGGATCTGCAAGACGCCGGTGGAGGACTTCGACCGCTACATCACGGCCGGAGAGGACCGCGTCGGCTGCGTCGTACTCGCGGTGAGCGACGGCGCCACACTGGCGGCGGTACGGTTCTCGCCGCATGCCAGGGCAGCCGGCCGGCTGCTATGGGCTGCATAGTGGGCCTCACCCGCGCCTCAAGCGCGCGTAAGTGCGCCATAAGACGGTTGACGTGGCGGCCTGCGGCCGCGTCCTGTGGGAGAATCCTCGCTTGATGGACCCGAATCGCAAGCGCGCGGTCCGGTTGACAGTCGCCCTGACTGCCGCCCTGGTACTGGCTACAGCTCTGATCTATGTCAGCTTCAGTGCGGGTCGCGACGAGTTCACCGCCGCGCAACTAACCCGGAGAGCGAAACCAGGAGGCCAGTACATACTGGCCGGGACGGTTGTCGACGGCTCCGTGCGCCATATCGGCTCGGCGATGATCTTCAAAGTGCGGGACCCAGGCAGCGCCGTTACGGTCCCGGTCCGCTACACCGGCCTGGTGCCTGACCCGTTTGCCCCTGGACGGGCGGTCATGGTGACGGTCAACGACTCCGGCGGCTCGTTCGTTGGCCAGGAGAACTCGCTGACCACCAAGTGCCCGTCTAAGTACCAGACGGCAGCCGGGGCCAACGCCTGATGGCGCAGCTCGGTCGCGCGATCCTGCTGCTGGATCTCGGAGTCTGCCTTTACGCCGTTATCGCTTCCATCTACGGAGCCCGCACCCGCCAGAGCGACTGGGTCGACTCGGGGCGGCGCGCCGTCTACTGCTTGGCCGGACTGAGCGTGATCGCCTTCGCGATCCTTGAGATCGCGTTCATCCGTAACGACTTCTCGTTCAAGGTCGTGGCCAGCACCTCGTCCACGACGATCCCGACCTTCTACAAGCTGACGGCGCCGTGGTCCTCCCAGCAGGGCTCGCTGTTGCTGTGGGTCACGCTCTCCTCGCTGTGGTCGAGCCTGGTGCTCTTCATCACCCGCAAACGCCTCCGCGAGATTGCGCCGTATGCGACTGCCGTACTGATGGGGATGGCCGGATTCTTCGCGGCGCTGGCGGCCTTTGCGGCGAACCCATTCGCGACCACCGCGCCGGCGCAGACGCCCAGCAACGGTGCCGGGCTCGATCCCTTGCTGATGCACCCGAGCATGATGTTCCACCCGCCGATGCTCTACTCCGGATACACGCTGATGGCGATCCCGTTCGCGTTCGCGATCGGCGCGCTGATCACCGGCAAGCTCGGCCCCGAATGGATCCGCGACACGCGCCGCTTCGCGCTCGCGGCCTGGCTGTTCCTCGGGGTCGGCGTCGTCCTCGGCGCCCGCTGGTCCTACACCGAGCTCGGGTGGGGCGGCTACTGGGGCTGGGACGCGGTTGAGAACGCGGCGTTGATGCCGTGGCTGATGATCACGGCCTTCATCCACTCGATCCAGATCCAGGAAAAGCGCGGCATGCTGAAGGTCTGGAACGTCTCGCTGGTGCTGCTGGCCGGCACCCTGGCCATCTTCGGCACGTTCCTGGTGCGTTCGGGGGTGCTCGACTCGATCCACGCCTTCGGGGCGTCCACACTTGGTGTGCCCTTCGTGATTCTGTTGGGGATCATGGCCATCGGCTCGATCGGGCTGGTCCTCTATCGGCGAGAAGGTTTGCGTACCGAGCATCGGATCGACTCGCTGCTCTCGCGTGAGGCGATGTTCCTGCTGCAGAACCTGGTGCTGGTCGCGATGGTGTTCGTGATCTTCTGGATCACGCTGTTCCCGCTGATTTCGGACGCGATCACCGGCACCAAGGTCTCGGTCGGTCCGCCCGCGTTCACGCCCTTCATCGTGCCGCTGGCGCTGATTCTGGTGCTGCTGGCGGGGGCCGGACCGATGATCTCCTGGCGTCGAGCCACGGTTGCGAACCTGAAGCAGCACTTCATCTTCCCGGTCGCCTTCGGGGTGCTGGTCACGATTCTGCTGCTGGCTCTGACGAACGCCGACACCAAGCCGCTGGCGCTGGCCATGTTCGGATTTGGAGCCTTCCTGATGGCCTCCGTCGCCCAGGAGATGTACAGCGGAACGGCCGCGAGACGGGCCATTACCAAGGATGCCTGGCCTGTGGCGTGGGTCGGGCTGGTACGACGCAACCGGCGCCGTTACGGGGGCTACATCGCGCACTTCGGTCTGGCCGTGATGCTGATCGGCGTGGCCGCATCGTCCTCGTTCCAGCACTCACGTAACGCGACGCTGCGCCCCGGTCAGTCGGTATCGAACGACGGCTACATCTTCCATTACGTGCGTCCGATTGCCGTCACGAGTGCCGAGCGCGTGTCGTTTGGTGCGGTGATCGACGTCACCAAGGGCGGGAAGCACGTGACCACGCTGCGCACCGAGCAGAGCTTCTACCCGTCGACCAGCAGCAGCGACGGGATCATCGGGCGCTTCTTTGACAGCGCCAACGCTGACAGCACGATCGGCTTGGATGCCGGCCCGCTGCGCGACATCTGGACGGTCGCCTCGGCGAACCTGCAGCCCCTGGCTGGGGACATCAACAGGGGCGACAAGCTGTTCGCGGGCTACATGAACTCGCTGCTCGCCAAGACCACTCACATGACCGCCGCGCAACAGAACGCCTACATCGACAACTCCGGGATCTACACCCTGCGGGATGAGGCGGTCAACGGGATCGTCAGCCAGTACGCAAAGCACCGCTACCCGATTCAGTTCCTGCTGATCGTCGCGCCTCTGTTGACCTGGCTCTGGCTCGGCGCCTTCATCATCGCGCTTGGCGGTTTGATCTCAATGTGGCCGGCGCCGCTGGCGGTCCGTCGCCGCAGCCCGTCGGTCTCGCGCTCGCGTGAGGCACGCGAGCTCGTCTGATCGCAGCCCGGGAGCGCACGTAGTCACATGCCTTACGTGATCGTCTTCATGCTGCTCGTCGGTGTCGTGCTGGTCGTCAGCAGCCCGCTACGCCGTCCGCTGTTGTCAGAAGAGGACGCTGCTGACCATGCTCGCGCCACACGCGAAGTCGAAGACCAAGCAGCGGAGCGGATTGAGCTGGAAGCTGCGCGCGACGCCAAGTACCGGGAGATTCGTGATGCGGAACTTGACCATCAGACCCGGAAGCTCTCCGACGCTGATTACGACGCGATCGACTCAACGCTGCGCGCCGAGGCGATCGACCTGCTGCGCCATCTCGACGCGCTGGAGCCGTCCGAGGATGCAACAGACAGCGAGGACGCTGAGGAAATCGATGAGTAGCTACCATCAGCGCCCGAGATGACTTTCATTCTTGACGTGATCCAGGTTTTCGTCAGCATCATGCTGGTGGTCCTGATCCTCATGCACTCCGGTAAGGACACAGGCCTCTCCGGCGCCTTCGGCGTCGGCACCGGCGGTAGCGGCCCCTTCGGTGGCGGCTCCCTGGTCGAGCGCAACCTGAACCGGTGGACGGTGTTCTTCGCGCTGCTATTCGTCGTGAACACCATCGTTCTCATCAGAGTCGGCTGACTTCGCCGCGCGCCGTCGGTGCGGCTGCCCCGCTGGGCAGCCGCGTTTCGCGGTGTTGTCACCATATGTGGTGCGCGACCAACGAATCACGACCAGAAGGAGCGGAGAAATGGCTGCAACCGAGAAGGCGATCCTTGCCGGCGGATGCTTTTGGGGTGTCGAGGATCTGGTCCGCAAGCTCGATGGTGTGACCAGCACCCGAGTCGGCTACACCGGAGGCGACACGCCCAACGCGACCTACCGCAACCACGGCTCGCATGCGGAGGGGATCGAGATCCTCTTCGATCCGGAGCGCATCTCCTACCAGGACCTGCTGGAGTTCTTCTTCCAGATCCACGATCCGACGACGAAGAACCGTCAGGGCAACGACATGGGCGCGAGCTATCGCTCTGCGATCTACTACGTCGACGACGAGCAGCATCGTGTCGCGGACGACACGATCGCCGATGTCAACGCCTCCGGCCTATGGCCAGGCAAGGTCGTGACCGAGGTTGAACCCGCCGGACCGTTCTGGGAAGCCGAGCCCGAACACCAGGATTACCTTGAGCGCTACCCCAGCGGCTACACGTGCCACTTCGTGCGTCCAGGCTGGAAGCTGCCAAGGCGCGCTCAGGAAGCGACGCACTGAGGGCCGGTTTGGCCCTCAGCTCCTGTCCCCATTCCCTGTCGACGGGCAGGGGAGAGGGTCGCGTGCCCTGCGTCGCGTAGTGTCTGAGTAATGAAGAAACTTCTGTCGGTCACGATCACTGTGAGACCGTCAATTGGAGTCGGGCTCACACCGGTGCCCAGGCACTCGTCTGCCTGACCCCGGTCTACGAGACCCTGCAAGGCGAGGCGATCAAGGCTTACGCGTCGGACGTGGCGGTCCGCAAGCTGTCCAAGCGGCGCGGTTTCGCCGGTGTCTGCTTGAACACTCTCGCCGCCACCACGACGCAACTGTGGAAGGAGCAGTCCTTCGTCGCCGCCACCAAGAAAATGGCCAGCGACCTCGTGCTGTTCACGAAGATCGAGAGTGGCGAGGCGTCGAGCAGCCTCCAGAGCCAGCGCTTGCCGCAGCGCTCCTGGTCAGGCAAGCCCGCGGGGCGAAATCGGGGAACAGGAAGCCACAGCGACTGTTCACGCCAAATTCACGCTTCTCTCAAGCTAACGAGTCAGGGCTACGACTGGGATCTGCCGGGTGGTCTTCTTCTGGTACTCGTCGTAGCGGTTGCCGTTCTTGTCGTTGACGAGCTTCCACAGGCGGGGGTAATCCGGATCACCATGCCCGATCTCAGCAGCGATCGCGGGGAAACTCCGGCGTCCTACCTGCACCTCCACCGCCGGGTTCGCGCGGAGGTTGAGCAACCACGCCGGCGGCTTCGGATCACCGCCCTTTGAAGCAACAACGATGTAACGCTCGCCGTCCCTGGCGTAGACAAGCGAGTTGGTGCGGGTCTGCCCGGTCTTACGGCCGGTCGTGCGGAGCATCAGGCAGGGAACGCCGAGGACACGGTGACCGATCAGGCCGTCGCTACGCTCGTAGACCAACGCATGGATCCGAAGGACCGTCCCGAAGACGCTTTGGTAGACGGACATGAGCCCAGATACTAAGCGGAAGCACACGACCTTCTGCAAGGTCAACAAACGCGTACCGGCCATCCGGAGTTGTCACCACTCCGAATGGCGACCCAGGAACGTGCTGAAACGACACGGAAGCGCGCCGGCTGGTCGTCGCCGGCCGTAAGCTGCCATCGCAGCCCGCGAGCAGTACACCGACTGCAACTACGAGCAAGGCAAGTAACGACCTCACGGCTGCTTCACCCACGCGATCGCGGCGAATTGGCGATGCAGCTTGTCGCCTCGCGTTGGGTTGAGAGCCGCGACCCATGTGATGCGCCCTAGGAGGTGCGCACGGAAGTCGCGAACCCCTCGGCGGTTCTGGGTCGCGGGGCCATGGATCGCGCAGTTGTGGAGGATCGCCTTGAGAGTGTCGTACTCGCTCCGGGCGACGTTGAGATGGTCGTTGGTGACGATTCCGCAGACGCGCTGACGGCCGGCGCGGGTAGCCAATGTCGACTTCTGCTCGTTCACGGTGAAGCCTTCGTCGCGAGCGATCTCAATCACGGCCCGCCGTAAGGTGCTCGCTCGCCGGACCAGCTTGGCCGACCCGGAGAAGGTGAGATCGTCTGCATATCGCGTGTAGTTGATCTCAAGCGACGCTCCTAGTCCTGTGAGGCGGCGATCGAGCTTGAACGCGGCAAGGTTCGCCAGCGCTGGCGAGGTTGGCGCGCCCTGCGCGAGATGCGGTGTCGCAAGCCTGCGTCCGAGCCGATGGTGGGCGTCGATCTGGCGAGGCTCCGCGGGGCGCGGGAGCGAGGCCCAGAAGGTCGCCGGTACGACGTTGGTGCTGAGTCCGGTGAGCGTATGTGCGACAGCCTCGGGGTAGCCGGCGGTGCGGAAGATCCCGTAGATCCGGCTGGCTGCGATCGAGCTGAAGAAATCCTCGAGGTCGAGCCGGATCACGACGAACTGACCGCTATGTGAGGCGGCGTGGGTCCGCACGGACCGCCCTCGCGTGAAGCCGTGGGCCGCGTCGTGTAAGGGAATCCAATCAAGAAGCTCATGAAGGACTCTGCGCTGAATCTCCTTCAGGCGGTGCTTGGGACGCTCAATTACCCGAACCGGCCGGCCCGGCCGAGCGATCGTCCCGTACCAGTAATTACGCAGGCGGTCGCCCGCGACCGTCCGCTCCAACCCGCGGACGTCCGCCAGCCAAGCGAGCTCGCCGTCGCTTACCTTCAGGAACCCGGCCAGCTGGCCGAGCGAAGCGATCTCCGGCACCGGCCAGCGACGCTGTCCCATCTGCGGCGTTGGGATGAGCCAGGCCCGCACCTGCGGCGGTTCTTGATCGTCCTCTGTCGCGGACCAGCTCTCGAGCAACCGAGCGATGAACTGAGACAACTCCCGAGGCCGATCGGCCGGGGGTCGGTGATACGCCACCAGGACTTCAAGCGCGAGCGGGCGAACCCAGGCGGCGCGACGGTCGAGGACAGCGCCCGCGCGGTCCACAAGCGCTGGCTCGTCCCATGCCCCCGTAAGGAACGCGTCCGCCAAACAGCGCGCGAGGTCAGCACGGATGCGCGCGTTATACATCGCAGGATTATCGCGACGTTGCGCTCCGACTCCACCACGTCGTGCGCGCCCGGGCCTGCTTCCCAAAGGTTGCAGTTGAGGGCTCGCGATGCACTGCCATGGCCACAATCGTGTCCCCGGGGTAACCCCGGAGAGGGATCAGCGCCCGAAGGCGCGTCAACCCACCTCGGTCGCGCAACGCCGCGGCGCCGCACACTACCGGACGATCACGACCGCGGTTAGCTGGCGGCTCGCGGGCGAGCGAGCCGATGGTCGACCGTCGCCGCGGCGGCGGCAAGGCCAAAAACAGCAAGGCGACCCAGACGCAATTGACGGCGACGCGGCCGTAGCCAAGTTGCGTAACGTCGACGAACGGGTACGGATACCAGTGCGCGATCGCCCCCCGAACCCGCGTGAGCGCAAGCCATCAGACGGGGAAGATCAGCGACAGCCACGCGATGCGTCGGCTGACAAGAGCGCAGCCCCACGGAACGGTCCATCGCCAAATACATACACGCTCACCGCTTGGCGGTCGACGGTGCCGATACGCTTGCCGCACGGTGACCGGTAGCTCTCTTGACAGCATCGAGCCTTACTACAACTTGTCGGCGAAGGCGTTCGAGCATCCCGCTGATCGCGCAGCAACCGCCGCTCTGAAGGCCATTCCGATGCTCGACCCGCTCGTTCGCCGGCTGATCGAGTGGCGCTACGAGCGGGCGCTGCGCCAGTTTTATCTCGGAACGTCGCTAAAGGTCTCTGACCAGCAGTGTCTTGAGCTGTGGGCGTCGCACTCGGCCGCGTGCCGGATCCTCGATCTGCCCGAGGTCTACGAGTTGTATCTGACGACGCCGGTGCGGGGGATCGCGCAAACGATCGGGTCGAAGAAGCCGATGATCGTGCTCGACTCGATGGTGCTTCAGCGGCTTGGACCGGGAGAACAGCGCGCGCTCCTCGGTCACGAGCTCGGGCACGTCCTATCCGACCACGTTCTCTACATCACTGCGCTGAACATCCTGATCGCGGCCGGCAGCTCGGTGTCAACGCTTATGGGCCTTCCCTTCCGTGCCGTACAGACGGTGCTGCTTGAGTGGTACCGAGCGGCGGAGCTGAGTTCCGATCGGGCCGCGACTCTGGTCGTCCGTGACCCGCAGATCGTCTGTCGGATGCTGTTGGTCGCCGCCTCCGGGTTACCGGCCGAGCAACTTAACCTCGATGCGTTCATGGCGCAGGCGCTGGAGTACGAGAGCTGGGACGCCCCGTCCGATCGGGTTCGGCGATTCTTCTCGGAGATCAACATCACCCACCCGTACGCCGTTCGTCGGGTATCTGAAGTGATGCGCTGGGTCAAGAGTGGCGAGTACGACCGAATCATCCGCGGCGAGTACCGAACCCGTGACCAGGAGTCCGCCGTCACCGCTGAAGCCAGTGACGCTATGGAGTTCTACGGGCAGCGATTCCGGGCGGCTTTCCGTGACCTCGGCGAGAATGTGACGAACCTCGGCACCCAGGTAGGAGGGGTAACAGACCAGGTGGCGGACTGGCTTCGCAGCCGTGGCAGCGGATCCGGGGCCTGATCCTCGCACCGGCGCCCGCCGTGACCAGTGGCACGACGCCGAAGCGATGACAGCGTTCAGACGGCTAAAGCGATTGTCCGAGGTCTGGGGACCACCGTTATCGCGTCGTGGTGTGTGCCGGAATCAGGCGGTGAGGATCAAGGGGTCGCCGTCCTGGATCACGACGGTGTGCTCGACGTGCGCAGCCCGCGAACGGTCGCGGGTGAGCATTGTCCAGCCGTCTGCGGCCATCCGGATGCTGCCGCTTCCACTGGCGATGATCGGCTCGATCGTGAGGACAAGGCCGCTCGTCAGCGGTTCGTTGAACTGGGGTACGTAGTAGTTGGGAATGTGCGGCAGCTCGTGGATCCGCCGACCGATCCCATGCCCCATCAGTTCCCGGCAGACATGGTGACCGCGGGATCTGACTCGCTGTTCTACTGCCGATCCGATCGCGTTGACCGGTGCGCCGCCGATGCACCTGTGGCCGCCGATGTCCCCACCGGATCGTTATGATTGAGTGTTCAACAACCTGCTCCCTGATGGAGGATGTCCAGATGCCCGACGCCGTGAACCTGACTGGCGACATTACTGCCGCGATCGACGGCGCTATGCTGCGAGGCCACCCGCTTGCCGTGGCGTTCGTACGAGATGACGGCAGCGCTTCAGTCTCCTTCCGTGGCGGCACGTACGTGCATAGCTCGACCCAGCTCGCGATCTGGGTGCGCAAGCGCGACACCGGTCTGGCCGCGGCGATCGCGGAACGCCCCCGCGTCTCGCTGGTGTTCTTGGAGGGGGAGGGGCCAGGCGCGCGCTCTCTGGCAATCGAAGGCCGCGCCCGAATTGCACCGGAGCTCGATCAAGAGGTGTACGACGCGATCGTCGAGCCCGAACGTCAGCAGGACCCGGACCGTAACGGCGTCGCGGTCGTCGTCGACGTCGACAGCGTCACGGGCGCCGGCAAGGACGGTTTCTTCCAGCAGGCCCGCGACTGACGCGGCGAGACTGCCGCGGCGAACTGGTCGTGCGACCGGCCACCGAGCTGACCGTGCCTATGGGCACGACAGGCTCGGGGCGTGGTGGGGAGTCAGCTCTGCGGAGCGGAGCGCAACGCGCGGGACGAGAGAGCGCTTAGCCATCCGAATCCGGTCGCGATCGAGATGCGCTGGAGCAGGCCTCCGCGTTGAACGAGTCGCGGCGCACCACCGAATGCCGCGCCGGCCAGCACGCAGGTGCCTTTGATCGCAT
>Ga0224557_1001076_pt1 | contig 27582 bp, 26 predicted proteins | sample 714S31014metaG_FD_180677 | JGI IMG/M metagenome (GOLD analysis project Ga0224557, IMG submission 180677) | Peat soil microbial communities from Stordalen Mire, Sweden - 717 S3 10-14 | ecosystem: Environmental > Terrestrial > Soil > Wetlands > Peat | place: Sweden: Norrbotten County, Stordalen... | reverse complement strand
CACCCCAATGGCGAACCGAGATGACCGCCAGCTTCGCGGTCTGGGACGAAGTTATTGCCACCGCAGCGGCATGAAAGACCGAGTAAGCCAATATATTTGGCCACCGAAGCAACTAACATCAACTGCGCCACAATTCAGTTTCAAACAACTTGACGATGCCCCGCCGAGGACCATGGCCGCTGCATCAGGCTCGTCGTAGCGGGTCAGGGCTTCTTGGACTGAGAAGTCGTCGGGGTGGCCGCTGATCCACTCCATTAGGACGCCGTTAGCCATCCTCATGGATTCTCTGTCGCGTTCGCTCAAGGCCATGATTCAGAACGTACCCAGCTTTTCACCCGACTCTGAAGAGAAGTGCCGGTGCGTGCTGGCCAGTGATGGCTACTGGTCGTGCAGCAGACCCTTCAGGCCTTGACGAGGATGGTGATGCCCTGCCCGCGGAGAACTGTGGCGACACGCGTCTTGGAGACGCCGTAGTGACTGGCGATGGCATTCGTCGTCGCACCGGCTTTGTAGCGGGTGGCGATGTCAACGAGATCGTTGGGGGTCAGGAAGCGTTTGGAGCGCGGTTTTGGGTCGTCTTGGCGGGACAGAGGTGATCGAGGTGGCATCTCTATGATGGATTTGCACAGGTCAGCCCACTTTTTACAGAGGTGACCGGTGTTCGAGTACGCTCCTATTGCCTCCACTCTATAACCGCAGATCAGAGCAGCCACGTGCGTGATCGGGTCAAGCCGTCTGTTTTGGAGATTCTGGACGACGAGTCCGATAGCCCATTGGATTGCGTTGATGGTGTCCTCGGAGGAGGCAAAGACGGGTGAGCGGGGCAGCTCAATTTGCTGTGTTGCTGGGCTCATCGTTGGCAGCTTTCTCGCCCGTCGGCTGTCAGCGGATGTTCAGTTGTAGTCGTTCGAGTCGGTGGACAAGGAATGCTGGGTAGCCCTTGGCCAACGTCGGTGGCGTGAATCCACTCGGTCTGCTCAAGCAGCATCCGCAAGACAATCTGGGCCAGCCAGCGACTTGCGCTCAGCCCGAACGGTATTCGGCCCGATCGACGTGTCGGCCTCGCGCAACCTCAGCCAGTGGTCGGCGACCTCATCGAACGTCCGACTTGGCTTCAGCGCCCACGTCGCGGTGCTTCACTGTTGGCGCTGCTCGGTAGCCCAACACTGGGCAACCTTTTTGGTCGCGAACACCTTGGTCGCTTCTACACCTGGAGCTGTGACGCGCACTGTCGCACCTGTTTGACGGAACGCGAGATGCTTGCAGGCCATGCGAGCATCTACCATCGCAGTAACTTACAATTACAAATCGGCCGAATTATGTATCGGCAGCATCCAACTTTGAAATGGTCGTGGAATGCGTTTGACGAAGTTGACCGAGCACCATGACGCTTGAGTCTGGCCGGGACTTTATCCTGAAGTCTGCGATCCAGAACCAGACGTTGACCAGGGCGGTCAGCCCCGATGAGTGACGTCGTGCAGACCCCGTCGGGCATTCCGTTGGAGCCCGTGTACGGACCCGGTGACCGCGCGCCAGACCCGCCGCCGCCCGGAGAGTACCCGTTCACCCGCGGTAACTTCGCGTCCGGCTACCGGGGCAAAACCTGGACGTTCCGCCAGTATTCGGGATTCGGCACCGCCGAGGAGTCGAACAAGCGGTATCGGTACCTGTTGGGCCAGGGCGGCACCGGGCTCTCGGTCGCGCTGGACCTGCCGACCCAGTGCGGCTACGACTCCGATGACGCGGAGTACGGCGAGGAAGTCGGCCGCGTCGGTGTCGCCGTCGACACGCTCGCCGATGTCGAGGTGCTCTTCGAAGGCATCCCGCTGGACAAGATCAGCACCAGCTTCACCATCAACGGCACCGCAGCCATCCTGCTGGCGTTCTACGTCGCCGCCGCGGAGAAGAAGGGCGTGGCCCGCGAGAAGCTCACCGGCACAATCCAGAACGATATCCTCAAGGAGTACGCGTCGCGCGGTACCTGGATCTGGCCGCCGGAGCCGTCACTGCGGCTGATCGCGGACACCATCGAGTTCTGCGCGGCCGAGGTGCCGAGGTTCAACGCGATCTCCGTGGCGGGCGCCCATTTTCGTGACGCCGGCGCCAACGCGGTCCAGGAGATGGCCTTCACGTTGGCCGACGGCGTCACCTACTGCGACACAGTCGTCGAACGCGGTCGGATGACCATCGACAAGTTCGCGCCCCAGATCTCGTTCTTCTTCTATACCCACGGCGACTTCTTCGAGGAGATCGCGAAGTATCGGGCAGGCCGCCGCCGCTGGGCAACCATCGTGCGCGAGCGCTACGGCGCCACCACCGATAAGGCGTCGATGTTCCGCTTCGGCTGCGTCGCGGGCGGCGCGTCGCTGTATGCACCTCAGGCGCAGAACAACTTGGTGCGCGTCGCCTACGAGTCGCTGGCCGCGGTGCTCGGCGGCGTCCAGTCGATGTTCACCGCGGCGTGGGACGAGCCGTTCGCCCTTCCCAGCGAGGAATCCGCGACGCTGGCGCTGCGCACCCAGCAGATCCTCGCCTACGAAACCGGAGTGGCCAAGGTGGCCGATCCGCTCGGCGGCTCCTACTTCGTAGAGGCACTGACCGATGCCACCGAGGCCAAGATCGTCGAAATCATGGACGATCTCGAAAAGCACGGCGGCATGGTGCGCTCCATCGAGGACGGCTACCTGCAGGGACTGATCGCCGACGAAGCCTTCAAGATTCACAAAGAGGTCGAGTCGGGCGAACGCCCCGTGGTCGGCGTCAATAAGTTCGTCACCGACGAGCCGTCGCCTGACATCGACACCTACGAACTGAACGCGGAGGGCCGCGATCTGCAACTGAAGCGTCTGGCGAAGATCAAAGCCGAGCGTGACTCGGTCGCCGTCAAGGAAACGCTTGCCGCCCTCTCGCGTTCGGCCGAGTGCACCGACAATCTGATGCCCCGCCTCATCGACTGTGCCAATGCGTACTGTTCCGTCGGAGAGTTGGTGACCACGCTCAAAGCGGTATGGGGCGAATTCCAGCAACCGGTAGTGTTCTGATGGGGGCTCGCGTCTTGGTCGCGAAACCCGGTCTGGACGGACACGACCGCGGCGCAAAGATCGTCGCGCGCACGCTGCGCGATGCCGGATTCGAGGTCATCTACACCGGAATTCGCCAGCGCATCGAGGACATCGTTTCGATCGCGCTGCAGGAGGACGTCAAGCTTGTCGGGCTTTCGATCCTGTCGGGCGCCCATGTGGCCCTGACCGCCCGCACCGTCGACGCGCTGCGGGCCGCGGACGCCGGCGACATCGCGGTGGTCGTCGGCGGCACCATCCCGCAGGCCGACGTGCAGAAGTTGTTGGATGCCGGCGCAGCAGCGGTGTTTCCGACGGGTACGCCACTGGATACCCTCGTCCGCGACGTACGCGCCCTGACGGAAGCCGGGGGAGAAGACTGATGCGTCTCGTCGTGATGATTGGTGCGGAGAGTGCCGACTGCACTCGCAAGTTGGCACCCCAGGTCCTTCGGTGACCGGACCGACAAAGACTGGTTCCACGGGCCCTCTCGCCGGCGTCCGGATCCTTGAGATCGGTCACATGTTGGCCGGGCCATACGCCACGATGATGCTGGCCGATCTTGGGGCCGAGGTCATCAAGATCGAACCACCGGACGGCGACATCTCACGGCAAGTCGGGGATTCATATTTCGCCAGCCTCAACCGAGGCAAGCGCAGCATCTGCGTTGACCTGACATCCGAGACGGGCCAGCTCGAGCTCGGTGAACTCATTTCCGGATCGCATGCGTTGCTGGCGAATTTGAAACCATCCGCCATCCGCCGATACGGGCTCACCTACGAAGCGCTGCGGCGGTGGAATGAGCGGATTGTCTGCGTGGCGCTCACCGGCTTTGGTCTGGAAGCGGGTGATGATCCGGCATTCGACTACGTCATCCAGGCGACCACCGGCGTCGCCGCGCTGACCGGCGATCCGCTTGGACCACCGACGTTGCCGGGATATTCCGCGGCCGACAATTCCGCCGGACTTACTGCCGCCCTTGGACTGCTGGCCCAGATCGTCTCCGGCCGCGGGGGGCAGGTCGAGGTATCACTGCGTGATGTGATGCTTTCCCAGCTGAACTATCGTGCGTCAGCCTACCTCAACGACGGAATCGAGCCGCGACGGTTGCCGATGGGTGCGCACTCGTATTATGTGCCAGCTCAGCTCTTTTCGACTGCAGACGGATTCCTGGCACTGTTCATCACCCACGACAAATTCTGGCGGCTATTCGCCGCTGAGGCCAACATCGTGGGGCCGGCCACGATGGGGGAGCGGGCCGCTCGGCGCGACGAGGTCCTCGCGTTAGTGGCCAGCGCTCTGGTTACCGATACCGCCGCGAACTGGGAAGCGCGGCTGCGTCCGCTAGGCGTGCCCGTCGCTGCCGTCCGAACGCTGCCCGAAGCGCTCGCCGCCAACCCGGAAGTGATCGTTGCCGCGGGCGCATTTCAGTTGATCCGAAGCCCTATTCGGATCGACGGGTATGAACCCGATTACGGCGCACCGCCACGTCTCGATGAGCACGGTGGAGCTAATCTCTCAGTTTGAGATCGCCGTCGGCTGCAGTACCAACCGCCGTTCGGTTATTGAGCGATACGGCCGGAAAAGGCGGTGACATATGAATGTCGCGGATCTCATCCAGGCAGCGCTGAGCGGCTCTACCCGAGCGACGGGCCGCCTACTGAGCCTGATCGAGGGCGATCGTCGCGACGAGGTGCTGGCAGCTCTGGACACAGCCTCCGCCCGGGTTGTCGGCATTACCGGTCCTCCGGGCGCAGGAAAGTCGACGACGATCGCCGTGCTGGTTGGCGGCTACCGCGAACAAGGGATGCGAGTCGCGGTCCTCGCGGTGGACCCGTCATCGCCCTACAGCGGCGGCGCCATCCTCGGCGATCGCATCCGGATGGCCGCCCACATCAACGACCCCGATGTGTTCATCCGCTCGATCGCAACCCGCGGTCACCTCGGCGGTCTCGCCGCCGCGGTTCCCGCGGCGATCCAGCTGCTTGCAGCACTGTCCTACGACCTCATCGTGCTTGAAACGGTCGGTGTCGGTCAGTCGGAAATCGAGATCGCCGCCGTCGCCGATCCCACCATCGTCATCCTCAATCCCGGTGCGGGTGACGCAGTACAAGCCGCGAAGGCAGGCCTGCTCGAAGTGGCTGACATTGTGGTCGTCAATAAGGCCGACCGCGACGGTGCGGGGCAAACCGCCCGCGATTTGCGGGCCGAGACATCGGCCCCAGTCCTCACACTCGTTGCAGCGCGCTCCGAGGGCGTTACCGACTTGATGGACGCGATCGACGCCCACCACCGCGCCGACACGCCCGCCCGAAGGGCATCGCGCGCTCGGGCACAGATCCTCTCTCTGGCGCAAACTCGTCTGCACTCCCACCCGGAACTCGCCGGTTTGGCCGCTGCCGTCGCTGACGGTCGATGCGATCCGTATACCGCCGCCGGTCTGCTGCTGATCGAGTCAGCCACCGCCGATAAATCCGACTAGTTCAGTGATCCTTAAAACACCGATCCCGGTGCAACGATGTGAAGCAGCCGGCGTCGGGCAGCAAAGATGCTCACGACTCATTCATCGGCTGCGTTTCATCACTCGATCCGCGGCGGCCCAATGCTCATCAGATACCCATAGCGAGGCGAAAGCTGCGACGGCGTCACTGGCCGGCACGCCCGACATCACGCGCTTGATGTCGCCGGCAGGCCGATTCGCCAGCGCCCGCGCTAAGGAACGCCACTCAGTTTCGAACGTCGCTCTCGGCAGCACGCGATCCACCAGACCTACCTTTTCGGCTTGATCGGCGGTGAGTACGGCTCCAGTGCCCGCGAGCATCAACGCGCGGCCGCGGCCGACGAGGGCCGCGAGCCGCTCCGCGCCACCCCAAGCCGGCATTATTTCGAGTGACACCTGATTGAACCCGATCTTGATGTCGTCGGCGGCCACCCGTATGTCGGCGGAGACCGCGACCTCCGCTCCGCCCCCGAACGCGTGGCCGTTTAGCGCGGCGACGACCGGGGCGGGGAAATTCGCGAGCTCATCACAGAGCGACCGCATCCGCCATGCCATAGCTGCCGCCTGCTCTTCGGTGCGCAACGTACTGAGCTCCTTGAGGTCCCCACCCGAAACGAACGCCTTGTCTCCCTCGCCCCGAATGACCAGGCACAGCGCGCCCTTGGCGCCGACTATGGCCTGGCCAAGCTGGTCCATGGTTTGAGGCGCGATCGCGTTACGAGCACCGGGGCGATTGATCGTGATGACGGCCAGCCCTTGATCGAGTTCTAGATCAACCAACTCGCGTTCTCCATCTCAGACACTGGGAATTTTCTTTTAAGTGTTATTCGCGGGTGGGTTCAACGGTTCAGCGTCAATGTTGCCCGGCCGTATCTGTTGCCGCCGCTCGTCTTGTTGTGATAGCTGACTCTTTCTCCAGATTTCGTGACGCCACGCGCTTGACGTATTCGTGTTACCGCCGTCACCAGGCACTCTTCAACCGAAGGGCGCTCGCTTTTCGACCGGAACCGACAGCTCGTAGACCGAGGTGGTGCCCTTTGGGTGAATCCTCGAGGGACATGGTGCGGTGCCGTTTCGCCATGCTAGAAGACGTCTGTATCAGATTACAAATGTGATATGCATTCTCCAGCTACGGTTCGTTTATGCCAAGGGATGTCAATATTTCCGGCACAGTGCGAGAGCGCGCCGTGCGCGAGTTGCGCGACCGCATCTTGACCGGAGCATTACCCGCTGGCACGCGCGTTGACCTGGATGCCATCGCCACCGAGTTCGCCACAAGTCGCACACCGGTGCGTGAGGCCCTCCTGGAACTGTCCTTCGAAGGCCTAGTGCATGTTGCGCCGCGAAGCGGAATCACCGTCATCGGCATCAGCTCCAAGGACGTGATCGACAGCTTCACCATTCTGGGTGTCCTGACCGGACAGGCCGCCGCCTGGGCGGCGCAGCGCGTAAATCCACAGGAGCTCGCTTCACTACGCGAGCTCGCCGCCGAGGTCGCCGCGCGGTCGGGTGACGACAGCATCGGCGAAGCCAACTGGCGCTTCCACCAGGAGATCCACCGCGCGGCTCATTCGCGGCGGCTACTCGCCCAACTTACGCAAGCCGCCCGTATGGTCCCTACCAACTTCCTAACCCTCTTCCCTGAACACGAAAAGCACTCCCTTGATGAGCACGACGAACTGATCGAGGCAATCGCCGATCACGACGCCGAGCGCGCCCGTTCAGTCGCCGAAAGCCACGTACTGGAAGCCGCCCGGTCGCTGGCATCCTGGCTTGACCAACGCTGACCAACGCCGTGGGACCGACGCAGCCACTGACGACACAAGAATTAGCCCGATATTGATGAGCGATCGTGTAGCAGAGGTCGGCAACGGGGCTCTTGACGCCGTCAAGATCCGAAACGAAACCGCAGGTAACTAGCGGGACTGAACGGGAACGAGACGTAACAAAACAGCAGTTCAAGCGGCATTTCCGCAGGTAGAAGCTGGGGTTCGAGTCCCCTTAGCTCCACCAGTGGAAATACGGTTTCAGGGCCCTGATTTGCGGGCGTTTGACGACAACCGTGACGACAACCGTGACTTCTTTGACGACAACCGGCCCGACGATTCGTCGTCAACTTGTTCGAATAGGGCGCTCATCGAGTCCAAGGCATCGCGCTGCACCGCCTCGATCACTTCGACGTAGGTGCCGGTAGTCACGGTGATCGAACTGTGCCGGAGGATCCGCTGTACCGTTGCCGGGCCGTTGATTCTGATCGCCGAGGCCTCGTCGACCGCGCCGTGCTTGGACCGGTGTTAACGACGATCACATGACCTAGGGAAGCGACCGTAAGCGGGTGTTCGTCACGATCGAGGCTGACGGTGGCCGCTGGATTACGAGTCGTTCGAGTGTGTCACTGGTGGGACGGAGGCGACCGCACGATGATACTCGGCGGATGGCCGGCTGATCTGTGTAAGAGTCTGTCCGCCAGCCTATTTCGTGGACGTTGGGCTTCAGCGCCCTCGGGACGCGGGGTTCCTAATAAAAGTCCAAGCTGTACAGGTTGAGCTGAATATATTACTGTCGGGCAGGTGGAGCTGATCAGCCCGTCGTCTGTCACCGCGGCCCGCGACCTGCGCGCGGTCTTCAGCCGTCTTTGGCGGCAGATGCGAGAGCTCACCGCGGGCGACGACTTGACGCCCTCGCAGACCGCCGCCCTGGTGCGGCTTGCCAAGGCTGGTCCGTCTTCGACGAGTAAGCTCGCCGGCGCCGAGCGGGTCCGCCCGCAGTCGATGGCCACGACGGTGGCAGCACTCGAACGGCACGGGTTGATCGCCCGCGGCCCCGACCCTGGCGACGGCCGTCGGCAGGTCATCAGTCTCACCGCTGAGGGGCGCGGGTGCGCCGAGCGTGGCCGCCAGGCTCGCGACGAATGGCTCACCTGTGCACTGCAGGAGCGGTTCACCGAGGCTGAGCGGCGCAGCATCATCGCCGCGCTGGGATTGCTGGATCGCCTCACCGAATCATGAACGAAAGGATGCCAATGCAATTAGGCGTGCACTACATCGACTTCCTGCCGGGTCGGCCCGAGGATCTCGGTCCCACGCTGGCCGCGACCGCCCGCGCCGCCGAGGAGGGCGGTGCGGCGATGTTCACCCAAGCCGATCATTTCTTTCAGATGGAGGCCGTCGGGCGTGCGGAGGATCCGTTTCTCGAGGGGTACACCAGCTTGGGTTTCTTGGCCGGCCAGACTCAGCGGATCGCGCTGGGGCTGCTGGTCACCGGGGTCACCTATCGCTACCCCGGTGTACTGGCCAAGATCGTAACCACTCTCGATGTGCTCTCCGGCGGCAGGTCGGTGTTGGGCATCGGGGCCGCCTGGTATGAACGCGAACACGTGGCCCTCGGCGTGCCTTATCCTCCGGTTGCCACCCGGTTCGAAATGCTGGAGGAGACACTGCAGATCTGCCGGCAGATGTGGAGCGATGACAACGGGCCTTACCAGGGCAAGCACTACCAACTTGCCGAGACGGTGTGCGTGCCCGCGCCCATTCAGCGGCCGGGGCCGCCGGTCCTGATCGGTGGTGGCGGGGAACGTAAGACGTTGCGCCTGGTGGCTCAATACGCCGACATCTGGAACTTCACGGGTGCCGCGGTGTCGGTCGACGAGCTCGCCCACAAGATCGATGTGCTGACCCGCCATTGTGAAACGGTGGGCCGCGACCCCGCCGAGATCCGCAAGACGGTAGCGCTGCCCGACGACCCGTTCACTGATGACTTCCTGCGCACGGTGGAGGGCTTCGCCAGCCTGGGGATCGACCTGGTCAATGTGGGACCGCCGCCAGGCTTTCCCGATCCAGCCGGGTTCGTCGTCCGCGTCGGTGAGCAGGTGGTTCCGCGGCTGGCGCAGATCGGCTAGACCGACGCGAACTGCAAGCGCCTAGATGTGTGCTGTCGCGACTCCACCGCGCACGGTGCCACTCGCGTGGCTTTCTGCGTGACTCCTAACCCCAACGATAGGAATCCCCCGTGCGCTATACCAATTTCGGAACCACCGGCCTGGATATCTCACCGATTGCCATCGGCGCGATCATCTATGGCCAGCCCTATCACGGCTTTCCCGTCTGGTCACTCGACGAAGAAACCAGCCGGCCGTTAATCCATTACGCACTCGAGGCCGACATCCAGGTATGCCTGCGCAGCCGCACGATGGTGCCCCCACCGACCACCAGGACGCACACAAGCGGCCGACCCGAACAGAGCTGAGTTGACTTCAATGCGATTTGCGTTCAAAACCTCACCGCAAAACACCACCTGGTCACAGATGCTGGCCGTCTGGAAAGCGGCCGACGACATCAACGTGTTCGAGTCCGGGTTTACCTTCGACCACTTCTATCCCATCTTCGGCGGACCCTCCAGCGGCCCTTGTCTGGAGGGTTGGACGACGCTGACCGCACTGGCCCAGGCCACCACCCGGCTGCGGCTGGGCACGATGGTGACCGGTATCCACTACCGTCACCCCGCGGTGCTGGCCAAGATGGCCTCCGCGCTCGACATCATCTCGGGTGGCCGGCTCGAGCTGGGGATCGGCGCCGGCTGGAATGAGGAGGAGTCGGCCGCCTACGGCATCGCGCTGGGCGGTATGAAGGAACGCTTCGACCGGTTCGAGGAGGCCTGCCAAGTGCTGACCGGCCTGCTGACTCAGGAGACCACGGATTTCGACGGCCGCTACTACCGGCTCAAAGCCGCCCGCAACGAGCCCAAGGGCCCGCAGCGCCCGCACCCGCCGATCCTGATCGGCGGCAAGGGCGAGAAGCGCACGCTGCGCATCGCCGCCCGCTACGCCCAGCGCTGGGACTTCGGCGGCGGCACACCGGCGGAGTTCGCCCACAAGCGCGATGTGCTGGCCGCGCACTGCGCAGACATTGGACGCGACCCGAAAGAGATCACCCTGTGCTCCCATCTTCTTCTTGATGGCGACCGCAACTACGGGCAGGTCACCGAGGACGCGGCTGCCCTGGCGGCCGAGGGGCTGGAACTTGCGGTCGTATACCTCATGCCGCCGCATGACCCGGCCGTGCTGGAGCCGCTCGCCGAGGCGATCCGAGCGTCAGGATTGCTCAATTAAGCCCTGGCGCTGAGGTGCGTTACGAAGGAGTAGAGATGGCTGAACTCAAACTGGGGTACAAGGCGTCGGCGGAACAATTCGGGCCGCGTGAGCTCGTCGAGCTGGCGGTCGCTGCCGAAGCGCACGGCATGGACAGTGCAACCGTCAGTGACCATTTCCAGCCGTGGCGGCACGAGGGCGGGCACGCCCCCTTCTCGCTGTCCTGGATGACTGCCGTTGGCGAGCGCACCGAGCGGATCGTGTTGGGCACTTCGGTGCTCACCCCGACGTTCCGGTACAACCCCGCCGTCATCGCGCAGGCCTTTGCCACCATGGGGTGTCTGTACCCGAGCCGTGTCTTCCTCGGTGTGGGCACCGGTGAGGCGCTCAACGAGATCGCCACCGGATATGAGGGTGAGTGGCCGCAGTTCAAGGAGCGGTTCGCGCGGCTGCGTGAGTCGGTGCGGTTGATGCGCGAGCTGTGGCGTGGTGACCGCGTCGATTTCGACGGCGATTACTACCGGCTCAAAGGCGCGTCGATTTACGACGTGCCCGAGGGCGGGGTGCCGATCTACGTTGCTGCCGGCGGGCCCGCGGTGGCCAAGTACGCCGGACGCTCGGGTGACGGCTTTATCTGCACTTCCGGCAAGGGGGAGGAGCTCTACAAAGACAAGCTGATGCCGGCCGTCAAAGAGGGCGCCGCGGCCGCCGGCCGCAACGTCGACGACATCGACAAGATGATCGAAATCAAGATCTCCTACGACACCGACCCGGAGCTGGCGCTGGAGAACACCCGGTTCTGGGCGCCGCTGTCGTTGACCGCCGAGCAGAAGAACAGCATCGACGATCCGATCGAGATGGAGAAGGCCGCCGATGCGCTGCCGATCGAGCAGGTCGCCAAACGCTGGATCGTCGCTTCGGACCCCGACGAGGCTGTCGAAAAGGTCGGTCAATACGTCACGTGGGGCCTCAACCACCTAGTCTTCCATGCGCCGGGTCACGACCAGCGCAGATTCCTGGAGCTTTTCCTAAAGGATCTCGCACCGCGGCTGCGGCGGCTGGCCTGATCACGTGTCGGCGCCGTCCATCGCCGCACCGAAGGGCAACACCGGCAAGTCGACGATCGCGTTGGGGATCCTGCACCGGAAAAGGTCGGGCGCAACAAGTTTGGGGTCAGTGGCGTCACCCATGGTGGGGACGAACGCTGATAGCTCGTCACGATGCACCGTGTCATCGGCTGGTGTGAGCCGGGTCTCCGGCGGCTCCGCCGTTACGCCACCAGGGCCAGTGGAACGTGCCCCCTGAAGGTTATCTTTCAGCAGCCAGCGATGTTGCTGAGCAGCACGCAGGCGCGGGCGATCGCGTTCTGATCCTCGGGGCTGAGTGCGCCGAGTTGGGCGTCCAGCCAGGCGTTGCGTGGATGCGGGCGGCGAGGGCGCTCCCCGCACCGCTGGTGGCGGCGGCGGGCTTGGATCCCCCTTTGTCGCTCCCGAAACCGAACTGGATCATGCTGGCCGCGGTTTTGTTCGTCGCCCCGACCCTGTGGGAACAGCGCGCCAAGTACCCTTCGTCGACGTCCGGCTGCTCGTTGGCAACGGGGCGCTGCCCCGGACGTACTTGCCATACGCCGTCGTCGCCCTGTGCGTGTACATCGTCCTGTACGGCATCACCCAATGGTTGGAGGCAGGACGCGGGATGTCCGCCCTCGGCGCAGGACTGCCGCTGCCGACGAGCGTCATCTCCGGCGTTGTCGTCGCACCGATCTCGCGGCACAACCTCGTTCACGGCCCCGTCATCGTCGGCGCCGGCTCCATCGCCTCCTCCACCATCACCGGCATCGTCTTCCACAACAGCATCAACGACAACGGCGTCCACCTCAACGCCCTGATCATGATCGGCGTCAGCCTCGTCACCGTCGCTCATTTCGTCCTCGACCGAAAACTCCGCAGCCCAGGCCGACCCACCAGCCAAATCAAAAAGAAAGGATCGGATGTGCTTGGTGTGTTGGACGATGCCGTGGTGGTCGACTGGGAGCCTTTGGAGGGCAGCTTCGGTCTTCTGGATCCCGATGATGAGCATGTGCTTCGGTTTCACCTGACGTAGCGCTGCGCGCCGTGACCGCGATGGCGGCCCGATACCGGGCGCCGGAACGATCCGTCGATGAGGTGTTGGACGAGTTGGCGACTCGCTACGGGATGGATGAGGCCGTCGGATTTGGGACCGCTCACAAACGGCCGCCACCGCCTTGTCCGTTGGACCATCCTTGCTTGGCGTCGTATACCAAACACCCTACAAATCAGTTACTTTCATCCAGTTCCGCTACGAGTTCACGACGTCGAACTGACTGCTCGGCCAAAGCCTTTTCGGCTACGCGAGGCTGTGGCATAGGCAATAAGTACAACACTGTTGCAAATGACCAGCTATGTGCTTAGCATCACTTAGCTGCACAGGGGAGAGGACTGTGATGACGGTTGGTGCCACCAGCGAGATCTACTACGACCCTTGGGACGTTGAGCTCAACGCCGACCCCTACCCGATGTTCATGCGGTTTCGCGAGGAAGCGCCGCTCTACTACAACGAGGCGCACGAATTCTACGCGGTGAGCCGTTACGACGACGTCAACCGGGCGCTGGTCGACCACCGGACATTCAGCTCCGCCAAGGGCATCGTCCTGGAGATCTTGAAGTCGGGCATGGAGATTCCCCCGGGGATCATCATCTTCGAGGATCCTCCCATTCACGACATCCACCGCAATCTGCTGTCCCGGGCATTCATCCCGCGCAAGATCAACGGGCTCGAATCCGAGATTCGCGAGCTGACGACTCGCTGCCTCGACCAGCGAGTCATCGACGGCAACTTCGACTTCGTCAAAGACCTCGGCGCGATCATGCCGGTGCGGGTGGTGGGAATGCTGTTCGGCATTCCCGAGGACTTCCAGCAACGCGTCATCGAAGACGGCGATCGTCATGTCCGGACCGAACCCGGCAAGCAGATGACCGACAACCCCGACGGCGCGATCACCGACGGCCAGGTCTTCTCCGACTTCATCGATTGGCGCGCCACCCATCCCGCCGACGACCTGACGACCGAACTACTCAATGCGGAGTTCGAAGACGAGACGGGAACGGTTCGACGGCTGCGTCGAGAAGAACTGCTCATGTTCATGAACGTGGTGGCCGTCGCCGGCGCCGAGACCACCACGCGTTTGATCGGCTGGACCGGAAAACTGTTGTCGGAGCACGCCGATCAACGTCGTGCACTGGCCACGGACCGTTCGCTGCTCTCTGGTGCCATCGAGGAGATTCTGCGGTACGAGCCGCCCGCCCTGCAGGCCGCGCGATACGTCACGCGCGATGTGGAGTTCCACGGTCAGACGGTGCCGGCCGGCAGCGCGATACTGACGTTGATCGGTGCCGCGAACCGGGACGTTCAACGTTTCGGAGCCGACGCGGAATTGTTCGACGTCACCAGGGAACCACGCCAGCACCTGACATTCGGTGTGGGAGCGCACTATTGCCTGGGGAACGCACTGGCGCGTCTCGAAGGGCGCATCGCGCTCGACGAGGTCCTCAACCGCTTCCCGGATTGGGAGGTCGACCTGGACAGCGCGGTCTTCTCGTCGTCTTCGGCGGTCCGGGGATGGGACAGCATGCCGGCGCACGTCTGAGTTCCCATTCTTCTGCAGTGCCGCAACATAACTCATCAGAATCTAGGAGCAGAAAATGAGCATCGAGCAGATCGTCCGTGCAGAAATGGCCGCGTGGGGTCACAACGACGTCGACGAGATCATCAGCCACTTCGCGGACGACGCCACATTCGACATCGGGCCGGCTTGGCCGAAGGTCGCAGGGCGCGAAGCGATCTACGATCTGCTGAAGAACTTCTTCGCCGGCGGAACCTGTATCGAGCTGGAGATCCTGCACTTGGCGATGGACGGTGATGTGGTCCTGATGGAGCGCACCGACCACTGGTCGATCGGCGGCCAGAAGACCAGCTGGCCGGTCATGGGGGCGTACGAAGTGCATGGTGACAAGATCACGGCTTGGCGGGAGTACTACTTTCCCCCGAGCGCCCCAAGCGAATCCGAAGGCTAGACCGGCTGATCGCAGGCATCAGCCCGCTTGATCGTCGGCGCTTCTGACCTCGCCGCCGGTCAGGTCCATGATCGTTTCGATATTGTCGGCGATGTCCTCTGGCGTGAGATTCCGCTTGGAGATGCCGTGGCTGCTGAGCACGACGATGCGCGCCACCCCGCCCATACCCGCCTGCAGGATTTCGCCATTGAGCGGACAGGATTCGTGGGCCAGGTATGCGACCGCCGGCGCGACGAGATCCGGCGTCATGCTGGCGTTGAGCTTGGCCATCATCTCCTTGGGAATCGATTTCTCGACCGCCATCTGCTCGGTATGCGCGGCCGAAAGCCGAGTAAGGGCGCGGGGCGCGATCGCATTCACCCGGATGCCATGCCCGAGCCCCTCGGTGGCGAGGTTGCGGGTTAGCCCGAACACCGCCCCTTTCGCCGCGCCGTAGCTGGACAATTCGGGGTTTCCGCCGAGCATCGCCTCGGACACGGTGTTCACCACCCGCCCGTAGCCGGCCCGCGCCAAATGTGGCCAGGCTGAACGGATCACGAACAAGGTCCCGAGGTAGTGGACGTCGAGCATGCGGTGAAACTGGTCCATCGAAAGGTCGCTGAACAAGCCTGGATCATGAATCCCGGCATTGTTGACGACGATGTCGAGTCGGCCGAAGGCCTCGATGGCGGTATCGACGATCCGCGCCGCCGAGTGTTCCTCGGACACCGATGCGCAGCAGGCAATCGCCTCGCCGCCCGCCTCCTTGATCTCGCGCACCGCGTCGTCGGCGGGCTCGGCCGAGGATCCGGTGCCGGTGGGACCACCGCCGTAGTCGGCGACGACGACGCGGGCGCCCCTGGCCGCCAGCAGGAGGGCGTAGCTGCGCCCGATGCCCCTGGCGGCCCCGGTGACGATTGCGACGCGGTCGTCGAACCGCAATTCTCCCATGCCTTCTCCGTTGTTCGATAGCGGTGTGGGCCGTGATTAGTTGACTGTCTTCGCTTTTCGCTCGAAGGCGTCGCGGTCCGCCTGGGGCCGTAGCGGGTTCAGCGCGTTGACCACGCAGAATTCCTTGCCCGCGGGGTCGGCCATGATGACCCACTGCCCCGGATGATCCCGGAAGGACGCGTCGACCATCGTGGCGCCCAGCCCCAGTAGGCGCTCGATTTCGGCGTCGAGGTCGTCGGTGTGGATATCGAGGTGAACTCCGGCCGGCCCGGAGTGGACGTTCTGCACCACGACGCGGAAGTCTTGCGAGGCGCCTTCGAGGATGCGATAGTCCCGGCCACCCCTGGGCTGAACGGCCTGCGCATCCAGGGCCCCCGCCCAGAAGTCTGCCGTCTTCTCGTGTACGTCCGACGGCGCGTCAATTATGAACGTGCTCAGTATGATTCGGTGCATTTTTCCACTTCGTTGGTGTGGGCCAGCTCAAGGCAGGACGAGCGTCAGATGTTCCCAGCCGCGGACAGTGGACGTCGGGCTCAGTCGCGCGTCGCTGAGATCGACATCCCACTCCGGGAAGTGTTTCAGCATCTCCTCCAGCGCGATCCTGCCCTCCAGCCGCGCCAGCGCCGCACCGAGGCAGAAATGCGCACCCAGCCCGAAGGTGATCGGCGAGTTGATCCGGCGATGGATGTCGAAGCGATCGGGGTCGGGATACTGGCGCTCGTCGCGATTGGCGGCGCCCGCCACGAACAGGATCGCGCTGCCAGCCGGAACCGCCCTGCCGTGGAACTCGGTGTCGACCGCGACATACCGGCCGATGTGCGGGGCCGGGGTCTCGTAGCGCAAAATCTCTTCAATTGCGTTGGGGATCAACGAGTGGTCCGCGGCCAGCTCACGACGCTGGTCGGGATGCTCGGCGAGCAGCTTGGCCGTCCAGCCGATCGTGCGCGTGGTCGTCTCGTTGCCCGCACCAGCGACGACTTGCACATAGGTCTGGACTTCCTTGGGCGTCAGCGTCCTGGTGACACCGTTCTCGTCGGTGAATTCGGTATGCAGCAGTTCGGTCATGATGTCGTCGGACGGGTGGTCGATGCGCCAGCTCACGTACTCGGCGAACGCCCCGCCGGTGACGAACTTCTCCTGGCTGAACCTCATCGCCTTGCCTGCACTGACCCGCAGGTTCGCATCACTCTTGTCGCGAATGTCCTCTTGATCCGCCTCTGGAATTCCGAGCAACATGCCGATGACACGCATCGGCATCTGGGCGGCGAACTCGGCGACCAGATCGAACCGCTGAGCATCGACGAGCGGCCCCAGGCACGCCGCCGAGAACGCCCGTATCTTCGGTTCGAGTGCCGCAATCGCCTTGGCGGTGAATAACTTCGACACCAGTTTGCGGTGGATAGGATGAGCGGGCGCGTCCTCGTAGATCAGCATGCCCGGCGGCATCACGATGCCCGATTTGATGAGCTCCAGGATGTTGCCCCGACTGGAGGAGAAGGTGACTCGATCGCCAAGCCCCTTGGCGACATCGGCATGGCGGCTCACCGCGTAGAAGTCGTGCGCCTCGTTGTAATACAGCGGTGCCTCGTCGCGCAGCCGTGCGTAGGTCGGGTACGGGTCACAGTCGATATCGACGTCGTACGGGTCGTAGTAGACATCGCTTTGCGCTGCCGGTGCGGTCGTCATCGCGTTGTTCCTCTCGGTACGTTCAGGTGGCATAGCGTATTTGGGCGGTTTCCGCAGTGCGGTCGGGTCGGCTACTCATGCTCCAACGCCGCCGTCGACGGCGATCGCCTGCCCGGTCAGAAATCCTGGGGCGTCGTCGCACAGCCACAGCGCGATATCGGCGATCTCGCTCGCCTCTGCCAAGCGACCGACCGGGGTATTCGACACGAGCCGGGTGATCGCCTCGGGGGTCATCGAGCGCCGGAACATCGGTGTGTCGACGGTCCCGGGGCAGATGGCGTTCACCCGGATACCTTGACCCGCGTATTCGCGGGCGGCGACCCTGGTCAGCCCCACCACACCGTGCTTGGCGGCGGTGTAGGCCGGAACAGTCGGCCCGGCACGCAATCCCGCCACCGAGGCACAGTTGACGATCGAGCCGCCGTCTGAGGCGATCATTGCCGGAATCTGGTAACGCATGCAGGAAAACGTGCCGGTCAGGTCCACAGCGATGACCCGGTTCCAATTCTCCATCGTGCACTCGGCCGTCGGCTTGCCATGCTCACCGTCGATACCCGCGGCATTGAACGCCGCGTCGAGGCGTCCGTACGTCTCGACGCCGAGTGTCACCGCACCGGCGACGCTGGCATCGTCGGCGACATCGCATGGCGTGAACGTGCACTCACCCCACTGGCTCAGCTCGGCCTCGGCCTTAGCGCCGGCCTCCGGGTCGATATCGGCGAGTACCGTCGCGTAGCCACGACGAACGAACGCCTCCGCCGCGGCGCGCCCGATGCCTGAACCTGCGCCGGTCACGAACACGACCTTCTGTTGTCCTGTAAACACAATCCCTCGTTCTGACTAGTTGGCGCCGACGCCGATGCCGACTGCCTGTGGTCGGCAGGTGATCTGTGCGGCTCGTTGATCGCCGAGCCGGTCGATGACCAACACGCCGTCCCGAATGACGGTCCGCAATGCCTCTGTGGGGCGCGCCAATATCGAAAGATCTTGCACGGGATCGCCATCGACGAGGATGAGATCGGCCAATGCACCCGGTTCGATGACACCGACCCGTGCCGGGGCATCCACCAACAGTTCGCCCGCGTTGCGCGTTCCCCAACTGAGTACATCCTCGGGCGACAATCCGTCGATCGCACCGTAATAGGCGAATTCGCGCCCGTAGTTTCCGATTTGGTGATCGAGCGGGTCGTTCTCGATCGCGTCCCGGAAAACCCCGCTGTAATCGTCGCCGATCAGTATGCGGACACCGGCGGCCTGGGCCGCGGGCAGGATCGAGCGGACGTGGTCATACTGCGCCTGTGTGACACCGTTCTGTTCGGCGAAGCCGAGCTTGAGCAGGCTCCAGGGGAAGATGAGGCTGGGCACCCAGAAGGTCCCAGCTTCGACCATCGCCGCGATCACCTCGTCGTCGATATCGTCTCCGTGGTCGACGACATCGAGACCGAGTTCGATGCACTCCATGATCATCGCCTTGTCGGAGACGTGCGCCCGCACCCTGGCGCCCCGCTCATGCGCCGATTCGATGATGGCGGCGATCTCGGCGCGCGACATGTTGCGGGTCGTGCGGTGGAGTTGGCCGTGACCGGAACTGGCGAAGATCTTGATGGTTTCGGCGCCGCGGTTGATTTCCTGACGGACCAACGTCCGCAGTGCGTCAGGTCCGTCGGCGCACACGTCGGTTCCCGGGGTCTGGTAGGACTTCCACCATCGTCCGCCGGTGTTCATGTCGCCTGTGGTGCCCAGGTGATGACCGCAGGCCCGAATCCGGGGACCCGGGATGAGATCCTCCTCGATGGCCATCTTGAGTTGGGCATCGACGTCGTTCGAACACGAGGCGCCGGAGTAGCCGGTGAAGCCGCTTTCGAGCAACACACGACAGGTACGCACTCCGATAGCCATCATGACCCCCGGCGGGCGTTCCTTACCGAGCCGGTCACTGTCGTTGATGTCGAACTTGTAGAAGTCCGCGTGCAGATGCGAGGTGATCAGTCCGGGCATCAGTGTCATGCCCGCGGCATCGATCACGGTCGTCGTCGTCGATACCGACGTCACTGTCGACAGATCATCAACGGCGGCAATGGTATTGCCGTCCAACGTCACACTGTGCCGGCCGGGAAGCAGCCGCTGGCCGTCGAAGATCACGGCATTGGTGATTACCAGCATGGTCGTCGCCTCCTACTCGCTTGCCCTGCCCCGCCGGCTCAGCCGCCAGTCCGGTGGGAATTGGGCGTCGTTGTCCTTGACGGTGTCGGTGAGCCTGCCGAGAGTGCCCTCGTCGAGCTCCATCCCGGCGGCGCCCGGGTCGGGCCGCAGTTGGTCGAGCGTCGATTCCAGCAGTCCGGACAGGATGCTGCCCATGTATTCGCCCTGGTGCTGCTTGAAGATCTCGAAGAAGGTCTTCTGCGCGAAGACCGTGTCGGTGGGCCTGCTGCGCGAACACGCGAGCGCGTACTTCTGCGTCATGGCCTCTAGCTCATCGAAAGGCACGACGGCATTGACGAAGTCGCAGTCGTACATCTCCTTGGCGGTGAACGGCCGGCCCGTGAAGACCATCTCCATGAACTTGCGGACGCCCATCGTCGTGCACCATTGCCACTGCCGCGCTGCGAATCCCGCATACCGCCATGCGGCGTGGCCGAAAAGCGAGTCCTCCGAGGCGATCACGATATCCGCGTCGGCAGCCTGGTAGAAGTGCCAGCCATAGCAGTAGCCGCGCACCTCGAGGATGCTGATCTTCTTGAAATCTTGCAGGCTGCGCATTCCGGCACTGGGGTCGGTGTAGTACTGGACGGTGGTCGCCCGGCGGCGATAGGTCCCCTCCGGGGGGTAGACGACATCGTCCTCCGGCACTCGCACGGCGCGGTTCATGGTGCCCTCCCCGCGACCGGCCATCAGGTCCAGCAACTCTGAGAGTTCGGCACCGCTGCCGAGGTTGGGCCCGTTGGCCCGGATCACCAGAACCTTGACGTCGTCGTCGATGCTGGCGTTGTGGACAAGGTCGGCATAGCGATGCTGAGCCTCGATAGTCATCGCGTTCAGCTCGCCGGGACGATCTAGGGTGATCGTCGCTATCTTGGTCTTCGGATCCTTCTCGTAGAGGACGTACTCTTCCGCCGAGGGGCTGCTCTCCCGCTGTGTCATGTGCTGCCGTTTCTCCTAGGCGGTCTTCGGATATTCCTGATCTGCTGGAGTTCTCAGCCGGTCGATAAACCGGCATGATCGGGCGCGGCCCGCTGGTTCGATGCGATCAGTTTGGCAAGCTCGAAGAGCCTGACCTTTCCGGTCGGTGTTCTCGGCACATCTTCATGCGTGATGAAGATGATGCGGCGCGGAACCTTGAAGCTCGACAGGGTTTCCCGTAGTCGCGCCCGCAGGCTGTCCTCGGTCGGGCTACTTTCTGGCGCGGGAATCACTGCGGCAGCAACGATTTCGCCGAGGTCAGCATCCGGCAGCCCCGTCACGAGCGCCAACTCGACGTCGGGAAGCGCGTTGAGCGCCTCCTCGACCTCCAGGCGGGAGACGTTGGCCGAGTTGGACTTGATCATGTCACCGATGCGACCGATGAAGAACGCGTAGCCGTCGGCGTCGATTCGCACGAGATCCTGGGTCGGGAAGAACCCGTCGGGGGTGAAGACCGAACGAGGGTCGACCTTGTAGAAGCCCTTCATCAGCGCGCCGCCCCGCAGCTGGAGTTCACCGATCTCGCCGACGGGAACCTCGTTGCCGGTCTTCGGATCGACGACCCGACGCTCGATCCCGTTCACGGCGCGCCCGGCCGCACCCGACTTGGACTCGGGAAGGCGAGTGGTGATCGGTTCGGCGCTGTGAGGCGCGAAGCTCTCGGACATACCGAGCATGCGGGACTGCAGATATCTGGGGATCTCGTTGCCGTGCTTGTCCCATGACGGCCCAGTGGTGATCTTGATGGAAGCAAGGTCGACATCGCGGGCCTCGGCCGCAGCCCGCAGTTTGGCCAGCATGTGCCAGATGACGATATTCGTGATGCCGTGCCGTTCGATGATGTCCAGGACGACGTCGACATCCGGGCTGGTGGGATACACCAGCGTCCCGCCGGTGGTCAGCACCTGCAGCGCTGCCGAGATGCCGCCCATCCAGAAGGCGGGCAGCAAGGACAGAGTGCGGTCGCTGCTCTGGACGTCGAAGTAGGGCGCGAGAACCCGAGGTTGGCGAGCGACCGCCCACTGACCGTGGACCACTGCTTTCGGTGCTGCGGTGCTGCCCGACGTGTAGACGACGAAAGCGTCGTCGCAGGCCACGACCTCATGCTCGACGGCGGCCAGTAGCGCAGGATCAGGTGCGTCGAGCGCGTCGGCCCGCTCCAGCAGATCCTCGGTTGAGCGCGCCCACTGCAGACCGACAGGGTCGTCGAGCCAGATCGACCGCAGATACGGCGCGGTTGGGATCCGGAGCGCTTCCGCGGTGCTCGCGTCAAGACCTGGCAGCGCAGCTTCGAGGCGGGCGCCGTAGTCGTGCGAGAGGAAGCTGCGCACCCCGATCAGGATCTGAGCGTCGCTGTTGCCGATGATGTGCGCCAACTCGGTTGGAGTCGCCAGCGTGCTGATCGGGGTGACGAGCGCGCCGATCCGCAAGGCCGCATAGAACGTAGTCAGCAGCAGCGTGCTGTCGGGCGCCAAAATTCCTATGCGCGTGCCTTTTCCGACGCCGATTGCCAGTAGAGCGCGGGCAATCCGGGCGGTGCGTCGATCGAGCTCGGTATAACTGAGCGTCTCCTCGGCGAAGATGAGGGCGTCGTGATCGGCGCGAGCCACGACCACCTCGGCGAGCAGTTGTGGAAACGTCGATGCCGGTTCCATGTCAAAAGCTGGTGATCGGGTTGACGCCGTCCCACGACTCGGCGGCGGCGCGCATCGCGGCGAAACCGGCGTCGCGGCTGGCGCTCGGTTCGAGCAATTCGACCATGAAGCCGAGCGTCGGAGTGGTGTCGACCCAACAGGTGCGGCTGTTGCCGATGGTGCCCTCGAACGCGAGGGCCGCGCCGGCCCGCAGGTACGCGTCGCGCTCGGCTTCGTAGTCCTTGCAGACCAAGGCCATGTGGTGCAAGCCAGATTGTCCGGGCCCGAAGACATCTCGGAATACCCCGGGGTCGTCGTTGTCCTGGGCGACCAGTTCCACTTGCAGGTCACCTGCGTAGGCGATGGCGGCGCTGACCTTAGGGAACTCGGCGGGTTTACCGCGATGCCGGCCGCCGACACATCCGACGCCGTCGAACCAGAAGAACGGCCCAACACCGGCGCTACGGCTCCAGGAGTCGATGGCCGCATGCAGATCCGGGACGACCCAGCACACTTGCATGAAGTTCCTGTTCGGGAACGCCTCTGCGATCGTCATGTATCAGCCGATCAAGGGGAAGCGCTCGCTGTTCAGCGGCGCCCACGGTGTCAGGTCGGTCGTGTCGAAGTTCGGGCAGGGTGACCCGTTCCAGCAGATGTCGGCCGGTTGGGTGGCCAGGAGGTAGCCCCATCTGGGGCGGTCCATCACGTTCGGGCCGGCGCCGTGGATGGTGAGATGGGTGTGAACCGTGATGTCGCCTAACTCATAGGTCATCTGCTCGGTCATGTCGAGGTCGCGTAGTTCCGGGAACACATCGAGGGCATCGCCGCTGCCGTAGGTGGTGTAGTCGCCGAGCACCCCGGCGCGATGCGACCCGCTGACGAAGGACATGGTCCCCGCTTCCGGCCCGTACGGTTCGAGGGGGAACCAGAAGGTCATTCCGCCGGACCTATCCACGGCGAACGTGATGAAGTCCTGGTGGAAAGCGGTGGGCCCGTTACCGCCATGGCGTGACTCCTTGTTGGCCGGCAGCTTGGGTACGAAGAAGTCCGAGTAGTACCGGATACCCAGGCTCGAACCGTCGGCCTGGCGGCGGCGCAGCAGCAGGCCCGCATTCTTGCCTACCTCGTTGATCAACGGACGCAGCACCGGGTTCGACAGTCCGCCGCTGTGCCCGACATTGAAGTAGGCCAACGGATCCGCACCCTCGCGCACCGGGTTGCTGTCGCCGTCCTCGCCCATGGCTGCCCGCGCCATGTCTAGCATCGTCTGTACGAACTCCGGATCGACGAAGCGTTTGAGCTTCACCCAGCCGAACTCGTGGAGGTGGTCGGCCTCCTCTGCAGTCACCTGTCGGCACGGTGTCTTGAAACCTGTTACGTCATCCATGTTTTCGTCGGTCTCCAAGTTCAGATGAAGATTCCCGGACCGGTGCGGAACGCATAGAGTCCGACGACGGCATCTTCGGGGAGGGTGTATGGCGTCGCGACTTCGGAAACCGTCGGGCCGATCTTCGCGGCGGCGTCGGCAAGTTTGGCGCGATCGAGGCCGTAGAGGTCGATTGCCGTCTCGCCCAGGAACTGCCGCGTGTATTTCGGGTCGATATCGGAGAAGGTGAAGCGCATCGCCTCGCGGGTATCCGGCCAGGTACCCTCGGCGTGCGGATAGTCATCCCCCCACATGACGTTGTCGGTCAGACCGTGTTCGATCGCCAGCTGGGCTTCCCCGTTGGACATGAAACTGGCGCCGATGAAGCAGTTTTCCCTGAAGTACTCTGACGGGGGTTTGGGCAGTGTGCTGCGAATCGCCAAGCCGGTCGGGCCGTTGTATAGCCCGTCCATGTCAGCCATCGCCGAGAGTGCCCAGTCCATCCACTGCTCGGTGAGCACCAACTTGAGGTTCGGGTAGCGGACGAATATCCCGCTGAAGATCATGACCCAGAGGCCACGACGGGTCCGGAACGGCGTCTCCATCATGTACATCGCCTGAGCGCCTTGGCCCTCGTACGGGTAGTGCTCGCCTCCACCGCCGTGGGTGTTGACGGACAGCCCGGTCTCGGCGCACGCAGCCCAAAGGGGTTCCCACACCGGATCATTGAGCATCGGGAAGTCGCCGCGCGGCGCCGGCAGATTGATTCCCCTCAGGCCCGCTTCGGCCGCCCACTCGACCTCACGCGCACATGCCCCGGGATCGGAAATCGGGATATGGGCGATCCCGGCATGACGCTCCGGGGCCATCGCACAAAAATCCGCCAACCACCGGTTGTAGATGCGGACACCGACATGCTCCAAGTTGTTGTAGGCGGAATCGCCCCAGCTGATCAGGCCGGTGGTCGAGAACGGGATCGACTGACCGTTGAGGCCGCCATGGAAGATGACATCGGCGGCAACCCCCTGCTCGTCCATATCGGCGATACGGGCGGCATGGTCCTGCAGGCCGGGCGCCAAGCTGTGTTCATAGCTACGTTGCAGAAACCGGGCGCCGACCTGGTCGGCGTTACGAATGCCGGCCTGCTTCCCGAAGCGTTCGGCTTCCTTCTCCTCAAGCTTGCCGGCAGGGGGTTTCTGCTGTTTGGCTTGCGCCTTTCCGCGCTCGGCCAGCGACTTTCCGAGTGACCAGCTCTCTTTGCCGCCTCTTTTGGACGCTTCCGAGGAGCGCCAGTGCAGCAGTCCCTGGCTCTCCATCTCTGCGACGAACCGATCGAAGTCGTCGAGGTATTTCGCTTCGCAGTAGTCCCGCAGCTGGTCCTTGACCGACGGGCCGACGTGGCTGTCGATCGACACGACCACATACGGATTGTCGGCATTTGTCGCAGAAGCAGGGCCAGCGGAACCTTGAGCCATGACGTTCCCCTCAGATGTGCGGTCACGTTTTCGGTGATTCGCGTGACAGTGATGCTAGGCACACCAAGGGCATATTTGCAACGATGTTGTATTTCTACCCGTGTGTTGTACTCCTATGCCAAAGTGTCAAGTCCCGTAGGATGCGTGGATGCTGTCCCGGGTCCAGCAGCGGACTAGCCGACGGGTTCTCGACGCCGCGCGGTCCTTCATCGAGCAGCATGGCGTCGAGCAGCTCTCGATGCGCCGACTCGCGGATGAGGCGGAGGTCAGTGTCCGCACGCTCTACAACCACTTCGGGGACAAGGACGGCCTGCTCACCGCTCTCGTGCAACGTTCGCTGGCCTCGATGGATGTCGAGGTACACCAGATCGCGGCGCGCGACCCCATCGAACGGATCTGGGAAGTCGTCGCGGTTTCCATCGACAAGACGGTTGCCGACGTCCCCCGGCCAGTGGTGCGCGCGATCCTCATGGATGACCGGCTGTTCAATCAGCTGAACAAACAGTGGACGGGCTGGGATCTTCTCGTCACCGAGCTTCGCGCGGCCATACAGAGCGGCGCACTGCGCCCCGACATCGACCCCGTCGTGCTCGCCGAGCACGCCGGCATGGTGTTGTTTCACCTGCAGCGGCGCTGGACTGCCGGCGAGATCGACGACGTTGCCCTGCGGGAGCGTGCACTGCACGCATTCGACATCGCCCTACTGGCCATCGCACGTCCGCGGGCCCGGGCTCGCATCCTCTTGCATCTCGAATCACTCGCACAAAGCAATCCGAAACTGGCCGAGGCGTGACAGGGTCATGCATGTCTGAGCGCCCGCAGTCTTGACTCAGTGCGGATGGGGCGCCGTGGCGTCGTTGCTCATTCCGGCCGGCCGTTGAGGGCTCGCCCGCCTCGTATCTGGCCACGATTTCGGCGACTATCGCCGGTTTCAGGCGCTGATCGAGCTTGAATGGCTGTATGGGCTCTCCCCGCTCTGTTGAGCGATCGGACCGGGGGACAGGCTTCCCATCTGGGGAAATGAACACCGCCACACTTCCGCGCGTGTCCTGATCAGCGGCAGGACGGCGTCCGCGAGGGCAGTCACAAAGTCATCTTGATGAAACGCGGTCCCAGACCGCAAGGAGTTGACCTCACATCCCGGTCTGGAGTCGCTGTTATTTCGCCGAAATTGTTCGGGAACCAACCGGATACGCTGTGTTCTTGCCGGATGATCTCGGCTAAATCGATTGCCGCATAACCAGACAACGACTTCGAGACCGGTACCCCCGAGAACCGTCTCTTGGTACTTCGGCAACGGCTGTTGTTGGGATCGGTAGCGGACTGGCCCCTATTTACTTGGTACAACGACGCCGCGCAAGGCGGCGGTGGTCAGAAAGGACCTACCTACCGTGAAGACCAATTGAATCATCGCCGGGGCGCTGCTGTCAGGCGCCGTCGCGGCAGCAGGAGTAGGCCTCGGCGCGGGTACCGCCGACGCCAAACCTTTTTACTGGTGCCCTGGAGATCCCCCGATTATGGGAGCTGTACCAGCCCCGAATGGCGGAATGCAGCCGGTTCCCATCTACCCGGCTTGGGACACTTCCGTCTGCCACGACCACGGCGTCAAGGGCAATCACGTTGCGGAAGGAAAAGATTGTGTCCTCCCGAAGTTTCAATGGTTTGTGTGTCCGCCCGGCACAATCCCAATCCCGAACATGCCGATCATCCCGAACGTGGGTGAGTGAACACGTGTCGCGCCGTGCGGGATGGTCATAGGCATGGGCAGGGTTAGCGTGTTTTCTCGCCGGTTGGCCGAATGCTGCGGCAATCTCCCAATCGCATGGTGTAGTTGTCATGACTTGACTGGAAGGCAATCAGATGTCGTATGTGATTGCAGCGCCCGAGGCGCTGGTGGCGGCGGCCTCGAATGTGGCCGCTATTGGTTCGACGATCGGTACGGCTAATGCGGCAGCGGCGACCTCGACCACCGGGGTGATCGCCGCTGCGGGTGATGAGGTGTCGGCGGCGATTGCGTCGCTGTTTTCTAGCCACGCCCAGGACTACCAGGCGCTCGGCGCGCAAGCGGCGGTGTTTCATACCCAATTCGTGCAGGCGATTACCGGCGCGGGGGGTGCGTATGCGAGCGCCGAGGCCGCCGCCACGTCGCCGTTGCAGAGCGTGCTGGGTCTGATCAATGAGCCGTTCCTTGCGCTGTTGGGGCGCCCGCTGATTGGCAATGGTGCCAACGGGGCCGCGGGCACCGGGGCACCCGGCAAGGCCGGCGGGATTTTGTTCGGTAATGGCGGTAACGGCGGGTCCGGCGTGTCCGGCGGCACCGCCAACCACAACGGCGGCGCGGGCGGGGCCGCCGGGCTGTTCGGCGTCGGCGGCAGCGGCGGCACCGGCGGGACCTCCGGCACCACCGGCGGGGCCGGCGGGGCGGGTGGTGCCGGCGGGCTGTTGAGCGGCGCCGGCGGGGCCGGCGGCGGCGGCGGGTTCGGTGCCGTCACTGGCGGGATCGGCGGGGGCGGTGGTGCCGGCGGACTGTTCGGCGGGGCCGGCGGGATAGGCGGGGCCGGTGGGGTCGGCT
>Ga0224557_1001074_pt1 | contig 27600 bp, 22 predicted proteins | sample 714S31014metaG_FD_180677 | JGI IMG/M metagenome (GOLD analysis project Ga0224557, IMG submission 180677) | Peat soil microbial communities from Stordalen Mire, Sweden - 717 S3 10-14 | ecosystem: Environmental > Terrestrial > Soil > Wetlands > Peat | place: Sweden: Norrbotten County, Stordalen... | reverse complement strand
CTGGGCCCGCGGACGGTGTTCCGCCTCTACCGCCAGGACCTGGGCCGCGGCCAGGTGACCGACTCCCAGAGCTTTGCGAGCAATCAGGACAGCACGGTGATGGAGGATCTGCTCGCCGACCACCCCATCGGCCCCGAGCGGGGTCGCAACATGCTGGGGGCGCTGCTCTTCTCGGGAGACGAGGTCGATCGGCGGGTGGGCGATCTCTCGGGCGGGGAGCGCGCCCGCCTGCTGATGGGCAAGCTCGCGCTCGAGCCGACCAACCTCCTCTTCCTCGACGAGCCCACCAACCATCTGGACCTGCCCGCGCAGGAGGTGCTGGAGGGAGCGCTCACCAAGTATCCGGGAGCATTGGTCCTGGTGTCGCATGACAGAGCGCTGATCGACGCCCTGGCGACCGAGACCTGGGCCATCGAGGAGGGCGGGAGGGTCCGCAAGGTCATGGGCGGCTACACGGCACTCCTCGCCGATCGTCAGCGCGAGCGCCGGCCCGGAGGTGGGGGCGCCACCGCGGTGGCCGCCGGGCCGGCCACGGTCAGTCGTGGGGAGGGAGCAGGTCGGGACCGGGGCGGGCGCATCCGCTCCGATCGGGACGGCGGCGGGCGCGGCCACGACGGGCACACCCGCGCCGGACACGGCCGCTCCGGGCCACCGCCTGCTCCGCCCAGCGCGCCCGCCGTCGGGCGCAAGGTGCGCGCCGCGGCCCGGTCCCTCTCCGCTGCCGGCCGCCGCCTGGAGGGCGAGATCGCGGAGACCGAGGCTGCGCTGGCGGAGACCCGCCGGCGCCTGCTCGACCCCACCACCTTCTCCGACCCGACGGTCGGAGCCGAGGTCGGACGCGAGCACGACCGCCTCACCGGGGCGCTCGCCGAGCTCTACGAGCGCTGGGCCGAGCTCGCCGCCGAGTAGGCACCGGCCACCTCGGCGGCCCCGCAACGGCTGCGGCTCGGGACCCCTCCACCGCGCGGCTACACTCTGTCGCGTGATCCAGGTCGGCGACCTCACTGTCGGTGGCGTGCTCATCGAGCGCGACGCGATCCAGCGGCGGGTGGAGGAGCTGGCCGCCGAGATCGACGCCGCCTACACCTCCCTGGAGCAGCCGCTCGTCCTGATCTGCGTGCTCAAGGGGTCGATCCTCTTCACCGCCGACCTGGCCCGGGCGCTCACCGTCCCCGTCGAGCTCGAGTTCGTCGCCTGCCGCTCGTACGGCGACGCCACCACCAGCTCTGGGTCGGTGGAGCTGGTCAAGGACGTGAGCATGACCCTCCAGGACCGCGACGTCCTGATGGTCGAGGACATCATCGACACCGGCATGACGACCGCGTTCCTCCGCAAGCATCTCGCCACCCATCACCCCCGTTCGCTCCGGCTCGTCTCCCTCCTGGACAAGCGAAGCCGCCGCATCCGCGATGTCGAGATCAACTTCCGGGGCTTCGACATCCCCGACCACTTCGTCGTCGGCTACGGCCTCGACGTGGCCCAGCGGCTCCGCAACCTGCGCGACATCCACGTGGTCGAGGTGCCCCCCTCCGGCGGGTGACCTCCCCCGGGGCACCCATCGCGCTCGCGTCCGGCGACGCGTCGCGCCGGCCGGACGTCGGATCTCCGCGGCTGCCATCTCGTCACACGTCGAAAACAGCCCTTCAGATCTGACCCCTTTGGGGGTAAGTTGAGCCGTCATGGCGAACAAGCGCTCGGCAGCAAGCTCGCGAGGCCGGGACCTCTTCCGCGCCGAGGTCAGCTCCCTCCTCGCCGACCTCGGCGAACTGGCCGGGGAGCCGGGCCCGCATCCGGTTCCCGCCACGACTCCCCCCGTCACGGACGAGCCGGCCGCCCAGGCGCGCGAGGCGGTCGCGCCCGGCCCCGGTGCCGATGCGGATGCCGCGCCGGCACCTGGTCCGGATGGAGAAGCGGACGAGCCCCCCTCTCCCCCACAACGGGACGATGCCCCGGACGAGGAGCTCATCTCCCTCTCGCCCAGCTACCTCCCGCCCCTTCCCCCGGTCGTCGCGCCGCTGACGGCGGCCCCGGAGCCGGCGGCACCGTTCGGGGGGGGATTCTCCGCCGCGGAGCCGGCTCCGCCCCCACGGCCCTGGGCGGCCGCACCGGAGTCGGAGGCGCCTGCGGAGCTGTGGCCGGAGATGGCGCCAGCCTCGGACCGGACCTCACCTCCCGGGCCGGAAGCGAGCGCTCCGTGGCCCTCTCCACCTGATCCGGTGGCGCTGTCGGGTGGATGGCCACCCCCGTCGGAGCCGGCAGCAACGCCCGGTGGCCGGGGCGCCCCCCCCGAGCCTCCGGCGGCTCACGAGGGGTGGGTCGCTCCGCCCGAGCCCCCGGCCGCTCTGGAACAACGGGCCTCCCCAGCCGAGCCACCGACGATCACCGAGCTCTGGCCCTTCATGTCGGACCTGTCGACGGCAGCCGGGGGCTGGGATGAGTGGCCTGAGCGGAGCACGGCGCCGGACCCGCCAACCTTCCCGCCGCAGCCCGCGGACGCCTCCGAGCAGTGGGTCTCCCCGCCGGCGCACGAACCGCCTGCCACCGGGCAGGGGTGGCCCCCGCCGCCGGGGGCCGCGGACGCGGTTCCGCCGCCCGGAGGCGGATGGGCCCTCCCGCCGGGCCTGCCGACGGCTGTGGGAGCAGCCGAGGAGGGCGTGCCCGGGCCGGCTGTGCCGCCCGCTTCCCACCATCACCCGGCGCCGCTGCCCCCGATCTGGCCATCGCCGGCGGAGCCACCACCCGTGGAGGCGGCCGACGATCTCGCCTGGATGTCGGCTCCGCCCGCACCGCCCCCAGCTCCGGAGGCCGGGGAACCCGGCCGCGGCGCGCCCGAGATCGCCGACGGCAAGCTCCCCACCGGTGACATCACGGCCGCGGAGATCGCGGCACAGGATCAGAGCGCACCGGCCTGGAGCCGGGCTGCGTCCTCACAACCCTCGCGTTTCCCCACCCTGGCGGAGCTGCCCGGATGGAGGCTGGACGGGCCGGTCCGCGGAGCCGCGGCGGTCCCGGGCCTCACCGGCGGCTCGGGAAACGCCGGCGCCCAGCGGTTCCGCACCGCCCCCCCGTCACAGCCCTTGGCCGGCGGGGAGGGCGATGGCCCGACGCTCGATCAGGCACCTCCGAGCATCCCCGGCCTTTCCCCCGAGACGGCGATCGCCAGCGGCCGGCCCGTGGATGGTTCGGAGCCCGCACCCGAGGGCAGCGGGGAGCGGACACCACCGGCGCCACCGGCCCCACCGGCCCCGATCCTCGCCACCGCCGAGACGAGCGCCACCGCCGAGACGAGCGCCGCCCCCGGGCCGGCCACAGCGAGCTCCGGACCGGCCGCCACCGGGCGACCGGGGTTGCCGCTGCTACCCGGAGGGCAGGCCGCGCTGGTCTCGACCAGACCCTGGACTCTCGCCGCGGCGATGCAACCGCTCGCACCCATGGCCCCACCGGCGCTCCGGACGGGCGCGTCCCTCCCGGAGCCGGCGGGACCGGTGCTCTCACGCAGCCGGTCGAGCGGGGTCAACGTGCCGTTCGCCGCCGTGGTCACCGCGCTCGTCCTGGTCCTCGTGGCGCTCGTCGTGCTGATCTTCCTGGACCTCCACCACTGAGACCGGGAACCCGCGGGACTAACGGATCACCGGAAGTCCGGCCTCCTCCCAGGCATCGATGCCGCCCGCCACGTTGACCGAGCGCGGACGGCCGGCCTGCCGGAGGTAGTCGACGGCGCGGCGGCTCCGCCCACCGACGCGGCAGTGGACGTAGATGTCGCGGTCCTCGGGGAGCTCGCCGATGCGGCCTCGGAGCTCGACCAGGGGGATCAGCACGGCGCCGGGGATCCGCCGCTCCTGCGACTCCCACGGCTCCCGGACGTCGAGCAGAAAGGCGCCCCCGGCGAGGGCGGCGTGTGCCTCCTGAGGGCTCACCTCGATCGGAAGGTCCATCGTCGCCGGAGTATATGCGGCGGCCCGATTCGGACCGTTGCCCGCCGCCGGCGGCGGCACGGGCTTCAGCAGGCGGCTGCTACATTGGGCCGCCGTGACCGACCCGCTCACCTCAGCCACAGCGCCGGTCCGCGGGGACGCGGCGAGAGCGGCCCGGACGTGACCGGCGACTACGTCGTCGGCGCGGTCATCGGCGAGGGGCTGATGGGCCCGCGGAGTGCCGGCCGCTACCGCCCCAGCGGTCACCCGGTCGAACTGGAGGAGGTCCCCAGCCCGCTCCTCGACCGCCCGGAATTCGTGGAGCGGCTGGCACTCGCCGGCCGGCTGGCCGCCACCGTCGCGGACTACAACGTGGCTGCCGTCTACGACCTGGTCCGGAGCGGGCAGCGCCTCTACGTCGTCACCGAGCTGGTCCGCGGCCGGAGCCTGCCCGCCCTGATGGGGCCCGAGGGTTCCCTCCCCCTGCCCGCGGTGATGCTCATCGTCGACTCCGTGCTGGCCGGTCTCGAGGGGATCCACCGGGCCGGCATCGCCCACGGAGACGTCTCGCCCGATGTCATCGTGATCACCCCGGCGGGTGCCGCCCGCATCACCGAGCTCGGCGTGGCCGCGGTGCTCGCCGCCGACCCGGCCATGCCCGGATGGCCCGCGGTGGAACCGCCCGAAGGAGGCGCCCCGAGCGTCGACGCCGACCTCTACGCCACGGGAGCCCTGCTCCGCGAGCTGGTCAGCGGCATGCGCCCGGAGGAGGGCGGCGAGGTGCGCGGGCCCGAAGCCCTGGTACGCCTGGTCAACCGGTCACTCGCCGGCGTTCCGGAGGCGCGCTTCGCGACCGCCACCGCATTCCGAGAGGAGATGGAGGCGGTTGCCGCCCAGCTGCTCGGTCCGGGATGGAGGGTTCAGAGTGACCTCGCCGCCCGCGCCACCCGTTCGCTCGGTCCTCTGCCCCCTCGAAGCCGTCTCGGTCACGCGGTCACGGTGAGCCTGGCCGGTGAGCCACCGCCGCCGCCTGCCCTCTCCGTGCCCCGCGCGGATCCGCTCTCGACCGGCCCGCCTCCGGCCGCCGCCCCGGCCGAAGACCAGGTGGCGGCGGGGCCAGGCCCGACCGCGCAGCTCGGACCCGACCCGTTCGCCGCCCCGGAGGGCTCGCCGATCTCGGAGCCCGGTGCCGGCTCGCCGGGCGACCGAGCCCGCCCGGCTCGACGGCGCCGCCGGCGTCGGTGGATCTGGCTCCTGGCGGGACTGGTCGTGGTCGCCGCCGGGGTGGCCGCCGGGGCCGTGGTCTTGCTCCAGCCGCCGGCGGCGGCCCCGACTCGGGCCCACCCGCTCGAGGTGGGTGATGACGTCCGGCTCGCCGTGCAGCCGGGGAGCACGGCGGGGTGCGGCACCACCTTCACCTTCACCGCCACCGGATCCCTGAGCGGCTCCGGGACGCTGAGCTATCAATGGGTCAGGAGCACCGCGGGGGAGAGCCCGACCGTCACCAAGCTCTCGGTGACGATCTCCTCCGACAGCTCGTTCCGCTTCACGACCCCGATCAAGCTGACCGGCCCGGGGCACATCGATGCCACCGTGACCTTCCAGGTGCTCTCACCCGAGGCGCGGACGGCGAGCCAGACCATCCATTACATCTGCACCCACTGACGCGCCGGGCCCCTGCCCGGCATCAGTACACCGTACCGCTCCCGCCCGACGCCGTTCGCGGTCTGGTGGTCAGCCGGAGCGGCGGTCCAGCGCGGCGTCCAGGAGCGCGTCACCCTGGTCCTTGGGACCGACGAAGGCGAGCCGGACGTCGTCGATGCCGGCGGCGATCCGCTCGGCGACTCGCTGGACGTCGGAGACGGTCACCCGGCTGACCGCCGCGGCTCGATCGTCCGGGGTCTCGAGGGGAAGCCGGGCCCGCCAGCGGGTGCCGTAGAAGCGGGCACTCGCCATCGCGGTCTCCGTGGACCGGAGCATCCGCCCGATCATGGCCGACTTGGCGGCGGCCAGCTCGGTGGCGGGAACCGGCCGGGCGGCGATCCGGCGCAGCTCCCGAAACGAGAGGCGCACCGCCTTGGCCGCGTCCTTGGGGCGCGTGCCGGTCGCGATCGCGAACACCCCGATGTCCTCCAGACCCTCGTGGACGGCGAAGATCGAATAGGCGAGGCCGTTGCGCTCCCGCACCGTGTGGAAGAGGCGTGAGGACATCCCTCCTCCCAGGATGTAGGTCATCACAGAGAGGGCGGTCCGGTCCTCGTCCAGGGCGGGGATGCCGGGCACGGCGAGGGCCATCTTGATCTGGGGCTCCTCGGCCGGGGTGAAGGGACGCACGTTGGCGGCGTAACGCTCGCCGAGGCCCCACCGAGCCTGGGCGCGCGGCCGCGGTTGGGCGGTGGGTACGTCGGCGAGCAACACCTCCGCCCGTTCGGGCTCGAGCTGGGCACCGCCGGCGATGACCAGGCACATCGAGGCCGGCGCGTAGAAGGAGCGGTGGTATTCGAGGAGCTGGTCGCGGGTCGCCTTCTCGACCACCCACGGAAAGCCGGCCGCCGACCACGACACGGGCTGGTCGGCTCCGAAGGTGACGGTGCCCAGCCGGTCCCAGATCCAGCCATCGGGGTCGGCCAGCCGGGCGGAGAGCTCCTGGAGCACCACGTTGCGCTCCCGCTCGACCTCCTCGACGGCAAAGAGGGGCCGGCTCAGCATGTCGGTGACGATGTCGGCGAGCTGGCGCATCGCCGTCGCCGGGCCCTCGGCGTAATAGCCGACCTCCTCGGTGTCGGTGTAGGCGTTGGTGGAGGCTCCCAGCCGGTCGATCTCGCGTGTGATCTGCTGGGTGGTGGGCCGGCGCTCGGTCCCCTTGTAGAACATGTGCTCCAGGTAGTGGGCGAGGCCGGCCGTCTCCGCCGTCTCGTCGCGCGAGCCGGCCCGGACGATCAGAAAGACGCCGATGTTGCGGCTCGTCGAGGGCGCGTTGAGGAGGGTTGCTCCGTTGGAGAGGGTGGTCACCCGCGGCAGCGAGGGAGTGGAAGCTCGGGAGGCTTGGGGCAACTCTGATGACCTCCTGGTCAGGGTTGACGAACGGAAGGTACTGGGTCCGGTCAGGACGTGCCCGACTCCCAGGACGCCAGGTAACGGCGCTGCTGCTCGCTGAGGACGTCGATGCCGATACCCATGCTGGAGAGCTTGAGGGCGGCGATGGCCGCGTCGATGTCGGCCGGGACGTCGTAGACCCGGGGCTCCAGCTCCTCGTGGTGGCGGGCGACGTACTCGGCGCAGAGCGCCTGGTTGGCGAAGGACATGTCCATCACCGCGGCCGGGTGCCCCTCGGCGGCGGCGAGGTTCACCAACCGCCCCTGGGCGAGCACGTTGACGGTGCGGCCGTCGCGCAGCCGGTAGGACTCGACGTAGGGCCGGGGACGGGAGACCCCCGAGGCCATCTCGTCCAGCGCCGCCAGGTTGATCTCGTCGTTGAAATGCCCGCTGTTGGCGACGATGCACCCGTCCTTCATCAGCTCGAAGTGGTGGCGGTCGATGACGTTGATGTCCCCGGTGACGGTGACGATGAAATCGGCCTGGGGAGCGGCCTCGGCAAGCGTCATCACGCGGTAGCCGTCCATGGCCGCCTCCAGCGCCCGAACCGGGTCGACCTCGGTGACGACGACGTGGGCGCCGTGGCCCGCGGCCCGGCTGGCCAGGCCGCGTCCGCACCACCCATACCCGCACACCACCAGGGTCTTGCCGGCGAGCAGGACGTTGGTGGCCCGGATCAGTCCGTCCAGGGTGCTCTGCCCGGTGCCATAGCGGTTGTCGAACATGTGCTTGGTGAGCGCTTCGTTGACCGCCACGATCGGGAATCGCAGGGCCTTGTCGGCGGCCATGGCGCGCAGCCGGATCACACCGGTGGTGGTCTCCTCGGTCCCGGCCAGGACCTCGGGGATCAGCTCGGTCCTGGTCTTGTGCAGCTCTGCGACCAGATCCGCGCCGTCGTCCATGGTCAGATTGGGGCGGTGATCGAGAACCGCATTGATGTGGTCGAAGTAGCGGGCGTTGTCCTCGCCCTTGACCGCGAAGGTGGGGACGCCGTGATGGGCGGTGAGGGCGGCGGCGATCGGGTCCTGGGTCGACAGCGGGTTGCTGGCGCAGAGCCGGACGTCGGCGCCGCCGGCTCGCAGGGTGATGGCGAGATTGGCCGTCTCGCTGGTGACGTGGAGGCAGGCGCCGAGCCGGAGGCCGGCGAGCGGGCGCTCCCGCTCGAAACGCTCCCGGATCAGGCCCAACACCGGCATCTCGCGAGCCGCCCAGGCGATCAGCCGGTCGCCCTCGTCGGCCAGGGAGAGATCGGCGACGTCATACGTGGAGGTGCCGGTGCTGCTGGTCATGCCGTCTCCTGGCGAGGGGTGCTGCGAATGGGTCGAACGGCCATGGTACCCGAGGGCCGGGCGCGCCCTGCGCTCAGAAACGGATCAGCGAAACGTGACTCCGCTCGCCGAGGGCCTCGGCTCCACCGAACCCGGCCAGCTCGATGAGGAACGCGATCCCGACGACCTGGCCGCCCAGCCGCTCGATCAGCTCGGCAGACGCGCGGGCAGTCCCCCCGGTCGCCAGCAGATCGTCGACGATGAGCACCCGCTGGCCGGGGCGGATGGCGTCGGCGTGGATCTCGAGCACCGCCTCGCCGTACTCCAGGGCGTAGGCGACCGAGATGGTCTGGGCCGGCAGCTTGCCCTGCTTGCGGACCGGGACGAAGCCGACCCCGAGCAGGTAGGCCAGAGCCCCGCCGAGGACGAAGCCTCGGGACTCCACCCCGACGACCACCTCGATCCCGGCATCGCGATAGGCGTCGACCAGCCCGTCGATGGCGGTGCGGAAGGCCTCCGCGTCGCCGAGCAGGGTGGTGATGTCCCGGAACAGCACCCCCTCGCGCGGGAAATCGGGCACATCCCGGATCAGCCCGCGCAGGCGCTCGCCGAGAGGGCCGGGAGGGATGGAGTCGTCGATCACGCCGCCGGATGCTATAGCAGGGGGCGCCCCACGTGCCATCGGCAGTGGTGGCGCGATTGCTACACTGCCCCGTCGGCTGTGGCCGCCACCATGATCTGTCTGTTCCTTCTCCCGACCCCCCATGCCCGACGGCGCTGACGCTCCGCTGCCCGGTGCCACCACCGGCGCCGCGTCGCAGCTCGACAGCTTCCGCCACTATCGACACCTGACCGTGGAACTGGCGATCAGTCAGTTCAAGCTCCGGTACACGGGGTCGGCGCTCGGCTACTTCTGGTCACTGCTGAAGCCGGCGATGATCTTCGCGATCATGTACTTCATCTTCGTCGACCTCTTCAAGATCAACGACGGGACCCAGTTCTATGGCATGCAGGTGCTGCTCGGGATCGTCGTCTGGACCTTCTTCGCCGAGTGCACGAGCTCGGCGATGCAGGCCATCGCGAGCAATGGGGGACTGATCCGGAAGGCCTACTTCCCCCGCTCCATCCTCGTCATCGCCGCCTCGCTCTCGGCGCTCTTCACCTTCGTCATCAACCTGCTGATCGTCTTTGTCATCGCGGTGGGGCTGCACCAGATCGACATCAGCCTGCGCATCATCGTGGTCCTTCCGCTGCTCCTCGAACTCTACCTGCTGGCACTCGGCGTCTCGCTCTTCCTCGCCGCGCTCTTTGTCCAGTTCCACGACGTCAGCCACCTCTGGGAGGTGCTGATGCAGCTCCTCTTCTACGCGTCGGGGGTGATGTTCAGCCTCACCTACGTGCTGCAGCGGCTCCATCTGGCCCTGGAGGTGGGTACGACGAAGCCGCAGACTCCGCACCTCTTCTGGATCGTGCAGGTCATGGCCGCCAATCCCATCATGCAGACCATCGAAGACCTCCGCCACGCCCTGCTCACCCCCCAGGCCCCCTGGACCGAGCTGGTCGTCACTGGCCATCTGGCCGCCGTCCACCAGTACGCCGCCCTGGACGTCCCCTGGGAGGCGCCGCTGCCGTTCCTCGCCGTGCTCATGGTGGTGACCTTCGGCGCGCTCACCTTCCGGTTTCGCGCCCGCAGCTTCGCGGAGAACCTCTGACCGTGGCTGATCGAGATCTCGCCATCAGGGTGGAGCACCTCTCCAAGCGATTCCGGATCCCGCTGGATCGGAGCGCCACCCTCAAGCACCGGCTCACCCACTGGCGGAGCGCTTCGCGGTACCGCACCCTGGAGGCGCTGCTGGACGTCAGCTTCGAGGTGCGGGCCGGTGAGTTCATCGGGATCATCGGCCACAACGGCTCGGGCAAGAGCACCCTGCTCAAGATCCTCTCGCGCATCTACCGACCGGATGCGGGAGCGGTCGCCATCGAGGGCAAGGTCTCCCCCTTCCTCGAGCTGGGGGTCGGCTTCAACCCCGAGCTGACGGCGAGGGAGAACATCTACCTGAGCGGCTCCATCCTGGGCTTGAACCGGCCCGAGCTGCGCCGTCTGTTCGACGAGATCATCGGCTTCGCCGGCCTGGAACAGTTCGTCGACCACAAGCTCAAGAACTTCTCGTCGGGAATGGAGGTGCGGCTCGCCTTCTCGCTCGCCATCCAGGCCCACGCCGAGATCCTGCTGATGGACGAGGTGCTCGCCGTCGGTGACGCCGCGTTCCAGGAGAAGTGCTTCGACATCTTCAACCGCTACAAGCGGGAGGGCCGCACCGTGGTGCTGGTCACCCACGGGCTGGGGGCGGTCACCACCTACTGTGATCGTGCGCTGCTGCTCGACCACGGCCGCCTGGTGGCGGATGGCGATGCAGCGGACGTGACGAGTCAGTACCGGCGCGCCATCGGCATGGCCGTTGACGGCTCCCGCCCGAACGCCGAGATCGAGCGCTGGGGGGCGCGGGACGTGGTGGTGACCGGGATCCGGATGCTGGACGAGCGCGGAGTCGAGGACGTCAACCCCGCGACCGGAGGCTTCGTCCGCATCGAGCTCGGGTACCGGATCCAGAACGACGCGATCGCCGACTTCACCTGCGTGCTCTGGCTGATGCGCGGCGACGGGCTCATGGTGTCGGAGGCCACTCTCCCGGTCAGCCAGTATGCCCAGGTGGGTGAGAGTCAGCGGGGAGCCGGTGGGACGATCCGCTTCGACATCCCCCAGCTCACGCTGCTCGAGGGCACGTACACCGTCGACGTCGAGCTCCAGGGACGGCGGGATCAAGCCCCCTACGATCACCTGAAGAACGCCGTCCATTTCCGGGCTATCGACCGACGGTCCCGGCAGGGGGTGATCGAGCCGGGCGGAGTGTGGTCGGTCGTGCCCGCCGAGCAGCCGGTGAGCTGGCAGGACCAGCTCGCCACCACCCCAGGGACCGGGCAGGATGAGCGACCAGACCGCACCCGGCCCTGAGGGAGAGAAGCGCGTCGCGGGTGCGGGACCGCACGCGCCCACCGCCGCGGCGCCCGGCGCTGCCGCGCCCGACGTCGAGGGGATCGTCGCCGAGCTGGAGGACGAGGTCGCGCGCAACCGAGCCGCCGGCGCCTACCCCGCGTCCCTCCTCGAGAAGCTCGACATCCCCTTCCACGCGGACCAGGGGCTGGAGCCGCCCGAGGCCCACGCGGTGGTGGAGAGCGCGCGCCCTCTTCGCTCCACCCGTCCGATCGTCGGGGGTGTGGCCGTCTTCTGCAAGCGCGTGCAGCGGCGGCTGCTTTCCTGGTACATCGCTCCGATCGCCCAGGACCAGACGAGCTTCAATCTGGCCATCCTGCGGGAGATGCGCGCCGTCGAGCAGCGGCTGGCGCGACTGGAGGGGCTGCCTGCGGCGACGCCGGATGAGCCGGGCACGGAGACACCGCGGCAAGGAGGCGCGTGATGGGGCCTGCCGCCCCTCCTCGTGCTGCGCCTGGCGACGGGGTGCCAATCGGCTGAGGCCATGACAGCGATCCATCAGCTCCTGCCTGTCTTCTCCCCTGGCGACGCCATCGGCCAGGCGGCGCACAGGATGCGGTCCGCATTCCGGGAGGCCGGTTTCGCTTCGGAGATCTTCGCCGAGGAGATCCACCAGCACCTCCTGAAGGAGGCGCGGGCCGCCGGAGAGCTGGGCGGACGCGTCGGGGCACGAGATGTCGTCGTCTACCACCTGAGCATCGGCGCCCCGTCGGCGCAGATCTTCGCCGGCCTCCGCTGCAGACGGGTGATCGTCTACCACAACATCACCCCCTCCCCCTACTACCGGACGACCAGCCCGCGGGTCGCGTACTGGCTCGACCAGGGGCGGCGCGACCTGGCCCGGCTGGCCCCGGTGGTCGAGCTGGGGATCGGCGACTCCGCCTACAACGCCGCCGAACTGCGGGCCGCCGGGTGCCCGGCAACCATGGTCATCCCTCCCCCCGTCGACCTGGCGCGTCTCTCGCCGCGCCCCGCCCGCCCCGCCGGCCCCCCGCGCCTCATCTTCGTCTCGCGGCTCGCGCCCAACAAACGGCAGGAGGAGCTGATCCGGGTGCTGGCCGCACTCCGTGCCGGCTGGCAGCAGGAGGCGACGCTGGTGCTGCCAGGTGGCTGGAACGACACCGAGGCCTATGCGGCCGGGCTCCGGCGGCTGTCGATGGAGCTCGGGGTGGCCGGCGCGGTCGAGCTGCCGGGACGGCGCAGCGACCGGGAGCTCGGCGATCTCTACGCCGGCGCGACAGTGGCCGTCTGCGCCAGCGCGCACGAGGGCTTCGGGATGCACCTGCTGGAGGCCTGGGCGTTTGACCTCCCGGTGGTGGCCCGCGCCGCGGCCGCCGTCCCCGAGACGGTGGGAGATGCGGGCATCCTGCTCGAGACCGACGACCCCCTGGTGTGGGCGGCCGTGATCGACCGGGTCATCCGGGACGCACCGCTCCGGCATCTCCTGATCGAGCGGGGACGCCGCCGGCTCGGCGACTTCTCGGAGGCGGCTCTGAAGGTGCGGGTGGCGGAGCTGCTGAACCGCCTGGACCTCTCCGGCCAGGGCGGGCCCAGGGTGGCGCCTCGAGGGTAGGCCGAGCCCTTCATGTGCCACCATCCCGAGCATCCGAGCACGTTGGAGCGGTGACCATGAAGCCGAGCGCAAGCGTTGACCCAGGTGCAGCCCGCCGCCTCTTCTCCGTCCTCAGCGCAGTCTGGGACACCGACCGATGGCGCTTGGAGCTGTGGGACGGTAGCGGCGCGGGGGAGGCCGAGACACCGGAGTTCGTCCTCCGTTTTCGCAGCCGCAGGGGGCTCGACCGTCTCGTCGGCGACCTGCCGGACCGGGGCTTTGGCCGGGCCTACGCCGAGGGCAGCCTCGAGGTCGAGGGCCTTTACGCCTTCCTGGGGCGGGTCAACGATCTCTCGATGCGCAGGATGGCTCGACTGCTGCCGCGCATCCTCACCGCCGCGCTGGCGGTGGGAGCCCGGCCCGACCCCCGCCGGATCCCGGTGGAGGCGCATCTGCGCGGACGGCTCCACAGCCGCGTCCGCGACAGCGAGGCGATCCGCCACCACTACGACCAGCCCCCCGAGTTCTACCGGCTCTTCCTGGGCCGGACCCTGACCTACTCGTGCGCCTACTTCGAGACCCCGGAGACCGACCTCGACACGGCCCAGGAGGCAAAGCTGGAGCTGGTCTGCCGCAAGCTGCGGCTGCACACCGGGGAGCGGTTCCTCGACATCGGCTGCGGCTGGGGGAGCCTGGTCTTCCACGCCGCGCAGCACTGGGGGGTGCGGGCGCTCGGGATCACCGCCAGCCCTCGCCAGGCGGCCTGGGCAGCCGAGCAGGTGCGGGCACTGGGGCTGGAGGGGAGGGCAGAGGTTCGGCTCGCCGACTACCGGGACGACCTCGGCGGCGAGTTCGACGCCATCGCCAGCGTGGGGATGGTCGAGCACGTGGGACGCGGGGCCATGGCGGGCTACTGTGAGGCCGTCCGCGGGCTGCTCCGGCCGGAAGGCCGGGCCCTCATCCATGGCATCACCAGCCGGCCCGGAAAGGGCGGGATCGGGGCTTTCCTCAACAGCTTCGTCTTCCCCGACGGCCAGCTGCAGGAGGTAGGGTCGATGGTCACCGCCCTGCAGGCCAGCGGGCTCGAGGTTCGCGACGTCGAGAGCCTCCGCGAGCACTACGCCCTCACCCTGCGCAACTGGGTGGAGCGGCTGGAGGCGAGGTGGGACGACGCGGTGGCCCTGGTCGGCCTGCCGCGGGCACGGGTCTGGGATCTGTACATGAGCGGCAGCCGGGTCGGCTTCGAGCAGGGCAGCATCGCCGTCCACCAGCTGCTCGCGGTGCGCCAGGGTGGCCGCGGGGAATCCGGGCTCCCGCTCACCCGAGCCGACTGGTACCTCGCGGAAGGGCGGTCCGCGGTCGGGGTGTGACGGTCCCCGCCAACGACGGTGACGAGGCGGCGGCGCCGCCGCCCGACCGGACCCCGCGGCGCCGGCGCAGGCTCCGCCTGGTGGTGCCCCGCTACGGCCCGGACGTCAGCGGGGGGAGCGAGCAGCTGATCCGGAGGCTGGCCCGCACCCTCCAATCTCGGAGATGGGACGTCGAGGTCTGGACGACCACGGCGGGCGACGAGACGACGTGGTCGCCGGCCTTTCCCCCCGGGGATGACCTGGACGGCGCGGTGCGCGTGCGGCGGTTCGAGGTGGTGGGAAGGCGGCAGCCCCGCCTCTTCCACCAGATGAGCCGGGCGATGTTCCGGCTTCCTCCGGCGCTCCGGCCCGAGACCGCATGGCTCGTGAGCCAGGGGCCGTTCGCCCCGGCGCTGGTCCGCGCGCTCGCCACCGGGACCGACCGGCCGACCCTCTTCATGCCGTACCTCTACCATCCGACCATCTGGGGACTCCCGGCAGCGCCCCATCCGCGACTGCTGATCCCCGCCGCCCACGACGAGCCGGCGCTGCGCCTCCGCGCCGTCAGACGGACGGTGGCCGCGGCCGATGCCCTCTGGTACCTGACCGAGGAGGAGCGCAGCCTCCTGGAGGCGGTGCATCCGGTCGCCACGGAACGCCCCCACGCCGTGGGTGCAGTCGCGATCGACCCGCCAGCCGTCCTGGACCGGGAGGCCTTCCGGCGCCAGCGCGGCCTTGGCCGCTACCTGCTCTACGCAGGGCGAGCCACCCCCGGCAAGGGACTGGACCTCCTTCTCGACGGTTACAGGTTGCTGCGGAGCCGGCGCCCGGAGGTCTCCCTGGTGCTGATCGGGGACCCCGGAGGTCTGGCGGCAGCGCCCGAGGGAGTCGTCAGCCTGGGCTGGCTCGACGACGATGAGCATTGGGCCGCGCTGGCGGGGGCAGAGGCCGTGGTCGTCCCGAGCCGCCTCGAGAGCCTCTCCCTGGTCGCGCTGGAGGCGTGGGCGACCGGACGCCCGTGCCTCCTCAACGCCGACTCCCCGGTCCTCGCAGGCCAGGCGCGGCGCGGCGGCGGGGCCCTGCTGTTCCGCGACCCCGAGCAGCTCGCCGCAAGCGCCGAGCGTCTCCTGGCGGACCCGGACGAGGCCGCCCGTCTGGGAGATGCGGGACGCCGCTTCGTCGCCCTCGACTACCGCTGGAACGGCGTGGTACGGCGGCTCGAGGAGCTGATCACCGCCGTGGCGGGAACCGGATGGGCGGACCGGCCGGCGGATCGGCCGTGAGGCCGGTCCTGATCGACGCCCGCCCCCTCCAGGGCGATTCGGCGAGCAGGGGCATCGGCACGTACCTTCGCGGTCTCCTCGAGGGGATGGGGGAGATCGGCTTCGCCTCGCGCGTCAGCGTCCTGATCAGCCGGGGAGCAGCCGAGCCGACCGACCTCACCGGGCGCGGTCTCGTGGTGGGGGCGCGGACGCCCCGGCTGGAGCGCCGGTCCCAGGTCCTGGCCGACCCCTGGTTGGTCGCGCGGGCACTGCGGGGTAACCCGGCCCGCCTCTACCACGCCGTCGAATACGGCCAGCCGCGGCGCGCCGCGATCCCGGTGGTCGTGACCGTCCACGACCTCATCCCGTTTCTCCTCCCCGGGTACTCCTGGAGATCGAGGCTGCTGCGCCGACCGGGGCTGAGGCTGCTCCGCCGCGCGGACGCGATCATCGCCCCGAGCGGCGCCACCGCCCGGGATTGCACCCGGATCGCCAGGGTGGCTCCCGAGAAGATCCACGTGGTGCCCCACGGCCTGTCGGCCCGGTACCAGCCGGCGCCCCCGGAGGCGGTGGAGTCGGCGCGGGCGCGCTTCGGCCTGGGCAGGCCCTACCTCCTCGGCGTGGGCACCTTCGAGCCGCGCAAGGGCCTTCCCCACCTGGTGGAGGTCACCCGCCGGCTGCGCCGGGACCACGACGTCGACCTGGTGATCGCCGGTCAGCAGGGGCTCTTCGAGCCCGCGGTGCGAGCCCAGCTCGCCACCCTCGGCGACCACGGCCGGGAGCTCGGGTTCGTGAAGACCGCCGATCTGGTCGCCCTCTACGGGGGAGCGGCGGCGTTCGTCTTCCCGAGCTCCTACGAGGGCTTCGGGCTGCCGCTCCTGGAGGCGATGGGCTGCGGCGTGGTGGCGGTGGGGTTCCAGAACAGCTCCCTCCCCGAGGTCGCGGGCGAGGCAGCGGTGCTGGTGCCTGACGGCGACGACGCGGCGCTCCACGCCGCCCTGGAGCGGCTGCTCTCCGACCCGGAGGAGACGGTCCGGCGGCGGCGGCTCGGGCTGGAGCACGCGGCGGGCTTCACCTGGGAGGCGGCCGCCCGCTCCACCGTGGCCGTCTACGAGACGCTGCTGGGTGAGCCGCTCCTCGACGGGGTCAGCGAGGTGGCCGGCCGGAGCCGGCGCCGCTGAGCTCGACGGCTGACGCGATCTCGTCGAGGTCGGCCGGGCTCAGGCTGAGGTCGGCGGCGGGAAGCCAGCCCTCGACCTGGGACGCCGAGCGGGCCCCCACGATGGCCCCGGTCACCCCGTCAAAGCTCAGCACCCAGGCCACGGCCACCGAGGCCACCGAGACCCCGTGGCGGTGGGCCACCGGGCGGAGTGCGTCCCGGAGCGCGAGGTTGCGCTCGAGCCGCGGCAGGGTGAACTCGGGGCTGTCCAGACGCCAGTCGTCGGCGTCCATGGCCGCCACCCGCTCCGTCGAGAAGCTGTCGGTGAGCAGACCCGACTGCATCGGGCTGTACACGATGACGCCGGTGCCGTGGGCGGCACACCAGGGAAGGAGCTGGGCGGCGGCCCCCCGGTTGATCAGCGAGAACGGCGGCTGCAGAGAATCGACGTGGCCCACGCGCTCGCAGCGCTCCAGAAGCGCCGCGTCGAAGTTGGAGACGCCGCACCAGCGGACCTTGCCCTCCTCGCGGAGTCGGAGCATCTCTCCCCAGCTCTCCTCGACCGGCACCCCGGTGTCGTCCGGCCAGTGGAACTGGTAGAGGTCAATGGCCTCCACGCCGAGTCGCGCCAGCGACGCCTCGCACTCGCGGCGTATCGACTCCGGGGCCAGCAGCCGCCGGGGGAAGTCCGTCGGCCGTTCCGGGGCCCAGACCATGCCGCACTTGGTGAAGATGAGCGGACGCTCCGATGCGGGAAGGTCCGCCAGCGCTTGGCCCACCACCTCCTCGGAGCGGCCCAGCCCGTAGATCGCCGCGGTGTCGACCCAGTTCACGCCGAGCTCGATGGCGTGGTGGATGGCGGAGATGGACGCGGTGTCGTCCTGGTTCCCCCAGCCGAAGGCGTACCCCCCTCCGCCGATCGCCCAGGCGCCGAAGCCCACGTGGGTGATCTCCGGTCCGCCGCTGCCGAGTCGCCGACGAGGCAGTGCCATGGCGCGATCCTCCTCAGGCCGGCCCGGCGCTGAGGCGGCGCGGGGCTCCACCAAGCGTAGCAACCCTCCTCTGCGATCCGCTCCCCGGGACACGGGTGCGGATCGGGGCCGTCGTGCGCGATTGCGGAGAAACGCTGCTCCTGCAGCGCATCGGGGAGAGAGGGACAGTTAGAATCGCAGGCCCATGCCAGACGCCACCGTCGAGAGCCCCCGCCCCGACGCGGCGTCGCCACGGAAGCGGCTCCGGGTGCTGAGCGGCATGCAGCCGACCGGGCGGATGCACATCGGCAACTACCTGGGTGCGCTGCGCAACTGGGTGCAGCTCCAGGACGAGTACGAGTGCGTCTTCTTCGTCGCCGACTACCATTCCCTGACTGAGGCGACCGAGCCGGCGTCGATCCGTCCGGCGATCGTCGAGATGGTGCTCGACTGGCTCGCCGCCGGCATCGACCCGCAGCGCTCCACCGTCTTCCTCCAGTCCGACCTTCCCGAGGTCGCCGAGCTGCACCTCCTGCTGTCAATGTCCACGCCGCTCGGCTGGCTGGAGCGGGTGCCCACCTACAAGGAGAAGGTCGCGCAGTTCCCCGACAACCAGAACTACGGGCTGCTCGGCTACCCCGTGCTCCAGGCGGCAGACATCCTCCTCCCCCGCGCCGATCGGGTCCCGGTCGGCGAGGACCAGGCCCCCCACATCGAGCTGACCCGGGAGATCGCGCGCCGCTTCAACCATCTTTTTGGCCAGGTCTTTCCAGAACCTCAGGGGCTGTTCACCGAGATCCCTCGGGTGATGGGCACCGATGGGGTCAGCAAGATGAGCAAGAGCCGCGGCAACACCATCGGCATGCTGGACAGCCCCGAGCAGATTCGCAAGGCGGTGATGACCATGGTCACCGACATCGAGCGGCCGCGCCGCAGCGACCCCGGCCACCCCGAGCACTGCAACGTCTGCATCCTCCACAGCTTCTTCAGCCCAGACCGGGTGGCCGAGATCTGGCAGGGTGAGCGGGAGGCGCGGACGGGCTGCGTCGAGGTCAAGCGGTGGCTCGCGGAGGCGATCGCCGACCACTTCGCCCCGATGCGCGAGAGGCGGGCCGAGCTCGCCGCGCAGTCCCATCTGGTCGACGACGTCCTTGCCGACGGAGCCCGCCGTGCCCGCGTGGCGGCCCGGCAGACCCTCGACATGGCCCGGGAGGCCTGTGGGCTGGCCGTCTCCAGCAGCCCGGGCTAGACTGGGGTCACGCCGCCACCTCTGAGAGATCGAGGGCTTCGACGATGTCCAAGCAAGGTGTCCGTTTCGCCCCGGGAACCGTGGTCAGCCCCGGGGAGTACCGCAATGTGGAGACCGGCCGGGTCCGCTACTTCGACGGCGGCTCTCCGCTCCCGGGTCTGGTCAACGCGTCATCGTGGCAGCAGATCTCGGATCACTACCACGCCGGCGAATCCTCCGGCCCGGTGCGTCACACCATGCCCGACCAGGTCACTCACGAGGTCCGCTTCGCGCCGGGCACGATCGTGAGCCCCGGCGAGTACCGCAACGTGGAGACGGGTGACGTCCACTACTTCGACGGCAACAGCCCGCTTCCCGGCAAGGCCAACTCGGCCGTCTGGCAGCAGATCTCCGACCACTTCCACGCCGAGAGCGGGCATCGGGACTGAGGCCTCCCCCGACCTCGCCGAGGGCGTCGCCGCGGCGCTCTCTGTGCTCCGGGCCGCCGCCGCCCCGGAGGGGCTGCTCGCCTCCGCGGAGCTCCCCCATTACGCCGCCGTCTGGACCCGTGATGTGGCCTTCGCCTCGCTCGGAGCCAATGTCTCCGCCGACCCCGAGCTGGTCGAGACGGTGGCGCGCAGCCTGGTGGGCCTGGCTCAACTCCAGGCGGAATCCGGGCAGCTGCCCAACGCCTGGTGGCCCCGTCGCGGCTACTGGGACTTCCACGAGGCGGGGTGCACCGACGCGACCTGCCTCTTCGTGGTGGCCGCCTCCCAGCACCTCGGCGCGCATCCGGACGGCCGGCTCCAGCGCCGATTGTGGCCGCACCTCCGGCGGGCGATCCGCTGGCTGGCGGACCAGGACGCCAACCAGTTCACCCTCATCGACTCCCCGTCCGGAGGAGACTGGATGGACTCGACGCTCCAGCGCTCGGGGAAGCTGCTCTACGTCAACGTCCTCTACCACCGGGCGCTGCGCGGGATGGCGGAGATCTTCCCGGGCGACGCCGAGCCGTACCTGGCGCGGGCCGCATTGCTCCGCCGCAAGATCGACCTCCTGCTCTGGCCGGAGCCGGGCGCCGACCACGGCGAGCTCCTCGAGGGAGTCGGGCACCCGCACGGCTCCGACGCGGGCTTTCCCCACCCCATTGGCCCGGCCGCCCGCCGCAACGCAATGCGCCCGGACCGCCGTCACTATCTCTCCCACGTCGACGGGGGGCGCTACGTGGACGAGTGCGACGTCCTCGGCAACGTCCTGGCGGTCCTGTACGGGATCGCCGCCCCCGAGCGGGCGCGGCTGATCATGGAGTTCCTGCACCGGAGCGCGGCCTCCGCCCCCTATCCGATGCCAACCTACACGCGGAGCTTCGAGCCCGGCGACCGCTGGGGAATGTACCGGCACGATCTGGAGCGTTTCCAGGACGCGCGATGGCGCAACCCCCCCGGCCGCTACCACAACGGCGGCGTCTGGCCCTTCATCGGTGCCCTCTACGTGGTCGCCCTGCAGCGGGTGGGGATGGTGGCGGAGGCCGGCGCCGAGTTCACCCGGTTGACCGCGGCGAACCGGCTCCACCGGGCCTCCGGACCCGGGTGGGGTTTCCACGAGTGGATCGACGCGCGGACCGGAGAGCCCGAGGGGGCACCCGGCCAGAGCTGGAGCGCGGGCGCCTACCTGCTGGCGACGGAGGTCCTGAGCGGGCGACCGGTCAGCCTCTGATCCCGGCGCGTGCCACCCACGCGTCCATCACTCCTTGTCGGTGACCCGGTACTCCAGGTACGCGCCGAACATCAGGCGGGTCTGCGCCTCCAAGGCGGGGATGACCGACAACGCCAACCCGACCACCGGGTAGAGGAAGAGCTGGAAGTCGGCGTAGAGGCGGCGCCACCTGCCCCACTCGCCGGGCTTGGGGCACATCGCCCGGTCCACCACGATCAGGACCAGGGTGTTGAGCAGGGTCATGGTCAGGATGACGGTGGTCAGCAGACCGAGCGCGGTGGCGGTGGGCGAGAGGCTGTAATCGAGGTCGATGAGCGCGGGCAGAGAGCCCCCGATGGGCAGCAGGAGTGGCAGCGTTGCCCAGGTGAGGTGGTTGAACATCAGGTAGCGGAAGCGCTGTGCCCGCAGCCTCCAGGGAATCTCCGGGTGGTTGAGCAGCCGCACGCAGACGTAGGGCACGTCGGTTGCGCCCCAGGCCCAGCGCTTGATCTGGTTGTACTGGCTGACGTGGGTGGCGGCGTAGTCACGCGCCCGAGGGGCGTCGCCGAAGACGGGGAGGAAGGCGGGCCGGACCTGGAGCTGCTCGCCATAGCGGAAGAAGGCCTTCCAGAAGAAGCGGGAGTCCTCGGGGATGACATCGTCGTCCCAGTACCCGGCCTCGGTGAGCAACTTCATCGACATGGTGTACGAGGAGAACATGACCAGGCGCTCGGGATGCTGGTGGAGGAACATCTGCCACTGGGTCGCCGCCGTCGCCATGACTCGGACCGCCGCCGGCACCCGCCAGAGGTTGTTGAGGAAGACGGGCACCGGCTGCCAGATCGAGGTCAGCGGACGGTCGACGTGCAGGAAGTTCCAGGTGATGTAGGCGAAGTACTCCGCGTGCAGGCGGAAGTCGGAGTCGAGGTCGGTGATCAGCGTCCGGGTGGGATCCAGCCCGAGCTCGTCGCAGTGGCGGCGCAGCACCGGTCCGCCGTAGGCCATCGCCGCCGACTTGCCGACCACGATCCCGGGAAGCAACGGGTCCTTGATGTGGATGAAGGCGCGGAAACGGTCACCGAGCTCCCGACGCAGCCGGGCGACATTCTCACAGCCGGCCAGGTCGGTCTCCCGAGTGATGATGGCGCAGACCTTGAGCTGGTCCGGGTAGTGCTGGGCGACGAGTGCGTCGACGGTGGCGCGCAGCACCTCGTAGCGCTCCGTGTAGGTGGGGATGAGCACGCAATGGGTGATGTCGTTGGGGCCGGGCGCGCCCTCGGACGGCTGGATGGCCTCGCATTCGGCCCACCAGTCGGTGGCCTCGACTCGGCGCAGCTCGTGGAGCGAGCGCCACACGAAGTAGACGGTGACCGCGGTGCGGAGAAACCAGTAGGCATCGAGGAGCACGGCGCCCAGTCCGAGCACCCAGAGGTCGGCGGGATCGTTGAACCGGATGGCGAAGCCGACGATCAGAGGGGTCAGCAGCACCGCCCAGGTCATCGCCCCCGGGGCGATCTCGAGGGCGCGCTGCTGAGCTCGGGGGGAGAGTGCCGCCCAGGTGCGAACCGCCATCGTGCCCGATTCTAGGCTGACGCCCGGGTGGGCCTTGGCGACTCTCCCCTCCACGTCCGCGGCGGCACCGGGCTGGCGAGGCGGTATCCTCGCTCTCTCAACACTCATCCCACGACGAGAAGGGGAACATGGCTGGCGACGATCTAGACGACGAGCCCGCTGACCTGGAGGCCGTTGCGGGGGACGACGATGACCTCGAGCTGGTCGTCGGTGAGGTCCACGACGTCCCCGATGTCGAGATCCCTGACGTCGTCGACGTCGACCTGGTCGACGACGCCGTGGTCCAGGTGGAGGAGGAGGAGGAGGAGGAGGAGGCTGAACCCGTCGTCGGCCCCGTCCTCCCGCCCCCGGTGCGGCCTCAGCCGGGCCGCCCGCCCAGTGCCCGAGAGGAGCCGCCTCCACCGTTCGCCGTCGGCGAGCGGGTGAGGCTCATCCAGAACACCCGCCCCCGTACGGGCACGCTGATCGGCAACTACCCTGTCGGCACCACCGGCAGGGTCGAGACGGTGCTCAGCCAGACGGCGATCGTCCGCTTCGACTCGGCGCCCGACACCAAGGAGGTGGTCGCCTTCACCTGCCTGGAGAGCACCGAGAAGCCGGCCGACGGGAAGCCGGGCGAGGAGAAGCCGGGCGACGGGAAGCCTCCGGCCTAGCCGGGAGGGGCGTCAGGGACGGTTCGCGAGCGGCCGGCCGCCGGCGGGCTCGGAGGCGACCAGGTCCGGCGAGCCCGCCGCCGGAGCTCCGGAGTGCCCGTGGACCCCCGCGTAGCGTGGCGGCAGCAGGGCCGCCACCTCGGCGGCGATGGCGTCGGCGATCTCTTGGTCGCTGCCCCCGGCGATGGTCACCGGACGGCCATAACGGACCTGGAGATGGCCCCGGCGGGGCAGCAGCCCGCCGCTCCGGACGAGGGCGAGCTCGGTTCCCCAGATCGCCATCGGCAGCACCGTGGCCCGGGTGCGCCGGACCAGGAACCCCACCCCCGCCTCGGCGGGGCGCATCCCGCGGCCCCTCGATCGGTGACCCTCCACGAAGATGAGCAACCGGCCGCCGCCGCGGAGGATGTCGAGGCTGATCCGCAGAGCACGGCGATCGGCGGCGCCCCGGTCCACGGGGAAGCAGTTGCATCCGGCGAGCAGCCAGGCGAGCGGCGGCGGCCGGAACACCTCGCGCTTGACCATCGCGAAGAGGGTGCCCGAGAAGAAGGAGCCGACGATCACCCCGTCCCAGTTGCTGATGTGGTTGGAGGCGACCACGAGCGGGCCCTCCAGGGGTACGTTCGCGCCCCCCTCGAACTGCAGACGGCGGAGGAAGAGCACCCGCAGGAAGGCACGGCAGAGTCCGGCGGTGAGCCGGTAGCGCCTGGAGCGGCGGCCGTCTCTCCGGACCGGGAACTCGGCGGGGAAGCCCCGAACGGTGGCGGGCACAGCCAAGATGGTGCGACATCGGCCAGACCCCACGGGTGGTGGTGAGCCATGGGCTCCAGCCGCGGGGCGGTGGTGGGCGCGTCCACGACCGCGCACCCTCCCCGGCTCCCAGGGAGGCGGTGGGCATAATGCGGTTCCAGCCGCCCCCTTAGCTCAACGGCAGAGCAGCCGGCTTTTAACCGGTTGATGCGGGTTCGATTCCTGCAGGGGGCATGGCTGGGAGGGCCGGGCCGCGCAACTCACGGAGCCGCCGCACCCCCGCCCGGGTGGCGATCTCCGTCAGACCATCCAGGACCTCGAGGCTCGCGGTCGGATTCACGAAGGTCGCGGTGCCCACCTGGATCGCATCCGCACCGGCGATGAGGAATTCCAGGGCGTCGCCGGCATCCATGATCCCGCCGACCCCGACCACCGGGATGCGCACCGCCCGGCGCACCTCGGCCACGGCGGCGAGGGCGAGCGTCTTGATCACCGGCCCGCTGAGGCCGCCCGTACCCCGTCCCGGCAGCACCGGCGCGCGAATGCCCCGGTGGATCTTCATGCCGACGTAGGTGTTGACCGCCGAGACGGAATCGGCGCCCGCCTCCTCCACGGCGCGTGCGACCGCGGCTATGTCGGTCACGTTGGGGGAGAGCTTGACCATCAGGTGGCGTCCGGTCCGGGAGCGCGCGGCGGCGACCAGCCGGCCGGCGGCCGCGGGATCCCGGCCGAAGTCGAGCCCGTTGGCGATGTTGGGGCAGGAGATGTTGAGCTCGTAGCCGGCCAACCCCTCAGCCCGCTCCAGCCGATCCAGGCACTGGAGGTAGTCCTCGACGTTGCCCCCCGCGACGTTGACGACGACCGGGACGCCCCAGCGGGAGAATTCCGGCGCGTAGGCGGAGGCGACGTGCTCGACCCCGGGGTTCTGAAGGCCGATCGCGTTGAGCATCCCGCCCCGCACCTCGGCCACTCGCGGAGGCGGGTTGCCGTCCCGCGGGTGGAGGGTGGTCCCCTTGGTGAAGAGGGCGCCGAGCCGGTCCACGTCGATGAGCTGGCGGAGCTCGAAACCGTAGCCGGCGGTGCCGCTCGCCAGCCCGACCGGGTTGGGCAGGATCAGTCCGCGCCCGAGGTCGACACGCAGGTCGGGGGCGGTCATGCGACGTGCGCCGGAGGCAGGGCGAGCAGCCCGGGCCAGTCCACCTCTGAGACCTCCCTCACCGGCCCCTGACGGCAGCAGAGGAACCATCCGCCTCCCGATGCGGGGAGGGCGCACCCCAGGCAGGTGCCGAAGCCGCAACCCATCGGCGCCTCCAGGGAGACGTGGGCACGGCGAGGGGGACGGGCCAGCCGCTGGAGTGTCCGGGCCACGGCGGCGAGCATCGGGTTGGGGCCGCAGGCATAGACGGCGGCCGTCTCGTCGCAGGCGTCGGCGACCAGCTCGGTGACCAGGCCGCGCCGGCCCCGGCTGCCGTCATCGGTCGTCTCGACCACCCGGACCGAGTCCTCGCCCCGCCGGAAGCGCGCCGCGGGATAGAGACGGCTGGCGGTGGCGGCACCGCTCAGCACGATCACATCGGCGCACCCACGGCGGCGCAGCTCGCGCACCAGGAGGGGGAAGGGGGCGCAGCCCAACCCCCCGCTCACGATCACGGCGCGGACGGGTACGGGATCGAGGGGGAAACCGTTGCCCAGCGGACCGAGCGCCTGGAGCGGGTCACCGGGGCGGAGCCCCACCAGCAGGCGGGTGCCTGCACCGACCGCCTCGAGTACGAAGGAGCAGAGCTCTCCCGCCGTCCAGGCCACGCTGAAGGGTCGTCGGAGCAGCGGGTCGACCCCGCCCCATGCGCGGAGCTGGGCGAACTCCCCGGGTCGGGCGGTGGCCGCCAGGTGAGGCAGCCGGGCTGTGATCTCCACCATCCCGCCGTCCAACCCCTCGACCGCGACCACCTCCCCGGACTCGTCCCGGGCACGCCCGAGGTCGGACACCGGGCCGCTCACCCGGGTACCGCCGCGACGATGCCCTCACGATAGGCGCGCACCGTGGCCACCGTGATGTCCCCTCCCCGGCGCTGCCGGGTGATGGCATCGACCAGGGCCTGGGCGGTGTCCATGGAGGTGCAGCAGGCGATCCGGCGATGCTCGGCGGCCAGCCGGATGCGATAGCCATCCTTGACCGTGCGCCCGGCGGCCGCCAGCCCCCGGCTCCCGTCCGGCGAGAGGGTGAGCTCGTCGGTCTCCAGGTTGGAGACGGTGTTGACGATCAGGGACACCCTGCCCTCGTCGATGATGTCGAGGACGTTGGGCCGGCTCTGCCCGATCCTGCCCACCGCGGTGGCGCTGATACCGGCGGCGCTCAGGGCCGCCGCGGTGCCGGCGGTGGCGTAGACCCCGAAGCCGAGCGCCGACAGCTGGGCCACGATGGGGAGCGCCTCCGCCTTGTCGGAGTCGGCGATGCTGCAGAGCACCGCGCCCTTGGTCGGAACCGAACCGAGCGCGGCCACGAATGCCTTCTCGAGAGCGGCTCCGAGGCTGATGTCGATACCCATCACCTCGCCCGTCGACTTCATCTCCGGGCCGAGCGCCGAATCCACCAGCGCGAGCTTGACGGTGGAGAACACCGGGGCCTTGACGGCAACCAGCGGCGCGGCCGGGCAGAGCCCGGTCTCGTAACCGAGGTCGCGGAGCTTCTCGCCCCGCATCACCCGCGTCGCCAGCTCGACCATCGGCACCCCGGTGACCTTGCTGATGAAGGGGACGGTTCGGGATGCTCGGGGGTTCACCTCGAGGACATGCGGCACGCCGCGCCAGATGACGAATTGGATGTTGCACAGGCCGCGGACGGGAAGCGCACGGGCGATCTCGACGGTGTCCGACACGATTTGCCGGGTGACCTCCGCGTCCAGCCCCGCGGCGGGATAGGCGGCCATCGAATCGCCGCTGTGCACGCCGGCGCGCTCCACGTGCTCCATGAGACCGGGGATCACCACCGACTCACCGTCGGAGACGGCGTCGACGTCGACCTCGGTGCCGAAGAGGTACTTGTCGACGAGCACCGTGCCCCGCGAGCCCCCGACCCGATCGCCGTCGTCGGGCAGCGCCGCCATCGCCGCGGCCACGAAGCGCTGGAGCTGGTCGCGGGAGTGGACGATCTCCATGGCTCTTCCGCCGAGCACGAAGGAGGGGCGGACCAGCACCGGGTAGCCGATCCGGTCGGCGATCTCCGCCGCCTCCAGGGGGTCGAGGGTGGCCGCTCCGTGGGGCTGAGGTATCTGCAGGCGGCGCATCAGCGCCTCGAAGCGCCGGCGGTCCTCGGCAAGGTCGATGGCGTCGACCGTGGTGCCGAGGATGGTGACCCCATGGCGATCGAGTGGCTCCGCCAGGTTGATCGCGGTCTGCCCCCCGAACTGGACGACCACCCCGCTGGCCCGCTCGGCCTCGATGACAGCGAGGACCGCCTCCTGATCGAGCGGCTCGAAGTAGAGACGGGTGCTGCAGTCGAAGTCGGTGCTCACGGTCTCGGGGTTGCTGTTGACCATGATCGCGGCCACACCCTGACGACGCAGCGCCTCCGCGGCCTGGACGCTGCAGTAGTCGAACTCGATGCCCTGCCCGATGCGGATGGGCCCGCTGCCGAGCACCACCACCGCCTCGCCGTCCGGGGCCGGTCTCTCGTCCTCGGACTCCACGGTGGAGTAGTAGTAGGGGGTGGTCGCGGCGAACTCGGCGGCACAGGTGTCGACGCACTTGAAGGTGGGGGCGAGGCCGAGCCGCTTCCGCGCCTCCGCGAGCATCGCCATCGAGACGCCGGCCAGCTCGGCGATCCGCCGGTCGGACAGCGCCATGCGCTTGGCCGAGATCAGGGTCTCGTCGTCGAGGCCGCGCCGGAGTGCCTCCTCCACACCGACCAGGGCTCGAATGCGGTCGACGAACCACGGTGCGATGGTGCTGCGGCGGCTCACCTCCTCCACCGAGTCCCCCTGGCGCAGCGCCTCCATGACCGCGAAGATGCGGCGGTCGTTGGGATTCTCGAGGAGCACCGGGTCACGCACCTCGGCCTCGGCGGGCGGACGCTGCTCCAG
>Ga0224557_1001072_pt1 | contig 27612 bp, 27 predicted proteins | sample 714S31014metaG_FD_180677 | JGI IMG/M metagenome (GOLD analysis project Ga0224557, IMG submission 180677) | Peat soil microbial communities from Stordalen Mire, Sweden - 717 S3 10-14 | ecosystem: Environmental > Terrestrial > Soil > Wetlands > Peat | place: Sweden: Norrbotten County, Stordalen... | reverse complement strand
CTTGCATCCATTTAACAATGGCACAAGCCTGAGGATTTGTCCAGCCCCTTGTTTCTATACCCTGTGTTTATTGAGTTGCCCGCTGGTAAACACCGTCCCCTCGACTCCTCAGCGTCGCCGATCTGGAACACAGCGAAGCAGAGGAGCGCTGGTTTTCTATTGGATGCGCCAGCAATGGTATGATGCTTTCAGTTGTTTACCTATGGTTTGAGGGTGATGCCGCCACGAGCAAGGTCCGCATGATCTCAGCTCGAAAAGCGACATACACTGAAATCCGCCAGTATCAGGAGAGCCTATGAAGGATCGACCCATCGACGACGTGGACATGCCGGCCGAGATCGACTTCAGTAAAGGTATCCGCGGCCTCCATCACATTCCGCCCGGCGCGAGGGTGCTGATGCCCGCTTCGATCGAGCGAAGCGTGTGGGAGTACTTCTCCGGAAAGGCTGAGCAGCGGGGGGTGGCACTATCGGAACTTCTGACCGAGGTTCTGAAACGCGATATTGAGATCAACGAGGCGTTGAAGTAGAGCCAGCAGGGGCGGGGCTGAAGCCCCGCGCGGACTAAAGTCCGCCCTCCATTATTGTTTGATGATGGTCCCATCGCGGCGGCGGACTTCGCCCCATCCGCCATTGAGACGCTGGCGCTCGCCCTGCTCGAAGCTACCGTATGGATACTTGGCGGCCAGCTTCTCATCCACTTCGATGCCCCAGCCGGGCGCCTCGTTGGCGTACAAGTAGCCGTCCTTCATCACCGGGCAGCCGCGGAATACTTCCTGCAAGCGATCGTTGAAAGGCGAGTATTCCTGGATGCCGAAGTTGTAGCAGACCAGGTCGAGCGTCACGTTGGCGGCGTGCCCGATAGGGGAGACGTCGCCGGGGCCGTGCCAGGCGGTCTTGACGCCGTGGATCTCGGCCATGGCGGCGATCTTGCGCACGGGCGTCAGGCCGCCCGCCTGGGTCACGTGGATGCGGATGTAATCGATCAGTCGTCCGGTGATCAGGGGGGTCCATTCGTGCGGGCTGTTGAAGAGCTCGCCCATGGCGATGGGCGTGGCGCACTGGCTGCGGATCTGGTGGAAATAGGCGATGTCTTCGGGCGAGAGCGGGTCCTCCATGAAGAACATCTTGAAGCGCTCGGCATCCTTCAGGAATTGGACGGCCTGGTTGGGCGAGACGCGCTCGTGCACGTCGTGCAGCAGTTCGACCTCGTCGCCAAGCTGCTTGCGGCACTCTTCGAACAGCTTCAGCGCGCGGCGGATGTAGTAAGCCGGCTCGAAGACCGGTCCCTCACGGAGACCGGTGATGGCGGCCTCGCCACGCCCCGCGCCATAGCCCGCCATGCCGGGCACGCCCACCTGCACGCGCACGTAGCGGAATCCCTGATCCATGAACTTGCGGGCCTGGTCGATGGTTTGTTGGATCTCGGCGCCGGCGGCATGCGTGTAGCAGGTGGCGGCCTCGCGGCACTTGCCTCCCAGAAGCTGGTAGACAGGCATGCCGGCCTGGCGTCCCTTGATATCCCACAGCGCCTGATCGACGCCGCTGATGGCGTTGTTCAGCACGGGACCGTTGCGCCAGTAGGAACTGTCGTAGCAGGACTGCCAGATGTCTTCGATGCGGTCGGCGCGCTTGCCGATCAGGAACGGGCGCAGGTACTTCTCGACGGCGGTGTTCACCACCTCGGCGCGTTGCGTGAAAGTGGCGCAGCCGTAGCCGTAGAGGCCGTCTTGATCCGTCGTGATCTTGACCACCGAGAGGCGCAGACCGGCGGGCGCGGTGGCGATTACGGTGACGTCTTTGATGACCGGCGCCGGGAGGCCGCGGGTGGCGGTTTGGGCGCGGGCGGGCAGCAGCACTGCGGGCGCCGCAGCCAGGAAGCTGCGTCTTTTCATCCTCCCTCGCCTTCCAGTAGGCTCGCATCGTGCAGGTCGATGTGGCGATTCGTCGTGCGTTTGTTCTTCAAAAGGTCCTCCCGGCTGATGAACCAAGCCGCCTGTGCGCCGAGATGCGACTCTCTGCGCTTAGGCCAAGCTTCCTCAAACTTAACACCGTCAATCGACATCAGAATATCGACCCGCACCGGAGGCTGCCCAATCTGGTAAAAGAAGCCTTCGTGGGCAAAATCATCCGGGCATAGGCCGGCGAGCGGCGCGCCAAACTCAACGAGCGCCCGCCAAACCTTCGCGGCGTTTTCTGGATTGGCCAGGACCCAGACATCGAGATCCTTGGTGTAGCGAGGTTCCGTGTATAGCATCACGGCGTATCCGCCCACGATGAGGTACTTAACCTCGTTGCCGTTGAAATTTCTCAATAGTTCTTCGAAGTCTGAGCTCATGAGGACCGCCTGGCTCAAGCACATGGGCATCTACCACCATTCGCCAGGCAGCCTCGAATATTGCCGCGGGCCCAAGGCGCTGCCAATAAGCTATGTCAAAAGAGCGGTCCATGTCCGGCAGCCGACCATAACGCTCCATCGTAAACTCAGCCGTCTTGCGCACTTCAATCATTTTAGCGCGTGCGACGGCCTTGCGTCTGGCGGGCCTACTTCCGGTCCTTGTCATCCAGCAGGCCTCTCAGGCCCTTGAGCTGCTCGGTGATCTTGCGCTCGCGTGAGACCAGGGAGAGCACGTAGACGACCAGGATCAACCAGGCGGCCAGGAAGCCGTAAAACATGAAAGTGAAATTGCGTGTGTCCATTTGTTCTCCATTAAACCGCGTGCGCATAGCGGCGCAGGGAATCGATTTCGCGCTGCACTTCCTCCTGCCGGAGGCGGATCAGCGCCAGCACCACGGCCAGCAGAGTGAGCGCGACGAGGTTGAGCACGGCGGTCAGGTACATGGCCGGGTCGATGGCACCGCCGCCCCAGAAGACGGGCTGCGGATGCTGCGTGCGCCACCACTTGATCGAGAAGATGACGATGGGGACATCGACGAAGGCGAAGATGTTGAAGACCGCCGAAATGCGCGCGCGCGCGGTAGGTTCTTCGATGGCGCGACGCAGCATCAGGTATCCGGCGTAGAGCAGCCAGCAGACCAGCGCGGAGGTGAGCCGCGCGTCCCAGGTCCACCAGATGCCCCAAATGATGCGTCCCCAGATGGACCCGGTGACCAGGTTGGCGGCCAGGAAGGCCAGGCCGACTTCGGTCACCGAGACGGAGATAGCGTCATACTTGAGGTTCTTGGTGAGGAGGTAGCCAACGCTGGTGATTAAGGTGACGCCAGCGCACAGCATGGCGGTGATGGCGGCCGGCACATGGAAGAAGATGATGCGGTAGATCATCCCTTGAGAAGCTTCGTCGGGAAGCTGCATGAAGATGGAATAGAGATCGCGGGCCAGCAGCACGGCGGCGATCGTGCCCAGGCCGTAGATTAGCTTTTCGCGCATAAGAAAACCTCCACAGGCTAAAGCCTGTGCTACCCAACCAGCACGGTCTCGAGCAGAACCAGAGACAGCGCTGTAAAAATCACATCGAAAGTCACCATCAAGCGCAGCCAGACTTCATTCTCGCCGCCCAGCGGCTTTCCGGCAATCAACTGCATGGTCAACTGCATGGCGCTCATCAGGACCGGGATCAGCATGGGATAAACCAGCAGCGGCGCCATCAATTCGCGCAACCGGATATTCACGGTCAGCGCGCTGAAGATCGTCCCGATGACGGTGAGCCCCCAGGTGCCCAGCGCCAACACCAAAAGCAAAGACCAGATCTGGCTGGTCCAGTGCACATTATAGAAGATACCGAAGACCGGCAACGAAACCAGTTCCACCGAAATCACCAGCACGAAGTTGGCGAGGGCCTTGCCCATGAACAGCGCGGCTCCGGAGATGGGCGCGGCGACCAGGGCGTCCAGGCAATCGTTGGGCACCTCGCGCGCGAAGCTGCGGTTCAGCACCAGCGTGCCGGCGAAGGCGAACACGATCCACAGCAAGCCGCCGGACATTTCGCGGGTCTGCTCCTCCAGGGGATCGAAGGCGAAACTGAACAGGACCAATATGACCAGGGCGAAGGCGAGCGAAGCGTTGATGGCTTCCTTGGTGCGAAGCTCCGCGCGCAGGTCCTTTCTGGCGATCACCCACGTTTGCCGGAAGAAGTCCATCAGGCCTCGTCGTAGTGCGCGTAGACCCAGCCTGGGTCGGCCACCATTTGGGCGGTGCGCTCGCCGTGAAAGGCGATCTTGCCGCGGTTCAAAAGGGCCACGTGGGTGGCCAGTTCGAGGGCTTCGCGCAACTGGTGGGTGGACATCACCACGGTGCGGCCTTCGGCCAGGGCTTCCCGCAGAAGGCGCTGCAGCACGGCGATGGCGCGGTCGTCGAGCGCGGTGAAGGGCTCGTCCAGCAGCAGCACGGAAGGCTGATGCAGAAATGCCCGAGCCACCGCCAGGCGCTGCCGCATGCCGCGCGAGAACTCGCGCACCAGGCCGTCTTTGACGCGGTCCAAGCCGGTGCGCTCCAGCCACTCCATAGCGGACTTGTGGGGATCGGGCAGATTGTAGAGCCGCCCGAACAGGGTCAGATTTTCCAGCGCCGACAACTCGTCGTAAACCGAAATGCCGTGGCCGATCCAGCCCACGCGGCGGCGCGTTTCCGTTTCGCGCGGATCGTTGCCGAAGATGCGGACCTGTCCGCGGCCGGCTTTGGAAAAACCGCCGATGATGCGCAGCAGGGTAGTCTTCCCCGCCCCGTTGCGGCCGATCAAGGCCAGACAAGCGCCCGGATCGGCGTGCAGGATCACGTCGCGCAGCGCGGGATAGTCGCCGTAGAACTTCCAGACACCCTCAGCGGCGACCGCGCTCATTGTTTCCTTTCGCGGTGACGACTTGTCATCCGTTCTACTCTCTCGCGCCATCCCGCCGAAACATCAGTATATCTGAAAGTGAGCGAGATATCCCCGACATCGGCATGCATTAATCAGCAGGGCGGAGTCAGAACCGCCAATTCGGAAAACGCTTCTTCCATCCCAGCCAATCGCCACACGGGCTGGGGCCGGCAGCACATGAACACCCGGGTATGCATGCAAAGCCGAAAGCGCCCGAAGGGCCTCGCTTGGGGAACGCGGGACAGCCACGCGCCGCGGGCTGGTGACAATCGAATAGAACTCGGCAAGGATCTGCGACGTCACAAACAGGATTGTGGCGGGGTCGCGAGCCGCGTTAAGCAGAGCGAGCGAGGCGGCGTGCTGTGGCGCATCGACGTCAAGAGCGTAAACCAGGATGTTCGCATCGACAACTCCCGGCTCAACCGGCGTCATCGTAGATGTCCCGCCGGCGGAAGCTGCCGCACGGCCCCTAGGTGCCATTTGGACAACTCAGCGGTAGTGCAGTGACCGGCCGCCACCGTCAGATCACCGTTCTCATTCATGAGACGTTCCAGGCGAGCGTCGATGGAGAGACCAAGCTCACCAGCCTTGGCGGCCAAGCGAGTCTCGGTCTTAGTCGAAATGTCGATGCCCATAGCTTCCGCCTTCCGCCATTATGTCATACCGCCCCGCGGACGCTGCACGCATGACGCGGCCGGCTCTGCTAGCGGCGACCGCGCTCGCTCTTTCCTTTTACCCCTCCGCCCCCTGAAGGGGACCCCGGGTCGGGGCTCGGAAGGCCGGCGGCCGACTGGTCGCGGCTCCCAACAGCGGCGGCCGGCTGGGCGCGGTAGAGCAGGATGAAACCGAGGGCCAGGATACCGAGAGCCAGCGCCAGGATCCACTTCATGTTTTGCTGGAAGATCTTGGGCGCAATCTCTTCGACGGCGGGGCCGCTATCGCCGGCGTCCGCATCGGCGGCTGCGGCGGGCATGGAGCCGGCTATCTCGACTTTATAACTGGCGGTCTTGACGCTGTAGACGGAGGCCTGCGAGCGCGGCTCCTGACCCTTGTTTTCGACCCCTTCGCCCTTCAACGTGACACCGTTGGGGACGACCAGCAGCGTGGGCTCTTCGGTTTTGCCAATGGTCTTACCTTCGAAGACGGCGCTTGAGCTATAAGGCACTAGGTAAGTGACCTGAATGTTGGTTTCGCCGGGCTTGATGGGGAAATCGACCTTGTAGATATCTTTCTGTTTGGTCTTGTCGGGGGCGCGATCGATGGGCATGCCCTGCGGCGCGGTGGCCTTGACCTGCGCGATGCCTTTAGCCGCGGTGGGGAGATAGAACTTCAACGTGCCGCCATCGGGATCGTTGTAAGTGGTCGTGCCGCCGTTGGTGAAGATGAAGCCTTCGTTCACGGACATCTGCGCGCCGCTGGGCTGAAAGATCAGAAAATGGCGCGAGATGCGGGCCGCGCCCGGCTGCTTGGACGAGTTATACACATCGAGCGACAGGCCGGAGGTGGCGGAGCCGGGCGGCAGCATGTGATTGTAAGTCACGCCGTCGTAGGCCGTCTGGATGAGGTGCGGGCCTTGCGGAGTTTGATCGATGTGGAACTTACCCTGCGCGCCGGACTTGACGCTTTCGACCGACTCCATGCCGGCCTGGCCGAGTTTGTACAGCGTCACCGTGGCGCCGGACTGCGGCTGGCCGGTGGTTTTGTTGACGACCGTGCCATCCACAGCGGCAAACAATGGAACCACAGATAGACACAGATAAACACAGATAAGGTTTAGAAGTGTGCCACTTTCGCGAAGATTCACGCAGATAGGTTTGTTTTTATCTGTGTGCATCTGTGTCCATCTGTGGTTCCGATTTGTGCTTCTCATGCTTGCACCTGCATGGGCTTGCCGCATTCGCCGCAGAACTTCAGCGGTTGGGGGAACTTCGCGCCGCAGTGCGGGCAGGTCAGCGGATCGATAGGCTTGGGCGCGGGCGCGACGGGGGCGGGCGCGGTGCCGTTGGGGCTCAGTTGCACTTTGAGCCGGTCCACTTCGGCCATGACGCCGGCCAGTTCGCGTTGCAGATCCTTCTTGGTCTGCTGGTAGTCGTGGTCGCTGAGTTTGCCGACACGGTACTCGAACTGGAGGTCGCGCAGGTTTTCGTAGATAGCCGCTTTGCGCTCGTCCAAATGTTGAAAGGGGGAAACCGGTTCGGGCTCGGGCAAATCCTTGGCCCGCACCGTCAGGATGAAGAACATCGCCCCGACGGCGATGAGCGCTGCTATGATCCAGATAATCATTTACTCCAGGTGGGCCAAGTCCTTTTCTATCTGCTCGCGATACTTGGCCAGTTCGGAATCGTCCGGAACCGGTCCAATTTCGGCGATGGGATGGGGTTTCCGGTAGCGCCGCATAAACCACCAGATGAGCGCCAGACCGGGCACGATCAGCAGATACGGAACGAGCCAGCCATAGGCGCTGGGATCGCCGCGATAGACGGCCGGCCCGTATTCGGCGACGAACTGGTCGATGATGGCTTTGTCGGTCTCTCCGGCAGCCTGTAACTTGGCGATCTTCTCCTTGGCGGGTTTCGAAAAGCTGCACTCCAGCATGGCGCAGGTGGCCACGGTATCCTTGCAGCCGCACTGGCAGCCGATATGGGCGGCCACGCGGCGTACGTCTACGCTGGGTTTTTCCGCTACCGTTTGGGCGACGGCGACGGGGCACGCGGCCAGAATCAACAGCAAGAGCGGGGCTGAGAGCCCCGCGCAGGCCGAGGGCCTGCCCCACACCTTATTTCGGAACTTCCGCATATTTCCTTGTAATCCCGACCACTTCGGTACGGGCGTATTGCATTTTGATTTTGCTGGGGACCAGGCACACCAGCGTACCGCCGATCAGCACCAGGCCGCCGATCCAGATCCAGGAAACCAGCGGGAAAACGTAAGCTTGAATGACGGCGCGGACGCCGTCGTCGGACATGCCGCCGAAGTTGAGATACAGATCTTCGTTGAGGCGGGGGCGCACACCCACTTCCGAAGTACCCTGGCGGCTGGCTTTATAGAAGCGCTTTTCGGGTTCGAGCGTGCCGATGATATCGCCATCGTGCATGACGTCCACATTGGCGCGATGCCAACTGTAAACGTCGTTTTCGCCTTCTTTCAGGTCCACCATTTTCAGATCGTAGCGGCCCAGCTTCAAGGTATCGCCAACGCTCATTTCCTTCACGTCCGACTTATTGAAAGCCGCGCCGGTAAAGCCGATGAACATCAGCACGATACCCATGTGGACCAGATATCCGCCATAGCGGCGGGTGTTGCGATGGGTCAGCTCCACGGTCGCGCGAAGCAGGTTCATGTTGTTCTTGGCGGCAATGGCGCGGCCGCCTTTGTAGAACTCCATCAGCACGGTGAGCGCCACGAAGAGGCAGAAGCCGAAGGAAATGAGCGCGTAGAAGCCGCGTGCGCCGGCGGCCAGCAGCGCGCCAACCAGAACCAGCGACGCAACGCCCGGCCACAGGAAGTTCCGCCGCAGGCTTTCCGAGGATGTGCGGCGCCAGGCGAACAGCGGACCGACTCCGGTGAGGATCAGAAGGAACAGCCCGATGGGGATCATGAGCTTGTTGAACCAGACCGCATCGAGGCTGATTTTTTCGCCGGATACCGCTTCCGAGATCACCGGGAACAGAGTGCCCCAGAGCACCGCGAAGCAGCTTGCCAGCAGGATCAGGTTATTGAACAGGAAGCTGGATTCGCGGGAGATCACGCTCTCCAGTTGGGCTTCGCTCTTGAGGTATTGGAGACGGTCGAGGATCAGGTAAGCAATGCCGGCGATGCAGATGGCCAGAAACGAGAAACAGTACTTACCGAGGGGACTTTGCGCAAACGCGTGCACGGAACTGACTAACCCGGTGCGGGTGAGCGAGGTACCGAAGATACAAAGCAGGAAGGTGGTGGAGATCAGCACGATGTTCCAAACCTTCATCATGCCTTTCTTCTCCTGCATCATTACGGAGTGGAGGAAGGCCGTACCGCTGAGCCAGGGGAGCAAAGACGCATTCTCGACCGGGTCCCAACCCCAGTAGCCGCCCCATCCGAGCACGTGATAGGCCCATGCCATGCCGAGCATCACGCCGGTCGACTGAAAGAGCCAGGTGACGAGGGTCCAGCGGCGCGTGGTGTGGATCCACGCTTCGCCCGGCTGGCGGGTGATCAGCGACGCGATGGCGAAGGCGAACGGCACCGTGAAACCCACATAGCCCAGGTAGAGCATGGGCGGGTGGATGGCCATGGCGGGATACTGTAGCAGCGGGTTCAAACCTTGCCCATCCTGGAACGGGACGATGGCGCCTTCCTGCGACAACATCTTGAAGGGGCTGACCACGAAGTTATTCAGGAGCAGAAAGAAGGTCTGCACGACCATCAGCACGCCGACGACGTAAGGCATCATGTCGCGATGCCTGCGGCGGTTGGTGAATACCACCACGGCGGAGTAACTGGAGAGCAGCCAGCTCCAGAACAGCAGCGAGCCCTCTTGTCCGCCCCACCAGGCGGCGAACTTATAGAGCAGCGGCATGGCGCGGTTACTGTGCTGGACGACATAGGAGAAACGGAAGTCGCCCGTGACCAGAGCATAGACCAGGACGCCGGAGCCGATGGTGAGGAGCGCCCAAACGGAGTAGACCGCGCGCTCGCCCGAAACGATCAGAAAAGGCTTGCGTTGGATGCGGCCGACAACGGAGGCGAGTAAGGCGTAAATAGCGGCGCAAAAAGCCAGAAGTACAGCCAGCGATGCCACGTTTTCCATGCGTTCGCCTTTCTAAGTCGTCTTATTGATAGGGGGCGCCGGGGCGCCACGCAACTGGCCCGGCTTGGCTTCGTATTTGGAAGCGCATTTGGCCTGAATTTTGCTGGCATGGAAAACGCCATCGTGGCCCATGTGGCCGTCGGCGAGGGCTTGCGCGCCGTCGCGGAAGGTGTCGGGGAGGGGATCGCTGCCGGTGTAGGCCACTTTCAGTTGGGTCTTGTCCTGGGTGAGCGTGAACAAGACCTGCCCCTGAGCGTGTTTGATGGAGCCGCCTTCGACATCGCCCGCCACGCGCAGGCGCTCCGAGAAGGCGCGGTCGCCCATCTGACCGACCTCGGCAATGGTTTTGTAGTAGGTCTTGGTTTCGCTGACACCGGTGCTGGCGAGCCAGACCAGAGCCGCGATTACGACCGCGATGAGCGCGGCGAATTTCCCATATTTTTTCATACTAGCCCTCTGAAGCACTAGTATATCTGAAAGCGCCGCGGATAGCTGGGCTGGGATTAGCGGGGGATGGCTCCGCGGGCAGGCGGCCTGAGAGGCCGCAGCAGGCCGGGGGCCTGCCCCACAAGGTTCTCGAAGAGGAAGAGGCCGCTCTTGCCGGCCACTACGAAGTCGAGGTGGCCGGTGCCGTACAGATCGGCCACGGGGATCTGCATGCCGCCCCCGGTGCGCGTGCTGTAGTCGACCACGTGCTTGACCCATTCGATTTTCTTGCCGCCATCCAGGCGTATGAATTCGTACCAGTAGATGCCCAGCGGTTCGCGCTCGCCGGGATCGTGGCCATTGTGCGCCATGTAGCGCTTGCCGGTGAGCAGGTCCAGTTGGCCGTCGCCGTTCAGATCGACCAGCGTGAGCGCGTGGGCCTGCGACCAGCTTTCGTCGATGATGTGTTTGGTCCAATGGCCATCCGCGCCCTGCTCCAGCCAGAAGATGCCGTAGTTGTGGGCCATGGAGGTGACGATGTCGTTGCGGCCGTCGCCGTTCACGTCGTAGACGTAGATGAAGCCGGTGTCGCCGAGATCGAAATCGGGATGCCACTTCCAGACGCCGTTGCGCGGATCGGGCGGGGCTTCGAACCAGCCCTTGGGTGTGATGATGTCGTTGCGGCCATCGCCGTTGACGTCGCCCACGCCGATGCCGTGGCCCCAGCTTTTGGGGCTGACGATGTGCTTGACGAACTCGCCGTTCTTGGCCTCGGGCTTTGCTTCATACCAGGCCAGCGGCATGTTGGTGTCGCCGAATTCGGGAAGCACTTCGTGGGCTTTGCCGTCGTTATCGAGATCCACAAGGAAGGCGAACTCCACGGGCGAGCCGGTCTCGATCATGTGTTCCTTCCATTCGCCCCCACCGGGGCCGGGGTTCTCGTTCCAGAAGAGCCGGTGCGCGAACCAGGAGCAGCTCACGATATCCACGCGGCCGTCGCCGTTGACGTCGAGCGGCAGGTCCGAGAAGTTATCGATGTAGTTGTTGGTGTACGGCAAGGAGCGGAATTTGTGCTTGATCCAGCGAGGGGCTTCGTACCAGTTCTCGCCGGAGACGATGTCGGGCCGGCCGTCGCCGTTGATGTCGGCGATGGCGCAGCTTTCGTTGGCGCCGAGATCGAGGGTGTGTTTTTCGAAAGGGATGTCCGCGGGACGGGTGGCGGAGCGTTGAGCAAGCAGGGCGAGGACTCCGGCCAGGCACAGGCATGCGGCGAACACGGCGATCGGAGGGCGGGTCATGCGGTGATTGTAACTCGGGGTATGCTGGGTGATTATGCGAAAGCTATTTGGCGTGCTGGTTCTAGCGGTTGTTTGTTTGGGGCAGGAGGCGGGAGATCCCTGGGCCAAGGCGGAGTTGATGGAGCCCGCGGCGCTGGTTGAAGCGCTGCACTCGGCCAAGCCTCCAGTCATCTTGTGCACGGCGTTTTCGGTGCTGTATCGCAGCAAGCGCATCCCGCATGCGCTGGAGGCGGGGCCAGGGTCTAAGCCCGAAGGGATCGCATTGCTGAAGAAGGCCGCCGCGGAGTTGCCGAAGGATTCCGATATCGTCCTTTATTGCGGCTGCTGCCCGATGGACAGGTGCCCGAACATCCGGCCGGCATACCGCGTGCTGCGGGAGATGGGCTTTCAACATGTGCGCGTGCTGAATATTCCGGCGAATATGCATGTGGATTGGTTCGGCAAGGGGTATCCGGCGGAGGGCCGCGGCGAGTGAGCCGTCACTCGTAGCGGAGCGCCACCAGGGGATCGACTGCGGCGGCGCGGCGCGCGGGGATGTAACAGGCCAGCAACGCTACGGCGGATAAGACCGCGGCGACTCCGATCAACGTGACTGGGTCGCGCGGCGAGATGCCGAACAGCAGGCTGGCGAGCAGGCGTGTGAGCGCCAGTGCGCCGGCGGCTCCGATGGCGAGTCCGATCAGCGTCAATTGCATGCCGCGGAGAATCACCATGCCAAGCAGGCTGCCGCGGCTTGCGCCCAGAGCCGCGCGAATGCCTAGCTCGTGGGTCCGCTGGGTGACGGAATAGCTGATGACGCCGTAAATGCCGATGGCTGCCAGCAACAAGGCCAGCGCGGCGAAGATGGCCAGAAGCATGGTCTGCATGCGGTCGCTGGAGACGGTTCCGGACTTGATCTGCTCCAATGTTTCGAGGTCGGCGATGGCCTGATCCTTATCGACTGCGTGGACCGCGGCGTGGATGGCGGAAGTGAGCATCCGCGGATCGAGCGAAGCGCGCAGGACCATGTTCAGGTCGTTGGTCGGGCTTTGGTCGAAAGTGACGTAGACGCCTGGGCTTTTGGTGTCGATCAGGCTGCCTGTCTGTTCGTCGCCCACGATGCCCACCACTTCCCAGGGGATCTCCGGGCCGAGGCCGGGCTGGCCGTAGAGGATCTCCTGAATGAGAATACGCTTGCCGAGCGGGTCTTCGCCTTTGAAATAACGGCGGGCCATCTCCTCGTTGATGACGATGACGGGCGCGCCGCCGCGGGTATCGCGATCGGTGAAAGTCCGGCCCCGCAGCAGGCGGATTTCGAGCGTGCGGAAGTAGGAACCGGTGACGCGCTTATAGAAGCAGGCGCGGCGATTGGCGCGGTCGACGAAGGCGTGTCCGGCGACGAGGAAGGGCATGCCGTCGCCCCAGCCTTGCATGGGCAGCACATTGCTGAAGGCTACGTCGCGCACCCCGGGGGCCGCACGCAGGCGATCGTCGAGCAGACGCACATATTGGAGGAGTTGCTCGGGGTGGGCGAAGCGGTCGCGCGCGATGGGCAGGCGGGCGGTGGTGACGTTGGTACTGGTGAAGCCGGTATCGACGTGCAACATGCGGAAGAAGCTGCCGACGAGCAGGCCGGCTCCGGCGAGCAGCACGAAGGCCAGGGCAACCTCGGCGACAATCAGCGCACTACGCAGACGCGCGCGGCCTGCGCCGCTGGAGGCCGAGCGGCCGCCCTCCTTCATCGCAGAGGCGGGATCGACGCGGGCGGCGTGGATGGCGGGTGCGAGTCCGAACAGGAGCGCCGTGAGGAGGGAGACAGCCAGGGTGAACAGGAGGATAGCCGGATCGATGGACACATCGGCTTCGCTGGGAAGCGAGAAGGGCGGCGCGAGAAGGATGAGGCCGCGGATCATGGCGTAGCCGAGCGCCAGGCCGAGCGCACCGCCCGCGGCGGCGACCAGCAAGTTTTCGGTGAGCAACTGGCGGATGAGACGCCATGCGCCGGCGCCGAGCGAAGCGCGCACGGCGATCTCGCGTTCGCGGGCCGCGCCACGCGCCAGCGTGAGATTCGCCAGGTTGGCGCAACCGATCAGGAGGATCGCGCCCACGGCGGCCAGCAGGACAAACAGGGACCGGCGGAGTTGCGGGCCGACGATGCGGTCTTCGAAGCGTTCGACGGTGACGCCCCAGCCTTTGTTGGATTCCGGATAAGCCGCAGCGATCCGCGCACCGATGGCGTCCATGCCGGCCTGCGCTTTTTCGAGCGAGACGCCGGGCTTGAGGCGGGCGAAGGAGAGCATCCAATGATAGTCGCGGGTCATGTCGCGCGGCTCGAAAGACAGGGGTATCCAGAGCTGCGCATAGGAGCGATCGAAGGGGCTGTGGGCAGGCATGACGCCGACGACAGTACAGGGCTTGCCGCTGAGAGTGAGCGTGCGGCCGACGATGGACGGGTCGGCGCCGAAGCGATTCTCCCAGAGGCGGTGGCTGAGGATGACGACCTGGGATTTGCCCAACTGATCCTCATCGGGGGCGAAGGTGCGGCCGAAGACGGCTTGGACGCCGAAGATATCGAAGTAAGAGGCGGAAACGCGCACGCCCTGCAATTCCTCGGGCTGGCCGGCGCCGGTAAGCGTGACGTTGCCGCCGAAATTGATCGCGGCCATGTGTTCGAAGACGGTGTTCTGATTTTTCCAATCGAGGAAGTTGAGCGTGGAGATGCCATTGCGGTCGCCGCCCGGCGGTTTCTCCCAGACCATCACGATGCCGTGCGGGTCGCGGTAGGGCAGGGGTTTAAGCAGCACGCCGTTCACGAAACTGAAGATGGCGGTGTTGGCTCCGATGCCCAGCGCGAGGGTGAGAAGCGCAATGATGGTGAAGCCGGGGGAGCGGCGAAGCGTGCGGATAGCGTAGCGCATGGCTGTTTGTTTGACGGCGTCCGGCAAGTCCGGTTGGCCGGCTTAGTATCGATACTGCCGTTGGCGCAGAAGGTTACCGAAACGCCCTTCATTTTCCGTGCGCAGGACGATGGCGCCGGCGCGCAGGCCGTGGCGCAGGGAGTTCATGGAGACACGGGCCTTCCCCTCAGGTGGTTTTGACCCCGTATGGCTGCTGCATTGGCTTCACTTCCACGGTTGGCGCGTTATCTGTCAAAGTAAAGAAATGGAATCGAGGCCGTGCTTCTCCGGCCTCACATCAACCGCACAATGACGGAATCCTAATGAGCAAAGCTATAGACAACCTACAGGCGGCCCAGCAACGAGCCATGGCCGTCCGGCCGAGGGCTGGAGGCTTCCCGTACCTGGCCGAGACTCTAAGGCAGGCTGGCGTGACGCGCAATCTCTGGTTTCTGCCTGCGTGCCAAAGCCTGTATCTGACCGAGGATGGGCCGGTCGCGACCCTGGGCACGCCGCTGGTCTCCGGCACCGCGGATGTGCCGCCATTCAACCGTGAGGCGCTTATCTCGGCGCTGCGAACCGACCAAGCCGGGAATAGCACGTTCCCCGAGTTCCTGGCGTCCTGCTGGCGCGCCGGGGTTGTACGCTACGATGTCGATTTTGCGGCGCGCACAGTCGCGTACTACGGCTGCGCCGGCGAGGAGTATATCGAAGACTATCCGGCGGTCAAGGTGGCGCAGCGGTGACGTACCCCGGCATCGCCTATTGAGTTTCGCTTAATACAGTGACAATTCCGGCGACAAATGTGCACTTTCCATCGGCCTGATGTGGGGCGGCCAATCTTGGCCGCAGCCGCCTTTTCAGGCGGCCAGGGCCCGGCTGAAAGCCGGCTGCGGGCAGAATGCCCGCCCCACGAAATCTGCGCCTCTTGTAATACAAGCCGCCGCTAGCGGTGGCGCTGTTGCCAGCCGTGCTTGGCGGCTCGCGGCGCAGCATTCGACCAGCGGCCGAGGGTGTACTCCCGACGGTAGGCGGCCGAGCGGTTGCAGATGGTCACCTTCACCAAGCCGCTCGAATCGCACGAGTACTCCTCTTCCACTTCGGAGCCGGCAGCCTCGCCTATGCGGCTCACGTCGACCAGCGTGAGGTCGCCGGCGCCGCGCAAGGCGGGGTCGAAGGGAAACTGGATGTCGTCCCACAAGGTGAGGTCGCCCGAAGGCTGGCCGTCCTCGCCGATGCGGGCCGCTTCGACATAACGGAAGTGGCCGATGTTGTGGACCGGCCGATAGGAGCGCACCACACGCAGCGGGGGCGCGCCGCGGCGGGGCAACTCCAGGCCGCGCGGGAAGAGCAGATCGAAGGCCACGGCGCGGCCGTGGTCGGCCTCGCGCCAGACCCCGAAGTGACTTGCGAAGCGGTCGCGTAGCACATAACCGGAGCGAGCATCGGCGGCGATGGCGAGGCCGATGGCGGTGGCCGAGCGCATGTAGGCGGAGCGGCGCACGGCCCTGCCGAAGGTCTCCTTGAGCACGCGCGCGACGGCGGGAAGCTCGGAGCCGCCGCCGGTCACATAGAGCGTTTCGATGGGCCGGTCGGGATGCGCCGAGAGCAGTTCGTGCACCACCTCCGCGGTACGTTCCACCAGCGGGCGGCAAAGCTCGTAATAGGGCGCCACGGCGATGGAAACCTCGCCCCAACCTTCGCGCACGCGGTCCAGGTCCACCACGATGCGGCGGGTATTGGGATTGAGCGACTCCTTGCGCTCACGGCACTCTTCGAGCAGGCGGAAGGACTCGGCGTCGGAGAGCGCTTCGCGCTCGCCTGCGCGGCCGGCGGTTTCGAGCGCCAGATTGGCCAGAATTTCGTCGAAGTCGTCGCCGCCCAGATCGGAGATGCCGGCGCTGGCCAGCACGGTGTGGGTATCCTCTTCCATTTCGACCAGCGAGGCGTCGAAGGTGCCGCCGCCCAGGTCGTAGACCAGCAGCGACCGCCGGGGCTGCCCCTTGCGCTGGGCGTGCTCGCGATGGCCGAACTCCACGCTGGCGGCGGAGGGCTCGTTGAGCATGCCCAGGACCTGGAAGCCGGCCGCGCGAAAGGCTTCCGCGGTCAGAAATCGCTGGTTGCTGTTGGCGTTGGCGGGCACGCCGAGCATGGCCTCGAGCGGCTCTCCGCGATCGAGCGAGAGGGTGGACGCCTGGCGCAACTGCTGGCGGAAGGCGGAGAGAAGCTCGGACGTCAGTTCGATAAGCGGCATGTTGCAGCCGGCGACGTCCAGGCGCGTGGCGGGGCCAGCGCGTTTGAGCAGGCGCTTGAGCGAGCGCAACACCGTCCAGGCGCGGTCGCCCTGCACCGCCCAGGCGCTCCAGCCGAAACGGCGTTCATTGCCGCGTATCGCCACCAGCGGCGGGAACCATTCCCGCGTCTGGCCGTCGGGCGATTCAAAACCGGCCAGCGGATAGTTTCCACGGTCCGCCGCCGCGGCCACGATACGGGTGGTGCCAAAGTCGATTCCCAGTTTCATTCGGTACGCGCCAACATCTGCAATCTTAGCGCCTGCGGGCGGGCCGCGGTGGTTGACTCGAAAACAATCGGCCCGCAGGTTGGCAACGTTGGCAACCTGCCCCACAGTTTCAGCCATCCTTCACAACCAATGTGCAACTTATGGCTGCTGCCGGTGTTTACATTGGTACAACCAATTTATCCGAGCAGTCCGGAGGTCGCTGCAAGCGGCGCCCCTCCCGCTATACAGGCAAACGTCTTGCAGTTCGCAGGCAACCAGGAAGGGCCGCATGCCGATATCCGAATCGCTCGCTTTCGAACGTTCCCATTCGCGAGACTGGTCGATACCTCGCACCAACGGCGGAGAGCCGGGCGAAGGCCATCGAGCCATCCGTTTTCCGATCAAGCTTCCCGTCCGCTATGAAGACGGAGGAGAATTCGGTTCCGGGGAGATCGTGAATATCGGCAGCAGAGTGGCACTGTTCACGACGGATCGCGCTTTAGCTTTGGATGCGTGCGTGGAACTGTATGTCAAGTGGCCGGTCCTGTTGGACAACTCGGTTCAGCTAAGCTTGATTGCGTCGGGGCCCGTCATACGGGTTGAACCGGGACGGGCCGAGATGGCAATCGGAAGGTACGAATTCCGGACCTGCGCTCTCTCGTTCTTGGAACACTCCCACCCGGGGCAGCTTGCTGTCCGCGGGGCGTCCGCGCAAAAGAGTCCCCGCGAATCCCGGATGGTCAATTTGCAAAAAGGCGATCGTGACGACGCGCGTTGGGAGCGGGTCTTCCAGGAGAGGTTCGCCGACACCCGAATACTGCAGTTTGAGACTTTGAACTGGCTCGGGCCACTGTCTTGATGAAGCATCCGTCCAACTTGACTTGATGTTTGTGCGCCGCTGAGAGTAAGAAACAGTTCGACGATACTCGCGCCGCGCAACGAATTCAATATTAAAGGAGTTTATGGCTTTCTTATCTCGTTTACTTGGCATGTTCGCTTTCGGGTTGTACCTGCTGCCGAGCATGCATGCGGCTACCGCCCCTGCCTTCAACGTGTCGCCGAGCAACCTGTACATGGCGGCGGTGGCCAAAGGGGCGGCCCCGGCTGCCCAGGTCGTCGTGGTGAACAACACCGTCGCCGGCAGTACCCTGAAATGGCGTGCCAGCCTTTCCGGCAGCGGAGCCGCCTATTGCGCGGTCAGCCCCAGCAAAGGCACGCTGGTGGGGCAGAGTGCCGTAATCGTGACCGTTTCGGCAAGCGCGCCGGCCGTGGGCGGCGTTTATCAGTGCACGGTGACCCTCAGCGACAACGGCTCTTCCCCCCCGGCCACCAACAGTGGCGCCGGGAACGTTAGCTACGCCGTCTATGCCCAAGGCAGTACCCTGCCGCCCCCGAACAACACCCCACCCGACTTGCCGCAGTATCTAAGCGTGGCGGCCACCGGCTCCAGCACCGTCAGCTTCAACTGGTACAGCAGCGGCGACCCGGCCAACCGCTACGTGGCCGGGTACACGGTCTATCGCGACAACGCACAGATCGCCGTGACCGGCATGACTTCCTATCAGGACAGCGGCTTGGCGAAGGCCTCCTATCACACCTACACGGTGACCGCCTTCGACAGCAGCCAGAACAACTCCGCCGAGGCTCTGCCCATCGCCGTCACTACTTTTGCATCGGTTCCGGCGGGCGTGCCCGCCACTTACCAGTCGCTCTACCAGGGAGTGCAGAGCAATATGGCCACGGACTTCGCCCTGGTGAACGCGCAGTCGACCGGCGCCAAGTACCCGGTGAACTATTCAATCTCCCTCACGGCCGCTAATGACAACAGCGGCATGCGCACCCTCTTCACCAACCTGACGGCGGTGGATCAGCAGCTCAACGCGGCGCAGGCCCTGGGCATGAACGCGGCCATGGTGTCGTTGGGCTTCCCCATCTTCGACCAGAACTTCTACGAGTTCCTGGGGCAAACGCCCGCCCAGGCGCAGCAAACCGTCCAGAATTACCTGACCTACTACGAGTTGGTGGCCCAGGACATTCACGGCCGCAAGGACATTAACGGCACGCCGATGCGCATGATCGTGGAGGCCAATCCCTTGCTGACGGTAGACAACCCGGGCACCAACATGAACCCCACTGCCTACTATCAGTCGCTCAGTTTTGCGACCTACGAGCAGCGCCGCAGCGCCAACACCGTGACCACCGCCAAATACGTGCAGCCGGACTACCTGATCGTACAGTCGGAGCCCGACACGGATGCCCGCGACGATTACCGTCCGGAACTCAACACCCCCGCCACGGACGTCGCCATGGTGCAATTGATGGTGAACAACCTGGCGGCGGCCAAGGTGCCGGGGCTGCATTCCACGGTCAAGCTGGGAGCGGGCATGGGAACGTGGCAAACCGACTGGCAAGAGTATCTGGGCACGCCGGGCGCCGACACGGGCCTGCTGGGAATCACTGGGCTGGACGGCATCGATAACCACGTCTATTTCCTGACTGGGCAAAGCGCGTCGGGCTTGGCCCTGGAACTGGATACGTCCATGCAGATGATCGCCGCAGTGCACGCCGCCGGGAAATTCGCCAGCATCTGCGAATTCTGGCCGCACAAATCGCTGATCGTGGGCGAGAGCTTCCTGGATGTGGCGGCGCGCGATAGCTTCAACTTTTGGGCGCCGCTCGACCAGCAGTACATCCCCATCATTTTCGAACTGGCCAACCAGGGATCGCTCGAATACCTGTCGGCTTTCAACGACGGCGAATTCTGGGCCTACGAGCCGTACACGTCCATGCCTTGCCTGCCAGTCTACCCCGCCGGCTCGGCGTCGCAGAATCAGGCTTGCGACCTTAACATTCTGAGCGCCGTCACCAGCACCGTTCAGTCGGCCCTGGGACTCGGGCAGGTGTCCGCCACGGGGACTGCTTACAAGGCGGAAATCGCCGCATACTGGATGCCGCATTAGACCAGACGCAGCCAAGCCTGAGAGGCCGCTACAGGCCCAGGGGTGCTTAACCGTTTGGGGCAAACCGCTTCCTGACGGTCGCGGCTCGGTAACAGTCACGTTGATTTCGCAAGGTTTACCGAGCCGCGACCGTCAGGGAGCGGTTTCTGTCAATCAGAATCCCCAGAACGGTTAAGCACCCGCTCCCTGCTCCAATCTGCTGCCTCAGTCCAGCTCCGAAACAAACCCACTAAAGATCCGGCACCAGGCTGCGGTTTAGTTCACAGCACGATTTCCTCTCTTTCGCGGCGATCAGCCGTGCCCGCTTTTTCGGCTAAACCATGGCCAGCGCCCAACGCTTGCGACCACCCGTATAATCAAATCGGGGATGCCGTTCACCGCTACATCTGGAACAACGGAGCCAAGAACGGAGGGGCGCCAAGCCTGCGCAAATGGGGCATCGCTTGGAGGGCGGCCAATCTTGGCAGCCAATCTTGGCCGCAGCCGCCTTTTTAGGCGGCCAGAGCCGGCTGAAAGCCGGCTGCGGGCAGAATTGCCCGCCCTCCCACCCATCTCCCGTCCATTCCAAGCGTCTAAGTTATAATTGAGCCATGCTGACGCCCACCCAACGAATCTGGCACAACGGACGCTTCATACCCTGGGAACAGGCCACCATCCATGTCCTCTCCCACGTAGTGAGCTATGGAACCAGCGTCTTCGAAGGCATACGCTGCTATGCCACCCCCGCCGGCCCCGCCATCTTCCGCCTGCGCGACCACGTGCGCCGCCTCGCGGACTCCGCCAAGATCTATCGCATGGATCTCGGCTACACGCGCGAACAACTCGCCGAAGCCATGCAGGAACTGGTCCGCGTCAACGACATGGAATCCTGCTACATCCGTCCCATTGCGATCCGCGCCTATGGCGACATGGGTGTGAACCCCCTGAATAACCCCGTGGACGTCTACCTGGCCTGCTGGCTCTGGGGCAAATATCTGGGCGAAGAAGCCCTCGCCGGCGGCGTCGACGTCTGCGTCTCAAGCTGGAAGCGCATCGCCCCCAATACCCTGCCCGCCCTGGCCAAGGCCGGCGCCAATTACATGAATTCGCAGCTCATCAAAATGGAGGCCATCACCAACGGCTACGCCGAAGGCATCGCCCTCGACGAAGCCGGCTATGTCAGCGAAGGCTCCGGCGAGAATATCTTCCTGGTCCGCGATGGCCGCCTCCACACGCCGCCGCTGGGCGCATCGGTGCTGCCCGGCGTCACGCGCGACAGCGTGCTGCGCCTGGCCCACGATCTGGATATCCCGGTGGTCGAAACCATCGTCCCGCGCGAGATGCTCTATATCGCCGACGAAGTGTTCTTTACCGGAACCGCCGCCGAGATCACGCCCATTCGCTCCATCGACCGCATCCCGGTCGGCAAGGGCCATCGCGGCCCCATCACGGAAAAGTTGCAAAAGGCGTTCTTCGCGGTAATCGACGGCGCGGCGCCCGACCGCTATGGATGGCTGTCGCCAGTACACGTGCGACAGCCGGTGGGCGTTGACAAGTGATCTAGCTGCGCGCACACCCCGGAAGGCCACCTCCCCCGAGATTTGCTTTCCGGGATGCGCTGCAGCCGATGGACTATTTCTTTGTAGCTCATGCGCCCCCGCAATGGCCAGAGAGAATTTCGGTTTTGCCGCGCTTTTCAACAGCTTTATGGCGCTGCAAAATCTTTGGCTTGCCAGCCGCGCACTGTGGCTATCCTGTGTATAAAGCAGAGGTCGCATGAATTGTATCGGAATTGAAACTTTCAGCGGAACCCCGGTCAAGCTGACCTTCGACGCCGCCATCTCCGCCATCGAGCCTGTCAGCGATTCCGGCGGACTCTATCTCGCTCCGGGATTCGTCGATTTGCAGGTGAACGGCTTCCTCGGCGTGGACTTTAACGATCCTAACTGCACTCCCGAACAGATCGCGCGCTCCATCCGCGGCCTCATCGCCACCGGCGTCACCCGCTTTTATCCCACCGTCATCACCGGCTCGCCGGCCGATATGCTCTGCGCGTTGCGCAACCTCAAGTCCGCCAAGGAAACACTGCGGGAAGGCGTGGCCATCGACGGCTTCCACGTGGAGGGTCCGCACATCTCGCCGGACGACGGCCCTCGCGGCGCACATCCGCTCCGTTGGGTGCGCCCTCCGCATCTCGACGAATTCCACCGCTGGCAGGAGGCTACCGGCAACCAGATTCGCATCGTCACCCTGGCCCCCGAGTGGCCGCAGTCGCTCCGTTACATCGAAGCCGTCACCGCCGAAGGAGTGGTGGCCAGCATCGGCCATACCAACGCCACCACGCAGCAGCTCGCCGATGCCGTCAGCGCCGGCGCGACGCTCTCCACGCACCTGGGTAACGGCGCGCATCCCGTCCTGCGGCGTCATCCTAATTACCTCTGGGAGCAACTGGCGGAAGACCGCCTGATGGCGGATTTCATCGTCGACGGCATCCATCTGCCGCCCTCTTTCCTGAAGGTCGCCCTGCGCGCCAAGACCCTCGCACGCTCCGTGCTGGTGACCGACGCCGCCGCCCCCGCCGGTTGTCCCCCCGGACGTTACCAATTGGGCGAGCAGGCCGTCGAGCTCACAGCGGACAACCGTGTCATGCTCGTTGGCAAGGAGCGGCTGGCTGGCTCCGCCCTCCGCATGGACCGAGGCGTCGAAAACCTCATGCGCATCGCCGGACTCAGCCTGGCCGACGCCGTAACCATGGCTACCACCAACGCCGCCCGCGCCGGCCGAGTCCCCGGCCGCACCAACGGCCTAGTCCCAGGAGACCGAGCAGACATAATAGAGTATGTCTTCAATAAATCCGACCTATCGATAACCATCCAATCCACATACATATCAGGCGAAAAGTTCTACTAATTTGTGGGCAGGCTCTCAGCCTGCGCGGGGCTCTCAGCCCCGCTCCCCGCTCCCGTCAGTCGAAATCCGCCGCCCACTCCGGATGCCGGTAATGCTCGAACAACCGCCAAATCTGCGCCGCCGTGACGCGCGAAGTCGACAACGCCGGCAAACCGACTTCCGCAAACCAATCCACACCCGCGGTCTCGCTGCTCGAAGTCGGCGCTCCTCCGATTAACTCGCACCGAAAAAACACCTTGTAAGCATGAAACGGGATAGCCGGGTGCCCGTGGCGATTGCGGTCGTACACCGCCAAAAGCTTCACCGCCCGCGTCTCATACCCAGATTCCTCGCGCACCTCGCGCACCGTGGCTTCCGCCGCGGACTCGCCCACATCCGCCCATCCGCCAGGCAGCGTCCAACCCCCGTCTGCACGCTCCAAAACCAGCAGAATCCTGTCGTCGCGGAACACCGCGCCGCGCACGTCCACCTTGGGCGTGGCGTGGCCAGCCTGCCCCGCAAAGAGATCGCGGATCGGTGCGACCGCGCTCCCCGATCCATCCGCCATCATCTCGGCGGCGATTTCGCGCACCGCCTCGTAGCGCTCCAGATCGTACTGGCTGGGCGAATAGGCGAGACCGCTTTGCGCGATGGCCTGCAAACGCCGCGCCCAATCCAGCCACACCGGTTCCATCAATACTCCTTCCAGAACAATTCCGCGTCGGACCGGCGCACGTAGTTCGCATCGATGCCGGTCGGGTCGGCCCCTTCCCCCGCGCGCCATCGCTCGTACCCAATGCGCCCCACCGCCGCAGCCAGCGCGCGCGGCGCAGTGGTCACGGCCGCTCCAGCAAAGCGCGTGCCCTTGAGCGCCGCCGCGAACGGGCTGAAATCCGTCGATACAAACTCGATTTCGCCCTCCGGCAACGTCCCCAGCCATGCCGTAAACGTCGTCACCGTCTCACCCGCCACCACCGCGCCGCACCCGTCGTACACCGCGCCATAAACCTCGCCGCGCCGCGCATCCAGCACCACGGCGCGCAGCGCAGCCGAGCCAAACCGGGCCATCGCCGCCAGGTTCGACACCGCCACCGCGGGCTTGCCGGTGGCCTCCGCCAGTCCCTTCACCGCGGCCAGCCCAATGCGCACGCCGGTGAACGATCCCGGGCCGGACGCCGCCGCGAAGCAATCCACGTCCGCGGGCTTCGAACCATGCCGCGCCATCAGTTCTCCCAGGCGGCCGAACAGAATCTGGCCGAACCCTTCGGGCGAATGCAGCAACACCTCCTCCAACACCTCCGGACCGCGCAACAGCGCCAGACTGCCGAACTCGTGCGTCGTATCTACCGCCAGAATCAGTTCCGTCACTTTTCGAGTTGGTAGGTCTTGTCCACGCTATAGACTTTACCGTTGGCATTCATGCCGTAGAGGCGCAGGTCCATCACCGCCGGATAATTCACGGCCATGTGCGGGGGGAAACCGACCGTCCCTTTTTGCCCCGTCCCGAGCACGCGGTATCCCTCGCCATCCACCGTAGCCTCGCCGGTCCAGAGCCACATCATGCTGCGCGTGGCGCGCGTTTCCTTCTTGAATTTGGCCTCGAACCAGGGTAGCTTCGTCTCCGAAATCGCCGTGTCCGCGGGCTGCGCGATCTCGAAAGGCACCTTCTGAACGCTCTGCTCCACCGCCTGCATATCGATGCGCCGCGACTCGAACTTGTAAGACTTCAGCATGCCCGCCTTGTGACCTTCCCGCGAAACGTGCAGCACCCAATCGTGCGAGCTGTCGGGCGGATGGCCGGTGAAATGCTCGCCGTGATAGCCCTTCTTCTCCTTGATTTCATCGCCGTCGATCGGGTTGATCCAGGTGACCTCATAAGTATGGTTCTCCACCCGCAATTCCACGGGTCCCGGATTCTCCACGTAGACGATATATTCGACCGCCGAGATGACGTCTTCATCACCCAGCGCGCCTTCCGCGATCGGCACCCTGGCTTCTGGGACCGCCACCGCGCGGCCGCCGTCCACGTCGAAATACGGCTCCAACTCCCAGTGGCGGCTGCCGGCGAAGAGGCTAAACCAAACGGTCATGGCCTTGGCGCCGGGCGAGTCCAGGTACCGCGCGTCTACCGGAATGTTGCCGGCGCCCGCGGTGCCGCTATTGAAGTAAGTCGGGTAATCGCCGTCCATGACCGCGTTCCAGAGGCGATGGCGGAAAGCGTTCGAATCCACGTCGTCCGGCTGCGACTTGCCCGCGCCGCTGTCCTCGCCCGCGAATTTCAGATCGACGAACGGCGTGGGGAAAAGTTGATGCTCGATGGCGCAGACCTGGTCGTCGCCCGTGTGATGCGCCACGAAATCCATCCAACCGTCGTCCAGCAACCCGCCCGAAGTCGCCAGATTGCCGCTCGTGCGCGGATGCTGGTAAGGGTCCGTCTGCTTCAGCAGCCCGCCGATCTCCTTCATCAGAGCGCGCCCGGTCGCGTAGGTCTCGAACGCCTGCACGCCTTGCCAGGTGACATTCATGCCCGCATAACGCGCCACGATATAGCCGATGTAGCGCTGCCGCTGTTGCCAGTTGGGAAACAGGCGCGTGAGCTGGTCCTGCGGTCCCGCCAGGATGAGGTCGGCCACGATGCCCTTCTGATTCATGTAGCGGACCGCCTGCTCGAGGCGCTGAAAATGAGCCACGTCGGGCCGGTCGGGCGTTGGGAAAACTCGGGCGGCTTGTTCCGGCGTGCCCAGCACCAGGCCGCGGATGTGGTTGAACTTCTGCGCGGCCCGGGCATCCACGATGCGCTGAAACAGAACCTGGTCGAGGGATGCCAGCGGGTACACGGTGTCGCCCATCCAGAGGTGCGGCTGGTGGCCCAGTCCCGCGGTCCAGGCCCAATGATGCACGTTGGCGGCGCGCACGAATCCTGGCGCATCGGATTCCGCCGCGGTGAATGCGCCCGTCTGGCCCTCCCACCGCTGGATATTGCTGCTGAAGCGCCACAGCCATTCGCCCGCTTCCGTGGGTGTGAAGCGGATCACCAGCCGCTGGCCTCCATCCCAAAACGCAGGCAGCTTGAAAGTGTGGAAATGCGGCGAGCGAAATTCGGCGGACAACTCGACATCCACGTACGGGTTCGGGTGCGCGGCGGCTTCCTGCGGATTCAAGTCGAAAACGAACTCGCACGGCGTGAAAGCAGGCGTACTATTGCAGGGCGCTTGGGCATATAGCGACAGCCCAACGCCGGCGAAAAGCATCAACCGCAACACAGGCATCCCTCCAGTGTAGATCGTGGGGCAGGCCCGTGGCCTGCGCGGGACTCTCAGTCCCGCCCGCTGGAACGTAGTACACTCAACCTAATCGGAATGCTTGTCAACAAAATAGGAGTCGTTCTCTTTCAACTCGGCGGACCGGATTCGCTCGAAGCCATCGAACCGTTTCTCTACAATCTCTTCTCCGATCCCGACATCATCGACTTTCCCTTCGCGCGCATTGCGCGGCAGCCGCTGGCGCGCCTGATTTCGACCACCCGCGCACGGCACGTGCGGCATCACTATGCCAAGATCGGCGGCCGCTCGCCCATCCTGGAGTTTACCCGGCGGCAGGCGCGGGCGCTCGAAGCCGAGTTGCGCCACGATTGCGACGCGCGCGTGGTCGTGGCCATGCGCTACTGGCATCCGTTTACCGCCGAAGCCATCCGCGAGTTGGAGGCGCACGCGCCGGACGACGTGGTGCTATTGCCGCTCTATCCGCAGTATTCCCGCACCACCACCGGCAGTAGCCTGAACGAATGGAAACGCCGCTTCCAGCCCAACGGCTGGAATCCGCGCGTGCATGCCGTGACCGGGTTTTACGAAGATGCCGGCTACCTCGACGCACTGGTCGAATCGATCCATCGATCGCTGGCCGCGTTCGACAATCCGGCCGAAGTGGATATGGTGTTCAGCGCGCACAGCGTGCCGATGGCGGTAATCGACGCGGGCGATCCGTACCAGCGGCAGATCGAGCGCACCGTCGAGTCCGTCTGGAGCCTGGGGCGTTGGCCGGGGCGGCGGCACCTCTGCTATCAGAGCAAGGTCGGCGCATCGAAATGGCTGCAACCCTCCATGCACGCCACCATCAAGCGGTTGGCTGGCCAGGGCAGTCGGCGCGTGCTGGTGATTCCGGTCTCCTTTGTGTCCGACCACGTGGAAACCCTGCACGAAATCGACATCGAACATCGCGCCCAGGCTCTCGGCTTGGGCATTCAGGATTACCGCATGGTGCCCGGGCTGAACGATGCGCCGCGCTTCATCGCGGCGTTGGGAGGACTGGTGCGGGCATCTGTCACCCAGTCTGCCGTGGTGGCGCTCGGAGACTGAAATAGTACCGTAATTTCCGATATTTTCGGATTTTATTTGGAGAAATTCGGAAATAATGTGTACCGCGTGCTAACATCTAATCATTCCAGATAAAACTGCTTCGATATCGAGGGCATCAGCCCAAGGAGACGAGCCCATGAATAGTGAAGACACGCGAGCCGTTTCCCAGAAGGTTGTCCAAGTGCTGTTGATTAGCCCGTTTGACGAGGATCATCAACACCTGCGCGACATTCTGAAACATTCCAACTGGCAACAGCACGGCGCACGCTCGCAGAGCGAATCGTTCGACTTCTTGCGGGAAAACGTCACACCGGTGGTGATCTGCGAGAGCGAACTGCCGGACGGCAACTGGCAGGATGTCCTGGCTCAGCTTGGCCAAATGCGGCATCCTCCGTTGCTGGTGGTCACTTCCCGAATGGCCGACGACCGCCTGTGGTCCGAGGCGCTGAACCTGGGCGCCTACAATGTCCTGGCCAAGCCGCTGAACATGAAGGAAGTCTTTCACGTGGTCGGCCTCGCCTGGCTCTCCTGGAAGCGGCGGTGGGAACGTCCCCAGTTTCTCGCGCGCACCGCCTGAAAACTGTGGGGCAGGCTCTCAGCCCAATGCCACTTAGTTTTGGGAGGGCCAGAAATAAAACATAATACATGGTTTATGTTTTAAGCATGACCTCTCCCGAATTGATCGATCTCGTTTCATTCGAGCGGATTCTGCAAACCGCGGCCT
>Ga0224557_1001071_pt1 | contig 27614 bp, 22 predicted proteins | sample 714S31014metaG_FD_180677 | JGI IMG/M metagenome (GOLD analysis project Ga0224557, IMG submission 180677) | Peat soil microbial communities from Stordalen Mire, Sweden - 717 S3 10-14 | ecosystem: Environmental > Terrestrial > Soil > Wetlands > Peat | place: Sweden: Norrbotten County, Stordalen... | reverse complement strand
CATCAACCTGCCCTTCATCACGCTCTACGCCTTCTCGCTGGAGAACAACCTGCGCCGGCCCAAGTCCGAGGTCAACTTTCTGATGAAGTTGCTGCGCAGCTACCTGGTGGGCAACGTCCAGCGAATGAATGACAACAACGTGCGCATGACCTACATTGGCCGCATCCACGAGCTGCCCAGCGAGGTTCAGGAGACGATGCAGTGGGCCACCGAGTCCACCGCTAAGAACACCGGAACCACGCTGACCTTGGCGCTCAACTACGGCTCGCGCTCGGAGATCGTCGATGCGGCGCGCTCGGTCCTCGCCGACCTCATCGCCGAGGCGCACCAGCGCGGCTGCTCGCTGGAAGACCTGCTACAGGTGGACGGCCTGGAAGCGCGGCTGGACGAGCACCACATCACCGGCGCGCTCTACACCCGCCTGATGCCCGACCCCGACCTGGTCATCCGCACCTCCGGCGAGCAGCGCATCTCGAACTTCCTGCTCTGGCAGATCGCCTACTCCGAACTCTTCATCACCGACCGGCTCTGGCCGGACTTCCGCGGCATCCATCTGTTGGAGGCCATCCTGGACTACCAGCACCGCGAGCGCCGCTTCGGTGGCCTGGGCGAGAGCTTCACCGACGAGGACCTGGACACGTTGCAGCCCGCCGCCGAGGTCGCCGAAGAGATCGCCACCAAGCTCACCCCCAAACAACTCGCCCCGCGCTGACGGTTGGCTCCTCTGATCTATCCCTCAGACGACTCTGTGTCGGGAATCACGTGCTCGCCCCAGTGGTCGGAGTGGAGCGGTTTGTATCTGGAGATATCAACGTGCGTAGGCTTGTTTGGAGGGATGGAGCATGGCGCGAACTTGTGTTTATTTTTCATGAGGTACCAGATCATGAAATATATACATCCGTCGGCCCCGAACCATATAAAGAGTAAAACACCATGTGAAATATGATGCACGGGATCATTGATTCCGAAGTTTATGCAAATTGCCAGACCCCAAATCCAGTTCAGTTTCGAAGTCAGAGTTCGGGGAACCCAGCTACGCACGTACTCTTCAAGTGACAAGGGCGTAAGACGTTTCGGTGGGAACCAGCGATTCCAGTATCGTAATCCGCACTGAAGAAGCGGAATCCCAACGGTCAAATAGTACAGAATTGTATTTGGCCAGAGGCCAGTATTTCGAGCAGCAATGACGAAAGCTGGCAGAATCTGGATGGCGGGCGCAATAGAGTGAAGTTCTCGACGGATACGCTTGCGCGACTCTTTTGCGGGCTCTGGCGTCTCGGTTTCGTTCATGCCTCGGGCCTCTTGGTTTGCAGGGCGAGTGTATCGCGCTCAATCTATAGCACCAATAACGCAAAGGATGTATCTGACATTGAATGAAATGCGTTGCTTCGACCGGACGGTTCTGCGCGTTTATATCCTCCCATCGCGCCGCGCCTGGTCGTACAGCGATAGCCCGATGAGCGTCTTGCCGTCGTGGATCTTGCCCTCGGCGATCATCTTCATCACCTGTGACAGCGGCACGCGCAGCACCTCGATCTGCTCGTCCAGTTCGGGTCGCGACGTGCCCTCGCGCAGGTCGCGCGCCAGATATATCTGCATCCACTCCCCCAGAAATCCGGGGCTGGCGAAGTAGCGGATCAGCATCGTCCAGCGCCGGGCGCGGAAGCCTGTCTCCTCGATCAGCTCGCGCTTCGCCGCGGCCAGCGGCGCCTCGCCCGGCTCGCGGCTGCCGGCCGGAAGTTCGAGTAGAAACTGTCCGGCGGCGTGGCGATACTGCCGCTCCAGAATCACGTCCGGGTCGGCGGGATTCTTCCGCTCGTCCACCGCCAGCATCACCACCGAGCCGTTGTGCCGGATCACGTCGCGCGTGTTGCGGTGCCCGCTCGGTTCAATCAGCGTATCGCTGAAGACGTTGAAGACCTTGCCCTGGAACGCCAGCTTCGACGAAAGGAGCTTCGCCTTTGCGGCGCGCTGCTTCTTCGCAACGGGCTTCTTCACGGCGGGCTTGGCGATGGAGGCGGATGCGGACTTGGGCTTGCTTGCTTGTGCGGCCATGGGTCTACGGTATCATCCAGCATCGAGGCAGCAGAAGCCGTATCCAATCAGAGGCCTTGCAATAGCCGCGCCCCGCGCCGAGTGCAGTCAAGCTAACATGGAAGCTGGCCCAGGGACGTCTCCCCCGGTTTGAGGAATTGATGAGCACCGAGTATTTTCCCATCGCAACGCTGCCGCACACAACCCGTCTCTTCCGCGACTTCCTCGCGATGGGCGACAGCGCAGCCGTCGTGAGCGATGAAGCCGCCTCGCCGCTGCGCCAGTGGTACGGTTCCGAGCCGCTGGGCAGCGCATGGATGCATCCGACGCGACCTCTTGCCGCGAGCGCGAACGCCGCCTTGCTGGCCGATGCGCTGGAGCGGCAGGGCATCGCGTTCGGCGCGGGGCCGGCCACACTCGCCAACATCGCGAAGCTGCGCGCGGGTGCGCGGGCTGTCGTCACCGGCCAGCAGGTCGTGCTGCTCGGAGGGCCGCTGCTCACGCTGCTGAAGGCCGCGACAGCGATCGCCCGCGCGAGGCAGGCGACCATTGCGACGGGCATCGAACACGTTCCCATCTTCTGGCTGGCGACAGAGGACCACGACCTCGAAGAGGTTGACCAGGTCTCGCTGTTCAGCAAGTCGTCGGTCGAAACACTGCGCCTCGGAGCGAAGTCCGCACACAACACTGCGCCCGTGGGCGATGTGGTTCTCGATGAATCCATCGACGCGTTGCTTGATCGCGCAAGCGACCTGCTGCACCACGCGCCCATCTGCAATCTGCTGCGCGAGTGCTACGCCTCCCACTCAGCGGACAAAGCCGCCCCAACCTTCGCCAGCGCCTTCGCCCGCCTGATGACGCGCCTCTTCGCCAGCCACGGCCTCATTGTGATGGACGCCGCGGGTCGCGACTTCCACGCGCTCGGCGTGTCCACGCTGCGCTTCGCCATCGAACACGCCGAGGAGCTGGAGGCGGCGCTGCTCGCGCGCACGACTGAACTGGAATCCGCGGGCTACCACGCGCAGGTGCTGGTCAAGCCCGGAGCCTCGCTGCTCTTTCTTGTAAGCAACGTTGAAGAAAATCCCAGCGTCAAGAATCGCCAGGCCCTGCACCGCCTGCCCGACGGAAGCTGGCAGGCTGGAACAATCAACTCCGCGACGTCCTACTCCACCAACGAACTGCTGGCGATTCTCGAGTCCGCGCCCGAGCGGCTCAGCCCCAACGTCCTTCTTCGCCCGGTCTTTCAGGACACCATCCTGCCCACCACGGCCTACATCGGCGGCCCGGCCGAGGTCGCCTACTTCGCGCAGAGCGCCGTGCTCTACCAGCGCATTCTGGGCCGCATCACGCCAATCCTGCCGCGCCTCTCGGCCACGCTCGTAGAGCCGGCCATCGGCGCGATGATGGCGCAGCACGAGGTCAGCCTGCCCGACGCGATGCACTCCGCCGAAGATCTCGCCCAGCAACTTGCCGCGCGCTCCCTGCCCGACGAGGCCAAGCGCCGCCTGGCCGCCGCGGGCAACGCGCTCGACGAAGCCCTCACCGCCGCGCACGACTACCTCGCCGCGCTCGACCCCAGCCTTGCCCGCGCCGCCGAGGTCTCCGCCTCCAAGATGCGCTACCAGATGGATCGCCTGCGCCGCCTGGCCGCCACCTTTGAGTTGCACCGGGAAGCCAGCCTGCGCAAGCATGCCGAAGCCATCGCGCTGCACCTCTTCCCCAACACCCACCCGCAGGAGCGCGTGTCGGCCGGCGTCTGGTTCCTGGCCGCGTGGGAGGCTGCGCACGGCGACAGCACCGGCCTCATCGCGCGCCTGGTGGAAGAGGCCGCCGGCCAGTGCGCGGGCCACCTCGTCATACGGATGTAGTCGTTCTCCGTTATGCGTTCGCCGTTCTCTGTTCGAACAACGGTCAACGGACAACCGTTCTAAAATGGTTGTCGAAGAGGTGAACAAGATGGGCCTGAGCGACGATGCGTTTGAAGTAACTTGTCCGGACTGCGGAGCGATGCTGAAGGTAGATCCGGTAACGCGCGCCATCATCAGCCACACGCCCGCGCCGCGCAAGCGCATGTTCGAGGACTTCACCGACGCAGCCCGCGCCGCGCGCGAAGCCGACGCACGCCGCGACTCCATCTTCGCGCAGTCCGTCGACGCGCAGAAGAACAAGGACGACCTGATGGCCAAGAAGTTCGCCGAAGCCGTCAAGAAGGCCAAGGAAAAGCCACTCACCGACCGACCGCTGCGCGACTTCGACCTGGACTAAAGGCCGCCGTTGACGGGCTCAACGCTGGTTGGGCCGAGATGACGCAAAAGTCGGCTAGCGAACCTGGGACGCGAGTGTCTATTGCTGCGCGGAGTTCGCCGTATGCGGCTTGCGGCCGAGCTGCTTCCAGTGTGTCTCCGTCATCTCCACGCCAAACTTCTTCGCCGCGGCCTGGATGTGATGGAAGGCCTCTTCGCGTTCGCTGTCGGTGACATCCTTCACCTGGTCGAAGCGCGCGATTGCGTTGCGCACATGCGAGGCGTCGTTGAGCGGCTCCTTGCGCTGCGCCGGGAATGCATACGTTGAATTCTTCATCTCCTTGCGATCTTCCGTCGAAAGGTCGTGCGCAGAATCGTGAGACTTGTGTGCCGTTGTCATCGCTGTACTCCCGGTTGAAGGTTCGTCCCGTGGCCCTGATCTCCGCCACTTGCCGGGTTAGATGTCTATTCCGCACAGAGCGTTGGCAGGCGATGCGACTGAATAATCCAGGCGAACGCGTGCTGTCGTTGCGGCGCGATGCTGCTTGGACCTGAAACTCTTCTTGTGAGATTAGCAATGCGACTTGCGCAACGCTGGCGCTACGGCTTGAATGGCTCGTCCGCCGATGGGCCGTAGAGTCCCGGCACGGGAACATCGTTCAGGCGCAGATAGACGCCAAGCTGCGCGCGGTGGTGGATCATGTGGTTGAAGAACATGTGCCGGAAGGCCAGCGAGCGCGGGCTGTTGGAGAGGACGTGCTCGCCGTAGGAGAACTTCCACGGCGCGGCCAGGTCGGCGTCGGAGGAGGCGGCCAGCGCGGCGCGCGCCTCGGCAGCCAGCGCATCAAAGTCAGCCAGCAACTTCTCTCGCGTGCTGAAGGTCATCTCGGGCCACTTGGCTGTCGTCAGGTCCATGCTGGGCGTGGTCAGAATGAATGTGCCAAACTTCGGCAGCGTGGCCACATGCATGGTCAGCTTGCCCATGGCCATGGACTTCTCATGCGGCTTGTAGTCGGGCTTGTCTTCCGGGACGCGCTCCAGAGTGCGCCGCGTCATGCCCATCTCCATGTCATAGTCCTGAAGCAAAACTTCCGCAGTGGTCATATGAGTCTCCTTTGCGCGTTAGATTCCATGAGTTCTGATTTAGATTCCGGTAATGTTGAATCCGCAATCGACAAAGGTGACCTCGCCGGTAATTCCGCTGGCCAGCGGCGAGCAGAGGAAGAGCGCGGTGTTGCCGACCTCAATCTGTTCGATGTTCCGGTGCAGCGGCGCGCGCAGCGTGACGGCGTCCAGAATCTGGTTGAAGTCGCCGATGCCACGCGCCGCAAGCGTTCGGATCGGCCCGGCCGAGACAGCGTTGACGCGGATGTTCCGTGCGCCCAGCGAGGCCGCCAGGTAGCGCACCGCGGACTCCAGCGCGGCCTTGGCCACGCCCATCACGTTGTAGTTCGGGAAGACCTTCTCCCCGCCGTAGTAGGTCAGCGTCAGAATGGCTCCGCCGTCGCTCATCAGCGGCGCAGCGGCGCGCGCCAGCGCAATCAGCGAGTAGACGCTGATGTCGTGCGCGATGCGGAAGTCCTCGCGGCTGGTGAGCAGAAAATCGTTTTTGAGCGCGTCGGCCGGCGCAAACGCGACCGAGTGGATGAGGATGTCGATCCGGGAAAACGCCTCGGCAATCTGCGCGAAAACCGCGTCGATCTCCTCGTCGCGCGAAACGTCACAACGAAACGCGCACCCCGTGCCGCTCTGGCCCAGGTCTTCCAGCAGCTCTTCGGCCTCGCGCTGCAAGCGCTCCGACTGGTAGGAGAGCACCAGGGTCGCGCCCGCCTCGGCCAGCTTCTGCGCCACGCTGTAGGCGATGCTGCGTTTATTGGCCAGGCCGAAGACCACGGCCACTTTGCCCTTCAGATCGATCATGCAGCTCCTAAAAATCTTCCAAGAGATTCCAATTCATAGGATAGCAGCGGCGGTCCGGTCCCGCGCCCGCGCAACACTTTAGCCGCGCGTCAGCCAGTCGTACTGCTCCTCGGTCAGCGGGACCACCGAGAGCCGGAACTGGCGAAACAGAATGGACCCCTGGAAGACCTTCGCCGCGCGAATCTCGGCCAGCGGTCTCTCGCGCTGCAACCGCTTCCCTGCTTTGATGCGCACAATGGGGTTGCGGGCGTCGCTCGCATCCACCGAGACAACCACTGCCATCCCCACCGCAGCCTTGCCCACGTTCGAGTGGTAGATCACGCAGCGTTCGCCCTTCTTCATCTGGCGCAGCGTCATCAGGGCCTGGTTGTTGGCGATGCCATCCCACACGGTCTCGCCATCGCGCAGCAGGTCGTCGAAGGAGTATTTTCCCGGCTCGGTCTTCAACAGGTATGGCATCTGTCTATTAGAGGCTCGATGGGCAAGCGATGATGCAAACGAAAATCTAGAACTCCCGACTTACAACTTACAACTCACAACTGTTCTTCGTCTCACCCGCCCAGATCGACCAGTTGAACCTTCCCGACCGGACGCCCCAGAAAGCGCGGGCCGAGCCGCTCGAACTTCTGCACGGAGTCTGTGGCAAAGAACTCGCAGGTTGCGTCGCCGACATCCGCCCGGTCTCCGCGCGCCATCCCCTGCTCCGACAAGACGCGCTCCACGGCGCGCGCCGTCGCCTGCGCCGAGTCGATGACGCGCAGCGGACGGCCAAGCTCCGCCAGCGTGCGTTCGATCTCCGTCCGCAGCAGCGGGTAATGCGTGCAGCCGAGCAGCAGTGCGCGGCTCTCGGGCGCGTCCCGCAGCGCCTCGCCAAGATAGATGCGCAGCACCTGCGCGGTCACAAAGGCTCGCGCCGCATCGCTCGCCCCGCCGTCTTCGCCGGGCGTTTCCTCGTCCAGCGTTCCTTCGCAAATCCATCCCTCCTCCACCAGCGGCACCAACAGCGGACAGGCCTTCTCGGTCGCTTTCAGCGCGAGCGTAGCGCAGGCCCGCGCATACGCGTGCGACTCGACCGTCGCCTGCGTTGCCAGCACCAGAACTTCGCCTGCTGTCCCAACTTCCCTGCATGCGGTGACCGCAGCCTCAACTCCCGGCTGGATCACGCCGACCACCGGAATGGGCAGCGCCGCGCGCAGGTCCTCAAGTGCCAGCGCGGTCGCGGTATTGCAGGCGACGACCAGCAACTGCGCGCCCTGCCGCTGTAGAAAGCGCGCACTGGAAAGCGCATAGCGAACGATCGTCTCCCGCGACTTCGACCCATAGGGCAGCCGCGCCGTATCGCCCAAGTAGACGCAGTGTGAGCCCGCGACCAACGGCAGCAGCTCGCGCAGCACGGTCAGCCCGCCGAAGCCCGAATCGAAGACTCCAATGGTTAAACCCGTTGCGCCCATCAGCGGCCCTCCTCCGTGGCCGGTTGCGCGGACCTGCTCGCGGTGTCGACCACATCGTAGGTGCGCAGCAGGTCGGCGTGCCCATTCAGCGTCTCGCGCGGCTGGCCGTCCACCAGGAAACGCACCTGCTCGATCAGCGGGAAGTTTGCGTAGAGGGTTCCCAGGATCGAGTCGATGGTCAGCGTCTCCGGCTCGATGCCCGAGGGGTGGTGGTCGGCGAAGCTGCCGTGCAGGTTCACCACCGCCAGCTTGCCGCCGGGAATGCGCGGCCCGGGGTTCTGGTCGGCGTTGGAGGGCGGGCCGTCTGGCGCGCTCCACCCCGCCACCACGGAGCGGTCCTTGCGCGGCGCCGCGTTCTTCCCTACCGCCGGCTTCTCTGCCTCCGCAGGCTTGCCGCCGGGCGCGACCGGCGGGCGCAGCGGCAGGTCGAGCAGAAACACATCGTCCACCGCCGGGCCGCTCTCCAGCGGATGGGCGGAGCCTTTGTAGGAGTATTCGGCGATCAGCCGCGTCAGCAAGACGCGCGCGCGGGCCGTCGTCTCCGTCGGCAGCGCGACCTCACGCTCCACCAGAACGATGGAGCCGGTGGCGTCGCTGGCCAGCGCCAGGTGGACCGTCTCGCTGGGCGTGGCCACGGGCGCGGCCAGCGGCGTCTCATCGCGATGCCGGGTCAGCTTTTCGCGCGTCTGCTCGCATCCGCGCAGCAGAACCAACGCCATCACAAGGATCGCGCCGCTCAGGCACCAGAAGAGAACGCGCTGGTAGCGGGGAATCATTGGCTCCCCCCTGCTGGTGCCGCGTTGTCGTCTGAATCGTTGGAGGAACTCGCCGGCGAAGCCTTGCCTGCGCTGTTCGTCTTGTCTGCCGCAGCCTTGGATGCCGCTCGCTTTGCCGCAGCCCGCCCGGCAGCCTCAGCCGCCGCCCGCGCCTCGGCCGCGGCCTGTGCCGCAGGATCGATGGTCGTCCCGCCCGCGCCCGTCGCAGTTGAATTGGGGGCCGTCGGGCCCACTTGATTGCGCCACGCCTGCAACGCCGCGGTCAGTGTGGCGGCGACCCGCTGCTGGTACTCCGCATCCGTCACGGGTGTTGCGTCACTGCCTGCAACCGGCAGCGGGGCCAGTTCGATCGCCACAGCCGGGCACTCCAAATTGTCCAGTGGCCGCACCGGCTCCCGTCCGGAGACCGCCGGAAGATTCGCCTTCCCCAGCGCCGCGCTCAGGTCGCTCGCAAGACGCAGGCTCTGGCTGACAGAGGCGGCCTGCGCCATCTCCCACGGAACGGGGACGAATGCAGCGCGAGGAGTGAGCGGAAGATTGGAACTCGAGTCCTCCTGCGGCGGCTGCAACGCCGAGGTGTAAAGATGCACGCCCGGTCCGCTCGCCGTCGCGTGGATCACGATGCAGGCCAGCGCGTGCGCGCGGTTGGCGATCTCCGCGCGCTGGTCGTTGGTCATCGGATTGGGATCGACGGAGTCGGAATCCCGCGTCGCCACCACGTTAAAGCCCGCGGCCGTCAGCGTCGCGCGCAGTCGCGCCACAATCGCCAGTGTCACGTCCTTCTCGTAGATCTTGTCGCCCAGCGTGGCGCCCGCATCCTGCCCGCCGTGCGCCGGGTCCAGCACCACCAGATTGAGGTTCATCCCCGACGTGGAAGAGGTCTGAGCCTGCGTGGAGTTCGCGCTCTGCCACTGCGTCTGCGCCCGGAGGTAAAACGCAGCAACAACCGCGCCCGCCAGAATGGCGAGAAGGACGGCGGCGAACTTGCGGGAAGGGATCAACGGTTCATCTTCAAACAAATCTTAGACCGATGGAGTTAAGGACCTATGGATAAGTCACTGCCTTGAAAGGGACGGGCTTCAGCCCGTCCGTAAGTGCCCACAGATCGACTGGGCTTTAGCCCCTGAGGGCATGTCAAACACTTGATCAGACCTTCCTAAAAACGCCTCAATCCAGCGCATAGATTGCCAGCCCGCTCAGCAGCTTGGGATAAAAGTCCGTCGACTTCTGTGGCATCACGTCGCCGGAGAGCGAGACCTCGCGCAACTGGCCGAGCGTGACCGGCTTGATGAGGAAGGCAACGTCGGCCTCGCCCGCCCTCACCTGCTCCACCGCCTCCGCCGCCTCGCGCAGGAAACGCACGTTGCCAAGCTGCGTGATACTCTCCTGCGAGAGCCCCAGAACCCGGCCCAGCAGGATGCTATGCAACTGCACCACGTCGAGCTGCGCCTGGCGCGCGGGAACGCCGGCCAGCGCGGCCCGCACCGCCTCCGGCCTGGCCCGCAGCAGATGATTTCCGTCGCGCGTCACCACCAGAAACGCCGTGCCCTCCGCCTCGGCCAGCGGCCCAAGGTCGGCCGAATCCAGCGGTGTCACCGTGAAGAACTCCTGCGCGCTAGCCAGAAACTTCTGTGTTGAAAAATCCTCAAGCCCGAAGACCACGCGATGGGTCGGCAGAATCGTGATCCCCGGCGCGTCCATGTTCACAAACGTCATCATCATCGCCGCCTCGGGAAAGGGCGGTACAGGCAGGCGGCCCGTGCCCAGCTTCTCGTCCGGGTTGCGCGGCTCGCCCAGCGGCAACCGCAACTGCGCCGACCGCTCCTTGGCATACGCCACCGAGGTCTCGTAGCGATGGTGACCGTCCGCGATGATCAGCTTCTTGTCCGCCATCGCGGTCAGGATCGGGTTGATCAGCGCCGGGTCGGTCAGCTTCCACACGCGATGCATCACGCCGTACTCATCGGTAATCGCCAAGTCGGCGGGACGCGTCTCCTGTCCCTGTCCCTTGGTCCCGAAGATCAGCTTCTCCGCGGTGAACGCCGGGTCCGAATACAGCATATAGATCTGCTCGCAGTAGGCGCGCGTCGCCTTGAACAGCGCCAGGCGGTCGCTCTTGTACTTGGGGAAGGTCTGCTCGTGCCGGTAGACCACCTTGTCCGCGTACTCGTAGAGATGCCCCAGCGCGATGAACCCTCGCCGCTCGCGCACCTGCTGGTTCCCAGCCGCGGCGCTCGAGTGCGGCACGGTGTAGGTCTGCGAGTAGCCGTAGAGCGCGGGCTCCGCCTCCTCGGCCAGAATCCCCTCCCTGCGCCATTCGCGCAGCCACTCCGCCGCCCGCGTGTAGACGTTGTGCGCCTCTTCGCCGGCGGGCAGAAACTCCTCGGCCTCGGTGTCGTCCGGCTCGTGCTTGCCCAGAATCACGCGGACCAGGTTGTACGGACTCGCCTCGTAGTACCGCTGCTGCATCTCGGGGGTGATCTTGTCGTAGGGCTGGGTGACCACGTCCTCCATCCGGACGCGGCTGGTGTCGTAGCGAAGTGCGCGGAACGGATAGATGCGGGCCATGCGGGGTCTCGGTGCTCCTGACAAAAATGTTCTGCCATCGATTGTACGGGGAACCCATCTCCGCCGCTGCATTCGTCTTGTCCTCCGGTACCGCTAGCGCCGCTGCATCCCCATCCGGCGATGCGGAGTCTAAGAGACGAGAGAGACTGCGAGATGATATAAGTCGCGCAAGTGTCATGGGGCCGATCATGCGGTTTGCGGTGGGCAGGACGGGCAGAGTGGGCCGCACGCGGCTGGCGCGCGCAGCTTTCGCGCTGGGCCTGGCTGCCTTCGCCCTGGTCCCGCTCCTCCCAGGCCGCGCGCAGGAGAACCCGCTAAGCAACGTCCAGACGCCCGCGCCCGCGCCGCCGCCAAAGCCGCCGGACTCCGATTCCAAAGCCCAGAAGCCGGTGATCGAGGGCGGGACCAGCGTGGTGGCCGAGGGCACAGCGCAGCGCGACGCCCGCCTGCGTGTCGATGTCAACCTCGTCCAGGTCCCCGCCACCGTCACCGATCCCATGAACCGCCTCGTCACCGGCCTGGAGAAAGAGAACTTCGCCGTCTCCGACAACAACGTCCCCCAGACCATCCGCTACTTCTCCACCGAGGACGCGCCCATCACCATCGGCGTCGTCTTCGACCTCAGCGGCAGCATGGCGAGCAAATTTGTTCGCGCGCGCAGGGCGCTCACCGAGTTCCTGCGCACCTCCAACCCGCAGGACGAGTTCTTCGTCGTCGGCTTCAACGACCGGCCCTCGGTCATCGTCGACTACACCTCCGACGTGGACGACGTGGAGGCGCGCATGGTCATGCTGAAGCCCGAAAACCGCACCGCGCTGATCGACGCCATCTACCTCGGCGTGGACCACCTGCGCCAGGCCCGCTACGACCGCAAGGCCCTGCTCATCATCTCCGACGGAGGCGACAACCGCAGCCGCTACACCCAGAACGAACTGGAGCGCGTGGTGCGCGAGGCCGGCGTCCAGATCTTCTCCATCGGCATCTTCGACAACTACGCCCCCAGCCCGGAGGAGCAGATGGGCCCGCAACTGCTTAAGGATATCTGCGAGAGCACCGGTGGACGTCTGTTCACGGTCAGCGACGTCGCCGACCTGGAGGACATCGCCGAGCGCATCTCCGCCGAGCTGCGCAACGAGTACGTCCTGGGTTACAACCCCACGGAGCCGAAGCGCGACGGAAGCTGGCGTAAACTCAAGGTGAAGCTCGCGCCCCCGCCCGGTCTTCCGCTGCTGACCGTACACTTCCGCGAGGGATACTATGCGCCTTCGCAGTAGGAGAAAGATGCTTTCGGGTGCATCCAAGGGATTCGCCGCCGTTGCGCTCCTGTCGCTGACCCTATGCGCTGCAATCGCCCGCGCCCAGCAGCCGGCGCCCGCGCAACCCGCCGCTGGTCCGGCCCAGCCAACTCCGCCGGCGCAACCTTCCCCCGAAGCCGCACCCGCTTCCGTCCAGGCGCCGCAGTCCACCGGCAATCAGCAGGGCACTCCCGTCAACCCCATCGAACGCGGCTCAGGCGGCACATTCACCCTCCGCGAAAACGCCTACGAGGTCCGCCTCAACGCCACCGTCCTCGACAGCTCCGGTCGCAGCGTGCAAACCCTCGGCAATGACGCCTTCCACGTCTTCGAGGACAACGTACCCCAGACCATCGCCAGCTTCCGCCACGAGGACCTCCCCGTCTCGCTCGGCATCCTCATCGACAGCTCCGGCTCCATGTACGACAAGCGCGCCGCCGTTGACGCCGCCTCGCTCGATCTGGTCAAGCTCTCCAACCCCGAGGACGAGGCCTTCCTCGTCGACTTCTCCTGGGAGGCCTTCATCGACCAGGACTTCACCAACAACATCGACAAGCTCCAGCAGGGCCTCAGCTACATCAAGTCCTCCGGCGGCACCGCCATCTATGACGCGGTGGTCGCCTCCGCCGACTATCTCTCCAAGAACGCCAAGCACCCCAAGCAGGTCCTGCTGATCGTCACCGACGGCGAGGACAATGCATCCAGCGCCACGCTCGAGCAGGCCATCCGCCGCATCCAGGACTTCGACGGCCCCGTCGTCTACTGCATCGGTCTGCTCTTCGGCGACGATACCACCAAGACCGAATCCCGCCACGCCCGCCGCGTACTCGAAACCCTCTCCGAACAGACCGGCGGCGCGGCCTACTTTCCCAAATCGGTGAAAGATGTGGACGCCATCACCAAAGAGGTGGCCAACGACATCCGCACCCAGTACACCATCGCCTACCACTCCACCAAGCCGCCCGAGCTGGGCGGCTACCGCGTGGTCCGCGTCGAGGCCAAGGACAAGGGCTACGGCAAACTCTCCGTGCGCACCCGCAGCGGCTACTACCCCCGAGTCACCCCCGCCGCCACGGCAAAGCCTGCCGCCACCCAGTAGCAACACAATCTAGCCCATCACAATCACAATGGCTCCAGCCGTGATGAGGAGTCCGCCGATCAGCGAGGAAGGGGTCAGCTTCTCGCCCAGTAGCAGCCAGGCAAAGACCATGACCAGCGGCACGCTGAGTTTGTCCAGCGGAGCCACGCGCGAAGCGGGCCCCAACTGTAGCGCGCGAAAGTAGCACAGCCACGACAGTCCTGTGGCCAGCCCCGAGAGGGTGAGAAAGAGCAGCGTGCGCCGGTCAATGGAACGAATCTCGCCGTGCTTGCCCAAGGCCAGCGCAATGCTCCATGCAAAGATCAGCACCACGGTGGTGCGCAGTGCCATGGCCAGATTCGAGTCCACATGCTCCACGCCCACCTTGGCCAGCAAGGCAGTGGCGGCGGCAAAGGCCGCAGACAGCAGGGCCCATCCAATCCAGCTCATTGGCTCATCATACGCGGCCCGTACAGCGTTGAAGGTGAAAGACTATATCTTCTCGTCGATCCGCAACGACTCACTCTTGTTGGCCAGTCGTCCTTGGTCGCATGTCGAGCAGCCTGCGCCGCGGTTGCAGCGGCCCTGCATGGTGTAGTGCTGCTCCTCGTTGCTGAGGCGCACGTCCTGATAAACCGCAGAGTTGATATTGAGGAGAACTGCGCACGCAGTACGGTCCTTCCATCAAAAGACAGCATGCACAATTAGCCACGCTGCATTCGATGGAACGCTCGATGAATCTGAGAAATGCCACTAGGTCGCGTTTGTCAGACGGTTTCCAACGCTGTTGAAGCTGTTCCCGATCTTTGCCGCCAACCCGGACATCGCCAGCACGGCTCCGAGGCCGATCAGTCCCGCAACCAGAGCGTATTCAATCAGGTCCTGCCCTGCATCTTCACGGAAAAGGCCTTTCAAACAGTCGCTGACTCTCCTCATCGCATCAAGCCCCGGGCGCTGAATTCGGCACAATTGGCTTTATCGGCTGCGGCTCGGCAAACTGTAACCACCCATCGGCATGCCCGGCGGGTGGCAAGGATTTCTGAAGACTTGAGACGCGCCAAAATGAATGGCCCCACATCTCAGCCAGAGACGTGGGGCCATTCTTGTTCCTTCGTTCGATCAGAATCCGCGTTGACTCGCGGCGGTCTTCGCGATGGCAGGGTCTTCCTTGTCGATCGGCCCGGTGGTCAGCGTAAGGCTGGCAGTCGGAACTCCTTCCGCGCTGGCCGTCACCGTCACCTTGCCTGCCGCGCCAGTCGCGCGCAGCAGCGCGAGCGCGTTGCCGAAGTACAGCTTGCGCTCGCTCGCCTGGTACGGGTCGTGGTCCGTCATGTTGCCGTTGTCGACCGCGATGATCGACGCTGGCCCCATGGCCGCGAACTTCACCACCGTCGTCGAGTCGGGAATCCTCGTTCCTGCCGCATCGACCAGGGTCGCGGTCACGGTGCGAACGTCGTTCCAGTCGGGCGTCAGCGGCGTGGCCGGCGAATCCGCGGTGAAGACGATGCGCGCCGGTTTGCCCGCCGTCTTCAGCTCGTCGGTGGCAACAACCGTGCTGCCGCTGCGCGCCACCGCCTTCAGCGTTCCCGGCTCGAACGGAACCTGGTAGACGATCGCGCTAGCGTCCGGGTGCTGCTTCTGCGTGCCCAGCGACTTGCCATTCAGGAAGAGTTCAACCTCTTCGGCGTTGGTGTAGACCTCGACGTTCTCGGTGTGCGGCGTCAGGTCCTTCGGGGTCCAGTCGTCCAGCAGCGGCTCGGAGAAGCGCGGCGCGGCTTCGGCCGGAGGCGCAGCCGCACCAGCCGGACGAGCGCCGGCTGCACGCGAAGCTGTCGCGCGCGGAGCTGCGGGAGCCGCAGACTGGTCCGTGCTGGTGGCGTTGGCGTAGCCGGGATCGATGGAAGCCGGACGGACAACGGCTGTGCGCCGCACCATGGCCACCATCGGCGTGGTGGCCCACCAGCTCTCCCGCTCAAAGGCGCGCCCATGCGGCAGCGCAACGCTGTTCAGCAGGCCGGAGCCGGAGCCGATCGTCGGCCAGGTGCGCGACTCGCCCAGGTAGTCGATGCCGCTCCACAGGAACTGGCCGGAGTACTCCGCGTGGTCGCGCACGGCGGTCCACTGGTCGCGGTCGTGCGCGTTCTCCGTGCCGATGATGCTGCGTGTCGGCTTATCCGCGTGGGCCTTCAAAATCTCCAGTGGGCGATAGTTCTGCCCCACCACATCCAGCAGGTCGGCCAGCCCATCCTCGTAGTCGTGGCTCACGTTGGGACGGAAGAGCGCCTGGGTGACGGGCCGCGTCGGATCGTTCTGATGGAAGGTGGCGACCAGCGACTTCAGAATCGGGATCGCAACCTCAGGCCGCGGCGTGTCGTGGATCTCATTGCCCGCCGACCACAGAATGATGCTGGGATGATTGCGGTCGCGCATCACCGTGTCGGCGGTGTCTCGGATGGACCAGTCCTTGAAGTAGAGGTGGTAGTCGTACGGGTTCTTGGCCACCGTCCAGCAGTCGAACATCTCGTCCATGATGAGGAATCCCATGCGGTCGGCAAGGTCCAGGAACTCCGGCGCGGGCGGGTTGTGCGCGGTGCGGATGGCGTTGACGCCGAGCTTGCGCAGCTCGGTCAGCCGCCGCTCCCATACAGCGAGCGGAACTGCCGTACCCACCGCGCCGCCGTCGGTGTGCAGCGCCACGCCCAGCACCTTGTGGTGTACCCCATTCAGGAAGAAGCCCTGGTCGGCGTCGAAGTGGAACTCGCGAATGCCGAACGGCACAACCTCCTCGTCGACTGCCTTGCCGTTGCGCAGCAGCGTTGCGTGGACGGTATACATTGCGCCGTGGCCAATGTCCCAGCGGTCGGGATTGGCGATGGCGGCCTCGGCGTCCAGATCGGCGGTGGCGCCGGGCGCGAGATCCAGCGGCTGGGTCGAAGAGATGTCTTTGCCGGCGAGAACGGCGCTGCCATTCGGACCGGTGAGCTGCACCCTCAGTGAGAGCTTCGCAGCCGCGGCGGACTCATTCGTCACCGTGCTGCGGATATGGATGGTCGCCGAGCCAGCCATCACCGCGGGCGTGGTGACGAACGTCCCCCAGGGAACGATGTGCGCATCCCCCGTAGTGATGAGCCGCACCTGGCGGTTGATCCCCGCGCCGGGATACCAGCGCGACGCAGGCTGTTGCGAATCGTCCACCTTCACCGCAATCACGTTCTTGCCCGCGCGCAGGTGCGGCGTCAGCTCGTAGACAAAGCTCACATAGCCGTACGGCCTGTGTCCCAGCAGCTCGCCGTTCAGATACACGTCGCTGTTGGCCATTACGCCGTCGAAGACGACAAAAGTCCGCCGCGCGGCCGCCGGCTTCGCATCCGCTGTGGAAACCGTGAAGCTCTTGCGGTACCAGCCGATGCCGGTCGGCATAAACGCGCCCGCGCCCTTCGATGGCGCGTCTTCCTTCACCGGCCCAGCAATGGCCCAATCGTGGGGCAGGGTCACGCTCTTCCACGCGGAGTCGTCGAAGGCGGGCTTCTCCGCGCCCGCGGCATCGGCCTGTAGGAATCGCCAGCCCGTGGTGAACTGCTGAATGACGCGCGGCTTCTGCGACGCGGCGGCAGGCGCTGTGGTTGCTGCGGCGGTTGTTGCGGCTTGCGCGGCAGCGGGCGCGGCATGAAGAGAGAGCGGAAGGGCGGCGAGAGCGGCGAGAAGAAGAGGAATGCGGCGCATGAAAGCCTCACGGGTTGGTTCTGGGTCGAGCGGTTCGTGTCAATGCAATTCCCCGGCCCTCTAGGAATCGTGGGCCGGGGAATCCGTATCCATACTATGCGCAGTCAGGCCTGGGAGGGGGGTCACTTCTGCGTTGTGGTTGGCGTCGGCATCGTGGGATTGAACTTGGTGGCCAGCTCCGGCGTGGAGACAGCGCCTGTCAGGTCGGAGGCCTTGGCGACCTCCGCCGCGAAGACGTAGCTGCGCCCGAACATATTGCTGGTGAAGAAGACGTACTTCTTGTCCGGCGAGAAGCGCGGGTTGGGCTCGGCGCGGTAGTTCTGGTGCGCCATGTTGACCAGGTGCTCGGAGTGGAAGACGCCCGGCTGGAAGAAGTTGGGATCGTTGAGCGCGCCCTCGGTGCCGCCGATCATCTGCGGCCGGAAGAGTTCGATCCATTCGCCGTCCGGCGCGCTGGCCACCTGGCCGGAGTCGCCGCCGTCGCCGCAGAACAGGTCGAGGTCCTGCGTCAGGTTGAAGTGGATTGACCACTCGTTGCGCTGCAGGTGATAGGCAACCCGCTTGTGCGTCTCCAGGTTGTAGCTGGCGACGAAGAAGTCCTCGCCCTTGGGATACTGCCAGTCGTACCAGATGGTCTTGCCGTCCAGCCCCCAGAACTCGTGGCCGGCGATCTCCATCGCCATGCTGCGCTTATGGATCAGCGTGTTCTGGGTGCCATCGCTGTGGATCAGCCAGACGCGGTCCACCTTCTGCCACATGCCCTCATGGCAGTACATCAGCAACCGCGGATCGGTCGGAGAAAACAGCAGGTGGTTCACCCAGTCGGTCGAGTGCAGCAGAATCCTGATCCTGCCTGCCTTCTCGCCATTCGGCCCCGGCTCCAGCCGGATGGTGAACAGCACCACGGGCGTGCGCGCCGCAAGCCGCCGCTCCATCATTGCGCCCTTGTCGTCGGACTGCACATTGGCCCCACCCAGCGTGGGACTCGCGGCGGTGGGACTCACGGCAGCGGGCGCACCGGCAGCCGAAGCCGCCGGTGCAGCCTGCGCGCGCGTTCCACCCGCTCCAATCCCTCTGCCAAATCCGCCTGTTGGCGCGGCAAGAAATGCGTTCGGCACATTCGGATTGCCGCCCGGACAGTCCGCCTCGTTATACGTTCCCGCGCCCAGCGTCTCGTCCGCATTCACGCTGGAGATGCTCACCCGCGGCGGCAGGTCGATCAGCTTGGTCACCGCGCCGGTGTTGGTGTCTGCCTTGTAAACCGCATTCGTGCGCGTCACCGGGTCCATGCGCGTGAAGAAGACGCTGTTGGTCTTGTGCCCCACAACAATGGCACGCGTTCCGCCGCCAAATCCGCGACCGCCGCCTCGCGCGCCCTGCCCTGCCTGCCCGCCCGCCGCGGCATCCGTGGCAGCGGGAACCGGCGGCGCACTCTGGTTCGGCACCAGCATCCGCGTCGTCATCGTCGCCAGGTCGAGCACCCGAATGCCGTCCGGCGAGTTGTACACCATCTGCTTGTGGTCCGGCGTGAACGCATTCACGTTGAAGTAGAACGCACCCGAATTCGGCTCGTCCGAGACGCGCCACACGCGGTGCCCGGTGTCCTTGTCGATCCAGCTCTTGGGCGGCATCGCCCCCGTCTCCGACGGCTTGTTGTCGCGCTGCATCTGCGCGGAGAGGTTCGGCGCGTGCAGAACCAGCCCGGCAAACGGTGCAAATGCAAGGACGGGAACGAGTGCGGTGAGTCTGAACTTGGCGGAGAGTCGCAATTCGTTGGCGAGTCTGAACTTGGCGGGAAGTCTGAACTTGAAGCCGGACCGGGGGACCATTCGCTGCTCCTAAGAAACTGTTCTTCTAACTCGATTTACCCTACAGAATCGTACTGGTCTTGCTTAAGGGTACGGCTTCAGCCGTGCCGTAGATGCTGCATTTGGACTTCGGCTTTAGCCGCTGAGGTCAGTTCTCGTGGCACTCGCATGAGTTTCTAAACAGGTGCTAAGAGGTACAAGTTCACTCAGCAGACCTGCGTCGAGGCATGTCGAAGTACCGACCGGGTTCGTGCGTCAGAGAGATATAGAGTTGAAGACGATGCAACGGGAAAATTAGTTTCGCCCGAAATCAATGGGCTGCCGGCGGCGGCGATCGGTAGACGCAACGCACGCGGCGCGCATCCAATGGTCGAGCGGGGCAATGGCGGACAGCCCGCAGAACAGCCCGCGGAACAGCCCGCAATTCAGCCTCCACTCGGCTCTCCCCGGCCCGCGGCAGGTCCAGAAAAAATCCGCCCTGCACATCTCTGACCACTCCCCAGGAAATCGAGAGATGCTCTAACATTGAATCTGAACCATAATGGGGCTCTGAACCGGATTCCGGCCTGTACGAATTGTAGACACCCTCCTCCCATCGTCCGGCCCTCGCCGATGAAAGGACTGGCGGCACATTGTCGTCCAAGGAGGCCCATTCCGATGAACCGAATCATCCTTGCCGACAATCAGGCGATCTTCCGCGCGGGCGCGGCACGCGTCATCGCCCTGGAAGACGACATGCGCATCGTGGCCCAATGCGACGACCTCGCCCGCCTCTCCAACGCCATCGACACCTGGCGCGGCGCCATTCTTCTCTTCTCCTCCAGCATGCAACTGGACCCCAACACCGTCATCGCCCACGCCCGGGCGGCCGGCATCCGCACCATCTACATCGCCGAAAACGGCTCGGAGGTCTCCGAAGAGCTCGCCCGCGCCCTGGATGGCGTTCTCTTCCGCAGTGTTGCCGGCCCCGGCCTGCTGGAGTGTATCCGCCGCGTCGCCGCCGGACAACACTCCTTCCAGCACTCCAACGTCACCTCCATCCTGGCGCAGGACATGGTCGGCGCGCGCGTCCGCGACCGCCTCACCCCCAAGGAGATCCAGATCGTCGCGCTCATCGTCCAGGGATACAAGAACAAGCTCATCGCCACCCAACTCAACACCAAGGAGCAGGTCATCAAGAACTACCTGCGCAGCATCTACGACAAGACAGGCGTCAGCGACCGCCTGGAGCTCGCGCTCTTCACCATCCACCACCGCGTCCTCGCCGAAGCCGCCGCCAACGCCAGCCAACTCCTGCAGCAGGCCAAGTCCGCCTGAGCCATCTGCGTGCCGTCGGCAGCTCCGCTGGTCTACGCCGAACAGTCCTGGCGAGCAATCTCATCGCTGCGTCTCGCTGTTGAACTCCTCCCACGTCCCCGAGCGAACGACGCGTCCGTCTTCCATCTCGAAGATGCGGTCGGCGCGACGGACCGCGCTCGGCCGGTGCGCAATCATCAAAACCGTCAGCGCGCCCCGGCCCTCTTGTTTCTCGTCCAGCTTCGCGTCCTGGTTCGCGTCCCGGACCGCGTCCTGCTTCGAGCTTCGGACCGCCTCGCGGATCGCGTCCAGAATGCGCGCCTCGTTCTCCACATCCAGCGCATTGGTCGCCTCGTCCAGAATCAGCAGCGTGGGCTTGCGCAGCAGCGCGCGCGCCAGCGAGATGCGCTGCCGCTCTCCGCTGGAGAGCAGCACTCCGCGGTCGCCCACAACCGTCTCCAGCCCGCCCGGCAGCTCGTAGACAAAGCCGGCCGAAGCCATCTCCAGCGCCTCGCGCAGCTCATCGTCGGTCGCCTCCGGCTTTGCCCACAACAGGTTTTCCCTCACGCTCTGGTGGAAGAGCACCGTCTCCTGCCCCACATATCCCACCTGGCGTCGCCACTGCCGCAGTTCGGCCTGCGTCAGCGCGCGCCCATCCAGCAGCAGCCGTCCGCGCGCCGGCAGCAGAAGCCCGTTGACCAGGTCGGCGATCGTGCTCTTGCCCGCGCCCGACGGCCCAACCACCGCCGTCAGCAATCCCGCCTCGATCCCCAGGTCGATTCCGCGCAGAACAAACTCCGGCCCCTTCGCCGGGGTCTCCGGCCCGCGATTGCTGTCAGACGCCTGGTAGGCGAACCACACATTCTCCAGCCGGAATTCGCGTTCCAGGCTGAGCCGCTCCGTCGCAGCCGACTCCCCCTCACCGGCTTCGATCACCTGCGGCTCGGCGTGGGCCGCGCACTCCGCTTCGATCGCCAGCACATGGTCGAACGACGGCAGAACGCCGGCGAGCTGGTGCGCCTCGCTCTGTAAACTGGCGAGCTGCGGCATCAGCCGGGTGAAGACCGCCAGCAGCATCAGCATGGTTGCCGCCTGCACATGCAGCACTCCCAGCGCCAGAAAGATCACCGCGCCCAGCGCCGCCAGCGTCCCCACCTCGAAGCGGAAGGTCGAAGCCGCCTGCTGCTTTGCGGTGTGCACGGCGTGGCGCGCCATCTCGCCGCACAGTTCGGCAAACTGCCGCACATCGCGCTCCTCGGCGTCGTAGGTCTTCACGCTCTTCAGGTTGCCCAGGTGCTCCCCGGTCGCCGCGTAGACCTCGCCCACGCTCTGGGCAAAGTCTTCGCCGCTCGCCCTCATGCGCCCCAGCGAGCGCCGCTCCAGCAGCATCAGCGCGCCGCCCATCGCCAGCACCAGCCCCGTCATCGCCGCCGACAGCTTCAGCGCAATCGCCAGATACAGCAGCGTCAGGCAACCCAGGTTGATCAGCGACAGCGACAGGCTGATCGCGTCTTCCACGTTGCGCAGCTCCCCGGTCAGCAGGTGCGTCAACCGGCCCGCCCTCTGCCGCACCAAGAACCCCCACTGCGCCCGCACCACCGACTCGTACACCTGCCGGCTCAGCGCCAGATGCACCCGCGTCGTCGTCGTGAAGACCAGCATCGACTGCGATCGGCGCAGCATCGAGCGTAGCGCGCCCGTCGCCAGAAAGACGCCCAGCACCGCCGGCAGCCACAACCCGTGCGGCACGCCAGCGCCCGTCAGCAGCCGCTGCGATGCCCCGCTCAACCGGCTGGCCACGGACGGGCCGCTGAAGTTCATTCCCGCCGCCGACAGCAGCGGCAGCAACAGCACCAGCCCCACTCCCTCGGTCAGCGAACCGGCCAGCGCGGTGCCCACGGTCAGCGCGAACGCGCGCGGGTCCACTGCAACCGAGAAGCGCACCAGCCGCAGCGCCGTCCTCCATGTCGATCCAGCGTCGCCGCTTGCCTGCGCAATTCCCTCCACCCCCGCACTCCCATCACCGCGTGCGCCCGCACCCTTCCCCACAACCGCGTTGTCGGGCCTCGGAGTGGCGGGCGAGTGCATGGTTGCTACGTTACCACTCCCACCGCGCGCTGCCGTCTTTCTTCCTGCCGGAACCACGCCATATACTTAAAACGAGACTGGGCCCGCGTCTGCATCCTGCTTCGCCGCCGGCCTGCCCTCGCTGAATCCACCAGAACCAGGAGAACCACAGCTTCATGGCCGCACTCATCGATGCAATCGAAGTCAAGCGCAAGGCGCTCTTCGAGTTTGAGAACACCCCCTACGCCTGCCTGGATGCCGAGGTGAACACGCCCACCGCGCGCGGCGGCCAGACCCTCGTCCGCCTCAAGATGCGCAACCTGCTCACCGGCGCCGTCTTCGACAAGACCTTCAAGGCCGGCGACAAGTTCAAGGAGCCAGACCTCGTCCTGGTCCCCGCCACCTACCTCTACAGCGACAAGGACGGCTCCTACTTCCTCGACCAGGAGAGCTACGAGACCCTCAACCTCAGCGGCGCGATGCTGGGCACCGCGCTCGACTTCCTCACCGACGGCGTCATGGTCCAACTGCATAAATACAACGGCAACCCCATCGGCCTGCAACTTCCCATCCACGTCACGCTCGAGGTCGTCCACACCGAGCCCGCCGTGCGCGGAGACACCTCCAGCGGCAGCGTCACCAAGTCCGCCCGCCTCCAGACCGGCCTGGAAATCCGCGTCCCCCTCTTCATAAAAGAGGGCGAAAAGGTCAAAGTCTCCACCGAGACCCGCGAGTTCGCCGGCCGCGCCTGATCCGCACCCCCAGTTGCACCCTCGACGCCCTGAAACGCCCCCGCGCAGGCATCAACAAGCTATGCCGTATCGACATCTGGAATGGGCATAATGGATTGCTCTAAAATTGGCATAAGTGATTGATTAATTAATAAGCTGTCATCCTGAGCGGAGCCTCTCGCGGCTTTATCGCGGGAGGCGGAGTCGAAGGACCCCGATGAACTTCACCCATCCATAACCGCCCGTACCTTTCTCCCACAAATCTCGCCGCCTCGTGGGGGGTAACCAGTACTCCCTCCAGCCAACCCAGCCCATTTGTGGGGTTCCAACCGCCTTATCCACAAGATGTAGAGTTTGTATTGTTGATGCCGCCCCCGCGAGCCGCTAAATTGGAAGCTGTGCGGCTCATCCAATCCGCACGGCGCGCGGCGCGTGGCTGAAGGTCTGGCTCGCACTCTTTGCTAAGTCTGGCCGTGGTCCCCGGAGGTGTGGTTTGCTCAAGCTCAAAAAGGTCCAGATGCTCGGCTTCAAGTCGTTCTGCGACCGCACGGAGATCCATCTCCCGGGAGACGGCATCGCCGCCGTGGTCGGCCCCAACGGCTGCGGCAAGTCGAACATCTCCGACGCCATCATGTGGGTGCTGGGCGAGCAGTCCGCCAAGAGCCTGCGCGGCGTCCGCATGGAGGACGTCATCTTCGCCGGCACCCGCGACCGCAAGCCCACCGGCATGGCCGAGGTCTCGCTCACCCTGGTCGATCCCGAGGTCTACGACGACGCTTCCCTGCCCGGCGAAGACGGCAGCGACTGGTCAAGCGACGGCTCCAGCGAACGCAGTCAGGATCAGGCTCGCGCCCTCGACCTTGCCGGAGACTGGGACGAGGCCCGGCTCCGCCGCCAGAAGGCCGAGGAGACCGAAGAGGCCGTCAGCGCGGCGCAACCCGGAGTGGTCATCGGCATCGACGGAAGCGTCGTGGACGCCGAGCAACTGGACCGCGACCTGATCGACGACAGCGAGAACGAGGACGAACCCGCGCCCTCCGAGGCCGCAAAAGACGCCGCCCCTGGTCCCGAAGCTCCCGGAGTCGTCCTCAAGGTCCGCCGCCGCAAGTTTGGCCGCTCCCCGGTCCGCGCCGGTGAGGTCACCATCACCCGCCGCCTCTTCCGTTCCGGCGACTCCGAGTACCTGATCAACGGCAAAATCTGCCGCCTGCGCGACATTCAGGACATCTTCATGGGAACCGGCCTGGGCGGCGAGACCTACGCCATCATCAGCCAGGAGCGCATCGGCCAGATCCTCAGCGCCAAGCCCATGGACCGCCGCGCCATTCTCGAAGAGGCCGCCGGAATCACCCGCTTCAAGACCAAGAAGCGTCTCGCCGAGCTGCGCCTCGAGTCCGCCAAGGTCAACCTCTCGCGCGTCAACGACATCTTCGACGAGGTCACGCGCCAGATGAACTCGCTCAAGCGCCAGGCCTCCAAGGCCGAGCGATACAGCCTGCTGCGCGACGACCTGCGCGCCCGTCTGCGTGTCGTCCTGGCCAGCCGCATGAGCCAGCTCGACGCCGAGCAGTCCGCCGTCGCCTCGCAGATCGCCGTCCTCGCCGCGCAGATCGCCCAGCAGTCCGCCTCGGTCGACGCAATGGACGCCGAGCACACCGCCGGGGTCGAGCAGGGCTACCAGTTCGACCAGCAGGTCCGCGAGGCCGGCGCGCGGGCCAACCACTCCGCCGTCGAGCTGGAGCGCGTCACCGCACGCATGGCCGCCAACACCGACCGCGTCGCCGAACTCACCGCGCGCATCGCCAGCGGCGGCGACGACCTCGACCAGGCGCGCGAACAGCTTCGCGTCCTCTCCGGCGAACTGGAATCGCAGCGCAGCTTCCTCGAAAACGCCACCGACGAGGCGACCGTCTCGCGCGAGGCTGCGCAGGCACAACAGCAGCGCGCGCAGGATGCGGTCCGCGCCGTCGCGTCCAGCGAGCAGCAGGCCGAACAAAACCGCCGCTCCGGCCTCCAATTGCTGGAGCGCGCCAGCCAGAGCCGCAACCAGCAGGCGCAGGCCGAAGTCGCCCTCGCCGGTCTCGACCGCGAGTCCGAGCGCCTCGTCGCCGAGTCCGACGGAGCACGCCGCGAGCTGGCCGAGCTGGGATTCGAGCGCGGCCAGGTCGCCACCACATTCGGCAATGTCACCGAGCGCCTCAAGTCCCTGGAGGCGGAGATCGCTCAACTGCAACGCCGCATCGACGAGGCCCGCGCCGCCGAATCCACCGCCCGGCGTCGCGGCGACCAGTTGCGCTCGGAGCGCGCCGCGCTCCAAGGCCGTCGCACCTCCATCGAGGGCCTCATCCGCGAGCACAGCTACTCCACAGACACGGTGAAGAACATCTTCAAGGCCAACTCCGCCGGCGCCGCAACCACCGGCCTCTCGCCCCTGGGAACCCTCGCCGACTTCCTCGAAGTCGACGGCCAGTACGAAGGCATTGTCGATGAGTTCCTGCGCGACGAGTTGAACTACATCGTCGTCAAGAGTTGGGACGCGGCCGACGCGGGCGTCCGTCTCCTCGCCTCCGACGTCGCCGGTCGCGCCACATTCCTCGTCCACGGCGAGGAGGAAGCGAACCGGCAACTGGGAATTGCGAATTGCCTTCCGGCCCCCGAGGACGTCGTCGCGCTCAAGGACTGTGTGCGCGTTCTCAATGGATTCGGCACATCGCTGGAATCCATGCTGCCCAAGCTGGCCGACGGATTCATCGCGCCCGATTCTGCCACCGCGCGCAGGCTTGCAGCGGAGCATCCACGCGGCTTCTTCCTCAGCCCCTCCGGCGAGGCCTTCCACAACTCCACCGTCACCGGAGGCCACGTACGTGCGCAGGGGCCGCTCGCCCTCAAGCGCGAACTCACCGGGGTCGAGCGCAAGCTCGACGCCACCGAAGTTGAACTCGCGCAGGCAGAGAAGGAAGCGGCAGCCCTCGAACGCGAACTGCGCGAACTCACCGCCGCGCTCGACTCCAAGACCCAGGAGTGCCGCGACGCGGAGCGCGAATCCGCCAACTCCGGCGCAGCCCTCCGCCAGATGGAGCAGGAGTCCGCGCGCATCGAGCGCCGCCTCGAGGAGTGGGCGCAGGCCGCAGGCCGCAACCGCGAGGCCCGCGCGCAGCGGCAGGAAGCCATCCATCGCCTCGAGCGGGAGGCCGCCGCCTTCGAGACCGAGCGCGCTACGCTGGAGTCGCAGTTGGCCGAGCTGCAGCAGCAGCTCGACGCACTCCGCAGCCAGCGCGAGAGCCTACAGCAGTCAGCAGCCGAGGCCGCAGCCGCGCTCGCTGGCCTGGAAGAACGCCGCCGCAACGCCGCTGCCACCTTCGAGCAGACCCGCCGCATGGCCGACGCGCACGCCGCGCGCATCAGCCAGATCGAGCAGCAGCTCCAGTCCGCCGGCGCGGAAAAAGTCCGCCGCGAGCAGGAGACCACCGACCTCGCCGCGCAGCACGCCGCGCTGGCCGAGACGCGCGCCGCAGCCCTCGCCGAGGGTGCCCGCCTCACTGAGGCCGCCGCCGAACTCCGCGCGAGCATGAGTGAACTCGACACCAAACTCCGCACTCTCCGCCACCACACCGAAGCCCTCCGCGAGCAGCGCGCCAACCTCACCGCGCGCGCCGCCAAGCTCGCCTCGGACATCGAGCACATCGACGCCACCTGCCTTAACGACCTCGCCGTCGAGGCCGCCTCCCTGCGCGCCGACGACGCCATCCCCCGCATCGAGGGCGAAGCTCTCGCCGCCGCCGAGGACGAATCCCGCGCACTCAAGCAGCGCCTCGAAGCCATGGGCCCGGTCAATATGATGGCGCTGGAGGAGTACCACGAGACCGCCGCGCGCCACGGCTTTCTGGAGACCCAGCGCCGCGATCTGCTCGAGTCCATCGACAACACCCAGGCCTCCATCCGCGAGATCGACGAGGTCTCCCGCGTCAAGTTCGACGCCGCCTTCGAGGTCATCAACCGCAACTTCGGCGCCACCTTCGCCAAGCTCTTCGGCGGCGGCCAGGCCTTCATGCGCCTCACCGACGAGGAGAACTCCGCCGACTCCGGCATCGACATCGTCGCCTCGCCCCCGGGCAAGAAGCTGCAGAACATCCTGCTCCTCTCCGGCGGCGAAAAGGCCCTCACCGCGCTGGGCCTGCTGGTCGGCATCTTCCAGTTCCAGCCCGCGCCCTTCTGCGTCCTCGACGAGGTGGATGCCCCGCTCGACGAGGCCAACATCGGCCGCTTCGCCGATCTCATCACCCAGTTGGGTGCCTCCACCCAGTTCCTCGTCATGACCCACTCCAAGCGCACCATGCAGATGGCCGGCGTCATCTACGGCGTCACCATGCAGGAGCCCGGTGTCTCCAAGATCGTCAGCGTCAACCTCAACCGCCGCCAGGCCGCCCGCGACCGCCGCGAGGTCGCATAGAGATAATTACCTCGTCATTCTGGCGAAGCTCACACAGGTCGTCATTCTGGCGAAGCTCACACAGGTCGTCATTCTGGCGAAGCCGCCACGGAAGCCGTCATTCTGGCGAAGCCGCCGCGGAAGCCGTCATTCTGGCGAAGCCAGAATCTCTGTATTTAGAGCTTATCCGTAAAT
>Ga0224557_1001068_pt1 | contig 27638 bp, 22 predicted proteins | sample 714S31014metaG_FD_180677 | JGI IMG/M metagenome (GOLD analysis project Ga0224557, IMG submission 180677) | Peat soil microbial communities from Stordalen Mire, Sweden - 717 S3 10-14 | ecosystem: Environmental > Terrestrial > Soil > Wetlands > Peat | place: Sweden: Norrbotten County, Stordalen... | reverse complement strand
AAGGCAGCTCTGGCGGCAGGCTTCGGGGGAATACCTGGAATTGCCCTCTACGCAATGCACGCCAGCCGGAAGGGGCACCGTCAGAAGAAGCAAGACGCAGAGGAGCAGAAGAAGGCTGCGCTCGATTCCATTCGTGTTCCTACAGGCTCCTGATCAACATGCGCGCCTCTTCCCGCAAAGCCTTCACCCTCGTCGAGATGATCGCGATGATCGTCGTCATCATCATCTTGGCCGCCATCGGCATCTGGAGAACAGGGCTGCTGCGCCAAGATGCCCAAAGCGCGGCCCGCTCTGACACGCTGGCCAGCTTGCAGCGAATGCAACAACTGGCAAACATGGAGGGCTTGAGCCAAACCAACACTGACCCAACTCTCCGAATTATGGAGCTGCAAGCCGGCCTGGCCGGCAAAGGAGACGCGAACTTCCAGATCAACCCCCAGGTAATTGGGGCACAAGTGGCCTTCAGCGTTGATTCCAGCGGGGCAACCCGTTGGCAGAATGCGACCCCATGAGGAAAGCGCTGGTACATCTTATGAACTGGTGGGCCCGCCCGTTCCCACACATCAACGCGGTCGTGCTCGTTATCTTTGCCAGCATGCTGTTTACGGCAGGCATGTACGTAGCCGTCAACCCGTATATTACCGAGGTTTTTGAACCGCTTCACGCCCCCAAGCTCGCTCTTCTTATAAGAATCATTTCCGCCGTCTTCCTGTCCTTCTACTGCACCACGGGTTGCCTCTGCCGGATACTTATTCAGTTCTTCCCGCAGGACTTTGCAGAGGGCGTCGGACACATTTGAAAATATTCCAGGCGTGTTGGTTGAATACCCACTGTATGAACCCTACAATAAGAGCATGAGGCCTGTACCGGACAGCCCGTGATGGGGCGGGGCAGGGCTGAAACAAACAAACAAAGCAAAGATAACATTAACAACATTATGAAAAACTTACTCGCAACATTGGTTCCAGCCGGATTGCTGTGCGCACTGGCGCTTCTCTTCCTAACCCCCGCTGCCGCGCAGGCGCAGAGCTCAGGCGGCACAGGCACAACGTCAACAGGCGGCATGGGCGGCGGTGCTGACGGCATCACAGGCGGCGTGGGCGTGAGCGATTTCACGACCGGCGCCAGCGAAAGCGGCGGCTTGACCAACACGCTGATCTCCGTCGCTCACTACGCCCTTTATGTTTTTTACCTCTTAGGGGTGATCTTCATGGGGGTAGCAGCTATAAAGTTTAAAAACGGAGACATGGAAGCTATGGGAAAGAACCTCGGCGGCTCGGTCGCCCTGTTCCTGGTACCCAAGATCGTGGAGGTCATAATCTCATGGGCGTCTCGGTAACGACCTGTAGCGCCAAAGCTGGCGTAACTGGTTCATTTACAAGAGGATGCTCATCTCTTGATAGAGATGGCCTCCACTCTTCAATGCTTCGCCAGCTCAATTGATGCGGCACTATCGAAGTTGCGTCACTTCAAGAACTTGGCCGGTTAGATGTTCACTCCGCCAGACAGGTCGAGATCAATCCAGGTCAACCGCGAGGAATTCGAATGGCGCTGAACACAAGCCCCATTCCGAACCGTGCCATGACCACCAACAACTCTGGCGGCAGGTATTCGGAGTGTTGAATTTCGTCGCCCAACTCCACACCAAAATCCAGGAGCATATTGTCCACGCCCCGCAGTTTGAGGCGGTCCAGTTCCTTCTCGTGCTTGGCCAGGAACTTCATCGCCGTCTTGACCTGTGCGGATAAACCCTGCCCTTCCTCCGAGCTGACCAGAACGACGAAACCGGAATCTGGTCTTGATTGGCGCTCCGGGTTGTCCTTTGCAGGTATATCGCCTTTTCGAAATATAGACCTTGCCTTGAACGGACTGCTTTTCAGGTAGCTGTCCACATCAAAGTTCAAACCACTGGCCACAAATACGCAAAAGCCCATGAAGGAGAGTGTGCGGATTGTTGGGCTGAAAACAATCACGATCTGCCGAATCAACAGGAAAAGGAAGGGGAGAGCGAGATTGGCCACTTCAACGCAGGAGGTGGGAGGGCTGACGAGAATTGCGGGCTAAGCTTGAAAGGGGAATTTGAACTTCGTCCGGATTCCTCTTTTTTGCTGTCATGCACCTGGCAACGCTCCCCGTGTCACCAGGTCGTCAGGAGTCAGCCATTTCCCCGTGCTTTTCTATGGCGGGCCAAGAACGAATGCGCCGCTTTCATTGGTTCCCAGAAAATAGCCAGCGGCGTCTGTCTGGTTTTGCAGCACAGCCCCATGCGCGACAATGTTCGTTTTCATCCCCGTTGGCTGGAAGGTCACAATCACGACGCCGCTGTTCGTGTTGATCGCAATGACCAAGTGGTTTGTTGGGGAAAGATTCGTGTTTCCATCATCCAGGTTCGTCAGGGTGTTGTGGCTGCCGCGGTTGGTGCCTATGTTTGTGTAGATCAGGAAGCCGTTGGACAGCCGCCGTTGGTCAGGACCAGCGTGCCGTTGGTCAGGTTCAACCCCGGCATTCCCGCCTTCGCCGTGTTCGTGTAGGGCGATCCGAGCACTCCGGTGAGATTGGTGAAACCGGACGGATACAACGTCTTGGAAACGGACGGCTTGATCCAACTGACCCAATTATTCGTGGACATGTTCTTCGGTGGCTCGTTGGTAAGATAGATCCATCCCAGCAAACTTCCTCTGCCCGAATAAAGAGATTGGTAGAGCGGGATGCCTCCATTTTGGGTAATCGGCACCGACCATAGGAAGGGCGTACCGTCAGCCAGAGCTCCGCCCAGAGTGGAGATTCCACCCAGGGTGTTGGTGATGGCGGCGTAACCGTAGCCATCCGGGCTTTCCTGCGGCGCATTGGTGTCTAGCGGCAACAGCAAAGTGAACTGCCCGGCATAATTTGGGATGCTGCCGGATTGGCGGTCCCTGCTGGAAAGAGAATCTATATGAAAGAAGCTTCGGAACAGGTTGTTGATCTATCGCCCGCACAAGCTATAAGACCAATGAATGCAATGACTTAAATGGTATACATCACCTCATAAAATGGCTTGCAGTACCGGCACAGTACAAGTTTACTTGTAAACATGATGCAATCGCCCATATCGAAGAAAAAAGCAATCGAGGTTGCCCTTCACGGGCACGCGTGGAAAGTCTACCCGATGAAGTGCCGGAACAAGACACTTTACCGTGTCGTCCACCGAGTGAATGGCGAACGTCGCCCCAAAAATTTTAGTTCACTGGCTGACGCCAAAGCTGACGCCAAGAATATCATCAAGGAAATTTACACTCAAGGTGACAGCAAAATCCACTTGGCCGCCGATGAAAAGCTCGATTGGCAGGCTGCAATGAACGTTTTGAAGCGAGCGGGCATCCGGTCAAGCCTTGAGACGATTTGCCGCCAGTATGCCGATCTGTGCGCCGCCGCAGGCGGGGCTGGACTCTTGACCGACATCGTGCGGAAGAATGTCTCCAGCGGCCCGGCGAGACACACGCCGATCCAGCTTGGCAGGCTCAAAGACATCTTCATTTCGACGATGGAGAGTGAGGGCCGCTCGACGCGATATGTTCAGGTGCTAAAATCCTATTGCGGGACTTTCGTGCGCGAGATCGGGCCGGACACCATGACTGATTAAATCACGCGTGAGATGATCCAAGAGTTTTTGAATGACCGGAAGGTTGGCCCCCGTGGAAAACTCAACTTTGCAAGAGCCATTCGTGTCATGTCGTTTTTCGGCAAACGCCTGCGGTGCCTGCCAGAGGATTGGTCGGAAATCGACCACCTGACCCTCCCCTTGGTCAAGGATGGGAACGTGCTGACCTATTCGCCTGATGACCTAAAAAGGCTGCTGGCCGCCTCGCCTGACACGTTTATTCCATGCCTGGCCCTGGCCGCTTTTGCGGGAATGCGGTCGGCAGAAATTGAGCGCATTGGATGGGACAATATCCGACTCGTCACACAGAATGATACTGACAGGGTCATTAACCTGGAAGCTGGGATCACCAAAACGAACAGCAGGCGGACCATCTCGATCCACGAGACGCTGGCCCAGTGGCTTAATCCACACACCCGGCCTCATCAACCGGTCTGGCCTGGCAGCCACAGCCTCTTTTACCGCCTCCAGCAGCAAACCGCCAAGGACGCTGGCATCCAGTGGAAGCAGAACGCGCTGCGGCATACTTGCATTTCTGCGTGCGTTGCCATCGACAAAAACGTGCCCCGGGTTGCCTATGAGTCGGGAAATTCCACGTCGATTATCAAGCAGCATTATCTGCAACTGATGCCGCCGAGCACGGCAGAGGCATGGTTTTCCATCACTCCTATTGTGGTCCACCGCTATAAAGCGGAACAAGAGAAACAGCAGAGCGAACAGAAGTAAAAATCCTTGCCCAAAGGGCGGGGCTTTGGGCAGTGGCCTCCATAGGAGGCCACTGTTGCTCCCACGCGCTGCCTGCGCCGTCCGAGATTCGAATGTCGCTACGCCTTTCGACATTCCCAGAATCCTGCTCCGTTCAAGAATCGGCGGGCAACCGTTGCCTGACCCGATACCGTGATCTTGATCATTTGTTCCAGCATAGCTCTGTTTCTAACCCCGTTCAAAGAACGGGGCTTCCCTGTTCCCCTGTTCAGGAGTGAAAGGCACGGAAATCCACTTGGAAAACGCCCTGCCGTGGTGGCCAACGCGTTGGCGGCCCGCCAGCATCGCTGCCGATCCAGCCAGGGCACGACACTCTTCAAATACCGGCCAGAGTTGCTTGCGTTCATCACCTGCCTGCCATAAAACAACCGCTGGCGTCGCCACCGTACGACGCCAGCACGGTCGAAAACCCGGCCACCGGCGAAAATCAGCAGTTACGACGCCACTGTGGAAATCCGAGTGGCCAATGGTTCCTTACGATGCCAGTGCGGCAATCAGACGAAAATCGCCGGTTACGATGACAGTCCGGCCAAAACCCGAACCAGCTGGAATGATACGACCACAGCCTGGTTATTCGGATGCAAAACACCATAGCAGTACGGCCACATGCCCAAAAACCTTACGACGCCAATTCGATGAAAAGTACGATCACAAATAGCTTGGTAACATGGTCGCTGAGGAGCATAATTACGGCGTGTCTACATCAGAACACGTTATCAGAGCCGCCTACTCAGACCGCACTGTCCGAGTTTACCAAGCGTATCGGCCAGAGATTGCTTTACACGCATCGAAGGCTGGACGATTTGTTCCGCCGTTTAACATGAGCCGGATGACGTGGATCAAACCGTCATTTAACTGGATGATGTACCGTTCTGGCTATGCCACCAAACCAGGTCAAGAAGTCGTGCTTGGGATTGACATCACCCGCGAAGGTTTCGAGTGGGCGCTCAAGAATGCCGTTTTGTCCAAGTTCACACCTGCCGTTCACGCCTCGCCCGAACAGTGGCAAAATCTCCTGACGGCAAGACCAGTGAGGATTCAGTGGGACCCGGAACGAGACTGACGGCTGCAACCCATTGGGGGCGTCAGGGCCATTCAAATCGGACTCTCCGGTGAAGCCGTCGAACGTTACGTAAACCAGTGGGTCGTGCGCATCGAAGACCTAACACCTTTGGCTCACTTGGTCGCCGCCGCAGTCGAAAGCGGCACTCCGCCGTCTCCGCTGCCAAGCGCCGTTGAGCGTCCCTATCCGCTGGACGCGGCTGTGGCGGCGGCAATATGCGCACACTGAACCGCTCAGGCCGCTTTGCGCCGTCGCTCTAATTGCTCCACGGCGTTCTGTCGCAGAATGGTGTTTTCAAAACGCGCAAGCGTCTCCAGCTTCGTTTCGGCTTCGGTGCCTGGTATTTTCCCAAGCGCCCAAATTGCTTTTACAGCCAAGGCCCGGCTGTCATCATATTCCAGCGATTTCGGTATCCACTGAGTCGCACGAAACAGCACCTCCACTGTCTCAGGGGAGCGCAACTTATCCAACGCACTGACAACGTCCTCGTGGCGAACATGCCAATCGGCTTCGATGTTAAGTGCCGCAGTGCCATCGTAAAAAGTGCCGTTTTTTGGCCGAATTGACATCCGAAACCGGCCCTTGGTGTCGCACTTGGTCAATGCTCTACACTTTGCGGCCACAGTGCCGTCGTAAATGAGTGCCGTTCAGCGCCGTTCTTTCCCTTCCCATGACCCCTCTGAACCGAGTCGCGCCGTCCAGGGCCGTCTTCGCTGCAACGTGCTGGCATTCCGCGTGATCCTGGCGGCGCGTCTCCGCCACCATGATGCCGCCAAAGCTCGCCAGCCAACTCAAACAGAATGCCAAATGCCTGACGGCCTATCCAACCGATGCTGCGACCGTTCTGGGCCAAAGCAGTTACGAGGCCAATCCGGAACGCGGCCGAATTAGAACAACACAGCCGCGTTTGGTCGTAACGTCCACTCAATTTCACAGCCCGTCCCATCGTACCATACGCCAAACGTACGACGGCACGGATTTTTACGACGGCTCTGGCCGGATTTCCCGATTTTTTACGATAACAATTCGGCCAAAAGTACGATGTTAAAAAAGTGCGTAACACTTTGCCCGTTCGGGAAGATAACCAAATCCCGACAGAGCTTGCGCTGCTCTTCAGTCATGGTTTTGGAACAAGGCTGAAGCTCACACAAATAAACTCGTAGCACGGGCCGTCATCAAAGCAGATCATGAGATGTTGAAGTTCCTTTGGAGTCAGCCGCGCCGTCGCACAGTACCCCAAATAGCTTTTTTTCACGCCTGCCAACCAAGAACTTTCTTCCACGGAAATAATCGCGCCGTACGCTTGCCTTTGCAGTTCCGGGTCAACGGAACCAAGGGAAGTCAGATACGTGGCTTTGAAAACTTCTACGCCTTCAAAACCAAGAGACAACCATTTTTCGCTGCCGTCTTCCGCTTCAATCGAGAATGCAATTTCGCATTTCCGTCCTGCAAGCTCCTTGAAGTCGGGGCCTCTGATAAGGCCAGTTGCTGGCACGGGCATCTTCCACAGAGTTCTATTCATAATCTGTTAGGGTCGTGGAATTGTGCCTGCTCCAATGTATGTGCTTGCGCCACTCCCGGAGCCAGTGATTCGCAACGTTGACGTTCCCGCAGTGGTCAACCCATTGTTGCCCAAACGGGTTGTGATTGAGTTCATCACGTCTGCGTTGCCGGTCATGTCAATCAGGTTCCACGAACTTTGCGGGATGCCTGCTTGGGACAGCGCCAATGATGAGCGCGTATTAACAATGAGCGTGTTTCCGTCCATCGTGACTACCTGCACCGGCACGTCTGCCGCCGACATAGTTCCCGCTCGAAGTTGACCCGCCACGTCACTAATGGTCTGACCAGCAAAATCCCCCTGAGCACTGAACCAAGGGCTCGCTGTGGTCTGAGAGAATCTCAGTGCTCCCCCCTCTGCGGCAGCCCCAACATCAAGGGCTCCATTTACAGTCTGCAACGCCGCCCCTCCTGCAATTGTCGTCTCAGCTCCGAAGGTCAGCGAGCCAATGAATTGGGAAGCTCTGTTGGGATCACTGAAATTATTTGCAAATCCGTTGCACAGATTGTTCAGCGTCCCTGACGCATCGACGGTGAGATTCGCCGCCAAGGTTGATACCCCGTTAATGGCCGATGCGGTTGTGTTAATTGGGTGCGCCGCCGCATTGGCAAGCCCTCCGGCTGAGTTAAACGCTCCCGTCCAAAAATCATTGTTTCCTTGTTCGACATTGTTGCCGACATTGAGGGCAAATTGGGGCAGGGCATTCCAATCAGTTTGGACTTCACGTCCAACTTGGGTCGCAATCCGTCCATCCGAATCAAAGGAGTTTACCGGGTCCCCATTGCAAAAAGCGTAGAGGGACGGGTCGGCCTTGTGGCCGAGAGGGTCTGCTCCCAGCCAATTTCCAGCGATGGGGTCGTAATAACGATTCCCCAAGCAGTATAGGCCGGTGATGTCGGCCCATTTTCCGCGCCACGCGCTTGCCTGCGCGACGCTCGCGCCATCCGCCAGCGGCAATGGCTGGTAGCCTGTCACCGCGCCGAAGGCGGTGACGCGGCTGGAATACCAGGTCAAGCCGGTCTGAGCATTGTAGCTTGCACAACCATTACCCCGGATGTCGGCGATGACAGAGCTGGACTGCTGCGGGCCGGTCGCGACTGCTTCCAAACCGCCCACGCCATGCATTCCGCCATAGACGCCATTCAGATCGGGGCCGTAAAATTTCCATTTGCTCTGACCCGGCGCGGTTTGCCAGCCGCTTTCCCCGCAACCCATTGCCGTTGCAAGGGCTTGCGAGGCTACCGGGCCGGGGCCATCCCGTGCCGGAAGGCCGTACCCCCCGACACGAGTTTCCGGGGACTCAAACCGGGTGGCCAGGGCCGAAAAGCCGCCCAGCCACAGGAAAGCGGCTAAAAGAAAAAGGCGGCTGGCGCGTTCTGTCACGGCGCGGAGTTTGCCAGACCGCCCGCCCGGTGGCAAGGTTGATTTGGCTGATTTGGCGCGTCCGGCGGGCCGGGGGGCGCGTCGGGCAGACGGGCGGAGGGATGGCAGCGGGCATTAACTTCCTGCAACTGTTTAATCGAGACTTCTGTGTAAATGGCCGTGGTGTCCAGCTTCTCACGGCCCAGCTATAACTTCGGGTCAAATAAACCCGGATCATTATACTCGCCTTCGTCTTCGTGGCAAATGGCAACCCTCGCAATCGCAGCCGACTTCTCACGATTATATTCATAAGGGTTCGTTTTGCCCAGCGGCTGAACTGCGTTGCCGCGCTCGGAGCTTCTGTGCTGCATGGCGGAGTTGTTGTGTTGGCCCTTTGTCTATTAATGCATCAAGTGCGCTTTGGAGTCCTACTGAGGTGGCCAATTGTTCCGCCCATTTCAGCGCCAGACCCGCCCAGTGTTCGGAGTGGCTTTCCAAACCCGTGATAACGACATGCTCGAACGGAAACACCCTAACAAATTCTCGAGACAAGCCCTTTTCTTGAAGTCCGTGCTCAAGCAATCGCCGCACGTCTTCCAGATCAACTTCCAAAATTGGCAGCAAAAAAACGCACGGCTTCTCCGACCTAAACACTATCACTGACTGAGAGGCTGCTCGCACCCAAGAGGCATCTGAGGAAAGGCCGAGTTGGATTCTCTCGTCGGTTAGACTTGCAATCGGAACCCATCGAAGCATGGCTCGTTCTTGCGAATCATGATTTGGACTCTGCTTCCACAGAAGCTCAGGGCGGCTCAATTCAGATATTAGTCGTTCTTGTAGTTTCGTGTCCATGATGGTCACCAGTTGTGATGTACGATATTCACCCCATTCTGTTGCATGAAGTTCTGGAATTCCTCACGAAGTGCAGGAGTCCAATTTTGCCCGAAATGCCCACTCCACTCGGTGGTCGTCAGGCCATCATTTCCCAAAAAGATTTGGCCTCCAACTGTGCTCTCGCTTGGCGTAATTCCTGCCACATTTAAAATGCCTGGGTGTCCTAGGGGGCTATTGCCCATGACAAACCGCTGACTTTGCGAATCATAAATAAAGTCGGTTGGGGTGGATGAAGCAAAGTTTTGTACAGCCTTTGATGAAGCGTAAGCGTCGCTGACTTCTAGGAATCCGCTGGCCGGTCCGCTTCCCGTCGTTACCCCCTCTGCGGCCGCAATTCCCGCTGTTCCCCCTGAGGAGGTCGAAGTCAACGCAGTGATTCCGCTCAAACCCGCCGATGCAACTCCCGCCGTGCCTGCCACGCCGCCACTAATGACTGTTCCCCGCTGATACCAGTCCCCCACCGGCTGGCCCGTCACCTGATCCTGGTTTGCCGCACCCGACATAACTGCCCCCATATTCCAGCTTGTCAGCCCATAACTTGCTGCGTCCACGACTCCGCCGCTTTGATAGACGGTATTGATGTTGTTGCCGAAACTGAGAGCGCCATTTACGTAAGTGGACGGCGCGCTCATTCCTGCCAGTTCATTCGCTATTGTCCCGGCAGCGCCGGTAAAGTAGCCCCCGCCTGCGCTACTGTTGGCATAGCCGTTCAGGTAGCTGCTCACGCCACGCAACACCTGGCCAGCTACTCCGCCGTTATACACGTAATTGGCGGCTCCTTCGATGCACCTTCCATCCGGGTCAAAGTAGTTGACGGGATCACCGCCCGCAAAACCGTAGAGGGATGGGTCGGCGTTGTGGCCGAGAGGGTCTGCTCCCAGCCAATTTCCAGCGATGGGGTCGTAATAACGATTCCCCAAGCAGTATAGGCCGGTGATGTCGGCCCATTTTCCGCGCCACGCGCTTGCCTGCGCGACGCTCGCGCCATCCGCCAGCGGCAATGGCTGGTAGCCTGTCACCGCGCCGAACGCGGTGACGCGGCTGGAATACCATGAGAGGCTGCCCTGGGCAGCATTGTAAATCGCATAGCCATTGCCCCGTATGTCGCTGACCACGGGACTGGACTGGCTCGGGCCGTTGACCACCGCTTCCAAACCGCCCACGCCCTGCATCCCGCCATAGACGCCATTCAGATCGGGGCCGATGAATTTCCAGGTGGTGAAGCCGGTGTCGGTTTCTCCCAATTCCAAAAACTGGACGTTCGGATCGAAGTACTGGCTGATGGTCCTGGGCAGGTTGGAAACGGTTATTCCATTGGTAATGAATATGGTGGTGGTTGACATACGCCTGCCTAGGGGATCATAAATGGCGCTCCAAATATAGCCGTTGGTGTTGCTGTCCAAATAAGTGACGCCATGCAGTCTGTCCCGGGCATCCCAGGAGAGACTTTGCGTCGCGTTGACCTGATTGCTGAAGTTTATCCAGACCCGGTTCGTCACTTCGCCGTTACCGGCGTAAGTGCTCTGGACGCGGTCGGCGGCGTTGTTGGTGAAAGTGTTGGTGGCCGAGGCGGTGTAATAGCCGCTCCAATTGAGCGCATTGACGATCAATTGATGAGCACCCGGCTGCAATGCCAGTTGCGACCGCCACTCATAGACGTCATTACTGCCGATGGTCGTGACGTTAATTGGATTACCGTCCAGAAACGCAGTCATGGTGGCTGTTCCATTGAGCATGCCGTACGCCTGTCGTTGGGCCACGGAGTTGGTCGCGGCGTTGACGCGCGAGAAGGCGTCCGTTCCGGCTTTCCAAACCACGTTCGTGCCCGCGGACTGCCTGTCGCTGGTGAGCACGCCGGGGCCTCCGGGGATTCCGGAGTCATAAGCAAAGACATTGGTCCACGAGTTGTTGGTGCTCAATCCCACGATTTCTTGGGTCAACCGCCGGCTCAGGTTCGCGTAGGCATAGCTGCGGGAATCGGTGAAATCAGGGCGGACGAGGGTGTGACCGGCGAGCAGGCCGTCGGGGGTAAAGGATAATGTTTCGGTCAAGACGTTGGCTCCATTGATGGCCGTATTGACCGCCAGCGGCCGGCCGTCGCCATCGCGCTGCGTGATGCTCGTAACGCGCGGGGAGAACGTCCGCGTGAGCAACTGCCCCGCCACATCGTAGGAGTAAGCACCACCGCCGTATCCAGACGGCCCCGCCACTGAAAGCAACATGCCGTCCGCGCGATATGAAAAGCCCCACCCAAAGCTGCCAATGCCAAGACTTGTTCTGCGCCCGGTAGCATCCCAAGTCTGAGTGGCTGTGTAACCAGCGCCGCCCGACACGGCATCGCCGATGAGTTCGCCATAAGCGTCAAGGGTCCTGGCTACGGAAACACCGGGGCCGGTGTTGGTGGAGCCAAAACTCTCGGAAATATTCGTGAGGGAACTGCGCGGGTCATAACTAAATACCGTGGTCATGTTCTGTTCCGGCAACGAACCGGAATAGACATTGGAGGACGGGCGCAGGAAGGCGTCAAAATAGTGGGTGCAGGTCACGCCGCGTCCGTCGGTCTTGGATTGCACCAGTCCGGTCGTTGAGGAGTAGGTGTAACTGTTGCTGCGGGTCACGCCGCCCCCGGAAGCCGCGTCATAATCGAACTGCTCTTGCAGCGCGGAATTGTAGGATGCGCACCAGACGGGGGGCGCATTTCCGGGCATGACCTGGTTGGTGAGGTTTCCGGCGGAATCATAGGCATAGGTCGTGACCGCGCCGTCCCGGTCAGTCTTGGAAGTGACACGGTTGAGTCCGTCATTGGCAAAGTTGGCGACCGTCCATGTTGTCACGACACCACCGGATGCCGTGTTGTGCGTTTCGGAGACAAGGTTCTCAACCAGATCGTAGGTGTCCAAAATGAACTCCTCTGTGCCCGGGGAGGGATAGGAGATGGTGAGAACGGGCTTGCCCGCGTTGTCCGTGTAGATGGTCTTGACAATGGCGGAGGACCCGCTGCCTTGTGTGACGGTCTCGCTTTGGTGGTCGGGGGAATAAGCGGTGGTGGTGATGCGGACCAAGTTGTTCGCGACGTCGTGGATTTCGGTGTCGATGACACGGCCCAGGACATCGAAAAGCGTGATCGTCTTTTCGCCGAGCGCGTTCACGTTGGTCGCGGCCAGACCGGCGGCATCGTAATAACTGGTGAGGACTTGCTGAACGCTCGGGGAGCCGCTGATGACGGGACCGGTCGTGAACTTGACCCGGTTCAATCCGTCAAAGGCGTTGGTGAAGGAATTACCCAACTCATCGACGCGCAGAATCTGGTTGCCCCGACGGTCAAAGCCGGAGACGTTGGTGGCGAGCGCAACGCCCGCTCCAGAATAGAACGTGCGAGTGGCGAGCAAGCTGACATCATTATACGTCGTCTGCCAATAACTTCCATTGGCGAGATATTGGCGTTTCGGACGGCCATCGAGATAATACGTCCAGCCGTTCGTGGCCCCATCGAATCCCACGCTGCGGAACGGCTTGCCGGTCTGCGTGAAGAGGATTTGGTTGGTCCCGCCCAAGGCGTTGGTCGTCGCCGTCACCTGCCCGCCCGGCTCGTAGGCAAACTTCTCGGTTGTCAAGACCGAGCCATTGGTCTCCAACACTTGGCGCTGCAACACCCGGCCCAAAGCGTCAAAGAGATTGGTGATGACCACGCCCCGCGGGTCGGTAACGGAAGTCTGGTTTCCAAAGCCATCGAAAGTGCGGAAGGAAGTGGAATACAGAGCGTTCCCGGCGGGTGCTTCGACTCCGCTGCCGTCGAGTTTGCCCTGGGAGCGCCAGCTGATCTGTTGAATGTTCCGGCCAGCGCCATCATAGATATAGTAAACATAATCTTCGGGATTGCTACGGGGGCCGTCGTACCATTCCAGTTCGCCATTGCGATTGAAATAGAAATATTCCTGCGAGACATTGTTGCTATTCTGATCGAAGACCCGGCGCGCGGTTATCCGGCCCATCGGGTCATAATCCATCTGAATCGTCGCCCCCCCCGCGATTTGTTGCTGATACAACTGCCCGCGCTCGTTATAATTGAAATACGTGACCACAGGCGGGTCCGCGTCGGAGGGAGTGTCCGTCGTGACGGTGTAATTGGTTTCCTGTGTTTTGAACCCGTGGCTGTCGTATGCGAAATCGTTGGTCGCTCCGGCGCGCACTTCCCGATCAATCAACCCGAAAGCCGTGCTCCCGATGTTGGTGTAGTAATAAAGATTGGTGGAAACCGATGCGCCGCCGCTCTGCCGAACGGCTTGCGTCACTTTGAACGGGTCAACGCTGTCGTAGGTGAACTGCGCTCCGTTGCCCGTAGGATCGGTCGTTGTATTTGGAAGATTCTGCGCTGTGTATGTAAAGGTGCTGGCCGCGTTGGTGAATCCTTCCCCTGTGATATTCCCAAGAGCGACCATCTGCGTGACATTCCCATTGGTGTCATAATAATACTGATTGGTCAGCCCGCGCTTATCAACCGTGTATTGCAGGCTTCGGGGATAGCCGGGAGCGGTGGCGTTGTCAGGGAACCAGACCTGCGTGTTTGAGCAGCCCAAAGGATCGACTATGTTGGTAATGAGGTTGTTGGTGTAATAGTAAACGGTGGTATTGTGGAAAAAGTCCTGCACGCCAGTGCTGCCGCTGGCGAATTGATTGGTCAGGCTGGTGACGTTGTTGGTGTAATAAAAATAGGCATTTGTCACCAGGACAAGATTCGTCCCGACCGTGGATGCCTGGTTGGTGACGCGGCGCAAGCTGTCGTAATAGTTGGCGACGATCCGGCCATTGGGCTTGATTTCCTGGCTGATCAAGTGCGTGGAATCCGTGTAGGTGGCGCTGTTGGTCGTGAAGGTGTAGTGCTGATACTGGTATTGGCACTGCGAGGCGTCCGGCAGGGTTACCGTGATAAGGTCGCCGTAATTGTCGTACGCATAATTCACAAGGCGCCCGTCGCCCGAAATGGCCTGGATGATGCGGCCATAGAAGTCGTATTTAAAGACGAGCGTATTGCCGTTGGCCATGTTGATGCGGTTGAGTTGTCCCCAATCGTCCCCGGCGGAATTGGTGCCGTAATAAAAGAGGGCGTAATTCCCCGCATGGTCCTGCCATTGGGTGAGATAGGGGCGCGTCCGATTCAAAGTGTTGGTGCCATTTGCGACGTTGAACGTCATGGTCTGATAGGTGCGCGTGCCTCCATCCGGCGCGGAAATCACAAAATTGGTTCCGTTGTTGGTGTTTAAAACCGAGTTAAAGAGGTTGGCGCTTGAGCCGGTGCCATAGGTGCTGTTGTTGTTGAGGGAAGGATTATCCTGTGGCAAAACCTTCCAAACGCCATTGGTCAGACGGTAGGCAAGAACCGTTCCGTCCAATTCGGCGGCGTAGATGAGATTGCCGGCACAGACGAGGTAAGGAGTGAAATTGACTTTCCAGCCGTAGCCAAACTCGTTGCATTGGAGATTGAGGCTGGTGTAATTCCGGCGCAACTGGAGCGGGAACGGTCCCGGCAACGACAGGTCAACCGTATCAACATAGAATTCCCCCGAGGTCACGTTCACCGGCTCGGCTATAGTCTGCCAGACGCTGCGCTGGCCTGCATCCGTCGGGCCGATTCCACCGGAGTTGCCGCCTGTGGTCATTCCAGTCCCCGTTGATCCACCGGGTAGGCCGAGCAAATTCTGTGTTTGCTGCGATTGCAAACCGTCTTGTGGAGACCATATGTTGTTGACCTGGCTACTGGCAGACGCGAGGTCGATGAAGTTGGGAGTGGTGATGACGTTATTGCCGGTCGCGCTAACTGGCAAAAAAGTCAACCCGGACGGAGTTGAATTGAGATCCATAGTGAGCGTGGTGCTGGAACTCGGAAGATTGTAAAAGCCGGACTGCTCAGTGCCCCATCCCCCATTGAGTGTCGCGGAGTTCGCAGAAATGAGCGCTGCCTGCTCGTTATAGCTCAGGATGAGAGCGCCCATGCCGATGTAAGACTTGGCGGCGTTCGTAATCATTCCCGGGGTGATAAGCACTCGCGCATAATCGCCGCCCACTTGCGTGAAGATGTTCGTCACGGAAACCCACATGCTCGCATCCTGGCTTTTCAACGGCCCCGGATAACCTGCGTTGGTCAGGTTGCCCGCCGCAACAACGCTGTTATCGACCAATTCCAAAATGGGTGAATTCCCGTTGGTCGCCCGTGCCTGGGCCAATTGCAGCAACCGTACGGTGGAGACGGCGCTTTGGTCGGGGAACATCGTTTGCAAGATGTCATGCTCCTGGGCGGAACCGGCGGCGATATTCAGGATGAAATAGTTCTGCGCCACGGTCAACTCCGGCACGGCGCTGTCCGGGCGAAGCGAAGCATTGCCGAGGATGACTTCACCGTTGTTGAACATATCCACTTTGGCCTGCATGTTCGTGGCGGTCGGACAGACGCCGATCACTCCAAGCCCCGACGAGAATTTGATCAGGCCATGAACCTTGTGCCACTGCTGGTCGTACACATCGAAGGCGTCGTTCTTTTGGAAATAGCCCATCCCCAGAAGATAGGCCGCCGTGCCGTTGTAATCCCAAACATTGGGAATGAGATTTGTGTTGGCGGCGCGCTGGCGTTGCAATCCCCAATATGTTTCGGCATGTTGCTCCAACATGAGCGGTGTGACGCGACCGAAATCGAGGGCAATGGCGGCGGTGTCTCCCATGTTACAGTGAGCCAGATTGGTGGACCCGGTCGCTTCGCTGACCGGGAAGTCGCTATACGGAGTGGTGAGTGTTGCCACTTGCCGGTGATGAATCGTTTGCACGGCAAGGGTGGTAAGCGAATCTGTGGCAACAGAATTGGATTGCAATGCGGTCAAACTGGGGCCGGTGAACGATTGGACTGTGGTAACATTGGTGGTGTAGGGAGCCAGCCATAATGAAAGGCGTCCATTGTTCGTGAACAAGAGAAGTTTCCGATTGCCAAATTCACAGGAATTCCAAGTGAGAGTGTCGAGCAAATTGGAGCCGGCCGGGCTGTTGCTATAAACCTTAACCTCCACCGTGTTGAACATATTCGTCAGAAACGGATAGGGGGTCGTGTTGGTTAAGACGTCCACGATGGATAGGGTGCCGACGTTGGTGATCAAGTCGGGCTGCGGAAGGTAGGACCAGGTTGGGAATTGATGGCGGCGATTGAAGGCCCTGACACCGAGCGCGTCCAGGGAGAACGTCGGGTCTTGCGGATTGAGATACTCCTGCACAAATTCGGGGAAAAGTTTGGAAACCACGTTTTCGCTGTCCAGACTGAGGATGTTGGTGTCTCCGCGGACATAGTTTTCCACCCACTTCAAGGCGGTGTTGTAATTCGTGGGCATGTAATCGTAGAGATTGACGCCTTCCTGAATCGAAGTGTCCTTGAGCCATGGAAATATATGAACGGTGTTCGCTCCTATGCTGGCGACCACCCACGGATAATTGACGGTCAAAAGGCTGTTGGTCAGGAGCGGAACTCCGCCGTTATTGACTACGCCCTGCACCTGGACGCGCCAAAGCTGGCTGATATGGCTGTCCAGCATGAACAAGTTGTTGTTGGTCGGGAAGACGTACGCCGCCGGGTATCCCGCCTGCCGCAACAAATAGACGAGCAACTCGCATTGTTCGATGGGCGATCCCTGGCCTTCCAGAAACGTTCCCAAGGCGCTGCGATCCACGCCGCCGCAGGTGATCACCGGGTTTACGGTCGCACTCTTCTGCGCGCTGGCGTACGGGTCTGTCAATTCGATTTCATTGATGACGTAACTGGCCAGCGCCAGCGGGTCCTTGTTCATGTCGAGCACGAATTGATCGAGCACCGGATGACGCCGCAATTCGGGGCTGTTGTCCACATTGGTATAAATGCTGTTCGTCAGGACGACGTTGGTGATGTTGAGGGCGATGCCGTTGGGTCCGCTAAAAGTCGCCTGCTCGTAGGTCGGAGGCTTTGGCGTTCCCTGATAGAACAGGCGGCTTATATAGACCGACTGCAACGGATCGGGTTGCGCAAAATCAAGAGTGTAGAGCGGCGTGGGCATCCATACTCCCGACGCATTGGTCGCCATTGGCGCAAGGGCGTTGTTGGTTACCTGTACCTTGCCCAGGACGTCAACCTTGTAAAAATAATTCGTCGCGCTGGCGGTGTGGGTGAGTTTGTAGCCGGTCAGGATGAAATTTGTGATGGTTGGTCCAGACATCCAAGTGAGGCCGAACGGTTTGTTGTTCGGGTCGCCGCTGTCCAGAAACTCAACGGTCGTGGTCAAGCCGTTACTCGTCACGGTCGTTGACGCCCCGTTGGTCATAAACGCCGTCCAGAGATTTGAATCGGCGGCGACTGTCCGGCGCGGCAAAGGAATGGTGAATACATTGACGGGAGCGACATTGGTGACGCCCGCCGAAAAGTTGGTGGCGCTGTACACGGAAATACGGATGACGCTGGTGGCGCCAAGAGTGTTCGTGTTCTCGTCAAGTCCGCCGGCATACACGCCAAAGCGGTAGGGCTGGTTGAGGTTAAGGGCTGAGCCGCCGCCCTGACTGCCAAAGGCGACCACGGGATTGTTGACCGGAAACACATTCAAATTGGTGGTTCCAATGATGAGCGAGTCGGGCAGATACAGGGTTTGGTTGGAAATGGCGAGGAACCACGGAATCCGGTTGTTGTAACAGTATGCGTCGCTGCCGGTGCGGTTGAGATGAACCCCCTGTTCGAGATCAATTGGAACCACCAGCGAGCAAAAATCCAGGTCGTTGGGCGAATTGCCTTGGACACAGGTATTGCCCCGATAGAACATGCCCCAACGAGCGGGCGGGTTGGCGGCGAAGCTGAGTGTGGGGGAAAAATTAAAACTGGTCAAGGCGGGAGATTGTGTTGTGTCATTGCCAAATTGCCCATAGACATTGTCGCCCCAAGCCCATACGCCCCCGTTGCCGTCCAGGCCAAGCCAAACACCAACATTGCCTTTTCCCACCGCCACTTGAGTAAAGGCGGAAGCCGGCGCGATTTGCACAGGACTTTGATTAGCACCATTGTCGAAGCCCCAAATGTAGCACTGGCCGTTGGCAAGGGCGGCGGCGGATGTGTCAGCTCCGGCACCGATGGCCTGGACGCCACTTAACGCGGTGATTTGGGTTGGCGCATCGGCGTTGAAGGTGGTCCCCAATCCGAGTTCTCCGTAGGAATTGTCACCCCAAGCCCAAACGGTTCCGTTGCTTTGCAAGGCAAGGGTATGGTAAAGGCCGGCAGCGACCGCCACCACGTTGCTTAAAACGCTTACTGGCGTATTGTAGGAATTGGAGTTTCCTTTGCCAATCTGCCCATAGTGGCCGTAACCCCAGCACCACACAACTCCGTTGGAATCCAGCGCCGCCGAATGATATGCACCAGCCGAAATCTTGATGATGCTGGTCAGGTTGGAGACAAAAACCGGCGTGGCGCTCGAAGTGGAAGTTCCATTGCCAAGTTCATACACGGAATTGGTGCCCCAAGCCATCACCCGTCCATTGGCCAGGAGGGCCAACGAATGGCTCATCCCCCCGCTCACCGCAATCGCATTGGTGAGTACCCCTGCCCCGGCTTGGATGGGTGTTGGGCTGTTTGTGTTGAACCCATTTCCAAGCTGCCCTCCATCGTTCGTTCCCCAGGTCCATACCGTCCCATTGGCTTCCACGGCCAGAGAATGATTCCACCCGGCGGCAAGGCCGACGACATTGCTCACGCCGCTTACCCGCAAAGGAAAGACACAGTTGGCCGCCCCGTTGCCCATCTGTCCGGCCTGATTGTTGCCCCAAGACCAGACGCTTCCGTCTGACCGCAGGGCGAGACAATGTTCTTGACCAATGGCCACCGTCGCACCATTGCCAACGAGGGGGTTGAATTGAAAAATCACCGCCAATGTCGCATTGCTGCTGGTCACGGTGCCCGCCAGATTGGTGACCACCACCGAATAAGTTCCATCGTCTGAATAGCTGACCGCGTTGATGGTCAGGTTTGTGGAGGTCGCGCCCGAAATGTTGTCGCCGTTAAGGAGATTTATGGAGTTTTTCTGCCATTGATAATTCAGGAATTTGCCCTGTGCCGCGACGCTAAAAATGGTTCTTGTGCCCGACGTGCTGGTTTGGCTTAACGGCTGTGATGTGATGGTGGGCGGGTCTACGACGGTCAAAATGGCCGGAGGACTGCTGGTGATCGATCCGCCCGCATTGCTGATGACCACAGAATAGCTCGCCGCGTCTGAATCGCTGACAGAACTGACGGTCAGGTTTGTGGAGGTCGCGCCCGAGATGTTGCCGCCGTTGGTCAAATTCGTGGAATTCTTCAGCCATTGATAATTGAGCATTGTCCCGGTTGCTGCGGCGTAAAATTGGGCGGTTGTCCCGGCAATATTGGTTCGGCTCGACGGCCCCGTCACAAACGAAGGCGGAAAGACCAGACGGTAGATGCTGCCCCCATTTCCGTTGGTAGTGTCCTTTGTGGTCGTACCGTAGAAGTTGCCGTCGCTGGCTTGGATCAAGCCCGTCGCTGGTTGTTCGCCATTGGTGTTATAGAAGTTCCCAAGCCCTATTATCGTCCCGTTGGTCGTCATTTGAAAAACCGTTCCAAGACCATTACTGCCGCCGTCCGGGGTTGTCCCATATAGATAACCGTCGCTGCCCTGTATCAATCCAGGATTCGGTTTGCCGGCGACAGTGTTTGAAAAAACAAAAATAGTTGTGGGCACCCCATTGGACGTCATGCGAAAGACGGAGCCGGGTGTGGCGTAGATGGGTGAGGCTGTCGTCCCGTAAAAATTGCCATCGCTGGCTTGGATCAATCCACCAACAGGGTTAGTAGCCGTGGAATTGGTGGGAGTAAATGATAGGAGGTTGCTCGTGCTGCCGCTGGCCGATATTTTGAAAACCGTGCCTCTCCGATATGTGCCGCCATTCAAGGCAGTTCCATAAAAATAACCATCCGTGCCTTGCACGAGACCGGCCGAAGGAGTTGCTCCGGCCAGAGCGCCGTTGGTGCCGGTGAATGTCGCAAGATTGGTTATGGACGCCGGAGGTCCCAAGGTGAGTCGGAAGACCGTGCCGTTGGTAGAGCCGTTAGTGCCGCCAGTCGAAGTAGTGCCATAAAAATTGCCGTCGCTGCCCTGCACCAGTGGAGCCAGAGGATGGGACCCATTGGTCCCTCTGAAAGAGGCTAATAAGTTCGTGTTTCCGTTCGTTGCGATGCTGAATACCGTGCCCAAGTTGCTCGTTCCGCCAGCGTAGGTTGTTCCGTAGAAAAGGCCGTTGGTGCCTTGGATAAGACCGGCTTCCGGAGATTTTCCGGGGAAAGCTCCATTGGTGCCCGTGAACGCAGCAATGTTGGTTACGGACGCGGGAGGTCCCAAGTTGAGTCGAAAGACTGTCCCGTTGGTAAAGCTGCCACCACCTCCATAAGTCGTCCCGTAGATATTGCCGTCGTTGCCCTGAACGAGGGTGTTGGGCGTCTTCCCATAATTGCCGTTGGTTGGGAAGGAATATATTTCCTGAATTGTAAGGTTGGTAATTGTAAGGTTGGTTTGCGCAGTCAGATTGGTAAGCGCGCAGACGCCGCCCAAACAAAAAAGGACAGCGCATCGAATCACGCGTAGAAACGTGAACGGCTTTCCTTTCGTGGCGATTGGCTGCAAGGACATTGAGTCGCCCAAAGAGGAGGGAGAAATATGGCGTGTTGTGTGAATGGTTTTCATAAGATTCCCAGAATAGTTTGGTTGGCCGCTTTTTATTGAATGATGGCCCCCTGCGCCGGGCTGACAATCGTCACGGTCAAGACGTTGGTGCCCGGAATGTTGGGATCGGCATGGTTCCAGTTTGGAATCAGGGCTTCAAACGCCACTGTCCAACCACTGCCGTCAGAGGCCATTTGCGGCCCGCCCAAAACATAAAAGGACGCATTACTCCCCTGATTGACCGCCTGATAAGTCCCACAGTTTGTTCCCTGCCCAAGCCACGTCCAGACGGAATTGGTGGCCGGGTTGCCGACTAAATTGGTTGTGGCGAATATGCCGTAATTGACCCCATTGGTTCCCCCTTCAATCGTGAAGGTGAATGTCATGCCAGCACCGTTTGTCGGCACGGCTGTAAGGTTGGTTAGGAAAGGTGTGGTGTTCGAGATGCAACCACAGCCGCCACCATCGGGAATCAATGCACCGAATCCCCCCGTCCCCATCATCCCGCCAAAGCCGCCGCCGCCCAAACCGGACTGCCAACTGGCAAGAGAGTTGGAAACCGAAGGCCAGTCGTTGGTATAAACGCCCGCCTCCTCGACACCCCAAGTCAGCATGGCATAGGTTGCCCCGCGCGATTGCTCGAAACCGTTATTGTCCGATGAGACGAAGAAGCCATCTGTCCAAGTGCTGCGTTTCGGCACATACATCACCCCGTCCCCCGTGGCAGCCAGTGCTCCATCCAGGTAAATCTCACAATCGCCGGTCGTCCATTCCACCCCAATCTGATGAAACGTATTGGAACTCCAGGAAATCGGGGCACTCGCGTAAACCTCGACGTCTCCTGAGCCCACCCCGCCAAAGTAGATATTCGAGCCGACGGCGTCCGCATAGATGGCAAACAAGCCGTTGGTCGAATTGGTGGTCCAATCTCCTCCGGCGAGAAAATAAGCCGTGTCCCCAGGACCAGTGCCCCCCTGGCTGACGCTGGCCCAGTTCGGGGCGAAATAGAATAAAACGGTCCCCTGGGAGTAATTGATATTTCTAGTTGTTGTCGGACTGGTGTCCTGCACGTTATAGTTCAAGGATGCGGGGGCTTGGTTGGTCGTGTCCAGGATAAGGTAACTATTCAGGAGGTAAGGACGCCTCGCCGAGGCGTCCGAGGTAAGACTGTTCTAGGTGAACTTCGCCCCGGACGCCTCGGCGAGGCGTCCCTACCTAAACAGTTACAGGATAAGTGCGTTGCCGTAAAACGGCGCGGCGTCCACAGGCTCAGAGATGAGATCTGTCGTATAATTGATGGGCATGCTGCCGGACCCCGTGGCGAAGTTCGGCGGGAAACCGAACGACTGACTCGGAAGAACTGGAAGCGGCGGCTGGGCAAAGACGCTGACGGACAATAGCAGCAGCAAAACAGTGGCGCACCCGATTCGTAAAGCGCCTCGCGGCCCACGGCTGGGAAGTGCTCCCCGCAACTTTGGGGAACTGGATGCTGCGCCGCTTCGATTCTCCGGGGTGCCGGTTGCTCGGTTCAGAATTGTGCCGCGATGAGGTTTTGTTTTCATATTTATATGGCGCGAGTTTGGTTTCCCGCTTTTTTCACTGTGTTGACATTCGTTTTGAAAATGGTTGCCAATGATTGACGGTCGTGCTTGGACCGGGTGCCAGGAGTATTAAACCGCTTGCCGGAAACCTTGGAATTGTGTCCTAATTGTGGAGCCACAACGATGTCTATCGCACTGCGTGACGGCGATTCAGTCGCAAGGGCCGCCGCCGATTGGGTTTTTCCCGCCCGCCACGCGGCGCGCAGCACTTTGAGAAATCGCTCCCCAAACCGGTCTCGAGCATGGGCGAGAAGCTCAAGCGCATCCGGCGAAGGTTTGCGCCCGGCTCCGATTCCGCGTTTCCTCAGACCGAGCGAGCAGAAGATGCGACTCAACAAACTGGAAACATAGCTCCTTGAATAGCCCGCTCCGACCGCCCAATCCACCAGCAGCTCGCGAGAGATGCCGCGATCATTCAAACTCCTCACCGTTTCCTGCCAAGCCTGCATATTGCTGGCACGAACGCCAAAGCACTGCAAATATTTTTCCTTGAGCGCCGTGAAGCCGGGTTGTTCGATCCTTTTTTGCGTATTCATCGGATTCTTGGGTCTTGAGGACTTGAGATGAACCTGGGCATGGGAGACGCAAGGAGCCGATTGCGATTTTCCCCAAACAGGATATATCGCGACCCTCCGGCTGACAGGAGTGCACAAGGCGGAGGTGAGGCGTATTTTCTCGCGCCTCGGCGGCGTCACGAACGACGACTGCCTGATTTTAACGATTCCCATAAAAACCAAATTTCCAAATCCCGGTGCCCCCCTGAGTACGGTCAGGAGGTTAGCACCGCCCGGTCATCCAACGCAATCTATTTCTCGTGACTTTCTGGTTACGAGAGATTCTCTTCGCCTGGGACAACTCCTCCATGCGAACGGCCAATTTTTGCAAAATGCTCCGCCTGATTTCCCGCATGTCGCCGTTCCCGGCATCGGCGCGGGTGCATCCGTCCTTTTCCCACGGATGAAAGTCGTCTGATCTTTCAGAATTCATCATTCTTTTGCCTCGAATTGGCCTCATTTTCATCAGGAGTTCATGCCCTGCAATAGCGTCATCCCCGAAGAGGATGTCGTTTTAGCACGGCCCCACATTTTAGCAAGACAAATCTGAAACTTTTCACGATGTACCATATCGTTCCATATTCTTCCCGACTCGGCGATGTAATATGTCGTGCCTCTGAACAAAAACGAATGGTCGAGAATACGGGTTTTTGGCGCGAATGTGCGCCGGGAGCGGGTGCGCAAGGGCATGACGCAGGAGCAACTGGCGGAAAAGGCTGGAATTGCCACTCGCAACCTGCAAAAGGTTGAAGCGGGGGAAATTAATATTCTGCTCACCACCAGTTTTCGCATCCGGTTGGGACTTCGATGCTCCTGGAGGTGTCTGATGCCGCGAGAATAGCCCGATGAGGGGTTAATGGATTGTGCCGCGGTGTCGTGATGGCTGCGGCACTGGCCATGACCGCACCCTCCCAAAAGGGAACCGCCGCCTTTTGCTCGTCGTTGCCCAGCCCGGAAGTTCATTTGAACTGATTTCACACGAAACCGCCGCTTTTGTAAAGAAAAAGCGTCACGCATACGTTATGAATTATTTGCCACTCTCCTGGAGTGCGCCGAAATTTTGATCGCCAACTGGCAAAGTTCCTGAGAAAGGAGCGGGGGTCCTTGTCTTACGCCCGATTTGCAAAAAGGGTCGGGTTGTCCCATCAAACGCTTTTCCGAATCGAACACGGCGAACATCATTTGACACTGAACAAATTGGAAACGGTGCTCGACAAGCTGAAGATTCGCCTCAAAGACGTTTTCCCGGAAGAATTTTGAACCCGCCCGCGCGCTCCATGTCGGAGTGGATGGAACGCCGTTATTCCCATCCGGTTTACCGTGGGGATTATTCAGCACAAAATGCAGCGCGGATGAATCGGACCTCATTTTATCCTTTGCAATTTGGCCAAGTGCTTTTCGTCATCTTGCACTCCCTCCGTGTGCCGCCTGATCAGGGAAACCAGGGCATTCAAATCAAACGGTTTCACGATATAGGCCACGGCACCCGACTTCAGTGCGCGCCATCTATTCTCGTCCTCCAGACGGCCGGAAACGAAGACGATCGGGGTGTCGCTCAGACTGGGGTTCTGCAACATCCGCACGCAGAGGTCGAAGCCGTTGGTGTCCGGCAGGTGAACGTTCAGTGTGATGAGATCGAATCCACCTGTCTGCGCCAGGCGCATTGCCTCGTCTCCAGTTCGTGCCGGAACCACGTCAAATCCCCGCTCCGTCAGCGCGCGCACCATCAGTGTGGAGAGCGCCATGTCGTCCTCAACGAGCAGAATGTTCACCTTTTTCCTCATGCTTCCGCGCGGATCATATTATTGAGGATATGTGAAGTCCACATAAATAAAGCCGCATTCTCTTGTAAATATCCAGCGTGTGAGATGTGAGATTCACATGCTGTGAAAAGTACACGCCAATCCCATAGTCGGAATATCGTCGGCAAGCGCGTCCGCCAGGCCCGCTTGAAATGCAACCCGCCCGTGTCCCAAGAGGATTTGTCAGCCCGGTTGGCGGTGCGAGGCATTGTCCTCGATCAAACCGCGATCTCGCGCGTCGAAAAACAGACGCGGTATGTGATGGATTACGAAGCGGCCGCCATTGCCAAATGTTTGAAGACCTCGGTGGCCTGGCTGTACGGAGAAGTCGAGGGTTAGAATTCAACGCACTCAGGGGCTCGAATCCAGAAGAGGCTTCGCCATGAACCACACACACCGTGGGCTTGATTCCAGCCCTCTCACCTCTCTCGACCCGCCCGTGCCTCGCTTGACCAAAACCCTGCCATGCTTTCCTTTGAGCGAAACGACGCACGCATTGCAGAGCCGGAACGGGGTTCCAGAGCGAATCGGAAGAACTGACTGATGCGGGCTGCGCCGGGTCAACTTTGCCGGGTGTTGAGCATGGAGGACAACATCTACAGGCTGCCTGTTGACGCCTCATATTTTTCGCCCATCCACCAACCTGCGAAAGCCACAACCGCGCCCGTAAGCAGGTCCACGACATAATGGAAGCGCAGATACACCGTGGGAAACGAAAGTATCAGGCACGGCGCAAAAACCCACCAGAACCGCCGCCGCCAATGCCGCCAGATGGACGAAGCCACGTCCGGCCTCAGGTGACAACCGCGAAATCGAACTGAAACGGCCATTGACTGCGCCCGGCAGCGCCTGGGGAGCGGCCACATCCGTGATTGACCCAAAACACTCCCGGCATTACCACTCTCCGGTGACAGATTTTAGAGATTTAACGACAAGCCAACTCAGGAGCGTCATCGTTATCAAGGAGCAGATCGAGGCGCTCCAAGGCCAGATCGAATCCATTGTTGCCGGCGGCGGCGGTGGAATTCCAATCCCGTCCGCCGAGGAAGCCCCAGTTCCAGCCAAGCGCAAATTATCCGCCGCCCATCGACGCAAACTTGTAAAGGCCCTGGCGAAGGCACGGAAAATACGCTGGGCCAAGATCAAAGGCGCAGCGGCAACGGATTCAAAGCCGGCCAAAAAGAAAGATCGCCGCCGCAGTCCCGCAGGCCGTTCCGGGAGGGAAACGGAAGTCCGTGAAACGGGCCGTGGATTGGTGGAGCATTTGGATGAGATCGGCCGCCAACAGGGTCATGCCCAACTCATCCAGTATTTGATGAATCTCAGGATTCATTACACGGAGGATGGCCGCGGACGGGGCGGAGGTCATGGCTCCCGGGCTAAAATCCGCGAGCCATTCCATCCCGACACGATGCCGGATTGGCTGAAACTTTCCCGGGAACAATTCCCGGACCTTGGCGAGGCGATTTACAGTTTTGCAGACCGGCACCGGGACAGGGTGTTGCGCCGGCATGAACGCAATGCCAGCGTCAGCGGCCTGTCGAATTTCATTGATGTCATGGTCGCAACGAGCAAGGTGCTTTTTGTTTATCTGCGGCGCGGGGTTTTGACACAGCCACAGGTCACTGCACGATTGCGGGAGTATCTGAACATCTTCACGGGGAGCATTCCGCAATACAGAGACGAGGAGACAACCGGATACCTGGCCCGGGTATATTCAAATGGCAATGGAAACCCAGGGCAATTGAAGAAGACCTTTGAGGAGCACAATGTATCGGGGCATCTGCGCGCCTTGCTGCTGGTTGCGCAAGTTGTGCGGGGCAGCGCGGATGGTTCCGATGCAAGCAAGGCGGGAAGCCAGCTTCCAATGCTGGTGGATCAGATCACCGCGTTTGAAAACAGGATTGGGCTTGGAGGGGCAACGGCGGTGCAGATTGGCAGGGCGCTGGAAGATTACGAAATGCTGACCAAGCAGGAACTGGCGTTGTGGACCCAGTTGAAAATCGGGTCCCCCTTGATTGAGAGTTCTCCGGATCAGAAGGGCACGTCGTCCTCTGCAGGGGCCGCCGGGGCGCTGGGCCCGCCGGCCCCGAGGGCTGCTGCGGTTGGCGCCCCGGAAGCATCGCCCTTGCGCTCGACGAATTGAAAGGTTTCAACCATGCTGTTCGTGCTCTGGTTTGTTGTGGGCGAAGCCCTTTCAGTAGTCGAGAGCCTTAAGCCCCCACTCTTCCTCTTGAATCAGCTCTGCAGTCCTCTCCGCCCCTCCGTAAATCAGCACGCTGGCGACGTTGCGTTCGATGTGCATTAGCAGATCGCGACCGGTCAGGTGCTCCCACAGGTCGCGGGATCCGCATTGTGTGCTCGCACTGTTCTTGCCCAGGTAGACGACTGTTTCGCAATTGTTGAGAATCGGTATGACGGCTCCGATGGTGGAGGCGAATTTGACCGGCCAGCTCAAGATCCCTACATCCCACCTCCGGTTCGGAAATGCAGCGTGATAGCCGGCAAACGTCCCTGCGTGGTGTGTCAGGTTCTTCGCTATGATGCGGTGCAGCCCCTTCGAGTGGTCAAGGTTCGTGGCTCTCCGCGCTCCGGCGCTCAGCAGGTGGCATGCGAAGCTTCCATCTCGGCCGCCTAAATCAACGATTTCCTTCCCGGCACAAAACGCCTCGATCA
>Ga0224557_1001063_pt1 | contig 27696 bp, 23 predicted proteins | sample 714S31014metaG_FD_180677 | JGI IMG/M metagenome (GOLD analysis project Ga0224557, IMG submission 180677) | Peat soil microbial communities from Stordalen Mire, Sweden - 717 S3 10-14 | ecosystem: Environmental > Terrestrial > Soil > Wetlands > Peat | place: Sweden: Norrbotten County, Stordalen... | reverse complement strand
GCACTCGAGTGTAGGAAGGAAATCCGAATTTCGAAATCCGAAACAAGCTCGAATAACGGAAAATCCGGAAACAGCTCAAATGACGAAAAATCGAAACAACGACGAGACTGGTTTGCCGGGGTGGACGTTGTGGAGGCGGCACTCGAGTGTAGGAAGGAAATCCGAATTTCGAAATCCGAAACAAGCTCGAATAACGGAAAATCCGACAAGCCGCGATCAGAGGATGGAGAGGCCGTTGTAGTGGGTGCAGAAGGCGAGGACTTGTTCCCAGGTGTCGCAGGTGTGGGTGGTGAGATGGGCGTCGTCAGCGGACTCGATGGCGCTGTCGTCCTATATATCAGTCTCGAAACAGTCGAAGAGCGACGGTTCGATCCTAAAATCCAGGCGAAAATGATCGCCATAAACCGACTGATAATCAATTTCGAGTCTAATACGTTGAAACGCTTGGCGAATTTGCTTGTTCGTCAACTCTTCGTCGCACTCATACCGCAACAGAATCATCCTCTTGCTCGGGGGGATGAATTCTCCTTTGTCTATTCTCAAGCCAGCGACTATGCCTTCTTTGGGGAGTTCTAGTAAGTCGACGATGGCAAGCCACGCTTCTGCTTCAAAGGATTCGTGATGCTCGTCGTCTAGGAAGACTCTAAAGTCTCTGACTATTGCTGGTCCCGTTCCTGTGTTCTCAATTTCCGCTAGAAATTGCGGTTTTTGTATCGAGTTTTGGCACCCGACTGTTAGGTGGGGTATCACCGACAGCCGATTATGCCGACGGGTTGCCCTTGCTTCGGAAACAGCAACGAATAGGGCTGCAAGAGCGATCACCGCAGAGGCAATGGACGTTATCGTGCTGGGGTCCATGGGTTATGGTGCCAATTGCCACACGCCACGGTCGAGGTGGGAGAGGAAGCCGGTGTCGCGGAGGACTTGAAGTTGCTGGCGGATTTTGTCTTTGACGTGGCGGTTGTCGGGGTGAAGTTGTTCCATTTCACGGGTGAAGGCGTAGGCGTCGGATGTGGTGAATTCCTTTTTGCCGAGGCGGCGAACGGCGTTGAGAACGTCCAGGGTCCAGCCGCGTTCCTTCGCTTTGATTTCGGCCAACGGTTTGATGCGGCGGAATTGTGCGCGGACATCTTTCGGGGACGCAACCTGGCTTTCGGTGATGATGGCAATTCTGGCGTCGGCGGGAATGCGGTGGAGTGCGATGTTGCAGCCGATCCAACCGGCGCGGCGTGCAGTGATTGCCAGCGGCTTGCGTTTGATGATGGCGGAAGTCGGAAAGGCGAAACTGGGTACGAGCAGCAAGTTCTTCACGCTCCAGGTCAGCAGCTCGTATTGCATGAAATAGAAATTGGGTGTGGCATCATTGCGGATCGCTTCCAGCATCGAACCGTAAGCACCGTCGTTGATGTGATTGCCAATGCGCGCTTGCTGACCTTTGAGCTGATACCAGAAACCGCAACTCGGACATGAATAATCGCTGGCCTTGGTGTTGTTTCGCAGACGGCTTAACCTCGGGGAAGAACAATTCGGGCAATACAGATTACTCTCGCCCCAAGCTTCTGTGACGACGCGGGCGCGTTGTGAGCCACTGTGATAGGCGGAAGCCAGTTCGCCGGTCATCGAGAGATCCATCGGCTGCGATTAGATCACTGCCGATCTGTGGCTTCAACTGGAATTAGTAGCGGATTCGTGTGGCCAGCCGTTATTCAATCTACTTTCACACCGGCTCGCAAGGCGAGTTGCGTCAATCCCACCCCATTTAGGTACCAAATACCCATGTCCCGTGCGTAGTTTCGTGCCTCGTGATGAAAATCGGAAGTTGTCCAATACGCATATATCACAGGCGTAAATAGACCGGCGTCAGTGGGCGCTGTGGTTCGGATTCTTTGAGCACGCAGTACAGCACCCCCGATAAACTCCCTCATCATAGTCTCAGTGATGTTATCTACTGTCCATCGCTTTGCCTGCCCGATAACTAGAGCCTGCGAAGCCCGGGGAGCAAACCGAACCCTATCTCCCAACTGCAGATTAACGGCTAGGAAATCTACTCCTTGGTCATGGGAGCCGCCTATAGTCCAGGACTTTGCTCCAAGGTTAGTAAGAATCTGTGCGCAAAACGCTTCAAACTCTTCCGGCTTCTTGGCGCACAGTTTTTCGAGAACTGGAAGTTCTGGGGTATCTAATTTTCGAAAGTAAGCCGACTCTCCTTCACTCGAAATCTCAAAACTTGAAAGAATCCCTTCTGCGCGGTCCTCGGCCGCCCGCGTCTCCAATTGCTTAATGACTGCAGGAGAAATGCGTTCGGACAGCTCCGCGTTTTCTTCGGGAGAGTTAGACGCTAGACGGAAGGACAAAACTTTCTGAAGAACTTCCCGAAGTGGCTTGAAAGTTTGATTACTTGCCTCTTCCGTTAGCCACTCCGTAACAATTTCCGGTGACGGCAAAGCCACGCGTTCAATCCGTTAGAAGTTTTTCGCGGTCCTTTAAGACCTTTTCAATACGGTTCTTGAGTGCGCTTATTTTCTGAAGCTCCTCAGCTTTCATGGCCCTCAACACGTCGGGCGCTAGCGTCGCCAGAACAGCCTCTGCGCTGATAATATTCGGAAGCCAATCTTGTGGGTGTTCTGCGGCAAATCTTGCACCGGCCTTTGTCAGCGTTCCGTCAGGAGCCCGAAAGGCCGCCATGGCCGCTCCGTCTTCGATGAAAACCGCGAGATCGCGAACGCTCTTTGCTTCGGGTAGCTTCCTTACTTCAGACCTTTCACCTTCATCGTTGGCTTCGCCCACAACCCAACCGTAAAACTCTCGTAACCTTTCCTCATTGGTAAACTTTTTTGCGTCGTCTTTCCAGCCGAGCCAATTCTTTACTGCTGGACGTCTGAGCACTTCTTCAAAGTAACTGTAAAGTTTTGGTTGGGCGTATTCACTGTATTCTTCGTCTTTTAGCATTTGATCGAGTGCTAAATAGGATCGCCACAGTCGATTCGCCTCAATCACCGACAGTCCTAAACTCTGGGCAACATCTTGTTGTGACTTGCCACCTTCCCTGAGTATGTAAACTGTGCGCGCCTTCTGATAAGCCCCCCACTCTTTAATTCCGGAGACATGTCGAAGTCCTGGTATAACAAGTTTGGATGATGGTTCGGCGTTCAGATCGTCGAGTAGCAAGACCTCGAGTTCAGTGAAATTCTTCAGTTGCTCGTCTGAGAAAGTTTCCTTGGCATCGTTTTGAAGTTCGATTAGCCATTTCAGCGCCGTTACCCTTCTATTTCCCTCGACCACGATAAACTTCTTGTTGTTTTTCGGTCCGGATCTCCATTCTCGGACAACAATGCGGTCCATCGGCAAGAACCCCATCGTCTTGATTGTGTCACGCAATTCTTCGACATCAAAACGTGAAGTTGTTTTCATCACTTCATAGGCCTTCTTCTGGACATTTGGCTCTCCAAACCGCGCTTCGGGAATCGCATCTAGTGTTTGACCGAGCTCCGCGAACCTAGGGTTGTTTGGGTCCAGCAGCAGATCTTCGAGTTTAACAGTTATCGGGTTTAGATATTGGGCCAATCCAGCCATACATGACTCCTCACGTTTAAGGCGGCTGTCTCATAAAACTTATCGGATCGAACCAACATAGTAGATCACTAGAACACCCGCGATTCAATTCATTTCACTCGTAGAATCTCCGTCTCGCAGCGGACGATAGAGGAGGATGCCGTGGGGGGCGTCGCGGTAGACGCAATTGAGTGGGGCGAGCGCGCCGGGTTCCATGACGATGCCGTCGAGGGGGGAGGCGGAGTCGGGGGGTGTGGGGTAATTGATGGCGGCGGAAGAATGAACGGGCGGGACGCCCGTTCTACGATTTTTGGATTTCTTGGGCACAGCCTGATCCGATCCATAGGATCGGTGATCAGATCAAGATCAATCGTTGCGGACGCAGGCTAAAGCCTGCGGCTACAGGGGGAGGGGGCGGGGAACGAAGGGGAGCGGAAACAGCCTGCGCTTCACAGAAGCGCAGCTACAACCCGTCTGGTGGGAGAGACGCCTATCCTACTATTGGCCAACGGTTACAGGACTTTCAGTAACTCGGTGAAATTAGACGTGGCGTAGCCGAGCATTTGGGTGGATTGCTTCTTGAGATGGAAATGGATGCTGTCTTCGAGGGCGGCTTGGAGGCAGCCGAGGGCTTTGTAGAGGAGTTTGCGTTTTTCGTGAGGGCGCGGGTTGGCGGCGAGGGGGGGGTGGACAGGGTGGACGGCGGAACCGGCATTCGCGGTTGGGCCGGCGCTGTGTTGTTTGTATGGGCTTTGCGGTGGGCAAGCTAGACCCTTCGACAAGCTCAGGGTGACAGATTGGGAAAGCGGGGAGGGGAAGTCGGAGCGGATGAGCGGGCGGGACGCCCGTTCCACGTTTTTGTGAGGTTCTCGGCACAACCTGATCCGATCCATAGGATCGGTGATCAGATCAAGATCAATCGACGGCGGCCGGCGGGCTATGGCGCGACACGTCGGGGGGGGTGGACAGGGTGGACGGCGGAACCGGCATTCGCGGTTGGGCCGGCGCTGTGTTGTTTGTATGGGCTTTGCGGTGGGCAAGCTAGACCCTTCGACAAGCTCAGGGTGACAGATTGGGAAAGCGGGGAGGGGAAGTCGGAGCGGATGAGCGGGCGGGACGCCCGCTCTACGGGGAACGGCGGCAGGCGAGACGCCTACCCCACTAAACTCGGAAAGACGGGGGCAAGACTGTGCACCCGGTCGGAGCGCTGAGGGCCTTCTTACGTTGAGAGTTGGAATAAATCCACCCTAAATATCAGTAAGCGATAGTTTTTGCTAGACTAGGCGCTTCGGAGGGGGTATGGTCGGGGCAGTTCTTTGACAATGGGTGGGGGCGTTGTTTTCGCGGGGGGGAGAAGGGGGGGGCACCCCCTACAATCTGCGAAACGAAGCCATTTGTAATGTTGGCAAATGGCGCTGTATCCGTTTGTGATGGAGTTTGTTATGTGGATTGCAGAAAAATTGCAACTGGCTTCGTTTTTACGGGTTTTGGGAGAGTCGGGAGAAAAGCGGCGGATGGAAATAGCGGATGTGTCAGGGCGGCAATTGGTTAGGGCGAACAGGCGAAGTGTTATGAGTAGTTTTGTTTTGCGGAATTTGGCGGGTGTGAGTTGGAAAGTGCTGATAGTGAGGGAATAGCGTATTGCGGAAGAACGCGCCGACAGAGCGGCGCGGCTACAGGCGGAGAGGTTGGTTACGAACTCTTCTTGTCTTGAAGGCGGCGGATCTGGTCGCGGAGTTGGGCGGCTTGTTCGTAGTGTTCGGCGGTGACGGCTTCGGTGAGTTGGTTCTCGAGCGTTTGGAGTTCGGTGAGGGGGGTGTTCTTTTCGATTTCGGCGGCGAGGTCGTGGAGGGCATCGAGGGAGCGGTGGCGCTCGAACTTGAAGGTGTCCTCGTCGATCTCGGAGAGGGCTTCGATTTTGTCGGCGGCGTTCTTGACGATGAGGAGGGCTTTTTCGTGGCAGTCGTCGGCGAGCTCGAGCATGGCGGCGGCGACGGCGTTGATGCGGAGGACGTAGGGGCGCCATTGTTCGAGGTGGCGTTTGTCCTCGTCGCGGACGGCGTGGCGGCGGACGAAGTCGAAGAGGCGGAGGTTGCGGTCGGTGTCGCGGGCGGTGCGGGCCCAGTCGTTGATTTGGAAGAGGTGAAGGTAGCGGTAGTAGTAGAGGACGCCTTCGTTGAAGAGCTCGATGCAGTCATCGGGGGAAAGCTGGAACTTCGAGGTGCCGGCTTGCTGGGAGCGTTCGAGATGGTAGTCGAAGGCGGACTCGGCGTCGTGGGGGCGGTGGCCATCGGGGCGGCCGCTGAGTTCGTATTGTTCGATGCCGAGGGGGAGGCGGACCTGCATGACGTCGCGGCCATCGGCGAGGGTGACGACGCGGACGCAGTCGTTAGGGTCGTACGCCCACGATTCGAGAAGGGCCTTGAGGTCTGGATTCTTTGTCATCGCCTTGCCGCGGTAACTTGCCAGCGAATGGGGGAGTTGGCAACTGCGGAAGGTGAAAAAGGGCGGCTAGGTGGTTTTGGGGGAGGGGCCGCTGGGACGGTGGAGGAGATGGTTGATGAAGCCGCCGAGGCCGTGGTCGGATTTTGTACTGCTGCGGACGACGAGGACGGGGAGCTCGGCGCGGTTGACGATTTCGCGGGTGACGTTGCCCATGATGTAGGTGCGGAGTCGATCGTGAGCGGGAGCGGAGCCGGAGACGACGAGGTCGTATTCGATGCGCTGCAATTCCTGGAGCAATTCATCGAGGACGAGGCCGTGTTGCAGGTGGACGTCGCAGGGGACGCCCATTTTCTCGAGCAGTTCTTTTTGATGGCGCAGGCTACGGCCGAGTTTGGAACTGGATTCCAGTATTTGGGCGGCATCCTCTTCGGACTTGATCAAATTGTCGTACATGGCCGGGGGTTCGGCCATCACGTGCAGCAGCGTGATCGAGGCATTCGTGCGGCGGGCGATTTCGCCGGCGTAGTTGACGGGTGCGTCGGCCTGTTCCGTGCCGCCGGTGCAGAGGAGGATGCGGCGCAAGGCGGTGCGTTCGCCGATGACGACCAGGACGGGCGGTTCGACGGATTCGATGATTTTGTAGGCGCGGGCGGACATGCAGAGCGGGCCGCGGGCGCCCTTGCGCGCGGCGCCGATGACGACGAGATCGTACGTCGCCTCCTGTGTGCGCTTGATGATTTCAGGGACGGGGCGGCCGGCTTTGGTAATCAACTCGGCATTGAGATGATACTCCTTGAGGATTTCCTGCGCGCGTCGCAGGGCTTGCAAGACTTTGTCCTCGTGGCCGGTTTTTTCGACAATTCCCAGGATGGATGTTTCCGCCTGGCACGCGGCGGCGATCAATGCGCCGAATCGCACGGCATGTTCCGCCTGGGTGGAACCATCGATGCAGAAAAGGATTTTCATGGGAGTTGCCATTTTATTTGAAGTGATGGCCCGTCAGCAGGCTATAGATGATCAGACCGGCTCCGAGGAGCGGCAGCGGCACGAACGCGAGACGGATGCGCACGCCATGAAAATACTGGGTCAGGGTCGCGCCGATTTGCGCGCCGATGGCCGCGCCCGTGTGCATGACCAGCGCGATGAGGATGTCCACGTTGCCTTTGAGGGCGTGGGTGAACGTTCCGTAGCTGGCGGAAATCATTACCTCGAAGAGATCGGTTCCGACGGCGATATGCGTGGGCACGCCGAGAATGTACACCATCGCGGGCATGCGAATGTAGCCGGCGCCGCCGCCGAGGAATCCGCTGAAGACGCCGCCGATGTAGGAGACCACCAGGATTGTCCAGAGGGAGATCTGTTTGATGCCGGAACTGGGCAGGGAAATCATTGGGGGGAGATGAAAGCGCTGGAAGTTTTTGGCGATGTAGGCGATGGCCGAGTGGTCACGCTTGGGTTTACCCTTGGTCACGGATGTTTTTTTGCCCATTTTCAGCGTTTGCCAGCATTCCCAGGCGATGAAGGATGAAATTCCGATGAGGACGATCACAAAGGCGATGGCCACGACAACGTCCACGTTGTTGTGTCGTTTCAACTGCTGGATGATTTGCGCGCCCGTCTCGACGCCGATGATGGTGGCGGCTGCCATGATCAAGCCGAGCTTGATGTCCACGTTGCCGAGCGTGCGATGTTTCTTGGCGGCGACGATGGATTTTCCAACGATGTGCGCGAGGTCGGTGCCCACGACGAAATTCATCGGCACACCGAACGCGAACAAGGCCGGTCCCGCCAGGAAGCTTCCCCCGACGCCAAAGAAGCCGCCACAGATTCCGACAATGAATCCGATGACGATCAGGTACACGGGATTGATGTGGGTGCCGGAGATCAGGAAATTCATGGCTTATCTCTCGCGGCTTCGAATGACCCGTAACAGGCCGGTGGTGAGCATTTCCAGCCCGACGCCCTGCGTAATGATCAGTCCGAGGGCCACGAATGCGTACAAGGTTTTGTTCTGGTCGAATACGTGTTTAAGCCAGCCGCCGAGGAAATGGAGGACGAGGAAAAAGTAGGCGAACACGAAAACGGCGTACACGGCCAATTCCACGAGGAATGATCCCAACGATGCACTTTTTTTAGAGCGACCGGCCATGTGATTCCTGCGACCTCCTAATTACATGCTGACCCTAGCCCAGAATATGGCAAGTTTCCAACCACGATGTTAGGCTCACTATGAGCATGCACTCAACTTGCCGCCACCGCACGAGTTCGAGGGGCAGGAATGGAGGCTCGTGGAGTACCTGTCCGCTGCAGGATCATCCACGCCGCAATCGCCAGGAAGATGAAGGCGGAGACGTTCAGGTAGAGCGTCTCGCGATCGGCGTCCAGGCCGGCAAGGCAGGGATAGATGGCCCCAAAGAGCAGGAGTTCGGTGCCGACAAGTTTACCTTCCAAGGTTGGCAGGCAGCGGGACGTCAGCCAGCCGAGAGCGATCAACAGGGGAATAAGTATCAATATAGAAGTTCCCCAGAAGCCAAGGAACGTGTCGCTCAAATCGCCCAGCAGCCCGTATCCCAGGGCCACGGCGCATCCGACCAGCACACCGACAAGTACCGCGCCGCGCCCGCCGGCAAGCGTCAGACCCAGTATCACTGCGGCAAAGAGCAGCACCCAGCCTTTTTCGGCCTCCGCGAGCACCGCGCCCGTGGTTTCGCCGGGCTGCGACAAGTTTGGAAGTTCGATGCCCATTCCTTTGTTGCAGATCGCGTGGTCGAGACGATACGCCAGCGTGCACCCGCGACCGTCGTCGGTCGGTTTGATCTCGGTGGGCGTCATGCAGCCCTCGGGGTAGTTGAGTTTCGACTTTGGCAGGTCGGGCAGGTTCAACAACAGTTCGAAATCGCGAACCTCGCGCGGCTGGCGTATTTGGAAGTACCAGTACGAGAGGCCGCGGCTCTTGAAGGCGATTTGCAAATTCGCTGTTTCGCCTTGAGCGAGATCCTGTTCCAACACGAGCGCGCCGTTCTCGACCCGCAGGGCGTCCAGTTCGTTCGTGCCATTGAGCGTGATAGCGAGGTCGTCGTACATCGACGACGCGGACGGCAGGGGGAATTTGAACTGCGCGGTCACGTCGTGCTCGGCGGGGTTGCGCAGCAGGTAGGTGAAGCGGCACGCGGTTTCATAGGCCGCATAGACCGCAGAGCCTTTATGGCGCGGATTTTGGCGGACAGTCACCTCATGCCGCGTGGCGACGAATGGATTCTCGGCGACCGTGTAGCGGACGGTGTGCTTGCGGGTGACGGCGGGCTTGCTCAGGTCTTCGGACTCGATGCGCTCGGTCTCCTCCTGTTCCCACCACAAATCGGCGGAGAGTTCACCCTGCACCTGTTCATCGCCCCAAATCGTGCGGACGGCCTGCAGATTCGCTTCGGTAAGCCGCCCATGTGCGTGGTGGTACTCGGACAGCGTGCGGCCCAGGTAGCTCTGCAGGAGTATGGCGGGGCCCGCCACCAGCGCGACGAGCAATGCCGCCCAGATGATGCGACAGAATTGGAGATAGATTCCGACGGCGACACCAGAGGGCTCACGCTTGTCTTCGCGTCTTCCGAACACCGTACAGAGAAAGACGGCGGTAAGGGTCCCGCCCATGGCAAGGGCGAGAGCGGGTTGTCGATCGAGAAAGTTTTGGGCGAGCGAGACGAGTTGCTGAAGCAGTTCCATGGCGACGACACTCCTTGCGACGAGACTAGTTTGCGGGAATCGCAACGACAATACTTCCGTCCTGCGGAAGTCCGGATTCCCAATCCTCCTTGCATTAGTCGCGGTGGGGTGACGACTGAGTCGCACTATACTCCGCGACGCGACGCCGTCAAAACTTTTCCGGCACGCGAGCGCGCAACCCAGAAAAAGTCTTGCACGGAACCCCAAAAAATATTTTTACCGTCGCAGCACCGTCTCTACATCCTTCAACGGCAGGCAATTGATGACGTCGGCTTTGGTGAGCCAGCCTTTGCGGGCGATGCCGACGCCGATGGCGAGGAACTGGAGGTCGGGGATATTGTGGGCGTCGGGGTTGATGGCGCATTTGACACCGAGTTCTTTGGCGTGTTTCCAGAGGCGCCAATCCATGTCGAGGCGGTAGGGGTGGGCGTTGATCTCGATGATTTTGTTGTGCTTCGCGGCGGCGGCGATGACCTCGGGCATGTTGACGGCGTAGCCTTCACGTTCCAACAACAGGCGGCCCGTGGGATGGCCGAGCATCGTGACCAGTGGATGGGCGAGTGCTTTGCAGATGCGCTTCGTCATCTTCTCGGCGTCCATGGTGAAGCCCTGATGGACGCTGGCGACCACGTAATCAAAGAGCGCGAGCGTCTTGTCATCGAAATCGAGCGAGCCATCGGACAGGATATCGCATTCGGTGCCAAAGAATATGCGGAAACCTTCCTTGGCAAATTTGACGTTAAGCTTCTTGATTTCTGCTGCCTGCAGGCGGACGCGTTTCTCGTCGAGACCGTTGGCTTGATGTTCGGATTTGCTATGGTCGGCGATACCGAGATATTCGAGGCCCAAATCCAGCGCTGCCTGCGCCATGGCTTCTACGGTCTCGATGCCATCACTCCATGTCGAGTGGCAATGAAAGGTGCCGCGAAGGTTTTCCAACACGATCAGTTTTGGCAGCGTCCCTTTCTCCGCGGCTTCGATCTCACCCATGTCTTCCCGCAATTCGGGTTGGACGTAATCGAGTTCAAGTGCCTGGTAGAATTCCTCCTCAGTTTTACATTTGATGGAACTGCCCAGTTCCTTCGCGCTTTTCTCTTTTTCCCCGGCGGGAGAGAAGCCATATTCATTGAGCGAAAGATTCTTCAACTTCAACGCCCGGGCACGGAGCGCGATGTTGTGCTCCTTGCTGCCGGTAAAATAGTTAAGCGCGAAGGCGTACTGGTCGTCGGTAACGACGCGCAAGTCGGCCTGAATACCACCCCTCAGTACCACGCTGGCTTTTGTCTCGCCCTTGGCGCTGACGGTGATGATGCCGGGTATTTCGACGAAGTCCTCAATAATCCCTGCGGCGTCCTTCGGTTTGGCGCTGACGAGAAAGTCGATGTCGCCGATGGTTTCGCGGCAGCGACGCAGACTGCCCGCGATGCTGCAACGGATCACGCCCTCGTGCGATCGCAACGCCTCGACAATCGGCTGTGCGGCGGCGAATGCCTTGTCATAGAGATGTCGACCACTGAACTGCCGCACGAGCGCGATGCCTTCGAGGACTTTCTGCTGGGATTTCTCGCCGAAACCGTCCAGCGCGGCAATTTTGCCCGCTTTGCAGGCAGCCTCCAGTTTTTCAATGGAATCGACCTTGAGCTTGTCGTAGATGACCTTCGCCCGCTTTGGGCCGAAGCCGGGAATCTTCAGCATCTCCAGCAGACCTTGCGGCATGGAAGACTTCAGCTCGTCATAGAACCCCAGCTTGTTCGTCGTGTACAATTCGGTGATCTTGGCCGCGAGGTCCTTGCCGATACCCTTGATGTCAGTGAGGCGTTCCTCCTTGATGAGCGTGCCGAGGTCTTCCGGCAAGCCGTCAACCATGCGGGCGGCGTTGTAGTAGGCGCGCACGCGGAAGGGGTTGTCTCCCTTCAACTCTAGCAACCCCCCGATCTCATCAAAAACTTCGGCGATTTCCTTTTTATCCATGCCAAATCTTTCACGAATTCGGACGTGAGGGCGATTTCACTTGCAACGTCGAATTCACTTCACGCACCCCATCGGTTTCCAGGGCAATCAGCATCGCTCTCCCGATTTGGTCGTGGGAAGTGACATTGCCGGCCAGGGTGACCCGGCCATCCGTTGTATTCACGGAGATACCAAAGGCGGAGAGGTCGCGTTCTATTGCATACTTGGCTTTGATTTTCGCGGTAATCGCAGTGTCCGAAGAGGCGCTGGCGATGGCGGCGCCGAAATCACTAACCTGTCGCCGTAGTACCCGGCCCGTGTGTCCGAGTTCCTCGCGGACATCATCACCTCGCAGATGCCAGGCAGTAAGCTGGGCATCAACAACGTCCCAAGCATGGGCCACGCGGGGGTTGCTGCGTCCGACGACGAAGTACCAGCCCGTTCCCGCTGTCAGAAATGCGCCGACCAGAAGCCCGATGAAGAAGTCTTTCATGTTGTACTCCGGCAAACATCTTATCGTCGAAGCGTTGCCGTGGCAATCCAATGAAAACAGCCGTAAAGTCGTCAGGGCGATGGCTCGACAGCGACGAATCCAGTCTGGTCCGTGCCGAGGAAGAAACCGGCCCCATTGTTTTGCTTTTGGAAAAGCGCGCCCTTAAACGTCGTCGGCTTGGACGTGACGGGGTTGATGAAGCTGCCCGAGAACAATCCTGTTTTGGTTGTGATGGTCAACTTGAAGCCATTCGTAACACAAAGCGTGACCTTATTGTTCGTGTTCAGCGTCACGGAATTGCTGACGAAGGAGGGCAGATCTCCCTCACCGGAGGTGACGAGGAGGTTGCAGGTTGCATTCGAGACGTTCAATGCGGTTGTGCCAAGCAGTGGCGCGGCGTAGGCCGAACCGAGGAGCGTGATCTGCGTCGTAAACCCGTTGGGATAAAGTTTGGCGGCCGGGATTGCCGGCTTAAACCAGGTCAGCGTGCCGCCGAGGTCGCTGACGCCGACAATGTTGGTGAAAGTCACCAAGCCCGCGAGCGAGCCCAGTTTTCCATACAGGGGAACATAGACAGGCCACATTCCATTCCCGGAGACAGCCGCGGTCTGCGAAATCCGTGTGCCGTCACCCAACGTAGCAGAAAGTCGGATCTTGCCCCCGGCATCAACCGTGAGGGTTCCATAACCATTCCCTTGCGGGAACGACGAGCCGGTGTCGCTCGGATTTGGCGGCAATACAACGGTGTAACTCCCTTTGTATTGTGTGGCTGGGTTGGTCTTGGAATTGAACGGAGAAAGGTTGGCGGTCACGGCGGATGTGGTTGTTCCATCCGACACAGTGCCCGTGATCTGATCCGTTCCGTTTGTCAGATCGATATGGAGCATCACGGTTAGCGAACTTGCCCCGGCGCGGGCGATCACGGAAGTGAAATCGCCATTGTTGTCAAAAATGCCCTTCAAAGAGAACACGGCTCCGCCCAGTGTGAATTTGGTGGAGAAAGCGCCGGTATTGCCCGCGGTGATGCTGATCGTGCCGGAGTTCGGTTGCGAGAATGGAGTAGCCTGGATCAGCCCTTGATAAGTGCCGGCCACTGCCGCGAAGTTCGCCAGCGTTGCGTTCATTCCGTTATAGATAACGAGGGCAAAATCCTGGTCCAGCGGGTCGGCATCGCCCGGCACGCCATCCGAATTGATATTGGCGGCCGTAATCGTGACGGTGAAACCGCCGACGGCGCCCGCGGGCAGAAAGACGCTTTCAACATTGTTGCGGCGGTCGGCGGTGCCTCCCGTAACGGAATTTGCGCCATGGAAGACATTCCCCTTGTAGGTCGTTCCTGCAATTGTCACGGTCAGGTCGAGATCGTTATTAAGGGGGGAGGCCGTCGTGTTGCCGGGCGCGTCGGTCCACGCCAGGGTCACACGGAATGGTTTGGTGGGATCGGTGATCACGCCGGTGATCGAGCGCGTCTGGCCGGAAGCGGTGAACTTATCGGCAGTGAGTTCGTCCCGCAGGATGCGCAAGGTGCCATCGAAAGCGGTTCCGAGATCCAACGCGCCCATTCCCTGATTATTCGAGAAAAGGTTGTCATTGGCGCCCGAGCCGGTGACGTAGCGGGCGGAATTCATCAGATACGCCTTGGTCATGGCGGGACTGGGCGGCAGGAGCGACTGGTTGATGAAATACTGACGTAACAAGGCGCAAGCGCCCACGACCGCGGGCGAGGAGTGGCTTGTCCCGGAGGATTCGGTGAAGAATTGCTGGCCGACGGGAAAAAAGTTGCTCGCGCCGAACGTTTCGCTTCCCGGCAGACCGCAAACACCGAGACTACCTGCGCCGTAAATCGGATCAAATTCCGCGCCGAAATTAAAAAAGCAATCCAAGGCCAATCCGGTGCCGCTGGGTGACGGCGGCGGGGAACTCTGGGGTGCTCCACCAGTGATGTGTGAGCTCGGCGCGACGATGTCCGGCTTGATCCGGCCGTCGGCACAAGGTCCGCGGCTGGAGAAACTGGCGATATCGTTCGCGCTATTGGCATCAGTATCGAAGGTATCGCAACCGTCATCGCCGGCCGGATTATTGCCGCCGTTGGCGCTGGACATCGAGCGGACATTTTCGATGCCTCCAACGGCAATGACGTTTTTCGCGGTACTTGGTGCCGTAACGGTTCCCGAGCCAGGACCCCCATCTCCATCCGAGAAAACGAAGACCATTTCCTGATTGCCGCTAACGCCTGGCTGTGCATCGCGCACCAGGGCGTCGTATGCTTGCGAATCGGAATTATACGAGTTGTCGTTCTCTCCCCAACTGTTGTTGCTGACGCGGGCGCCGTCCTGGTAGGCATCGGACGCCAAGGTTGGATAGTCGGGAGACGTGAAATCGACCGGATCAAATACCACTGAAGACCCCACATGAACGAACGGACAGACACCGAGATCGTAATAGTATCCGGCGCTATCCGTGTGGGGGAAACCGGCCGGTTGGTCGTCATAGGCGCAGACAATGTGTGTATTTAGGTTTCCATGGCCATCACAGCCCTGGAGGGTGCTGGCCGTGTTGGGGGTGCCTTCCAGCCGGTTGTAGATGACGCGACTCGGATTGCCGGTGTCCCCGAGTTCGTAGAGGGCAAAATGGCCCGGGGTGGTGGTGCCATTATCGATACCGCTATCGCTCACGTCCACGACGAATCCCGAGGCTGTAAATTGGGCCTGGGTGAATCCCTTGCCCGCCAACCACGCCAAATAACCCGGCGCTGTGGGCACGTTTCCCGTCAGATTGCCGGCCACAATCTGGTCCTGACGCTCATCTTGCTTCCTTGGCGCATGGTAGGGCTGGATGGAAATCACGTCCGGTTGCGCGGCGATCAAACCCAGGTCTTGCGCATGGAGCCGGACAAGCACATTCATGTATTGTAGTAAATTGTACTGGTGACGGATCGGTTCCAATTTGAGGCGATCGATCAGGGCCAGCGTGGCTGTGTTTGCGGCGGGGTCAGCAACGAGTTGAATTGAGAACTCATCCGTCGTGAGCTGTTGCGGGTTGCCATTCGCGTCTACCAGCCGGGCCTTGGGATGGATTTTGTAACTGTCTTCATATTTGGCATCCCATTGCATGGCCGTCACGGTTCCGGCCAGGCGCTGCAGCGTGGCCAGGGATTGGGCATCTCCATACACCAGGTAGGCGTTCTCCGGGAGGTAACTGATGATTTGCGCGCCCGTCTTCTTCAACGCTTCATGCCACGCGTTTTGCATCGGGCCAACGAACTGAACCAGATGCAGGTGTTTGCCACTGAACACCCCGACCGGCTGACGAAGCGCCTTCCCCACCATGGTTGAGGTGTCGATTCTCGCAGCATTGAGAAGAATTCCATTGCTGTCATCGCGGACTTCCGCGCTGTCCGACTGCAGTACCTCGGGGCGAAGGTGATCCACCTCATAGAGTTGAAAGCTGCCGTAATCCGCCAGGAGTTGGCCGCCATCTTCCACGATCAACTTCGCGATCGAAGGATCCCAGACCTTGACTTTGTGGGCTGCCGCCGGGCGTGTGACAGCCAGGAGAGCGAAGAAAAACAAGCCAGCAAGAAGGAGGCACGAACGCCTTCCTCTTCCGTATCGTAGCCGACCCGACTGCATAATATAGGGGGGCGTCAGCACCGAATCTTCCCCACTCTTTTCAGGCTTTTGCTGCAATGCCGCCTATCTACCACACAAGGAACAGACTGTCCACCGCCAGCCCGTGTCCGCTCAGTAATCTGGATACTCGCATTTGAGGAGTTGTGGGCGGAATCGTTTGTAGGCGGAAACGGATTCGCGGATAACCGTATATGCATCAATGCGTCCGCGAAAATCCTCCACAACCACCTGGCCCGTTTTTTCCAATTCCTTATAGATTTCAAAGAAGTGACGGATTTCGCGCAGCGTGTGCGGCGGCAACTGGGAGATATCGCTATAGCTGGAGTAGATCGGGTCATTGGCGTGGACCGCAATGATTTTGATGTCCTCCGCCCCCGAATCTTTCATGGGCAACATGCCGATGGGGCGGGCCCTCATCACGCAGCCGGGAATGACCGGCTCCTGAGACAGCACGAGAATGTCCAGCGGGTCGTGGTCGCGGCAGTAGGTCTGTGGAATGAAACCGTAATTGCTCGGGTAATGCACCGCGCTGTGCAACATGCGGCTGATGTGGAGGATGCCGTTTCGTTTGTCGAGTTCGTACTTGATCTTGCTGCGCATTGGGCATTCGATGAACGCATGGCAGTCGTCGGGCAACTTGTCGCCCGGGGACAGAATGTGGAAGGGGTTATACCAGGCCGGCTGCAACGCCGTGCCCGAGAGCGGGGCGGTTTTCGCCGCTGAGATTTTCTTGGATTTTACAGTTTTTTTGCGAGCCATGTTCGCGGGACTGTAGCGGACGAACCTGCACTGCGCAACTGCCAAAGCATGAATTCCAAGAGGTCTAACGGTCAGCAATTTCCTGCAACTGTTTCTGGCGCATCAACCAGCGAAGTTGGCCCGTGCCTATGCGCCATTGTTCCAACTCGATGCAGGCGACACTGGCTTTGCCAAGCGGGAAGGCTTGCGCGCTTTCCGCGCCGATCAGCGCCGCCAGATGCTCGGACAATGACGGCATATGACCCACCAGCAGGATGTCGTTGGGGGAGGAAAGCGGCTTCAACACCTTGAGCAAGGATGAGGTTGATGCGCCATTTTCGAGCTCATCGAGGGACTCCACGTCGCCAGGGAATTTCAATACCTTCGCCACGATCTCCGCCGTCTGGCGCGCGCGCACCAGCGGACTGGTCAGAATGTGAGAAAGTTTTACACCCAGTTCGGCCAGCGCTGCGCCAGCGATACACGCTTCCTCTCGTCCTTCCCGTGTCAGTTCGCGTGCCGCGTCACTCGATGCAACATCGACGGCGGTAGCGTGACGCAACAGGTAGAGCTTCATTAGCTCAGGAGTTCACGCGGATCGGTGATGTGCCCGGTGAGGGCGCTGGCGGCAACGGTGTATGGCGACGCGAGGAACACCTGCGACTCGAGGTGGCCCATTCTGCCGGGGAAATTGCGGTTGGTCGCACTAATGCACTTCATCGGTTTGTTCAACCGGCCAAACGTGTCCGTCGGGCCGCCGAGGCAGGCGGCGCAGCTCGCGTTCTCGGTCATTTGCACGCCGGCTTCTTCAAGAACCTGCCACACGGTCTGGGCGTTCATCTTCATTGCCTGCAACTCGCGCACGACATCGGGCGTTGCGGGCACGCCGAACGTATCGATCTTGACCTTGTGGCCTTTGATCACCTCGGCGAATGCGAGGAAATCACTGGTCTTGCCGCCGGTACACGAACCGATGTAGGCGCGGTCGAGTTGGACCGCGCTCATTTCCCTGGCGAGCTTGCGATTGCCCGGATTGGGATGACACGCCACAGTCGGCTCAAGTTTCGAGAGATCGAACTTTTTGTCGTAAACGAATTTCTGTTTGTCATCGGGATCGCAAAACAGTGGGTCGTACTTCGCCTTGGTGCCGTTGGCCTTCGTGCGCACATCGACGTAGGCGAAGGTTGTCTCGTCGGGCTCAAAAATACCATTCTTGCCGCCGGCTTCGATGGCCATGTTGGCGATAGTCATACGATCATCCATGCTAAGCGCCTTGGCGCCGGGGCCCTGAAACTGCATTGCCCGGTACGTCGCGCCATCGAAACCGATGTCGCCGATGCAATCGAGGATGACGTCCTTGGCCATCACACCCTTCTGTAATTTGCCCTCGAGCCAGAAACGCATCGTTTCCGGCACTTTGAGAAGCAACTTGCCCGTGCCGAAGACAAAGCCTGCGTCGGTATTGCCGATGCCCGTGGCAAATTCGCCGAAAGCGCCCGCCATGCAGGTATGCGAGTCCGTACCAAGCAAGATCTCACCCGGTCGTGTGTGACCCTTGGCGGGCAACGCCGTGTGGCAAACGCCCGCAAAACTGCTGCCGTACTGGCGCTTGAGCTGACCCTTGCTCGCGTCGAACGCCCAGTGGCCGTCCGGGTCATCGATCACGTCATAGAAATACTTCAGGTCCTGTTCCCGCACGAAGTCGCGCAAGATGTCCACATTGCGGTTCGATTTTGAATCCGCGGTGAAGATGTAATGGTCGGGGATGATGACGATTTTCTCGCGGTCCCACACTTTGGCGTTGGCGCCGAACTCGCGCTTGAACACGCCGATCGTTCCCGGTCCGCACACATCATGGGTCATGAGGACGTCCACGTTCACCCAGACGTTGTCGCCGGGTTGCACTGATTTTTTGCCCGATGCGCGGGCCATGATTTTCTCTGTAAGTGTCATAATGCCTGAACTCCCAAGACTAGATAGGATACACGAGCCGTTGAGTCCGCGCAACATCCGCGCTACAATTCGAGCATGTCAGAGATTTGGGATTTCCTGTGCTCCCCGACTGCCGGTGCGGCGTTTAACATGGCATTGGACGAAGCGCTGCTACGCACGGCGGTGAAACGCGGGCGTCCGTTGCTACGGGTTTACTCGTGGGAGAAGCCAGCGGTCACCTTTGGCTATTTCCAGAAATTCCCCACACAGCTTGCGAATGGTTACGAAGTAGTGCGTCGTCCCACAGGCGGTGGCGTGGTGTATCATGTGAAGGACACGACTTACACAGTTGTCGTGCCGCCCGGACATTCGTTACACGTCCTGAAGACTGCCGACGCCTATTGCGCGTTACACAAGGCAGTTGCGGCCTCATTTGAAGTACAGCCACACTTGCACGACGCGGAACTTCATTCGCCACAAGGTCGATATGAGTGTTTCCAGAAACCGGTGCGGGGTGATGTCGTGGCAGACGGTCGCAAGTTGGCCGGCGGGGCCCAGCGTCGGACGAAATCCGGCATGTTGCACCAGGGGTCCATCGACGCGAAACTTTCCGCAGCGCAACTCAAGCGAGGGTTTCGAGAGACGTCGGGTATTAATTTTGAGAACTATCAAGTCACGGATGCCGAGCGGACAATTGCGGAGAAACTGGTTGTTGAGAAATACGCGACCGACGCTTGGAACCGGCATCTACGATAGCTTCGGTTGATCGCCCGGCGGAAGGACGGGCTGCTCGATCTGGCCGAGTTTGGCGTCGAACTTGGCGAGGGCTTTTTCACCTTCGGAATAGCTGCCCTGCGCATTGGTGAGGTGCTTGCCGAGGACGCGGAAGCTTTCCTGGACGCGCTCGAAGTCGCCCCGCAGGCGGGCGAGTGTGTTAAGGATTTCCTGGGCGCGCTCTTCGACTTGCATCCCGCGGAGGCCGAGCAGGATTGTCTGCAGGTACGCGTAGAAACTGTTCGGTGACACGGGCACGACGCGTTTCTCCAGCGCGTAGCTGAATAGCGGCCGTTCCTCGCCCGAAGCACTCGACTCTTCCTTGATAATGGTCTCGTAGTACACGTTTTCCGCGGGAACGTACATCAATGCAAAGTTGTAAGTGCCTTCATCGGGCAGGATGTATTTCGTGGAAATGGCATCGACGTGTTTTTTTACGTCGCGCATGAATTGCTTGCGGGCCGCGATGCGCTCGGAGTCGCTCTGCGAGTCCATGATGCGGCGGAAGTTTTCGAGCGGGAACTTGGAATCGACGGGCACGAGTTTGTTGCCGATCTGGATGACCGCGTCCACTGCTTCGCCGCTGCGGAAGCGATGCTGCAGTTTGAAGTGTTCCGGCGGCAGGATCTGCGCGAGCAAGTCGCCGAGAAACAATTCACCCATTCCGCCGCGCAGTTTTGGCGCGCGGAGAATATTGACTAATTCCGCCGCGGCCTTGCCGACCTCGTGGATTTGCCCCACTTTTTCGCGCAGGTCGCCGACAACCTTGGCGGCGTTGTCGAGGCGGCTATTCATTTGCGCGCTGGATTGCTGAAGGTTCTCCGAGACGGTCTGCCCGAATTTGTCGAGACGTTCCTGAAAAGCGCTGACCTGCTGTTGGAGGAGCAGCAGCGATTGGTCAGGCGGCGGTGGCGGCTTATTGCGTTCGCGCAGCACCACGGCGATGAGCGCCGCGACCGCGACGAGCGTGAGCAGGCCAATGACAATGACGACGGATTCCACGGTCCGAAGCTAACATTTGGCCGCGCCAACGGCAATTCTTTGGTTTCAGCCAGCTTTTGCGTTAACACCTTTTTAACGCACCGGTGGAGGGTTTTAATTAACGTTTCTTGGTACGCAGTGCGAAGCTTGGAGCATGAAAGCGCACGAGATTATTCAACTGGTGTTGTATTTTGGCTTGTTGATCGGGCTGACGCCGCTGCTGGGCGGATTTATGGCGCGGGTGTTCGAGGGCAAGCGGACCTCTCTGTCGGGCATTCTTGGACCGGTGGAGAAATGGATTTACCGGCTCGGCGGTGTGAAAGCGGACGAAGAGATGTCGTGGAAGCGGTATTTTGGGGCCGTGCTGATCTTCAATGTCATCGGGATCCTCACCCTTATGGTGCTCCAAATGACCCAAGGGTGGCAGCCGCTGCTGGGGAACCCGCAGAAATTTCCCAACGTGCCCTGGGCGCTCGCGTTAAACACGGCGATCAGCTTTATCACCAACACGAACTGGCAGGCCTACTCAGGCGAGAACACCATGAGTTATCTGACGCAAATGGCCGGGCTGGCGGTGCATAATTTTCTCAGCGCGGCGACCGGCATCGCGATTCTTGTGGCCTTTGCGCGCGGATTGAAGCGCGCCTCGTCGAAAACGCTCGGCAGTTTTTGGGTGGATCTCACGCGGACGACGCTCTACGTCCTGCTGCCATTCTCGGCGATGATTGCCATTGTCCTGGTCAGCCAGGGGGTGGTGCAGAATTTCAAGCCATACACGGACGCAAGTCTGATCGAGCCGTACACCACGCAAGTGCCGAAGACCGACGACAAAGGGCAGCCGGTGAACGGCCCTGACGGAAAGCCCGTGATGGTGGACCAGAAGGTGGAGACGCAAAGCATCCCCCTGGGGCCGGCGGCATCGCAGATCGCGATCAAACAATTCGGCACCAATGGTGGCGGGTTTTACGGCCAGAACAGCGCGCATCCCTTTGAGAACCCGACACCGTTCAGCAATTTTGTGGAAATGCTGGGGTTGATCATCCTCGCGGCGGCGCTGGTCTATGCGTTCGGTGCGCTGGTGGGTGACCGACGACATGCCTGGTGTTTGTTTGGTGTCATGCTGGCGTTGTTGGTGGGTAGCTTTGCGTTGGCGTGGTGGGCGGAGACGCGACCGAATCCGGTTGTGCAGAATGTCCAGCCGTTGTTGGAAGGCAAGGAACAGCGCTTCGGCGTGATGAACAGCGTGTTGTTTGCCGTCGCCACGACCGGCACCTCCTGCGGCGCGGTCAATTCGATGCACGATAGTTTCATGCCGTTGGCGGGGCTGGCGCCGTTGTGGAACCTGATGCTGGGATGCATCGTCTTCGGCGGTGTCGGGGCCGGTTTATACGGCATCCTGATGCATGTATTAATTGCGGTGTTCATCGCGGGACTGATGATCGGGCGTACGCCCGAGTACCTGGGCAAGAAAATCCAGGCATGGGAGGCCACATGGGCGGTGGTGGCGATCCTCATTCCGAACACCATTATCCTGCTTGGTTCGGCGGTTGCATGCCGCGTGGCGGCCGGACTATCGAGCCTGGGCAATCAAGGTCCGCATGGGTTGAGTGAAATCTTCTATGCCTATGCCTCGTGCGCGAACAATAACGGTAGCGCCTTTGCCGGCCTGAACGCCAACACGAATTTCTACAATCTCACTCTTGGCGCGGCAATGTTCCTGGGCCGATTTGGCGTGGCGTTCGCGGTGCTGGCGATTGCCGGCAGCTTCGCCGCGAAGAAGACCGTCCCGGCTTCGCCGGGTACACTGCCGACCCACGGGATGACATTTACGTTTGTGTTGCTGGGGGTCATTGTGATTGTCGCCGCACTCACATTTTTCCCCGCGCTCTGCCTGGGACCGATCGTCGAACACGGGCTGATGCTGGCTGGCCGCGTTTTCTAGAGGAATAACCATGAGCACAAAAATCGAAATCAAATACTCGGAGTTGGTGCGCCAAGCGGTCATCGACTCGTTCAAGAAGCTGAATCCGCGGGATGAGATCAAGAACCTGGTGATGTTTGTCGTGTGGGTCGGCTCGATCATGACCACGGGGTTTCTCTTCCTCAAGGGACAGTGCAACCTGTTCAACGTCCAGATTTGCCTCTGGCTGTGGTTTACGTGCCTGTTCGCGAACTTCGCCGAGGCGATGGCCGAAGGCCGGGGCAAAGCCCATGCCGACGCGTTGCGCAAGCTGCGCACCAAGACGATGGCCCGCAAACTCGTCAAGGGCAAGGAAGTCAACGTGCCCAGCGCCGAGTTGAAGATCGGCGACCTGTTCGTCTGCGAGTCGGGCGACATGATTGCCGGCGACGGCGAGATCGTTGAGGGCATCGCGACTGTGGATGAGTCCGCCATCACTGGCGAGTCGGCGCCCGTTATCCGTGAAAGCGGCGGCGACCGTAGCGCTGTCACCGGCGGCACGAAGGTAATCAGTGACCGCATCGTTGTGCGGGTCACCGCCGAGGAGGGCAGTTCGTTCCTCGACCGGATGATTTCCATGATTGAAGGCGCGCGGCGGCAGAAGACGCCGAACGAAATCGCGTTGAACATAGTGCTCGTCAGCCTCACCGCGCTGTTCATCCTTGTGGTTCTGACGCTGCCGCCGTTTGCCCGGTATAACGAAGACGCGGCCGGTCAAACCGGCGTGGTATTGACGTCCATCCCGGTGCTGCTCGCGCTGATCGTCTGCCTCATCCCGACGACCATTGGCGGGTTGTTGAGCGCCATCGGCATCGCGGGCATCGACCGGTTGATGCGCCGCAACGTACTGGCCACGAGCGGCCGCGCCGTTGAGGCCGCCGGTGACGTGGATGTGTTGTTGCTCGACAAGACGGGAACGATCACGCTGGGCAACCGCATGGCGACGGAATTCATTGCCGCGCCGGGTGTCAATGTGGAGGAGGTTGCCAATGCCGCGCAGCTCGCTTCCCTTGCCGATGAGACTCCCGAGGGTCGGTCCATCGTCGTCCTGGCAAAGGAGAAATACAATCTGCGTGGTCGCGAAGTGGCCGAACCGCAGGCGAAATTTGTGCCCTTCACAGCGCAGACCCGTATGAGCGGTTTGGATTTGATCGATCCCGATGGGAAGGGCGTGCGCGTGGTTCGCAAAGGCGCGGCGGAAGCCATCCGTGCGCACGTCGAACAAAAAGGCGGCCTCTATCCCAAAGCGGTGGAGCAAGCGGTGTTCGATATTTCAACCCAGGGCGGCACGCCATTGGTGGTGTCGGACGGCGCGCGGGTGCTCGGGGTAATTCGGTTGAAAGACGTGGTCAAGGGCGGCATCAAGGAGCGCTTTGCGCAACTGCGCAAGATGGGTGTGCGCACGGTGATGATCACGGGTGATAATCCCCAGACCGCGGCAGCCATTGCCGCCGAGGCCGGGGTGGATGATTTCATCGCCCAAGCCAAACCCGAGGACAAACTGGCCCGCATTCGCAAGGAGCAGGAAGGCGGCAAACTCATCGCCATGATCGGCGACGGCACGAACGACGCGCCGGCGCTGGCGCAGGCCGATGTCGGCGTGGCGATGAATACGGGCACCCAGGCCGCGCGGGAAGCGGGCAACATGGTGGACCTCGACAGCAACCCGACCAAGCTCATTGAGGTCGTGGAGATCGGCAAGCAACTATTGATGACGCGCGGCGCGCTGACGACGTTCAGTATCGCCAATGACGTGTCGAAATATTTCGCTATTTTGCCGGCGATGTTTGGGTTGCTCTACGCCACCCAGGTGGGAGGCCACGGCCCCCTCGATAAACTGAACATCATGTATCTGCATTCCCCGCAAAGCGCGATCCTCAGCGCGGTGATTTTCAACGCGCTGATCATCGTCGCGCTGATTCCACTGGCGTTGCGTGGCGTGAAATACCGGCCGCTGGGCGCGGCGGTGATCCTGCGGAATAACATGCTCATCTATGGCGCCGGCGGCATCATCGTGCCGTTTGTTTTTATCAAGTTGCTCGACATGATGTTGGTGGCGGTCCATTTGGCGCCCTGAGTTATTGAGAAAGGAAACCATTATGAAACTTCTGATTCAATCCATCCTGCTGACAATCATATTTACTGTGTTGACGGGTATTATTTACCCGCTCGCCATCACCGGGATATCGCAGGTCGCCTTCCACGACCAGGCCAACGGCAGCCTGCTCGTGCGCGACGGCAAGGTGGTCGGTTCTGAATTGCTCGCGCAGCAGTTTACGGGTGACAAATACTTCTGGCCGAGGCCTTCCGCGGGTAGTTATGCCACGGTGCCGTCGGGTGCCAGTAACCTCGGCCCGACCAGCCAGGCGCTGCAGTCCAACGTCACCGCCAACGCCATGGCGTTCCGCACCGGCAACAAGCTGGCGGCGGACGCGCCGGTGCCGGCGGACATGGTCTTTACGTCGGCCAGCGGATTGGATCCACATATTAGTCCCGAAGCGGCGCGGCTGCAGATCGGGCGTGTCGCCGCCGCGCGCAGCATGGGCGCGGACCAGGTCAAGGCGCTGGTGGAAAAGTTCGTCGAGTCGCCGCAGTGGGGTATTTTTGGCGAAGCGCGCGTGAACGTGTTGCGATTGAACCTAGCTTTGGATGACATGGACACGAAGAAGGTGGAAGGGACCGGGGCCGTGAAAGGATAGGGGATCGAATATGGAGAACCGTCCGTCTCGAAAGCCCGAATGGCGCGCGATCGACTCGACTTCCTCCGGCGTGCAACTGCGCCGGATCCTGGTGCCGGTCGATCTTCTTGATTCCACTCTCGCAGTCCTGCAGTATGCGGCGGCGTTTGCCCGGGAGTACAAGGCGACGATTACGTTGCTTCACATTGTCGAACCGGACGGCTCGCACGCAAGACGCAAGATTTCGCGCGAGCGATTGATTGAAGAAATGAGCGAGGTTGGTGAGCACCAAATCCGCAAGCTGGTGGACGTAATCTGGGGAGAGGAGATCGTCACCGATGTTGTGGTTGCCGGCGGAAAGCCGTATCAACAAATTGTCAATGAGGCCAAGGAGACGAACGCTGATATGATTATCATGGCCAGCCATGGCGCGGTTGGTTCGTGGGGATTTTTCCGGCGCAGCACGACGGCGAAAGTGGTCCGCCATGCGCCTTGTCCGGTGCTGGTGGTGCCGGCATTGGAACGGGGTTTTGTGGTAGGTGCCACCGTCGAACGCAACGCGGACCGTTGAAAGGCTGAATCGTGTCGCCCGCATGAAACTCGGTCTGCCGCTGGCTCCTGAAACTGCCGCTGGCCACCGGGATGTGCCGGCTGATCAGGCGAGTTACGTTACCCTGCATCCCGGCGACATATTGGACGGCCGGTTCCGTCTGGTGGAGACAATCAATCAGGGCGGAATGGCCACGGTGTTCAAAGCCGAAGACCTTCACCGTGATCACCAACTGGTCGCTGTCAAAGTGCCCCTCATGAAGTACGCCAGCGGCGTCGGCACGTGGTCGCGCCAGGAACGCGAAGAAGAAATGGGGCTGCGGCTTGACCATCCCTATGTCCTGAAGTTTGTCCCCGTGGACGGACACCGGCGACATTATATTGTGACCGAATACCTGACTGGCCACGCCCTGGCCGAGGATCTCAAGAAATTGGGTCAACTTGCGGAAGCGGAGGCCATCTCGATTGCGCGCCGCATCTGCGAGGCGTTGCAACACCTGCACGAGGAAGGTGTGGTACACTACGACCTGAAGCCGGCCAATATCGTCCTCTGCACGGATGGATCGATACGGTTGATTGATTTCGGCCTGGCTCAACCGGTCGAGACAAGCCGATTTCATCTGCACGGTTCCGCCCCTCCGATGGGAACGGTCGCCTACGTTTCGCCGGAACAGATTCAACGCAAACGCGGTCGGCCGAGCGCGGACATTTACAGTCTCGGCGGGATGTTGTACGAGATGGTGACCGGCTCCCCGCCGTTTCCAGGCGACGATCCGTATCTTATCGGAAGCCAGCGGCTGACCGGTGACCCGGTGGCGCCGCGAACGTTGAATCCGGAGCTTTCGCCACAGGTTGAAGAGATTATCTTGCGGGCTTTGCAGCGCGATCCTGCGCGGCGGTACCCGAGCGCGACAGCCATGCTGGCCGATTTGGCCGCGCCGGAGCGGGTGGTGGTGACGGGTTTGAGCGGGCGATTGCAACCGTCCACTCGCTGGCGGCGGAATTGGCGGCGAGTTCGCTGGTTTGCGATTTGTTTTCTGCTGCCGATAGCGATTCAATTACTTCTCTACGTGTTGATCTGGCGACGGTATAGTGGAAGGCGATGAAAGGGACATGAATATATTGGCCTGGTTGATTTTTCTTGGCGCGGCGATCCTGGAGGTTGGCGGTGATGCGACGGTTCGCCGCGGGTTGCGGGGGAGTAATATTGCGCTCATCATCGCCGGTTTCGCTGCCCTGGGTTGCTACGGCCTGGTGGTCAACTCGGTCAAATGGGATTTCTCGAAGCTGATCGGCGTCTATGTCGCTTTCTTCGCGGTCGTAAGTGTTTTGGTTGGTCGGCTTGTTTTCAAGGAAGTAATTCCCTCTTCCACGTGGTGGGGTCTGGCCTTGATCGTGGCCGGCGGGGCGGTCATTCAATTCGGTCACCGGTAACGATGCATACTTTTGCATGGTGAAACTCCGCCGAAAAGTTAGAATGTCCGTATGACCGAGCCATCGCGGCCAAATCCGGACGCGTTACTCGCGGAGATCCAGCGCGAGGAACAGTCGGCAAAACGCGGGCAACTGAAGATTTTCTTCGGCATGTCTCCCGGCGTCGGCAAGACGTACGCGATGCTGGAGGCGGCGCGCGTCCAGAAGGCGGAGGGCGTGGACGTCATGATCGGGATTGTCGAGACGCACGGGCGTGTGGAAACGGAAGCGTTGCTGGCAGGGCTGCCGATCATTTCCCGCAAGAAGATCGAATACCGCGGCGTCACGTTGCAGGAGATGGACATCGATGCCATTCTCGCGCGGCGCCCGGCCCTCGTGCTGGTGGACGAGCTGGCCCACACCAACGCGCCGGGCAGCCGCCATCCCAAACGGTACCAGGATGCGCTCGAATTACTCGACGCCGGGATCAATGTCTATGCCACGCTCAACGTCCAACACCTGGAGAGCCGACTGGACGTGGTGCAGCAAATCTCGGGAGTGGTAGTGCGCGAAGCCGTGCCCGATTCGGTGCTCGACCAGGCCGATGAGATCGAACTCGTTGACGTCACGCCCGACCAATTGCGCAAGCGGCTGGCCGAGGGCAAGGTGTATATGGGCGAGCGGGCGGCGACGGCCTCGGAGAATTTTTTCCGCGAAGAAACTCTCACCGCGCTACGCGAGATGGCGTTGCGCACGACGGCGGAGCACGTGGACCAGGAATTGCGGGATGTGATGCGCACGAAGCGCATTGGCGCGCCGTGGAAATCCGGGCAGCGACTGGGCGTGGGCGTCGGGCCGAGCCCGTTTTCCGGGCAATTGATC
>Ga0224557_1001058_pt1 | contig 27731 bp, 22 predicted proteins | sample 714S31014metaG_FD_180677 | JGI IMG/M metagenome (GOLD analysis project Ga0224557, IMG submission 180677) | Peat soil microbial communities from Stordalen Mire, Sweden - 717 S3 10-14 | ecosystem: Environmental > Terrestrial > Soil > Wetlands > Peat | place: Sweden: Norrbotten County, Stordalen... | reverse complement strand
GGTTCATCGGCCTGGCCGTGCGCCTGTGGCGGCGAGCCACCCCCAAAGCGGCGATGCAGCTGTTCAGCTACTCGATCACCTATCTGACCCTGCTCTTCGTATGCATGGCGGTCGACGTCTTCACCAAGCATTGACCGAGGCCGGCACCGCGGCCGCGAACGCTCCGCCCCCGGAGTCGCCGCCGACGCCGCCGGCTGCGGTCCGCAGACCGCCGAGGCGCCTGCGCTCCCTGGCCATCGGCGTGATCATTGCCGCCGCACTGGCCGCCTTCCTTTTCTTGGTGCTCGGCACCGGCTCGAAGCCCGACTCGAGCTCCGGACCCGTGGTCGGGGTCGGCAGCGTGGCACCGGACTTCACCCTTCCCGCGCTCCTCGGCGGGGCACCGGTCAACCTCGATGCGCTGGGCAAGGACCGCAACCGGCCGGTGGTGCTCAACTTCTTCGCCTCGTGGTGCACCCCCTGCCAGAAGGAGACGCCCCTCCTGGCCCAGACGGCAAAGGCGGAGCAGGCCAAGGGCTCGACCGTCCAGTTCGTAGGGGTGGACGTGGCCGACCAGCCCTCCAACGCCGTCCCCTTCGTGCAGCAGTCGGGGATCATCTACCCGGTGGGCGCCGACACCACCCTGCAGGTGACCTCGACCCTCTACGGGCTCGACGGCCAGCCCAACACCTTCTTCATCGACGCGTCCGGGACCGTGGTCGGGCACGTCATCGGTGCGTTGTCCCAGCCGCAGCTCGACCAGTGGCTGCACAGGCTGGCCGGGGCCTCCGGGTAGCTCCGGGTCGGGCGCCGGGCCGCCCTGCCGTCGGCGACCGGCCTACTCCCATCGGAAGGTCAACCCGGCGAGTACGGGCATGGCCACCGCCCAGACCACGAGCACGATCCAGTCCCGGGTGGAAACCGGGGTGCCGTTTCCGAGGGCGCCGTGGAGAGCGTCGGCCAGGGCGGATGCAGGCAGCACCTTGGCGATACCCTCCAACCAGCCCGGGAGCTTGCCCAAGGGGATGAGCATGCCGCCGAGCAGCAGGAGGATCACGAACAGGGCGTTGACCACGGCCAGGTTCACCAGGGGCTTGAGGGTGCCGGCCAAAGCGAGGCCGATGCCGCCGAAGGCGACGGTCCCGAGGACCATGGCGAGGACGGCGGCGGCGGCCAGGGCGCCGGCGCCGCCGGCCCCCCCCGGGTTCCACCCGAGGGCGTATCCCACGGCGACCAGCACCACCGCCTGGAGGAGCTCGACGGCGATGACGGCGATGATCTTTGCGGTCAGCAGGCGGGGTCGGCCCAGCGGGGTGGAGCCCAGCCGTTTGAGGACGCCGTAGCCGCGCTCGAAACCGGTGCCGATGCCGAGGGCGGTCATCGCCGTCGACATGATGGCCAGGGCCAGGATGCCCGGAACGAGGAAGTCGACCGGGTGGTCGGTGCCGGTGGGCAGCACGTGCACCGCCGAGAAGAACAGCAGGAACACCACCGGGATGCCCAAGGTAAGGAAGACGGTCTCCCCGTTGGTGAAGATCATGGTCACCTCGGCCCGCAACTGGGCCACGAGCGGCCGCATCAGCGCGAACCCCGGGACCGGAGGCCGTGGGAGCCCCGCCCGGCTCGGCCGTCGGGAGCCCCTGGCGCCCCTGGGTCGGCCGCCTCCCGCGAGCCGGTGATGGCCAGATAGGCCTCCTCGAGGGACTGGCCGGTGCGCAGGTCGCCCAGGGCCAGGTCCCGCTCGGCGAGCCAGCCGGCAAGCGTGGCCACCACCGCAGGAGTGGCCGCGCCCGGCGGCGGCTGCAGGCGGTAGAAGCCGGGCCGCTCCTCTTCCAGTGTGGCGCCCGCGCCGAGGGTGGTGGCCAGGTCGGCGGTGTCGATCAGCGGCTCGGTGGAGAAGCGGATGGAGCCGTCGGCGGTGCCCGAGGCCAGGGCGGCAGGCGTGCCGTCGGCCAGCATCCGCCCGTGGTCGATGATCACCACCCTGTCGGCCAGCCGCTCGGCCTCGGCCAGCTCGTGGGTGGTCAGGATGACGCAGATGCCGCGGTCGGCCAGGTCGGCGATGATGGAGCGCACGGCGATCCGACCCTCCGGGTCCACCCCGGCGGTGGGCTCGTCGAGGAAGAGCACCTCGGGCTTCCCCACCAGGGCCAGGGCCAGGGCCAGGCGCTGCTGCTCGCCCCCCGACAGGCGGCGCCACGGGGTGCGGCGGACGGCGGAGAGGCCGACCAGGTCGAGCAAATGGTCGGGGTCCTCGGCGTCGTGGTAGTAGCTGGCGAAGAGGTGGAGGACCTGTGCCGATCCCAGCATCGGGTAGACGCCGCCCTTCTGGAGCATGACGCCGATGCGGGGCACCAGCGCGGTGTGGTCGCGGCGCGGGTCGAGGTCGAGGACCCGCACCGAGCCGCTCGACACCGGGCGGTAGCCCTCGAGTGCCTCGACGGTGCTGGTCTTTCCCGCACCGTTGGGCCCGAGCAGCGCCACCACCTGGCCGGCACGGCCCTCGAAGGAGAGCCGGTCGACGGCCAGGGTGTCGCCGTAGCGGATCACCACCCCGTCACAGGACACCGCCGGGGTCGACGTCCGTGGCCCACCGCCGGTCGCCGGCCGGGCGGATCCGTTCTCCGGGGCGGGGGTGTCGGTCGGATCGATGGCGTCATCCACGGGAGGTCACGCTACCGTTGTGCCCGTCATGATCGATATTCGCTTGGTGAGAGACGACATCGGTTCGGTGAAGGCCGCCCTCGCCCGGCGGGGGGTGGACCCGACGGACATCGACCGTCTGGCGGCAATGGACGCCGCCGCCCGTGCCGCCGTGGGCCGGCGGGACGACGCACGGGCCCGGGTGAAGGTCCTCTCCAAGCAGGTGGGCGAGGCCCGCCGGTCGGGCGACGTGGCGGCGGCCGACGACCTCGCCGCCCGCAGCCGGGCCGCCGGCGAGGAGGAGCGGTCGCTCAACGTGGTGGCCGAGGCCGCCCAGGAGGAGGTGCGCCAGGCCCTCCTCTACCTGCCCAACCTGCCGGCAGCCGACGCCCCCGACGGCAACGCCCCGGAGGACAACGTGGTCGCTCGGACGTGGCCGGACCGTGCCCCGGAGTACACCGATGCGCAACGGGTGCCCCACTGGGAGATCGGCGCGGAGCTCGGACTGCTCGACATGGAGCGGGGGGCCAAGCTCTCCGGGTCGATGTTCCCCCTCTACCGCGGCTTCGGCGCCCGGCTCCTGCGCGCCCTCACCTCCTTCGCCCTCGACAGCCATTCCGACGAGTTCGAGGAGGTGCGCCCTCCCACCATGGTCCTCACCGAGACGATGGTGTCGACCGGCCATCTCCCCAAGTTCGAAGAGGACGCCTACCACCTCGAGCGCGACGACCTGTGGGCCATCCCCACCGCCGAGGTGCCGCTGACCTCGATGTGGAGAGGGGACATCCTCGACGAGTCGGACCTGCCCCTGCGGCTCACCGCGGCCACCGCCTGCTTCCGGCGGGAGGCGGGGTCCGCCGGCCGGGACACCCGCGGCCTGCTGCGGGTACACGAGTTCGACAAGGTGGAGCTCTTCGCCTACGCCACGCCCGAGCAGGCCCCGGTCCTGCTCGCCAGCATGGTGGCCCGGGCCGAGGGGTTGCTGCAGGACCTCGGGCTGCAGTACCGGGTACTCGACCTGTGTGCCGGCGACCTGGGCAACTCGGCGGCCCGCACGTTCGACCTCGAGGTCTACGCGCCGGGGGTCGACCAGTGGCTGGAGGTCTCCTCGGTCAGCTGGTGCAGCGACTACCAGGCGCGCCGGGCCAACATCCGGTACCGGCCCAGCGCCGGGGGGAGCCCGGTGCTGGTCCACACCCTCAACGGCTCGGCGCTGGCGTGGGCCCGCATCTGGGCGGCCATCGTCGAGACCGGGCGCCGGCCCGACGGGTCGGTCGACCTGCCCGGGGTGCTGCGCCCCTACCTGCGGGGCGACGCGGTCATCCCCGGTCCTGGCTGAACCACGGCCCGGAGCGCCCCCCGGTGGCCGGTCTCAGTCGCGGGGCGCGTCGAACCGGTAGCCCACGCCGCGGATGGTGGTGATCAGCTTCGGTGAGGACGGGTCCTCCTCGACGTGGCTGCGCAGCCGCTTGATGTGCACGTCGAGCGTCTTGGTGTCGCCGAAGTAGTCCGACCCCCAGATGCGGTCGATGAGCACGTCGCGGGTCAGGAGGCGGCCGGCGTTCTCCATGAGCAGCGACAGCAGCTCGAACTCCTTGCGGCGCAGGTGCACGTCGTCGCCTCGGATGAAGACCAGGTGTCGATCGGGGTCGACCTGGATCCCGCCGGCCTCGAGGATGCCGGTGGACCCGCGTTCGTCGGCCTTCCCGGCACGCTTCTTGGAGGAGTCGCCGCCCTTGTCGTGGCTTCCGGGGTGCGCCGGCTCGCCTGCCGGGGTGCGCCGGAGCACGGCCCGCATCCGGGCCACGAGCTCGCGCAGCCGGTAGGGCTTGGTCACGTAGTCGTCGGCCCCGACCTCGAGGCCCACCACGGTGTCGATCTCGGTCCCCTTGGCGGTGACCATGATGATCGGCACGGTGGACCGGGCCCGGATGGAGCGGCACACGTCGATGCCCGACAGCCGGGGCAGCATCAGGTCGAGGAGGACCAGGTCGGGCTCGACCAAGGCGAACAGGCGGAGGGCCTCGTTCCCGTCCCGGGCCACGGTGACGTCGAATCCCTCCCGGGCCAGGCCGATCACCAGCGCGTCGATGAAGGACTCGTCGTCCTCCGCCAGGAGGACCTTGGTCTGAGCCGGCTCGGGTTCGGCGCGCTTCTTGCTCATGCCGCGTACTCAGGAGGGCTGGGCAGGATCACCGTGAAAGTCGAGCCTTCGCCTTCACGCGAGTCGACCTCGACCCGACCCTGGTGGTTGCTGGCCACGTGCCGCACGATCGAGAGCCCGAGCCCGGTGCCGCCCGAGTCGCGGCTGCGCCCGTGGTCCACCCGGTAGAAGCGCTCGAAGATGCGCTCGAGGTCGCGGGCGGGGATCCCCACCCCGGTGTCGGTCACCGAGAGGCGGACCTCGCCGTCGGACCGGCTGCCGCTCACCCGTACGACGCTGTCCTCGTAGGAGAAGGTCACTGCGTTCTCGAGGAGGCTGTGGATTGCCGATACCAGCTGGCGGCGGTCGCCGAGCACGTAGACCGGGGGATCGGGCTCATCGAGCACGATGGTAATCCGGCGCTGCTCTGCGGCGCTCCTGACCCGCTCGACGGCCTCGGCCATCACGAGGTTGACATAGATGGGCTCGCGCGGCGGCGCCTCCTCCGACTCGATCCGGCTGAGGTCGAGGAGGTCGTCGATGATCCTGCTCACCCGGAAGGACTCGTTGTGGATCCGCGTCGCCAGCCGTTGGGCGACAGCGCGGTCCGGCTCCACGGTGAGGGTCTCGGCCAGCAGGCCCAGGGCACCGATCGGGGTCTTGAGCTCGTGGCTGACGTTGGCCACGAAGTCCCGCCGGATCTCCTCGAGCCGACGGCGCTCGGACACGTCCTCGATGATGGCGATCACCCCGAGTGGCCTCCGGCCGTCGTCGACCAGCCGGGTCCGCACGGTGAGCGTCTGGCGTGGCGGCCCGTAGAGGTCGAGGGTCCGCTCGGCCGTCCCGTCCTGCCAGGCGTTCTCGAGGAGCTCGGTCACCGCCTGGGCCGCAAGCGCATCGCCGTGCCGGTTGCTCATCAGGTCGGAGGCCCTGGCGTTCCGGAAGGCGACCTCGCCGTTCTCGTCGCACACGATGACCCCCTGGGGAAGCGTGTCGAGGGCCCGGCGCAGCCGGATGGCATCCGAGCTGGCCTCGGTGACCGCCTCGGCCGCCTCGCCGGTCACCCGCTCGAGGTGGCTGAGCACCGGTTCCACCCCGCCCTCGTCGGGAGGTTCCACCCCCAACCGGTTGGACAGTGCGGTCAGGCGCTGCTGCAGGCTCCGGCGTCCCGCCCGGCGGCCCAGCCGGGCCGCCACGACGACGGCCACGACAGCCACGGCGCCCAAGACGATGTACCCGATCACGTACGGCTTCACCGCCTAAGCATGACAGGCCTGGCGGGTCGGGTGAATTCTGCATGAGAAGACACGAAAAATCATAAAAAGTAGGAAAAAGTATTGAAACGGGGTGCCAGGCTCCCTACTGTTGGCGCATGATCCTCGAACTCGTCCCCACCCACCTGCCGGCCACCCACGCGCTGGCCACCCAGCTGCTTCGCGCCCGACCCGGCCCTCTCGGAGCGGCAGCGGGTGGGGCACCGGCACGGACCATCGACGTCACGCTCGCACCGGACCCCAACGCGCTCCCCGGTGGCCAGGTGCTCCAGAACCTGATGAACGGGTTGGGTGCCTGGGCCCTGGCCCTGTCCCTGGTGGGCCTGTTGATCGGTGCGGCGGCGTGGGCCCTGGGTTCCCACGGCCAGAACTACCAGCAGACGTTCGTCGGCCGTCGCGCCGTGCTCATCTCGGGGTTGGCCGCCCTGCTGATCGGGGCGGGGCCGGCCATCGTCAACTTCTTCTTCAACGCCGGACAGGGCGTCCACTGACGTGCTGGTCGCCGTGGCCCTTCCTGTCGTGCCCGGTGCCACGTGCCCCTCGGCCGCCGGTGCACTCGGCGCGGCCGGACTCGGCCCAATCTGCCAGGCCACGTCCGGCGCCACCGGCGCGGTCGCATCCGCCGCCTCCCAGCTGGCCGGTTTCGGTGTCGGCAGCGTTCTCGACGCACTGGGCAGTTGGGTGTCGGCAGGCGCGGTGTGGCTGCTGGCGCAGATCGGCAACGTGCTGGGCTCCACCACCGGCGTCGACCTCGGGGCGTCGTGGTTCACCGCCCACTACGAGACCATGGCCGCGCTGTCCGGCGTGGTCATCGTCCCCCTCCTGCTGCTCGGCATCGTCCAGTCGATCTACCGGCAGGACGCGTCGATGCTGGTGCGCTCGGTGCTCCTCAACGTCCCTCTGGCCATCCTGTTGACGGCGGTGGCGGTCGAGCTCGTGCAGCTCGGTCTGGCGGTGACCGACGCCATGAGCGCGGCCGTCGCCCACGGAGCGGGGTTGGACACCGGCCACTTCATGGCCACGGTGACGTCGGCCCTCACGGGCCCGGCTGCCGCGGGAGAGCCGGGGGTCCCAACCTTCGTGGTCTTCCTCGGTGGCGTCGCCCTGGTACTCGGCGCGGTGATGGTCTGGGTGGAGCTGCTGATACGCGCCGCCGCGGTCTACGTGGCCGTGCTCTTCCTTCCTCTGGCCCTGGCCTCGCTGGCGTGGCCGACGATCTCCCACTGGTGCCGACGCCTCGTTGACACCCTTGTCGCCCTGGTCCTCGGCAAGTTCGTCATCGTCTCCGTGCTCAGCCTCGCCGCCGGGGCACTTGCCGCCGGTACCGGCTCGTCCCCGAGCGGTGCCGCAGGCACCGACGGGGGAGGAGGATTCGGCGCCGTACTGGGAGGGGCGGCGCTCCTCCTCCTGGCCGCGTTCGCTCCGTGGGCCCTGTTCCGGCTGCTGCCGTTCCTGGAGGCTGGTGCGGTCGCCCACCTGGAGGGTCTCGGCCACCGAGCGCGCCAGAGCGCGTCGGCTCCAGTCCACGGCCTGGCGCAGATCGCCATGCGGTCGAGCGTGGCCGGCTCCCTCGCCGGTGCGGCGGCCGGTTCCTTCGGCACAGGCACCGGCGGGGCGGGAGGGGACGGCGGAGCGGGTTCGATGGCCGGGGCCGCCGCCGGCCCGGTCGGCTCGGGTGACGGCGGACTGGGGCCCGACATGGGGCCGTCGTCGGTCCGGTCGAGCGGCGTGGGCACGATGGCGCCGCCGGGCCACGGCATCCCGATGTGGAGCGTCCACCCTGGTGCGACAGCGGCGGCGCGCAGCGGACTGGGCGACGGGCTGGGCGGGTCGGCGGGAGCGGAGCCGCCTGCTCCGGCGTCCGCCGCGGAGGGCCTGACCCCGTTGCCCAGGCAGACCGGAGCCTTGCGGTCCGATGCGCTCGGTCGGGACGAGCTCGGGATCCGGCTGGTCGCAGCACCGACCGCACCGGGGCCCGACGGCGGCGCGTCCGCCCATGATCCGGTCGGCCGCCGTGGGATCTGAACGTGGCGAACGGGTGCGGTACCGCTTCTCCCCCCTGGAGCAACGGGGGGTGATCGCCGGCTGGCGCGGAGGCCAGATCGTCTCGGTCACCGCGGGCCTGGTGATCGGGGTGCTCGTCCTCCGGTGGCGGCCGTCCGTGGGTGGGGTAGCGCTCGCCGTGGCGGGAGTGGCGGCCGGGGTGGCACTGGCTTGCTGGCCCATCGCCGGGAGGACCGGGGAGCAGTGGCTGCCGCTGGTGGTCCGGTGGCTGTGGGCGACGTCCACCGGCTCCCTCCGGCAGCTGTCCCCCGCTCCCCGGCGCGGCCATGTGGCAACGGTGGAACCGCCCGGGTCCGGCGCCGGCCCGGTCGGTTGGCGCCCGGCGCCGGACGCCCGGCGTGTCGGTGGCCACCGGACGGTCTTCGATGGGCTGCAGGTGGTGGGGGTGCCGTTCGCCTCCGACCCAATGGCTGTGGAGGCGGGCGTGGTCGTCGACCGGCCCTGCCGCACCGCCACGGCGGTGCTGGCGGTGCGCGGTCACAACTTCGCGCTGCTCGGCCCCGGCGACCAGGACGCGCGGATCGCGTCGTGGGCGCGGGTCCTGTCGACCATGGCCCGCGAGGGCTCCGAGGTGCACCGGCTCCAGTGGATCGAATCGTGCCACCCCGACGACGGCGCCGCCGTGCTCTCGCACTGGGCCGATCACTCCGTGCTCGGCGCCGACTCGCGTGCGGGACGCTCCTATCGGGCACTGGTCGATGAGGCGGGGCCGGTCACCCGGCGCCACCGGGTCCTGCTCGGCATCTCCATCCACACCGCCCGCTCGGCCCGCTCGATCCGCGCCTCCGGCGGCGGACTGGAGGGGACAGGGTCCGTGCTGACCCGCGAGATCGCCTCCCTGCACCGGGCGCTGGAAGGGGCGGACGTCACCGTGGACGGCGTGCTCGGCCCGGGGGCGCTTGGTCGGGTGATCAGCGAGGCCTCGACTCCGATGTCGGAGGTCCGGGGTGCGGGCCGCCCGGACGACCAGGTCCCCGGCAGGCCGGCCGGTGGTCCCGAACATCCGAGCAGCTGGCCCTGGCCGATGGCGGTGGAGCCCCTGTGGGAGGCGGTCCACACCGATGCGACCTGGCATGCCACCTACTGGATCGCCGAATGGCCACGCGTGGAGGTGACTCCCGACTTCCTGGGCCCGTTGTTCTTCTCCCCGCTGCGCCGCTCGATCGTCCTGACCATGGAGCCGGTGAGCCCGAGCCGCGCTGCCCGCCAGGTAGCCCAGGCCCGGACCGCGGACCTGGCCGACGGAGAGCTGCGACGGCGGGGCGGGTTCCTGGTCACCGCCCGCCACGCCCGCGAGCAACGGAGTGTCGAGGAGCGAGACGTGGAACTGGCCGACGGCCACGCGCAGTACCGCTTCTCCGGGTACGTGACAGTGACCGCCGGGACGCTCGAGGAGCTGCAGAACGCCCGGGCCGCGCTGGAGCAGGTCGCGGGCCAGGCGCGCCTCGAGCTCCGCCTGCTCTACGGAGAGCAGGACGTGGCCTTTGCCTGTTCGCTCCCGATCGGGCGAGGTCTCTCGTGAGCATCCTCGTCACCAGACGGTCGCCGGCAGTGCCCGCCCATGTGGCCACAACCCGTCATCTGTGTGCTGCCTATCCCTTGGTGAGCGAGGCGGGCCTCGGTCACGAGGGAGTGCTCATCGGACGGGACCTGCTCGGGGGCTCGTTCGTCTACGACCCGTTCGCCCTCTATCGGCATGGTGTGGTCACCAACCCGAACACGGTGGTGTTCGGCCAGATCGGACGAGGCAAGAGCTCCTTCGTCAAGACCTACCTCTGGCGCCAGGCGGTGTTCGGCCGCCACGCGTGGGTGGTCGATCCCAAAGGAGAGTACGGGCCGCTCGCCGAGGCCTGGGGAGCGGCCCCGGTCGCCCTCCGCCCGGGCGGCACCATCCGTCTCAACCCCCTCGACACTGCGGACGCGGTGTCCGCCGGCGGGCCCGACACGGTTGACGACGCCGACCGCCGGAGGGCGGTCCTCACCGCGTCGCTCGCCGTGGCCTGCCTCGGGCGCGAGCTGCTGCCCAGGGAGCGTGCCGCCATCGACGTCGCCCTCGGCGAGGCATCCGTCCGGGCGGGCGCGGCGCGGATGCGTGCACCCACGCTCCCCCAGGTGGTCGAGGCGTTGCTCGATCCTGGGGTCGAGGCGTCCCGGGCACTGCGGACCACCCGGTCCGTTCTCCTGGAGGACGGACGTGACGTGGCTCTCGAGCTCCGCCGCCTCGTGCACGGTGACCTCTGCGGCATGTTCGACGGGCCGACCAGCGACGGGCTGCGCCTCGACGGGCCACTGGTGGTGCTCGACCTGTCCGCCGTCTACCATTCGCCCGCCCTCGGCGTCCTGATGGCCTGCGCTGCGGCGTGGTTGCAGAGCGCGGTGCAGTCCCATCACAGCAACCGGATCATCCTGGTGGTGGACGAGGCGTGGGCGATCCTGTCCAACCTGGGGGTGGCCCGGTGGCTCCAGACCTCCTGGAAGCTGTCGCGGGCCCACGGGGTGGCGAACATGGCAGTGCTGCACCGCTTGTCCGACCTCCGCTCGGTTGGCACCATGGGTTCCGAGCAGGTCAACCTGGCCGAGGGGCTGCTCGCCGACTCGGAGACCCGCGTGGTCTACGCCCAGTCGCCGGGCGAGGTGGCCCGCACCGGGGAGCTGCTGGGGCTGACCGACACCGAGGCGGAGCTGGTCAGCCAGCTCCGGAGAGGAGTGGCCCTGTGGAAGGTCGGTCGACGCTCGTTCCTCGTCGAGCACAGGGTGGCTTCGGGCGAGCAGTGGCTCACCGACACCGACCAGGCCATGGCCGAATCGGCCCGCGCTGGTCTTGTCGGGCCGGCCCGCAACGAAGCTGCCGAGGCAGCCCGCACCGGTGCTGCCGGGCTGCCGGGCATGGAGGGGGCAGCGGCGTCATGATCGAGGCCTCGATGGCGGCCACTGCCATGGGGTTGGCCGCCCTGGCCGGCGTCGGCCTGTCTGCCCCGGACCACGTGGGCCTGGGCCGAGCCCGGCCCGGCCCCCTGATCGGCACCCGGCGCCCGCACCCGCCCCCTCCCGGGCGCCGCGTCCGAGGGGGTCGGGCGAGCGAAGCACGCTGGGCCCGAGCCGGTGACGTCCGATCACTGATCGTCCCGGTAGCCGACCGGTCGCGGCGGTTGCCGGGCAACCGGCTGGTGCTCGGGCGCATGGGGAGGCACCTGCTGGCGTCCGAGCCGGCCCGGTCGGTCATCGTCTTCGGCCCCAGCCAGTCGCACAAGACGAGCGGCTTCGCCGTCCCGGCCATCCTCGGGTGGGAGGGCCCCGTCGTTGCCGCCAGCATCAAGACCGATCTGATCGAGCACTCCCTCGAGCACCGGGGGTCCCGTGGCTCGGTGCTCGTCTTCGACCCGTCCGGTTCGACCGGCCTGGCGTCTGCGGCCTGGTCCCCGTTGCGGAACGCACGTACCTGGCCGGGGGCGCGGCGCAGCGCCGCCGGCCTGACCGAGGTGGCGAAGACCTCGGTGGGCACCATGAGCGACGGCGACTTCTGGTACGCCACGGCGGCCAGGATGCTCGCCCCGCTGCTCTTCGCCGCCGCCTACGGGCGGCGTGACATGTCCGATGTGGTGCGCTGGGTGGACACCCGTGAGGAGGGCGAGGTACTCGACCTGCTCGGAGCGGCCAGCGTGCCCGAGGCCGTGGATGCCGCCCGGTCCACGTTCGCCAAGGAGGAGCGGCAGCGCAGCTCGATCTACACCACGGTCGAAACGATCCTCGAGCCGTTCGCCGGCGGTGCGAGTGCGCCGGCCGGCGGCGTTGCGGTCCCTCCGGTCGACCCGGCGCTCCTGGTCGAGGGGCCCAACACGCTGTACCTGTGCGCCCCGGCCCACGATCAGAAGCGGTTGGCGCCACTCTTCGTGTCGGTGGTGCGCGAGGTGCTCGAGCACGTCTACGACCAGGTCACCCGCACCGGGCGCCCCCTCGACCCCCCGTTGCTGGTGGTATTGGACGAGGCGGCCAACATCGCTCCGCTGTCCGACCTCGACGCACTGGCCTCCACCGCCGCCGGGCACGGCGTGCAGCTGGTGACCGTCTGGCACGATCTGGCCCAGATCAGCGCGCGGTACGGTCCCCGAGCCACCACCGTGGTCAACAACCACCGGGCCAAGCTCTTCCTCTCGGGCATCTCCGATCCGTCCACCCTGGACTACGCCAGCCATCTGGTCGGAGAGGAGGAGGTGCTGCTGCCGTCCACGACCCACGGGGGCCGGGGCGGTGTGAGCACCACCCGCTCGCCCTCGATGCGGCGGTTGGCGCCGCCCGACGCGCTGCGTCGGATCGCACCGGGGGAGGGCGTCCTGGTCTACGGGGATCTCCCGCCTGCCCGCCTGCGCCTGCGCACCTGGTTCGACGACCCGTGGTTGCTGGCCAGGGCAGCGCCACCCGGAGGCGCTTCACGTTGACGACCCCAAGCGGTCGGTGACCGTCGGTGCCGGATCGATGGCACACCAGTCGGGCCACCTGTCGAGAAACCGATCGATGCTCCTATGTGTTGTCAAGTGTCGATTTGCTGAGTGCCGCAAGACAGGGATGGGCCACGAGGGTTCGGGCAAGCTCTTATTAAGCAATTGCATCAGCAGATGGTGAAGGGCTCAGGGGCGGCCGACGAATCGTTCGAAGGTCAGCGAAGTGCGACAGCCGGTTCGTGGGTCAGGCCGCTCCCGAGTTCATGAGCGTCAGTCGGCTCCAGGGCGGAGGTGTGGGTAGACCTCCCGGGCGACGTAACGCTTGAGACAGCGGATGATTTCCATCTTGGACTTGCCTTCCTTGAGACGCCGTTCGACGTAGTGGCGCGTAGGCAGATCCGAACTCATTCGGGTTATCACAATGCGCCAGAGGGCGTGATTGGCGTGGCGGTCACCACCGCGGTTCAAGCGATGACGGTTGACCTTGCCCGACGATGCAGGAATCGGTGCCACTCCGCACAGGTGCGCCCACGCCGCTTCCGAGCGCAGTCGCTCCGGGTTGTCGCCGGCCGCGATCAACAGGAGAGCCGCGGTGTCGGGCCCGACCCCAAAGAGTGTGAGCAACACGGGGGCCTGGATCCTCACGAGGGGAACGATGAGTTCGTCGAGACGCTTGAGCTGCTCGTCTAGGAACTCCACTCGGCGTCCGAGCTCTCGCACGGCCATTCGCGTCGCATAGTCGACGATCTCACCCTGGCGGGGACGAAGGGCAGCAACCTTGGCGACGAACTCTGATGCATCGAGTCCCGCCAGCTGCGTCCGCAGGGCATCGGGGCCGGTCAGGACCATGGCTCGGGCTTGATTGATCGTCTGGGTGCGTTCAGATTTGGCGCTGCGTTTGGCGACCATGAGGGCCCGAATCGCTTCCACTGCGCCGTCGCGACCCTTGGACATGCCGGTGGCCCTCCCCGACTGGGCGGCCCGAGCGGCGGACACGGCATCGAGCGGATCCGACTTGCCCTGGCGCCGACGATCCTGGCGATCGGCCCGGTCGACCTCGACAACCCGGATGCCGGCGGCCTGGAGATGCCTGCTGAGCCCGGCCCCGTAGCTCCCGGTCCCTTCGATTCCGACGAGGTCTACTTCGCCGAATGCGCCCAACCAGGAGAGCAGCTGGCGATAGCCGTCAGGCGTCGTGGTGAAGGATTTCACGCCGAGCAGCCCGCCGATGGGGTCGAGGGCGGCGGCAACATGGGAGTCCGCATGGGTATCCACACCACCAGTGATGGCGCGGCTATCTACGATGGTCATTGGTCCATCTCTTTCCTAGTTGAGGGGTGGCACCCACCTGCTGACCGGCCGAGCTGTGGGTCCCGATCTCTGTCAAGATCGGAACAGCCCGCACCGGCAAGGTCAGTCGGTGCCGCAAGTGATCCTGGGTCCGGTCGACAGATCGCTTTGGAGAGCGGCCAGAAGTCGCTTCAGCCGATTCACAGGTCAGACCGAAACCCAGGAATGCCGACCCTAGGACGAGGTAGTCCTCGCGCCGGGGATGCAAGGTGGGAAGCACCCATTCATCCTCCCTGCCGGTTCGGCGCTCGCTGCATTCCGTTGCGAGCACCCGCTTCTCCGGCTCCAGGTGAACGCCATGTGCGTCAGCGAAGCCGGCCCGGTGACGGCGTGGCCGCGATCGCCATCGTTGCGGAATGGCGCATCGGTGGCGTGTCTCCAATGGCCGTTGCTTCGCCCAACCGGGCAACGCGAGACTGAAGTCGTGTCGTCAGAATCTGCTCCCGAGCAGTCCGCCGTGGTGGTGTTCTGCGAGGGCTCCCTTTCGGTTGAGCGGATTCGGTCGCGGTTCCCGTCCATCGGGGTCGTCGACATCTCCGAGGGCGTACCTCCTGGCATGCGCGGCGACGTGCTGTTCGGGGGGTGGGGCCCCCATTCGGTCGACGCTATGGCCACTGGTGTGCGCTGGGTGCAGATGGCGGGTACTGGCATCGACGGGGCGCCTCCCGAGGTGAGGGCCGCTCCGGTGCTCACCTCGGCTCGCGGGGCGAGCGCCGTGGCGATCAGCGAGTACGTGATCGCCACCATGGGTGCGTTCGCCCGGAACTTCCCTCAGAACTGGCTTCGAGAGGCACCCGAGATCTGGAACTACCAGCCGGCCGGCACGTTGGCGGGGGCGACGCTCGGCCTGTTCGGTTTCGGGGGGATCGCACAGCGGGTGGCTCGCATCGCCTTGGTCATGGACATGTCCGTTGTCGCCCTACGCCGCAGAGCGGTGCCCAGTCCCATCGATGGCGTCGAGATGGTCCGCTCACTTTCCGACCTGGTGTCGGTGGTCGACCACTTGGTGTTGGCCGCCCCGGCCACCGAGCTCACCCGCCATGTGATCGACGCCGACAGTTTGGCCCTGATGCGGCCGGGGGTCCACCTGGTCAACATCGCCCGGGGGGCCCTGGTGGACCAAGAAGCCCTGCGCAAAGCGCTCGACGACGGAACTGTCGCCCGGGCGTCCCTGGACGTGACCGACCCCGAGCCCCTGCCCGCCGGCCACTGGCTTTTCGACCATCCCAGGGTGTTTCTCACGCCCCACGCCTCGTGGGTCGGACCACCCTTCCTCGAGAAGGCCACTGACATGTTCTGTGACAATCTCGAGCGGTACCTCGTGGGGCAGCCGTTGCAGGGCGTGGTGGGCGGTGAGGGCTACTGAGCGAGGGTGCCCCCGACCGATGACCCTGCCGGCACCCCTGCCCGGTTCGGAGCCCAAACCCGACTCAGTGGGACAACACGACTTTGAGCGCGCCGGTGTCGGCTGCTCGTGCAAACACGTCGTAGGCCTCGACCATCTCGTGGAGGTCGAAGTGGTGGCTGACGAATCGGGTCGAATCGATCTGGCGTGCGGTCACCAGACGCAGGAGGGTGGGCGTCGAGTACGTATCTACGAGACCAGTGGTGATGGTCACGTCGCGGATCCACAGCGACTCGAGATGCAGGGTGGCGGGTTGCCCGTGGACACCGATATTGGCTACATGCCCGCCGGCCCGCACGAGCTCGGTGCACAGCTCGAACGTTCCAGGGATGCCGACCGCTTCGATGGCCACGTCTGCGCCGAGCCCGTCGGTGAGCGACTGAACGGCAGCGACTGCGTCCTCGTGTCCGTTGTTGACCACTACGTCGGCCCCGAAGCGCTTGGCGGCCTCGAGGCGCCCATCGGCGAGGTCGATCGCCACCACGTGGCTCGGTGAGAAGAGCTTGGCGCCGAGGATGGCCGCCAGGCCGATGGGACCGGCACCGACCACGGCCACCGTGTCACCGGGTTGCACCCTGCCGTTCAGGATCCCGACCTCGTAGGCGGTGGGGAGGATGTCCGCGAGCATGAGGATCTCCTCGTCCCTCGCTCCCTCGGGTACGGGGTAGGTGGAGGTGTCGGCAAAGGGGACCCGGACGATCTCGGCCTGGGTGCCGTCGATGAGGTGCCCGAGGATCCACCCGCCGCCACCGAGGCACTGGCCATAGCGACCCTCCCGGCAGAAGCGGCAACGCCCACAGGACGAGATGCACGAAACGAGCACCCGGTCGCCGGGGGCGAGGGTCTTGACTCCGGTTCCGACCTCGAGGACCGTACCGACGGCCTCGTGGCCCAGGATCCGCCCGACGGTGACCTCGGGGACGTCACCTTTCAGGATATGCAGGTCAGACCCGCAGATGGTGGTGGCATCGACTCGGACGATGGCGTCGGTGTCGTCACGGACCGTGGGGTCGGGCACGTCCTTCCACGTCTTGGAGCCGGGCCCTTCGTAGACAAGTGCCTTCATCGCATGGTCCTCCTGGTAACGGCCGGACATCCGCAGGATGCACCCGGAGAGCAGCGTCCGCAAGAGCCAATGGTCACGGTGAGGCGGTCAGTCGCGCCGGGAAACCGGACGGTCGGTCTGCTCGACCTGGTCACAGCGATCGAGCGGTGGGCACTGGATCCGCAGGGACACCATCCCGGTAGCGAACGGTGCGGTGCCGCACCGCGGGCACCCGGCGTCCACCCAACAATTCCCCCGTCAGATTGAGCGGATCGGCACCGGCCACCACCACCTCGGCCCCCCGCCCGGCATCACGGCGCACGTCGGCCAACAGCGACGCCGCTTCCGGTGAGGCGTACTGCTCACCGGAAGCGCCCGCCACGAAGCGTCCTCCCAGTACTTGGCCGCGAGCCTCGAGCCGGCGAAGGGCGCGCACCACATCGCGCCAGGGGATGCGGTACGACTCGTGCGACCACAGATCCCAGGCGACGACCCCCCAGCGGGCCAGCAGCTGCCACGCCACGGCCTCGGCCAATTCCTCGACGGGTGGCCCACTCTGCGAACCGGTGCCGGTGACGTCAGGCTCGGGCAGGAGCGACCAGCGACCTTCGCCGATTCCGCTCCCCATCATTGCTCGCTGGCGACCGAGCGCAGCCCGTCGAGCGGTGCCCCGGCGAGCTCCGGATCGCCGGCGGACGCGGGTCGAGAGCAGGGAGCGCACGCCCGAGAAGGCATCCGCCGTGACGATGCCACGGGCCACCAGGTCCCACAGACCCTCGTCGATCTCGGCGCCGAGGCGCCCCGAGGCCGACGCCAGCTCGGAGCGAAAGCAGGCACCCCGCGCCCGCAGCGCGGCAAGGATGTCCGCCGACGCGCCTGTGGCCGGCTCGATCAGACCGTTGTCCGCGCGCACGGCAGCCAGCATCCAGGCCAGGTCCTGGCGAGCCACGATGGCCAGTGGGGTGGCTGGCGACGGCGTCGACGAACCCCGCCGGGCTCGTGTCGGCCCTGGGCCGCCCTCGCCATCCGGGGAGCCAGGTTCGGGGCGCGGGGTCAGGCGGCCCCATGCCACCTCGCCTGCCAGGCACAGCTCGTCGAGCCAGTGCGGGTCGTAGCCCGCTACGCGGGACGGCAGGACATGACGCTCCCACTCGCCCGCAGCCACCTCGAAGCCCTGGAGCTGCTCGATGACCGACAGCAGCCCGGCACGCCCCTCGGCCTGGGTCCCCGCGGCCACGTGTTGCCAGCAAGCCAGAAACCGCACGAAGTCGGCGATGGTGGCCGGCTCCACATGCCGGCGCCGACGGCCCCGGCTGGCCGCGTGCAGGCGCACCAGCAGGTGACGGGCGCACCACCGACCGTCGGGCAGTTCGATGGCCGAGCCGGCCGCCTCCAGGCGCGCCAGGCCCGTGCGGCCCCGGGCCACGGTCACCGGTGCACCCCGGACGGAGCCCGTGGGGAGTGGCTCACAGGCCACCAGCTGGCCGACCGTCACCGGACCTGCCACTTCGAGATGGCCGCCCACGCACTCGGCCAGCGCTTCGTCGCCAGCGGCCATCGGGTCGGTCATGGACCGGTCCAGAGCTTCAGCCATGGCCAGGCGCTCGGTCGGTGCCCAACAGCCGGCCACCAGGGTCGCACGACCGTCCATCTGCAGCTGCTCGAACCAGTGCTGCCATGCAGGCACCGGTCGGCAAAGGACCAGCGAGAGAAGGAGATCGTGTAGTTCGTCGGGATCACGTGGCCGGGGGCGCACCTGGTCGAGCACCTCGGCAACGGCAGTGTCATCGAGCGGGCCGAGCTCCGAGACGGCGACGGGCAGCCCGGCGGGACCCAGTGGGCCCAGGCCGCGCGGGACCGCCACCGCTCGCGTCCGGCGCTCCTCCAGCGGTGCCCCGTCGAGGAAGGTGAAAGGACGCCCGGTCAGGATGCCGTGGGAGAGAGGGGACGGTTCCGCCGATTCGACTAAGTGCACCCCGACGCGTCCAGCCTCCAAGTCCTCGAGCAGTGCGACCAGACCGGCGGCGTCGAGCGGCTCGGTCAGACAGTCCACCACCGTCTGTCGCACGAGCACGTGGTCAGGGACCGGGACCGGGCCGGGGGCGGCGTTCTCCTGGCAGGCAGCCAACGCCGGCCACGTGGCGGCCAGGAGATCGTCGGCCTCCATGCGCTGGAGATGGATCGGGCGGCGCTGCCCACTGCGGGAGCGGGGGATCACCAGTGCCCGGTTGAGGTTCCAGCGCCAACGTGCGGCCAGCATCGGATGGGGGAGCACCGCCTGGGTGAGGACGTCGGTGGCGGTGCGGCTCGGCAACATCTTGGGTACCTGGGACAAGGGAAAGCTGTGCTGGGGCCCGAGGGAGAGCACTACGGTATCGTCGTCGGCCGCCGCCTGGAGCTCGAAGTCGAAGGACACGCAGAAGCGCTTTCGCAAGGCCAGCCCGAGCGCCCTGTTGATGCGGCCACCGTAGGGCGCGTGGATGATGAGCTGGGTTCCCTCGCTGTCGTCGAAGACCCGCTCGATGACGATGCGGTCCCGGGTGGGGAGCGCCCCGAGCGCAGCCAGTCCGGCACCGAGGTAGGCCACCACCTGGTCGGCCACCTCCGCTGAGACGCCGGCCCTGCGACGGACGGCCCGCCTCGCTTCCTCGCCGTCGCCCGCGGCCAGCAGCGGCTCGAGGTCGGCCCGCAGGGAGCCCACCTCTTCGGAGAGCTCCGCCGTGCGCGCCGGCGCCTCGCCCAGCCAGAAGGGAATGGTAGGAGGCAGATCGCCGGCGTCGACGACGCGCACCGTTCCGGTCTCCACCTTCTTCACCCGCCACGAGTGGGTGCCCAACAAGAAGATGTCCCCGGCCGTGGCCTCTACGGCGAAGTCCTCGTGCACCGAGCCCACGGTGACGCCGTCGGGGTCGAGCACGACCCGGTAGTCGCCCGTCTCGGGTATGGCCCCACCGCTGGTGAGGGCGGCCAGTCGCGCCCCGCGCCGGGCGCGGAGACGTCCGTTCACTGCATCATGGTGGAGATGGGCTCCCCGCCGGCCCCGTCCTGTCTGGATCCCCCACGAGACCAGTTCCACCACCTCGTCGAAGGTCCCGCGGGAGAGCTCGGCGTAAGGTGCGGCTCGCCGCACCAGTTCGTAGAGGTGCTCCACCTCCCACTCCTCGGCGGCAGCGACCTCGGCCACCAGTTGCTGGGCGAGCACGTCGAGCGGGGCCACCGGAGGCTGCAGCACGTCGAGGTGGCCGGCACGGACCCCCGCCAGCAGTGCCGTGCATTCGACGAGTTCGTCCCGCGTGAGTGGGTAGAGGCGCCCGGCCGGCGTGCCCTCGAGCTGGTGGTTTGCCCGCCCCACTCGCTGGAGGAACGTCCCGATCGCTCGGGGCGAGCCGATCTGGCACACCAGCTCCACGGGGCCGACGTCGATCCCCAGTTCGAGGGAGGCCGTAGCCACCAGTGCCCGTAGGTCGCCCGCCCGCAGGCGCTGCTCGACGATTCGCCGACGGGCGGTCGAGAGACTGCCGTGGTGGGCCGCCACCTGCAGTGCCGCGTCGATCGGGTCGGTGGCCCGGCCGGTGGCGTCCGCAGTGGAGGCGTCGCCGTCGGAGGGAGACCCGAGGCGCTTGGCCAGCTGATGGGCGACGCGCTCGGCCATCTTGCGCGTGTTGACGAACACGAGCGTCGTGCGGTGCTCGAGGACGTGGGCGGCGATGAGGTCGAGCACGTCGGAAAGCTGAGAGCTGCTGGTGACAGCTTCGAGTTCGCTGTCCGGAAGCTCGATGGCTACGTCGAGATCGCGCCGGTGGCCGCAGTCCACGATGGCAGTGGGGGGCCGCGACGGATCCGATCCCGACAGGAGGCGAGCCACCACCTCGAGGGGGCGCTGGGTGGCCGACAATCCGATGCGTTGGAGTCGGCCACCATGGGTCGACACCAGCTGGTTGAGCCGCTCGAGGGTGAGGGCGAGATGCGCCCCCCGCTTGTCGCGGGCGAGCGTGTGCACCTCGTCGATGATGACGGTGTGCACTCCCCGCAGGATCGACCTCGATGATGCCGCCGTGAGCAGCAGGTACAGGGACTCGGGTGTGGTCACCAGCAGATCGGGAGGCGATCGGCGCATGGCCGCCCGTTCGGCCGCCGGGGTATCGCCCGTACGCACCGCCACCGACAGCTTCGGAGCGGTGAGACCCAGGCGGGCAGCTTCGTCCGCGATGCCGGCCAGCGGCAGCTGCAGGTTCTGGTGGACATCGGTGGCCAGTGCCCGGAGTGGCGAGACGTAGACGACCCCGGGCCCCCTGGGGGCGACGTCCGGAGGTGCCGTTCCATCGGCATGGGCACGGTAGGCGGCATCGATCGCCACCAGAAACCCTGTCAGTGTCTTGCCTGTGCCCGTCGGAGAGGCGACCAGCACATCCTCCCCCGTGATGATGCGCGGCCATGCGACGCGCTGCGGTTCGGTCGGCCCCGACGGGAAGCGGCGGTGGAACCAACTGGCGACGGCGGGATGGAACGTGCGCAGGATCGAGTCCTCAGGCAGGTCGCTGAGGCCTTCCAGCGCGGCCGCAGCGGCCAGCGACGGCTGGAGCAGCCCTCCGCGGGGCGCGACAAGACCGCGCAGCATGGGCTCTGGTTCGGCCCTGTCGGCTCGGGTGGGTGTGACCATCTCCGTATTCCACCCTATGGGTGTGTGACGGACGGCGCGTCTGTCGTCGCCGAGGGCCAGCCGCTGCCTCGATCGATCTGCCGTCCCCGTTCCGATGACCGAGGTCCGGGGACAGTGGATTGTGAGTTATGACGCTCGGTCAGGTCTCTGCGACCTTGAGCTTGGCACTCCACTTCTCTTCCACGTTGCCGATGCGCCAGATGGCCAGCGCAACGATCCAGGTGAGGACGAACATACCCACGATCACGAAGCCTGCCGTGTTGATGTTGAACCCGGCCATGTCGTCCCAGAAGTGGCCGTGGAGGTGAAGCTCCATCGGCAGCAGGCCGAGGACCTCGACGGTGCCGATGAAGAAGCAGATCGCCACGGAAAGCCCCGTGATGGCCAGGTTGTAATAGACCTTGCGGACCGGATTGAAGAACGCCCACCCGTAGGCGACATTCATGAAGCAGCCATCCAAGGTGTCCATGAGGGACATCCCGGCGGTGAACAGGATGGGCAGGCACATGATCGAGTACCAGGGCAAGGACTGAGTGGCGAGCAGGGCGGTGGTGGCGAGCAGGGCGACCTCGGTGGCGGTGTCGAAGCCCATGCCGAACACCACCCCCACCGGGTACAACTGCCACTCCTTGGTGATCGACTTCATCCATTTGCCGAAGAACCGGTACATGAGGCCCCGGTTCTCCAGTTGCCGCTCCAGTTCTTCCTCGTCGTAGGTTCCCTTCCGCATGGTCCGGAACACCTTGATGATCCCGACCAGGATGATGACGTTGAGCAGGGCGATCAGGTAGAGAAACGAGGCCGACACGATGGTGCCGAAGACGCCCCCGAACTGCTCGAGGCCGGAGTTGCTGTTGGAGACCGCCCCGTAGACCGCCTTCTCGGCGATCACGATGCCCACCCCGATGGCGATGACGATGGTCGAATGCCCCAGCGAGAAGAAGTAGCCCACGCTGAGGGGCTTCTTCGCACCCTCCACCCCTCGCCGTTCGTTCATGAGCTTGCGGGTGGTGTTGTCGATGGCCGAGATGTGATCGGCGTCGAAAGCGTGACGGAGGCCCAGCGTGTAGGCGAGGACGCTGACCCCGATCCCCAGACCTTTGTAGTGGCCGGGCACCACGAAGGCGATGAACACGCCGAACCCGATGACGTGGAGAAGCAGGATGGAGGCCATCATCCACTTGACGTGCCGCCACTCTGCAGGGTTGAGCGCACGATGGAGTTGCTTCAGGCGACCGACAGGCGGGGCAACCTCCGTCATGGTCATCGTGACGCTTCTCCTCGGGGGTGGCTTGGGCCGCCCAGAGATCGGGGCCGGTGCTTTCGATGCGTATCCTACCTAGTTGCACAGTCTTCGCAACAAGGAGGAGGCCCCGATGGCAATTCGGCGTCTATCCTGGACGTATGTCGAAGCAGCTCGCTCCGCCGGACGCCAGAGGTGAGCCGCCCAGCACGGTGGACGAGGTCTTCGCACTGCTGCGGGCGCAAGGCGGGCGGGCCACACCCTCTCGGAGGATCCTCCTCGAGATCCTCTTCGAGACCGATCGCCATCTCACGGCCGAGGAGCTGGCCACTGCGGTACAGAAGCGATCACCCGATGTCCATCTCTCCACCATCTACCGGAACCTCGAGGAACTGCAGAAGCTTGGCGTCGTCACCCACACGCACCTCGGCCACGGGCCGGTCACCTACCAGTTGGCAGCCCACGCCCACGCCCACTTCATCTGCGAACAGTGCGGCAAGCGTGTCGAGGCGAAGGACGAGTTGTTCCGGGATCTGGCACGAAAGGCCAAGCGGGAGCTGGGATTCACCGTCGACCCACACCACGTCGCCATATTCGGCCGGTGCTCAGACTGCTTGGCGTCGTAGACCGCCTGTCCCGACGAGCATCGTCGACGGGAGATCGGCGAATGTGGCATTTCCGGATGCCATCAGCGGCACGGCCTCAGCTACCCCCTGTGGTGGCGACGCCAACCCGTCAATCCCCACCCCTGACTTCCTTGGCGAGCCGAGCAGCCAAGCGCCGGGAGATGCCCCATGCACGAGCGAGGTCAGCGATGGTCATTCCTTCTCCGAGGCCGGCCGTGGTGACAACGAGGCGCACTTCATGACGAGCAAGCTCGAGAGCGCTCAGTGCGTCGTCGACGCTCTGGCGATTTTCCGCGGCCTGCGCCGATTGGATCGCTGTGGCGAAGTCGACACCCTCTTCGATGTCCTTGATCGCACCGCGGAGAATTGCCTCACTTGTTCGGAGACGGTGACGAACCTCTTGGTCCGCTTCGATCAGCTGAACGAGGCTCCGAATGACCTCGTCACGACTGCTCTCGTTCACGTTCCGAGCCTACGTCGCCTTGTGCGACAGTTCTGGTTCCACCGGGCCGTAGTTCAGGACCTGGGATAGCTTGCCCGGAACTACCCCGGGCCCCTTCTCGAGGAGAGGGCAGTGGTACGCGCCAACGGTGACCTTCGGCCCTGGCACTCTCTTGTCCCCCATCACATGATGGAGAGACATCAGGCAGGGGTATGGAGGAGCAGAACCATGCGGATCACGGCACGGGCGGCGGCGATGGCGGTGGCGGCTCTCGTCGCCGGGTCAGCGCTCGGTGCATGCACGAGTAGTTCGTCGAGCTCGAGCACGTCCACCTCGCGGGGCTCGACGACGACGACGACGAGTGCAACCGCCACGACGGGCACTGGTGCCTCAACCACCGCGGCCCCGGCGAGTACCACCGTGGCCACCGCAACGTGCCAGCCATCCCAGCTCAATATCGCCCTCTTCGGATCGGAAGGGGCCGCGGGTACCATCGAGCTGACGTTCTTCCTCACCAACACCTCCACCATGCTGTGTGTGATGCATGGGTACCCCGGGATGGAGTTGCTGAACGCCAGCGGCGGCAATCTGGCGACCGTCGTGACCCGAGGCGGCGGGCTGACCTTCGAGAACGTCGCAGTGACCGATGTGTCGTTGGCCCCTGGGCAGACGGCCTATTTCAACCTCGGGTACGGTGACGTCCCCGTCGGCACGACCTCGTGCTCGGTGGCCTCGCAGGTCGAGATCACGCCTCCGAATGACACGTCGTTCGCCGTGGTGCCTGTGCCCCAGATCCACGCGTGCGGTGGCGGTGCGCTTCACGTGTCGCCGGTGTTCGCGTCGACGGACTCGGCCGCCACAAATACGACGGCCCCCACGGGCGTTCACTGAAAGGACCCAGTCAACCTGGAGGGAGCAATGCCTGAGGTGCTCCCCGATTGACGCCCGTCGGCGAAGGGCAACGTGCCGCATGCCGCCGATGAGCGTGGCATGTCGGGACCGTGGCCGAACGGTCCGTGGTGGGGCAGGATCGGCATCGATCCCGAGCCACCGAGAACGAGTAGCTTCGGCAAACGTGAGGGTCAGGCCACCAGGCGACGGGAGATGTCGGTGAGGCGCACGATTCCTGGCGCGCTCGCCGGGTGTGCCCTACTCGTGTTCGGGTTGGCGGGGTGTGGTTCACAAGCCACCGAGCCCAAGGCAACCGCAACGCCCAGTGCGACCACGGCAACCTCGACAAGCGCACCAGTCAACTCGTCATCGACCCGGACAACGTCTGGGTCGAGTGCCGGCTCCTCGCCCCGGGACCTTCCGGCAACGGAGGCTGACAAAGCGGCTCTTGTCGCTGCGTTTGTCGCCTTCACCCACGATCCGGCATCGGATATCGAGGGGACAGAGCCCGGTTCCGTGTACTACGCCTACTTGCCCTCCACCAGGGCGTATTGGGCCCTGGCAAGATTTCTGCCGAGCGCCACAGCTAGTCAGAACACCTTGGTCAGCCTTCAAGACGGAGGCAATATCGGCATCTTCAGCCGGCAAGCCGGAGGTGGATGGACGATGCTCTCGATAGGGGGAGAGCCGTTCTGCCCGACCAGGTCGGTTATTCCTTCTTCGGTACAGGGCCTGTGGGGACTGACCGAACCAGGGACCTGTGGTTAGCCGAGGCACGGATCCCCTACCCCGACACCCCTGGCCAGCACGTCTGCCGTGCCCGGGACCATCATCGACAGCAGCGGTGCCATCGCCGGGGCTCCGGCAGCTCGCCGGTCGGCCCGACGTCAGCGCAGCCAGCCGCTGGTCAGGCCCACGACACTGGCACTGCGGTAGTCGACGAGCTTGCGCGCGACGAACTCGCGGGCCCAGTGCGACGTCTGGAAGCGGAAGGCGGGGGAGTCGGGCCGGATGGCGGGCATCATCTCCTCGGCGACCTGGTGCGCGGTCTGCAACGACGAGGGCGACGCCGACACCGAGGGACTCGGCCACCGGCGCCATGCTCTCCATGAACCCCTCGACCGCGAACTTCGCCGCGCAGTAGGCCTCGTTGAAGGGTTGTCCCACCGCGCCGCCCACGCTGGTGACGGTCACGATCCGCCCGTGCGAGGCGCGGAGGTGGGGTATCACTGCCTCGGTCACGGCCACCACGCCGAAGAAGTTGACCTCCATCACCTGGCGGACGTCGTCGAGGGACTCGTTCTCGATGGTCCCGATGTGCCCCGCACCGGCGTTGTTGACCACGACGTCGAGGTGCCCGTGGTCGGCCACCACCCCGTCGACGCAGGTCGTGATCGACGCCTGATCGGTGACGTCGAGCCGGCGGACGTCGAGCTCCACCCCGGCCTCGTCGGCCGCGGCCCGCAGCGGCCCGGCGCCGTCGAGGTTGCGCATGGTGGCCACGACCCGGTAGCCGTGCTTGCCGGCGACGACCGAGGTGGACAGTCCGATGCCGGACGATCTTCCGGCGATGAGGAGCACGGACTGCGGCATGGGGACGACCTTTCCGGTTGGCTGTGCCCCCAAAGTAGGGAGGTCGGGCGCCCGTCACAACGGGTGTCCCGCTCGGGCTGCGAGTCGCCGCCCGCCGTGCCGGTCGGTACCATCGACGTTCGGTGACATCCTCCCCGAAGGGCACCACGCCCGCCCGTCCCGTGTTCGATCCCTACGACCCCCTGTGGGCCAGTGACCCCTTTCCGCTCTACGCCGACCTGCGCCAGCGGGCCCCAGTGCACCGTAACGACCTGGGATTCTGGGTGGTGGCCCGCCACGCCGACTGCCTGGCCGTGCTGCGCGACCGGCGGGCCAGCTCCGACAGCACGAACGTGGACGTCGAGCGCATGCCCCAGGGGATCCGGGCCCGGGTGCCCGCCGACGACCCCGTGGCCGCCGCCATGCTCGAGATGCGGCCGTTCCTCTTCCGGGACCCCCCGGACCACACACGCCTGCGGGGCCTGGTGTCCAAGGCCTTCACCCCCCGGGTGGTGGAGTCGTTGCGGGCCCGGACCCAGCAGGTGGTCGACGAGCTCCTCGACGCGGCGCTGGAGTCCGGCGAGGTCGACCTGGTCGACCGGTTCGCCTACCCGTTGCCGGTGCGCATCATCTGCGACCTGCTCGGCGTGCCGGTGGAGGACCAGGATCGCTTCAAGGTCTGGTCCCACGCCCTGGCCCGGGGCCTCGATCCCGACTTCCTCCTGACCCAGGAGGTGATCGACGCCCGGGTGGTGGCGCTCGGCCAGTTCGCCCAGTACTTCTTCGAACTGTTGGCGGAGCGTCGGCGGGCGCCCGGGGAGGACCTGTTGAGCCGGCTGGTGCAGGCCGAGGACGGTGGAACCGTGCTGAGCGAGGCGGAGCTGCTGTCGACCAGCATCCTGCTGCTGGTGGCCGGCCACGAGACCACCGTCAACCTCATCGCCGGCGGTGCCTTGGCCCTCCTTCGCCATCCCGACCAGTGCGAGCGGTTCCGCACGGAACCGGCCGTGACCCGCAGCGGCGTGGAGGAGATGCTTCGCTACGTGTCCCCGGTGCAGCTGACCGGTCGTTCGCTGACCGGCGACCTCGAGCTCGGCGGTGTCGGGCTCCGGGCCGGCGACTTCGTCATGCTCCTCTTGGCGTCGGGCAACCGCGATCCCGAGGAGTTCGACCAGCCGGAGCGGTTCGACGTGGCCCGGTCGCCGAACAACCACCTCGGCTTCGGGTTCGGGATCCACCACTGCCTGGGTGCGCCGTTGGCCCGGATGGAGGCACAGGTGGCTCTGACCTCGCTGGTCAGGCGGGCGCCCGATCTGGCCCTGACCGTCGACGACGTCACCTACAAGACCAACATCGTCCTCCGGGGGATGGAGACCCTGCCGGTGGCCATGCGCGGCTGAGCCCGGGCTCAGAGCGACGCGGCCCGCTCGAAGACCGGCTGCAGGGCGTCGAATGCGGAGCGGACCCCGTCGACGCCGAACGGCAGGAGCAGGGCGGCCACCGCATCGACACCGGCCTCGGCGTACCGCTCGGCGAGGTCGGCATCCAGCGGCTGGAGGTACGGGCACACCGTCACGGTCACCTCCTCGCGGCGGCGGCCCTGCGCGTCGAGCAGCTCCGCAAGTCGGCCCAGTGGCACGGCCAACTGGTCGGGCGTCCGGTTGAAGGTGTGCCATCCCCGGCCGGCACGCGCCGCCCGGGCCAGTGCGGCGTCGCTCTCCCCGCCGACGTGGATCGGGGGATGGGGATGCTGGACCGGCTTGGGGAACATGGAGCACGGGGCGAGGGAGTAGAACTCGCCCTCGTAGGAAGAGGTCTCGTCGCGCCACAGGGTGGTCAGCACGTCGAGGTACTCGTCGGTCCGCCTGCCCCGGTGGGGCCAGGGCACGTTGACCGCGTCGAACTCCTCCTCGAGCCACCCGACGCCCACGCCGAAGTCGACCCGCCCGTTGGAC
>Ga0224557_1001056_pt1 | contig 27805 bp, 17 predicted proteins | sample 714S31014metaG_FD_180677 | JGI IMG/M metagenome (GOLD analysis project Ga0224557, IMG submission 180677) | Peat soil microbial communities from Stordalen Mire, Sweden - 717 S3 10-14 | ecosystem: Environmental > Terrestrial > Soil > Wetlands > Peat | place: Sweden: Norrbotten County, Stordalen... | reverse complement strand
CGTCCGCGTGCCGCAGAAAGGGGAAACACCGATGAGTGAGCCAGATTTCGGACCGTCGGAGAACGCAGCCGACGACTGGCCGTACAGCCCGCCAGAGCACGCACATCAACACGACGGCGCTATCCCGGGCGACGATACCCGGCCTTTCGAGGAATGGCACCACGGCAGCGTGCTTTTCGGCGAACCCGGCGGCTGGGACGCCCCGCAGGAACTGGAGCCGCCTCCCGAATGGTCCGGCGGGGGCACATTTGTGCCCGGGAACGATGACCAGCCCGCGTGGGCTGACCCGTACCAGGATCAGCCCGCGCGGGATGACCCGCACGAGCCCGCGCCCTACCGCCCGCTGCCCCAGCGCCGGAACCGGCGATCCGCCAAGCGATCAATCGCGATCACGGCGCTACTCCTGGCCGCTTTCGCGGCGGCCACTGGCGCGGCGCTGGTGCACAACGGGACTATCAAACTGTCACCGGCCGCCAACCCGGAAGCCAGCGCTACCGGCGGGCTCGGCGCCACGACCGGCGCGGGCCGCGGCAGCATCGGCAGGCAGTCTGGTGCGGGGCAGCCCCCGGCGATCACTAAGGCCGACGCCGAGCGCGTCGTGTCCCGTTACTGGGAGGTAAACAACGAGGCGAACGAGTCTTACTCCGATTCCCTGCTCGGGTCGATCGAATCCGGCAGCAGCTACACCATGGATGCCGGCTCCTACCGCTTCGCCCTCGGCGAGGCCGACCGTACCCCGTACGTTCCCTTCGAGCTGACCGACACCAGGTACTACATCCCCCGCCTGCCCCGGACCGACTACCCGCGCTGGTTCGTCGTCCAAGGCTCCTACGCCACCGTTGCGGGCGGCAAGAGCCTCGGCTCGGCGTACCTCGTGTTCGCCCAGGACTCTGCTGGCGCGTCCTGGAAAGACGTCGTTGAGCCGGACATTCTGCCCGGCCAGGCGCTGCCACAGATAGCAACCGATTCCGGCGGGTACGCGGAGAGCGTGGCCGCTGACGATACCGGGCTGAACGTCGCGCCGGACAAGATCAGGGAGGTGACAGCCGCCTGGCTGGATCAGGTCGCGTCCAACACGTCGAACAGCGTGATCGAGGACGAGGCAGGGAATCTCACCGATCTGAAAGACGAGGTGTTCTGGAGATCCGGGGAAGGCGGAGCGGCGTTCGACGCCACCGACACGCACTCCGTGCCCACCGACCCGGTTTTCGCGCTCAAAACCACTACCGGGGGCGCGCTGGTGTTCTACACCACCGCCGCGCAGCTCACGCTGACTCCGCCAGACGGAGGCACCATCAGCGCCCTCAACATCCCCGGCTACTACTCGCCGTCCTCGTCAGCGGGACTGACCTCAGCCGCAGTCGGGTACGTAGAGCAGTTCGCCACCTACATCCCGGTCGCTGGCAACAGTGGCCGCCAGGTCGTCGCCGACATCGCCAGCATTGTCTCCGGCGGCTAGGCCGAAGCGGAGAACAGGCGGGGTTCCGCCGCGCGGATACTGCGGCGTCTCCCGCAGGGAGCACAGGGCGTTCTGGGAGTGGGCGCTCGTGGAGATCTGCGTCATAGCGGGGTTCGAGTCGAGGAACTCCTGGAGCTCTCGCAGCTGAGCATCCGCCAGTAAGCGGGCTCAACCGCAAGGTCGTCGCGCGGTCGCCCTGTCGAAGACCGACCGGGAGAGGGTCATCCCGATGTCGGCCGAGCTCCCACGTCATCGTGGCCGTCATCCGCCAGCACACCCGAGAACGGCCGACGATCCCGCTGGTTACCCGCTTCGATCCGCACGACAAGCTGACCAGCGTGCCCCAGCCATTCCTGTTCCAGCGCGTGGCCGGCTCCCCCCGCGAGGTGTTCAGCTCCACCACAGTAGTCCGCATTCTCGGCCAGCTCTGCGCCGAACTGGCCGAGGACCACCGGGAGTTCGCTGACGCCAAGTGCACCCCGCATGACTTCCGGCGGCTGCTGGCCACCGATCCATGCACACTGCCCGCGAGACGCCACTTCTCCTCGGCACGCCGGACTTCCGCCTGGCCGCCGGCTGATCGACCTCGCGCGAGAAGCGGCGGTGAAAGACCCGAGCCGTCCAGGCGTCGATTCTCGCACCCTCTTCTGCCGAAATGAGGACGCGCTGGGAAGCAGAGGCTTCTGGGCGGCATCCGTTCAGGACTGGTGTCTGATCTCCGCGTAGGTAGTCATGGGTATCAACTACTAGCAAGGATCTATGGCATTATATTAGACATGACTGTCGCTCGAATGGGGTTGTACTACCCCTATGTTCACTTCCGTTATAAGACCTGGCTGAAGGTCGCGGCGTTGTATTGGCCTAAGATCGCTCGTATCGTTCCTGCTGGGTATCCGATTCATGATGATTCGATCACTCAGGCCTTGATAGATGGATTGGACTTTGTAGTAAATATTCCACCCGACTCGGGTAAGGCCGAAGCGGGCAGGCTAATGACAGATGCTCTAGTAGCGGGCGGCAGGCAGCTACGCGGCCAGTACCAGATGCCATCAGACTGGCTCATGGACGCCTGGACTCGCAGTAAGCTCGCTACAGACAATTGGGCAGACGGGCTTCAGTTGGTCGAAGAAGCAGTCAGGTTGCGAAGAGAAGGAACTCTGCAATGGAGTGAACCTTGGGTTAGCGCGGCCATGCGGGCCGGAAGAGTTACGCGCGTTTTGCGTAACGATCTCGTTCGCGAGAATATGGCTATTAATGACGGGCCCTGGATGGCTGTGCATCCTAAGTGGGCCTGGGTATACATGTGTGTTCTCGCTGAGCAAATAGCCAAAAACAATAATTTGTCTCCCGTCACCGATCAAGTCTTGGCTCACGCTAGGACTAACGGCTGGACCTCCGAGCTTATAATTAAGGCTCTGCGCGACCTGCCACCTAGCTATGCTACTGAGCAGACACCCGAAACTGCCATCGGCATGCTCGCGGTACAACTCGTGGTGCCAGCACACCTGTCAAACGTGCCCATCCAGAAGATCATTCACCTTCGGCAACGTTACGGAGCCGACTTCGACGCCTTTCACGATGTTGTTGCAGCAGTTGCGGCCGAGTTGTCCGATGAGTTCATGAATATTGCCGACCAGGCGGTGCTAGAAGCTTATCTCGGTGAGGTGATGAAACGCCATTTCGAGCGGCCATTGGCGGACTTGCGCAAGGCGCTTAGAGGACTCGGAATTGATACAGCATTCGCTGCGGCAAATATGAAGTTTGCGCTGCCTGCAGCACTCGTTATGAGTGGAGGAATTGCTGCGCATCAGCCAGTGATCGCCGGAGCCGGAGCTGCGGCTTTCGGCGTACTCACGCTAGGCCGCACTGCACGACTGAATTTGGCTGAACGCACCAAGGCTTCAGCGGCCAGCTATCTATGGCGGGTTGAACGTGGGATTACTCCGGAGTCAATGATCAAAAGCCTCCTACATCGTAAAGGATAGATGCCGACCCGGTGACGCCGTCGCCGCCGTTAGGCGGCTGCTGGTCATGTCGGCCTGCGTATCTTCGGTAGCGAGGTGACCACCAGATCGTAGGAGTCGCAGAGCAGGTCGGTCATCATTTGGTCAGGCAGCGAGCTAGCGAGGATGCTCGTGTTCCAGTGCAGCTTGCCGGGCTATATCCGGGCGCGATTGCCGGATACGTGACCCGCAACCGGGCCGCGAACTCGGACTCGTCGCAACGGTCAGCCGTCGAAGCGGTATGCGAACATCTTCCTTCCGACCTTGAAGACGGACTGCCTCCTCGAACGAGAAGTCCCTACAATGCCTGGCGGTACCAGACATTGCGCCTTGATCTCGTGCTGATTCATGACCTCCTCCCAAAGAGCCGTCCATAGATGCGTGTTCTATGGCGACCATCCTCATCTGACCCTATAAGGGCCGGGCCTCTTCCAAGCTCAGCCCGGTTGCAGGACGCTCCGGGTGAGAGATTCCAAGCTCGGGAGAGGAGACCCGGCGATGTCTGTTTACGTCGGCATCGATGTGCACCGCAAGCGGTCCCAGGTGGCGGTAGTCGCCGAGGACGGCCAGGTGCAGCTGAACAAGAACGTGGTGAACGGCTCCGAGCCGATGCTGCGGCTGATCGGCGATCTGCCGTCCGGCACGCCGGTGGCGTTCGAGGCCGCGTTCGGCTGGGGCTGGCTGGCCGCGCTGCTGGAGGACTGCGGCTTCGAGGCGCACCTGGTGCACCCGCTGCGGTGCAAGGCGATCGCCTCGGCGCGGCTGAAGAACGACAAGGGCCGGCGCGGCGATCCTGGCGCAGCTGCTGCGCGCCGACCTGCTGCCCGAGGCATGGATCGCGCCCGCGGATGTCCGGCAGCTCCGGGCGCTGCTGCGGCACCGGGTCAGCCTGGTCCGGCTCGGTACCCAGCTGCGGAATCGGATCCACGCGGTGGCCGCCGACCACGGCTATGACCGCAGTGCCAGCTACCGGGTCCGGGCCCGGCCGCGGCTGGCTGGGCGAACTGGACCTGCCGCCGGCGTCGCCGGAGATCGTCACGGACTGCCTGGCGGTCATCGACGGCCTGGCGCCGCTGATCGAGCGGATCGACGGCGAGCTGCACGTCCGCGCCGAGGCCGACCCGCGGGTCAAGGTGCTCCGGACGCTGCCCGGCGTCGGGGAGTTCACCGCGCTGGTGATGCTGGCCGAGACCGGGAACATCAGCCGGTTCCCCAGCGCGCGCAAGCTGGCCAGCCGGGCCGGGCTGACACCCACGGTGCGGGGCTCGGACCTGACCGTCCGGCACGGGCACATCACCCGAGCAGGGCTCCGCCTGGCTACGGTGGGTCATGAACCAGGCGGCGCAGACCGCCAGGCGGTCTCCCGAGTTCGCCGCTACCTACGCGGCCATCTCTAAACGCCGCGGGAAGAAGATCGCCACCATCGCGATCTCCCGCAAGCTCCTGACCCGCGCCTGGCACCTGCTGGCCAGCACGCAGGCCGACGGCACGGCAACGCCGCCGCAGCGGCGGCCGTGACGACCGGAGGGTCACCAAAGCCCCGGGCGCGCCCGCCTCTGCGGCATGAGCCGGCGTCAGCGCCGAGCCCGGTCATCTGACTGAGCAGCCCGGTCCCGGACACATGGTCATGGCAGCCGCCCGCACGCTGGCGCGGCGCCGGATGGGTGCTTGCGAGACCACTCCGCCCACCTGCGCACCGGGAACAGCACGACCCTTCACAGCCACCACGACACCGATCTTCCCCGCTTCCGATGATCCGTCGCCGCCTGGCGGCCTCAAGCTCGTTCGTCCTCGCCGCTGCGCGGCTGCGGGCGCTCCAGCTTGACCCCTCCAGCACGGCGACGCGAACCAGGCAGCTGCGAAGAAGATCCCAGAAGAACAGTCAGGCCCAGCCCGGCGACACCGGAAAGCCGCCGGGCCAATGACCCACGCCCTCTTGACACCGCTGGCCCTTATGGGTGCCGCATATCGCGCGCTGGGTCAATCCGGGGTAAAGCCTGATGTAGTCGTCTCCGCGGCCGGGTGCCGCATCGACGAGCGCCTCGAGCAGTGGCCGACGCAGGCCTCAAAGGAGCCAGTCATACCAGACCGTCCTGAGGTTGCCCCAGAGGCTAAGTCGATTGATACATCACACTGAGTGACTGGTAAGCCAAGGGAGAACGCTCACCGAGCCGCCGATCTGATCGGTTGCGGAAGGCTCAACGTCCTCTAGCCGAAGCACACACGAAACAGCCCTTCTGTTCGGCTGACTCCTCGGAACCTTGCCTGATCGGTCATACTTCGTTGTGTGGCTGTTGATGTTCTGCTTGGGCTGAGCGCGGCCGTTGTCAAAGTGAGCTGCAAGATTTGGCTCAGGGATAACTCGTTTGCCGCTAATGCGAGTACTGACGTAGTTGACGTAATTAGGGAGAAGGTCTCTGGGGAGCTCGATCAACGGAAGGCTAGGCGACTGTTCGAAGACCTTGAAGAGCCGGTCGCAGCGAAGCTTGAGCACCTTCGCGAGCATGAGCTGGCAGGGATGCCTGATAACGAGTGGGAAGCAGCTGTCCTATCCGTCGGTGACACTCTTCGCAGGGCACGGTTCACTGATCGGGACGTCTTTGCTGGGGACTTGGATCCGCTTTACCTGCGACGCAAGATTGCGAGTGGCTCGCCTCTGGCGACACGCGACCTGTCAGAGGCGGCTACCGAGGTGTACGGGCGCCTGCTCACGGAGTGCTGCGCCTACGTCGTGGAGCTGACTGCCACTCTCCCGCGGTTCGTCCCGGGAGCATTCGCCGAAGTCCTGCGCCGTCAGTCGGTTATTTTGAGCAGGTTCGCAGAGGTCCTCGACAGGTTGCCGACGGCAGATGATGTGCTGGCCGGGGTCAGGCGCGCGGAAGCGGACTTTACTGCCGCATACCGGCGGCAGCTAGTCAGTCAGCTGGACCGGCTTGAGCTTTTCGGCGTGACGCTTTCAGATTCAGTGCGAGGGTATCCGCTGAGCGCTGCTTACATTCCGCTATCCGTCTGCGGAAACCTGCAGCAAGGCCAAGGACTACTACCAGGAGATATCAGCAGGCTTCCCGGCGGTTACTCAGAGCTTTCGCCGCGCATAGGCGATGTACTGGCCGGAACATCCCGGCTGTTCTTGCGGGGTGAGGCGGGCTCGGGCAAGACCACTTTGTTGCAGTGGCTTGCGGTTAGAGCGGCGCGGCAGGATTTCCCGGACAGGCTGGAAACATGGAATGGCCTTGTGCCATTTTTCATTCGGCTCCGCAGGTTTGTCGGCAGCCATTTCCCAGCACCCGAATCGTTCGTCGATGAGGTTGGTCGGCACATCTCTGCCGAAATGCCCGGCGGCTGGGTTCATGCGCAGCTCCGTGCTGGCCGGGCGTTGCTTCTGGTCGATGGCGTCGATGAGTTGCCCGAGGCGCAGCGGCGCCCGGCACGCGAATGGCTGTCGACGCTGATCGGCACCTTCCCTGATACCCGCTATGTGGTTACGTCCCGGCCTGGCGCAGCGGCAGCCACTTGGCTGGATGCCCAGGCGTTCGATACTGCCGAGATTCAGCCGATGGGCTGGCCTGACGTACTTGAATTCGTCCGGCATTGGCATGCAGCACTTCGGGCAGATTCAGCCGACTCAGACCGCCGCGATCAACTGTCGGCAAGTGAGACGGCACTGCTGGATGTCCTTCATGCGCGACGGCACCTGCGGCTTCTAGCGACCAGCCCACTGCTTTGCGCGCTGATATGCGCGCTAAACCTGGACCGGCGAGCGCATCTCCCCGACGAGCGGATGGAGCTTTACGCGATCGCGCTCGACATGCTGCTTGAGCGGCGGGACGCCGAACGGCTTGCTATCTCCCCTGACGAGCCGCAGCTCTCGAAGACTGTCAAGATACTTCTGCTAGAGGATCTGGCCTACTGGCTGGTCCGCAGCGGGTGGTCGGACGCGCCGCGTGATCGAGTGGTCGGCAGGATGAGCAGACGCCTTGCGGTGCTCCCGCATGCGGGGACCAGTGACGGCAGCGCAACCCTCGATGCCCTCATCGTGCGAAGCGGCCTTATCCGCGAGCCTGTGGCCGGGCGTGTGGACTTCGTCCATCGGACGTTCGAGGAGTACCTAGCTGCAGGCGCGGCTGTTAAAGACGATGAGATGGGCGAGCTAATCCGTAACGCACACGATGATCAGTGGCGTGAGGTAATCGTAATGGCGGCGGGCCATTCGCAACCAAGGCAAGGAAACGAACTCATACGCGGAATCCTCGTGCGCGCGGAGGATGAACCGGACAAGCGTTACCTATTGCAAACTCTCGCGGTCGCATGCCAGGAGACTCTGCAACAGCCGGATCCACAACTGCACACCGAGATCCAGTCAGTCGCTGAGTCGCTGCTGCCACCTCGAGGCATCCGCCAGGCAGAGGTACTGGCCAATATCGGCGAGCCACTCTTGGACCTGCTTGCCCAGCGCCCAGCACGGGGAACACGGCAGGCAGCCGCCACGATCAGGGCGGCGAGCCTGGTAGGGGGGCAAACGGCGCTGCAGACGATCGCCAGGTACGCCCATTTCGCAGGCGAGGCGGTGCTCAGGGAACTCAACCGCGCCTGGCAGTTCTTTGACGTTGAAGAGTATGCCAGCACGGTGCTGGCTCAGTGCCCGGCAATGAGCACGGTGATCATAGACACCCCGAACCTAATACCTGGTCTTAGGCACATCCCGCAGCTGAATGGACTGCTGATCAATTTCCATGAAGGCTACGGGAACCTGGGATTCGTCCGTGAACTCCCTGCCATCAGCTATCTGAACATCATGCGTGACCCGCTTCTGTGGGATCTGAGCCCTCTGGCCGGCCACGAAGCCTTGGAAATCCTGCTTCTCCAAGGAGACGGCAGGTCAGTGGACCTTACGCCACTGTCATCGTTGCCACAGCTGCGCAGCATTTTTTTCGAAGCACATCGGGCGGTCAATTTCGAGGTACTTCGAGAGTGCCCGGTGCTGGATGAAATTTCGATCGTTGGACTGGACGACTCTGACTACCTACTTGACGTTCTTCCCACGCATCCGCTCCGACGTATCCGCCTAGAGGGCTGTAGCTGGCCACAAGATATTTCTGCGCTTCCGGAAGTTCCGGAGCTGGCGGAGCTGGAATCCCTCCAGTTGGTTCACAGCGCTTGCACGTCGATCCACGGTATTCAGCGGTGGGCGCGCACGCTGAGGACTGTGCTGCTCGCCGGGAAGTACTCATACGACCTAGCGCCTCTGACCCAGTTGCCGCAGCTGGACGACCTAACTCTGGCGTTCGAGGCCGCAAAAGATCTGAGAGTCATCCGCGAGCTCGCGGCCTTGCGGAATCTATGGCTGCGGGATGTCACGCCGGTCGACTTGACAGAATTGCGCGGAGTTCGATCACTCAACATCCATGTTGAAAACACGAAAGAAGTTCTTGGCGCTGACCTACTTGGTGAACGAAGTCAGGTGATAGGTCCGCAGCAGCCAGTGGCGCCTGCTCCTCAGCGCGCCAAGTGAGGTTACTGGTGACCCGTTTCCTAGGTTTCGTTGCGCTGCTAGGGGAATCGCTATACCAACAGCGTGCGCCAGAACTGGATGTTCTGTCCGCTGCGCAAAGTCCCTCGGTTGGCTCTTGACAGGGGACAGAGTCGGCGATCTGAAATTGTTCGAGCCAAAGACAAAGTGTCCGACTATCGCGGTGGGTGACCGCGAGGGGCGCTAGCCGAGATTGGTTGCCCATGTGGATCGAGGTTGATGTGGCCTGCCGGTTACAAGACGGCATGTGCGCCTGAGACCGTAGCGCCAGGAGGTCGCTGAGACGGGATAGCCCGCGGGCGCCGCGTAGCTGCCATTGCCGGGCAGGCAGGCTTATTCTGAGCTTCCTGATCCCCGACTGCTCCGTCGCCGGGGATCAGGATTCTCCGGGTTCGGGGTTCGGGCTCGGTGCCTCGTAGGTGTCCCGGAGCGCAAGCTCGCCGGACCGAGGCAGAGGCCTTTCGTGCCGCGCCCTCGGAAAGACGGATTCTGCGGCGGATGGTTGCGCGTCCAGCTTGAGCGACCCGGCGCGGTGCTTCTGCGCCGCCACTGCTCCGGCGGGCCGAGGGCAGAGACGGCGCCATGATCGGACACACTGGTTTGGGCATGCTCATCTGGGTGCCGATGAGCGGAAGTTGCTTACCCGTATATCTACACACTCGCAAGTGTCACACAGCGCTTTCGGTGATGCGGATGGTACGGACTCAGTCCTCAGCATGCAACAGCGCGGGGAGGGCGGGCATACCGAAACGGCTGATGACGGTGTCGCCAACCTCATGCCGATCAAGGGAACGTACTCCGCCTTTGCCTGCCGGTCCTTACCGAGCTGGAATGTCGATTTCATACATTCCAGCTTCCCCGGCTTGCTAAGCTTACGCCCATGCTTGACAAAGAAAATGCTCTAATGATCAAAGATATCCCAGAGAACGAGCTCATACGGGAGGTGTATGCCCGATTCGGGTTGGCGATGTATTATGGACAGGTACTTGAGCTCAGCATTGTGAACCGGCTCGTGATATCTGATATTTTCAATGACAAGTACGACACTGATGAGGAGGCAGACGCAGCCGTAAAAGCGCTGCTATCTACAGGAACGATCGGGTCCCTCAAAAACGGCCTGGTCGGCCGCGGGATAAGTCTTACTGATCTCGCTGATGACCTAGAACGGGCACGGAAGATACGAAACTTTCTTGCCCACAATTACTTTCGTGAGCGGGCACTCGCGCTCCAAGAGCGTGATGGCCAGAAACAGATGATTATTGAGTTGGATCTGGCAACCTCGTTCCTCCGGGAAACCGGTGAGCGTCTTGCCGCTCTAGTAACGGAAGCACTCACGGCGCGAGGTGTCACCGAAGATGAGACGCCCGAGGCCATTGAGACGGTTAAAAGGTTGGTGACTGGCCTACCAATTCCTGGTCTCTCACCCGAACAGGCGCCGGTTGTTGTAACCAAAGACGGATACATTATCGGCAACGGAAATTTGACCCGAGCACAGCCTGCCATGCATCGGGGCGAGACTACCTCCCCCATGTTCGTCCTAGCCGTTGAGTGGGAGAAGGCTACCGACGACGAGCGGACCAGGTTGGTCAAGCTCGAGGAAAAACTGGATACAGGTACCAAGTAGTACGTTCCCCCGTCAACCTGCCGCAGCATTGAGCCGATGCAAGAGGTCAGTCACAGTGATCACTTGGGTCTTCCTAGCGGTGCCGTGGCCAGAAGGGCGAAGCTTGCCAGCCTACTGCCTTATCTGTTTATCATGCTTACAAGAAATAAAGAGCGCCAGCCCGCGCCTCGGCACTGAAAGGATTGAAGCCGGGAGAACGTCCGCTTCTGCCGCCGACCGGGCGCCGGTCTCAGCAATGTATGCGCGGAGACGCGACGTCCTGCCTCGCTCCGCGAAGGCAACCGGCGGCCACCAGACCGGGTTTACTTTCCGCTTCTGGCGCAGGCCGGATCGCGAACGCGGACAAGGCGGCCAGGCCGACTAACTGAGCAGGCTGCGAACCCTCAATAACTACGAGCCGCCTTGACAAGTGCAGAGAAGACGGTCGCGTGGGCATCATCACCGGCGACGACCGCGAGTACACCGAGGTCTCCATCCATGCTCGCGCTCCACGTGCCCGACGGTCTGCATGCGTCTTGCGGCAAAGCGAAGTCCCGCCGACACCCTCTGGCAGGGGCTTCGTATTCGGTTGCAGCGCCGCCCGCTCAGACCGGTACCGGGCTCTGCCGGGCTTCGGCCATCCGGTTGCGTGCCCAGCGGCGGGAGGTCTTGCCGAACATCTCCGCGAGCTTGCGCTCGGATATCGGCTGGCCGTCCTGCACGCTGGCACGGTAGGCGGCCACCGCGGCGTCGGCGTCGATCTCGGCGCTGCTGGCACCAGCCGCAGGCGGCGAGCCGGGAAGCTGGTCCGCGTGGTCCCCCGCCTGATCCGCGTGGTCCGCCGCCCGGTCCAGATGGTCCGGGTGGTCCGGTACGCAAAGGCCCGCGGTGGTTCGCAGGTCGGCGACCCCTCCGGGAACCGGGAACAGGGGGTTGTCTCCGGTGGCGGGTACGAGGCCGATGACCTGCCCGTACCGGTTCACTGGTCCGGCGCCGCCCGCCGAGCCAGGCGCGGTCCACGGGCCGGTGCTGGCATGGTCCGCCATCGGGCGGTGGTGGTCCGCCGCTGGTACGTGGTCCGGTTCGCCGGTTGCTGCGGTCCGGATGATCCACGCGAGCAGCTCATACGAGCCGACGAGGCTGACCGCGGGCCAGGCCGCGACGACCGCGCCGACGAGACCGTGGGACCAGCCCTGGGCCACGTTCACGGCGAGCGAGGCGAGGATTCCGAGCGCGAGCATCCACTTTGCCAGCCGGGGGACCGGGAGACGGTGCCGTGCTGCGTACAAGATGACCATGCTGGACGCGTACACCAGGCCGTCGATCGTGGCGGGTTCAAGCCGGGCGGTCACGCCGGTCTCGCCGTACTCGCGGACGACGGCGTAGGCGTGCCAGTAGGAGATGTACGCCGCGATGCCCGCCACGGCGAGTACGACGGCCGCCGTGGAGACGCGGATCGCGCGGTCCACGCCGCCGTTTACGGCGGGCAGGTAGCGGCTCGTGATGGCCGGGGCGGCGAGCGCGGTCACCGGCCCGCTCCCGGGTCATCGTCGCGGCGGCCGGTCACGAGCCAGGCACCGCCGGACCCGAAGGGCGTTACCAGGTAACCGAAAGCGCGCAGCATGCCGCCGAGCGCGGTGTTCATGGCCTGCTGGGTGACGGTGTAGGTGCCGTATCTGCCCCAGTCCAGCAGGAGCAGGTTGTGCGCGGTCCAGCACACCGCGATCCCCGTGCGGCCGTCAGCCAGTCCGGCCGGGGCCGCGAGCAGGCAGACTCCGCCGAGCCGGTACAGCGGGTGATGCCGGGCGCAGTGGTGCAGGGCCAGGCCCGCCTCGGTCATCGACCGGGCGATGCCGCGGGCGAGCGGCGCCAGCGGGTCATTGTCCGCCAGTCTGCACCTGTCGATGCTGACCAGCCCGGATGCTGCCTGCGCGAGTTCCGCGGCCTCGGCTGCGGCGCGCAGCGGGCCCAGGTCGGGCTGAAGGAAATCCGTGTCAGTCATGCTGTTCCTCCGTGACGGCGCGGAGGAACCGGACAGCTCACGCCCCGCGTTTCGCATGCCCGGTCCCTCATCGCGACGGGCATGGTCTAGTCGGTGGCCTGGCGGGCGCGGTCGAGGACGCCGGCTGTGGAACCGACGTACATGTCGAGCGTGATGCGGTAGTTGGCGTGCCCGGCCATGCGGGACACGTCGGTGGGGTCGAGCTTCCACGCGAACAGGGCAGTAGTGCAGAACACGTGCCGGAGACTGTGCCAGGTCCACCGGCCGCTGCCCTCGGCGTCGCGCCACCCGGCTGCCAGGTAGGCGCGCTGGAGGACGCCGCGGTTGAAGTTGGACGACCGCCAGTGCTTTCCCCGCGGCGAGGGGAAGATCAGCCCCAGCGGGTTGGTGCCGGCTTCCTGCTCGGCGCGGGCCTCCTCGATCCGGGCCGAGAGCCGCTCGGCCAGCGGGTAGCCGGCCGGCGTACGGCGGGGGTAGATCGTCCGGCGGAACTTACGGCACTTGGGCGCCTCGACGTACAGGTGCCCGCCGACCTCGACCACCTTGCGGTCCACCGTGATCACCCTGGTGCCGGTGTCGACCTGGGGGATGGTGAGCGCGGCCAGCTCGCCCCACCGCAGCCCGCTGTAGGCCGCGGTGCTCGCCATCAGCTCGTCCCGCTCCCCGTGCAGCCCGGCGGCCAGCGCCCGGCCGAGCCCGCCGACGTCGCCGGAGGACGGGATCTCGGCGGGATCGACCCACAGTGCTGCTTCCCCCGCCACCGTCACCTGCGGCGCGGGCAGCGCGCGGCCGGCGGCCTGCCAGTGCACCCTCGCCAGCCGGGGGTTGGCCAGGTATCCGGCCTCCAGGCCGGCGCTGACCAGGGCGGAGATCATCCGGTGGACCCGGTCGCCCTCACCGGCTGTGGGGGCGGCGTTGACGATCTTCTGCATGTGATCGGTCTTGATGTCCTGGCAGGCGACCGTGCCGATGACCGGGGCGGCGAACCGCTCGCACAGCCGGCGCTGGGTGTCGGCGTGCTTGCGGGACCACCGCTCGTCGACGGGGAGCCGGTCCGGGTCCAGGAAATGCCTGATGAGGTCCGCGCCGGGGCGCTTCATGTTCGGCGCGTCGGCTGCCAGCCGCTCGGTGACCTTCTCCAGCTTTGCGGTCAGCTTCTCCTGGGTGCCCGCCTCGCACTGCTGCCGCTGCCCGTTCTCGTGCCAGACCGCGCGCCAGCGGCCCTTCTCCTCCCGGGCCGGGTACACCGTGATGCCATACTCCAGCTCGATGACCTCGCCGCCGCCGCGGGTGGCGGCGCGCCCGGTGCCGCTCGCGAGGACCCGTCCGGGTGCCGGGCGGCCGGGCTTCCCCCGCCGCGCGGGGCGGGCGGCCTTGGAGGCCGGTTGTGGGGAATCTGTGGGGATCTTGAAGATCGCGGCCGGTACCAGCGTCATGCCGGTTCCCTCTCTTCCTGCGTTTCCGCAGGCAGGAGGGCTAACGACCGAAACTCCGCATGGGTGGTCAGGGGCAGGGTCGAACTGCCGACCTTCCGCTTTTCAGGCGGACGCTCATACCGACTGAGCTACCTGACCTGGATGGGACCCCAGTGAAGCTTCACTGGGGATCCCGGCGGTCCCGACGGGATTTGAACCCGCGACCTCCACCTTGACAGGGTGGCGAGCACTCCAAGCTGCTCTACAGGACCTCATACCATCAACCGTAACCGATGCGTGCCCCCAACGGGATTCGAACCCGTGCCGCCGCCTTGAAAGGGCGGTGTCCTAGGCCGCTAGACGATGGGGGCGCAGACGGCCTCGGCCGTCATAACCGTACCAGTCCGCCGTCGGGGACTGCCCCAGCATAGGGGACAGACACCAAACCAGCAAAGCGAAGGCCGACATCGGTCGAAGAGAGCGAGGTTCAGGGCGATCTGGCTTGCAAAGATCTCCGACATCAGACACGGTAAGCGAGATGAGAATCACACAGTGACGGTACCCGGTGACGATCTCAGCGGCCTCACTCTATGATCGGGGGCACATGCTATGTCTGACGACGACTCTGGTCAGATACCTCGCGAGACCCTGGCTGATGCCCGCGGGTGAACAACCGCTGTGACAGGTGAGTCGCGAACCGGCTCGCGGACGGGGCCAGATCAAGCCTGGCTACGAAAGGAGCAGGCTCAGACAGCTGGGCAGGCTCGGGCCGGCCAGGAGGTCCAGGCAGCCCACCCGGGGCGCCACCGGACGGCCCCTGAGGAGCGAGCGTCCTACCGTGAAGTCTTCGCCATCGGCGAGTTCCGCGCGATCTGGACCGCGCAGGTGCTCTCCTACGCGGGCGATCAGTTCGCCCAGGTGGCCATCGCCGTCTTGGTCTACGGCCGGACTCACTCGCCGTTCCTCACCGCGCTCGCCTATGCGCTTACCTACCTGCCTCCGATTGCGGGCGGCCCGCTGCTTTCTGGGCTCGCGGACCTTTTCCCGCGCCGTCGTGTCATGGTCGCCTGCGATATGCTCCGGGTCGCGACCGTGGGGCTGATGGCGCTACCGGGCATGCCGTTCGCCGCGCTGTGCGTGCTGTTGTTCTTCACGGTGCTGACTGGTGCACCGTTCTCCTCAGCCCGGACGGCGCTGCTGCCCGACATCCTGCCCGGCGACAGGTTCGTCCTGGGTTCCGCGGTCGGCAACATCACCTACCAGGCCAGCCAGATTCTCGGATTCGTGGCCGGGGCGGCCGTCGTCGGCGTGCTGCGCCCCAACATGACGCTGGGCCTAGACGCCGTGTCGTTCGGAATTTCAGCTCTGATCATCCTCACCTGGGTGAAAGCCCGGCCGTCGGCGCGACGTGGCCAGGCCGCCCGGCCTTCCCTTTGGTCCGTCTCAGCCGAGGGTGTCCGGGTCGTCTTCGGCCACCGCGTGCTGCTGACGTTGCTGCTGTTTGGCTGGCTAGCGGGCTTCTACATCGTCCCGGAGGGCCTGGCCGCGCCGTACGCACGTTCGTTGCACGGCGGCCCGCTGACCGTGGGGCTGCTGATGGCGGCCATGCCCATGGGCATGGTGGTGGGAGCCTTCCTGCTGAGCCGGGTCGCCGCTCCGTCCGCCCGGATCGCGATGATGGGCTGGCTCGCCGTCTTGTCCTGCGCCCCGCTCATCGGCTGTGTGTGGAGTCCTCCGCTGTGGGCTGTGCTGCTGCTGTGGGCCATCGCCGGGGCCGGCGCTGCTTATCAGCTAGCCGCCGCCTCCGCGTTCGTCCAGGCGCTCAATCCTGCCAACCGGGCCAGCGCGTTCGGCCTCGCTCAGTCGGGCCTGTACGCGGTTCAGGGGCTCGGCGTTCTGGCCGGCGGTGCGATAGCGCAGGAGACCGGTGCCCCGCTCGCCGTGGGCCTAGCGGGCCTGGTGGGCCTGACCGCAGCCACCCTGCTCGCCATCAGCTGGACCCATGTGCGCCACCAGCTGGTCCAGGCGCAGACGGCGGGACCTTCAGACGCCACCGCGCTTTGACCAACACCTCCGCGTTGCAGAGGGGCGGACTGTCATATCGAACGCCCGGTCAATACTCTGATCTGGAGCGCAAAGAGAGGAACCGGCCATGTCCCCAGGTAGCCCGCACACGGACCTGCTGCAAATCGATGACCAGCTGACCGAGGAGGAGCGGCTCATCCGCGACACGGTGCGGGCGTTCACCGCGGACCGGGTGCTACCGCACATCACCGACTGGTTCGAGGCGGGCACGCTGCCGCCGGAGATCATGCCGGAACTCGGCAAGCTCGGGGTCCTCGGCATGCACCTGACCGGCTACGGCTGCGCTGGCACCGGGTCCATCGCCTACGGCGTCGCCTGCCGTGAGCTCGAGGCATGCGATTCGGGGTTGCGCAGCGCGACCTCCGTCCAGGGCTCGCTGGCCATGTACCCGATCTGGCGGTTCGGTTCTGAGGAGCAGAAGAACGAATGGCTGCCCCGGATGGCGGCCGGGGAAGCTATTGGCTGCTTCGGTCTCACCGAGCCCGACCACGGCTCGGATCCGGGCGGCATGCAGACGTTCGCCAAGCGCGATGGATCTGACTGGGTGCTTTCCGGTACCAAGATGTGGATCACCAACGGCAGCGTCGCCGACATCGCCGTGGTGTGGGCCGGCACCGCCGACGGCATCCGCGGGTTCCTCGTTCCGCGCGGGACGGCTGGTTTCACGACGAGCGACATCCACAAGAAGTTGTCGCTGCGCGCGTCCATCACCTCAGAGCTGCACCTGGACGAGGTCCGGCTGCCCGCCGACGCCGTATTGCCCGGCGTCTCCGGACTCAAAGGTCCGCTGTCCTGCCTGACGGAAGCCCGGTTCGGCATCGCCTGGGGGGTGACTGGAGCGGCCAGGAACTGCCTGGAGAGCGCGATTGAGTACGCGTGTACCCGTGAGCAGTTCGGCAAGCCGATCGCGGCCTTTCAGCTGACGCAGGCCAAGCTGAGCTGGATGGCGGCCGACCTGTACCGTTCCCAGCTGCTCGCGCTGCACGTGGGCAGGCTCAAGGAGGCCGGCTCGCTCAGCCCGGTCCAGGTCAGCATCGCCAAGATGACCAACGTGAGATCGGCCCTCGACATCGCCAGGCAGGCCAGGACGGTGCTCGGGGCCAGCGGCGTGACGCTGGAGTACCCTGCGATCCGGCACGCGAGCAACCTCGAGGCGGTACTCACCTACGAGGGCACCGAGGAGATTCACGCGCTGGCCATAGGCCAGGCGCTCACCGGCCTCTCCGCGTACCGCTAGCCTTGGAGCAGGCGATCGGGCCGGGAAGTCGGTACTCTTCGTCTTTGGTACCGGTTTTCCGGTGCGGCGGGGCGTTAGCTCAATGGCAGAGCAGTGGGCTTTTAACCCATTGGTTCAGGGTTCGAGTCCCTGACGCCCTACCAGGGGAAACATATCCCACAGATGATTGTTCGTGGCACGGGTTGTGGCACGGATACGCCCAGCCGAGTTATCGTGCTGTCATGGCCATGGCCAGAGGCGGTTACATTCAGCAGCTCCCCAGCGGCTCGTTCCGCGTAAGCGTCTACGCCGGGACTGATCCGTTGACGGGCCGGCAGATCCGCCTGCGAAAGACCTGTAAGACCGAACGGGCCGCGCAGATCGAGCTCGGCAAGCTGCTCGAGCAGGCCACGGCGGGACGACAGCCCGAGACGAACGCCACCGTGGCGCAGCTCATGGACAGGTATGTCGAAGTCGCCGACTGGGACCTGTCGACCAGGAAGGCGAACGAGGTTTACATCCGGCGGGTGATCAAGCCCGCACTCGGGCACCTGCAGGTCCGAAAGCTCCGCGGGCCCCTGCTCGACCTCTTGTACGCGCAGCTGAGGCGGTGCAGCGACCCCGGGTGCACCGGGAAGCGGTTCATCGAGCACCGGAACGTGCCGCTCCTCGCTGTTGACCCAGGTAGTCGTCAACCTGCCTGGCAGCAGGTAGTGGAGGCGATCGGGGCCGCGATCCGGTCTGGGATGCTCGCGGCGGGCGAGCCGCTGCCTTCGGTCCGGGAGATGAGCGCCCTGCAGGACGTCCCGGTGGCGACCCTGCAGCACGCTCTGGCGGTTCTGGCCGACGAGGGACTTGTCGTCGTCCGCCAGGGCCGGACCGCGGTCGTAGCCGGTGACGCAATGGCAGACCGGCGATCCGGCCAGGCTCCGCGCGGCCGCGACCATGATTGCAAGCGCGCCGGATGCCAGCCGCACGTGTGCAAGCCGATGACGGCGAAGACGATCCGGAACGTCCACAGCATCTTGTCCGGCGCCTTCGCGACGGCGAAGCGCTGGGAGTGGATCGCCTGGAACCCGGCTGAGTCTGCTAAGCCACCGACTGTCACGCGCCGGCCGCTGCCCGCCACCACACCTGAGGACGTCGCCAAGGTGATCGCGGAGGGCCGTAAAGCGCACCCAGTAATGGCGCTGTACCTGTGGCTGGTCGCCATCACCGGCGCACGCCGAGGTGAGCTGTGCGCGCTGCAGGTCCGCGATGTCGACCTGATCAACGGCGTCCTCCATATTGCCTTCAACTACGTCGTGGCCGGTGGCCAGCGGGTCCGGAAGGACACCAAGACACACCAGGACCGGTACCTGGCCATCGATCCGGTGACCTGCGCGATGATCAGCGAGCACCTAGGCACGATCCGCGCCGAGCTGGCCGCCGTCGGCCTTGAGCTACCCGATGACGCCTACGTGTTCTCGAATGACCCGATGGGCGCCAGGCCGTGGAATCCTGACTGGGCCACGCACAAGGCCAGCGACCTGGCGGCCGCGGCCGGCGTCAAGCTCAATATCAAAGGGCTGCGGCACTACACGGCAAGCCAGCTGCTCGCGGCGCGGTTTGACCTGCGTAACACAGCAGCGCGTCTTGGCCACGGCAGCGGCGGAGCGACCACACTGCGGCACTACGCCGACCCGGTGTCCGAAGTCGACCGCCGAGCTGCCGCCTACCTCGCACAGCTCACCGCCGGATCCGTAGCTCCGAGCAAGTGAACACTTCGTCACGAGACGCAGCAGTGCCAGCCTTATATTAGCGTTGCGTTGGCCACCCGTTTACAAGAAGCCCGGCCCCGTGCACCGGGCGTGCTAGCTGCACCGATGACACACGTCATCGCACTTACAGCACTCACTGCGTTGGGATAATCCAGAGCCTCGTTCCACAAACCGTTCCACGCGGACGGCGGGCAATGGTTTATGACCGTAGCTGCGCGTAGTGACCGGAATCCACCGCAGCGGCACCTCAACTTAGCGACATGGTCGAACAGGACAGAACACCGTTTGGATCCGCTGCACTGCCGAATTATGCCGTTCTGAGATCAAGGCGTCGGCGCTCCGCGCCGCACGGGCCCAGATCTCCGGAAGTGGCTGCGGACCCCGGTGTTAAATTCGCGGCTGCGGGTGGATGCGGTAGGTGATCGGGCGGTTGTCACCGGGGATGGCCGGGGGCTGGGCGTTGATCTCGTCGGTGAGCAGGGTGAGGGCTCGTGCGACGCGGGGTTCGGCGGGTGCCTGGAGGGTGACGGTAACCGCAGCGGGGGTGAAGGTGATGGTTCCGGCCAGGCCGCGGATGATGGTTTCGCGGGTGACGGCACGGTATTCGTCGTCGTCGCGCAGGTAGGTGTTGAGGCAGTTGGCGAGCCAGTGCTCGGCGTTGTGCGCGAGCAGTCGCAGGACCATCTGCAGGCCGCGGCGGCCGGTGCGCAGCACTGCGGTCCGGGCTTCGGGGTCGATCTGGTCGGCGGGCAGCTTCGCCGGGATCGCGTCGCGGGCGGCTGCGGTGTCGTTGAGTTTCTTTCGTGCTGTGCTGATCGCGCGGTTCGCGGCGGGGATCGCCTTGTTCTTGGCGGCGGGGGTGGTGTCCGGGTCGGCGAGCAGCGCGGCGAAGGCGCGTTCGGCGGCGGCGGCTTCCTTCTCGGCGCGCTGGACCCGGGTGTTCGCGGCTTTGCGGGCGGGGTTGGCGGTGATCTTGGTGTTCGTCTCGATGCTGGCGGCGTAGTCGCAGATCTTGTCTATGCCGTAGTTCTCGGACGCGTACTTGAGGAAGTTCTCCTCGCGCCACCGGGACTTCAGCCAGTCCAGGATGTCGGCGGGGCACGCATCGAAGTCGGAGGTGAGGATCTGCAGCACGACCTTGCCGTGCTCGAACAAGGTGAGCTGCCGGGCGTCGCCGTAGTCCTTGAGCTGCACTTTCTCTTCGGCCCAGGCGATCTGCCTGGTACGGCCGCCGGCGGTGACGGTGGTGATGACCGGCAGCATCGCCGGGACGGCCAGCGGCGCCCGCCGGTAGGTCACCCACTGCACGTCCTGGGTGCGGCAGTGGGTGAACACGGCAGGGTAGGCGCCGCCGCGGTCGAACCCGAGCATGATCCTCGTCCCGGCGGGGACTGCTTTCTTCAGCTCGGCCAGCGCTTTCGGCAAGGTCACGGACAGCCCGGACGGCTCGCCGGATACGAAGCACACCGCCCGCCCGTCGTGCGCGGTGACGTGCGTGTCCGCGCGGCCTTTCTCCGCCCGGCCCCGCTTGTTGTTCCAGCCCTTGCCGACCGGTTTCGCGCCGGTATAGGGGACGAAGTGGTCATCGACGTAGTACAGCCCCGAGGTCACCGGGCCGGCGTCCAGCATCGCGCGGGCGAACATCCGCTGCAGCTCCAGCGGGTCGGTCCGGTCCGCGATCGCGGCCAGTGCCGGGCGCAGCGTCCGCAGCCCCGGCAGCTGGCCCAGCCCGGCCAGCGGCCCGGCCTCCGCCGCCGCCAGGTGCTTGAACTGCTCGGTCGTCGCCGCGCCGAGCGCGAAGCACGCGCTGACCGCCGCCAGCAGCGCCACGTCCTGCGGCGGGGCGTCCTGGCCGGCCGCGGCCCGGAAGATCTCCCCGGCCCCGGCCCGCGACGCGAACGCGTGCAGCAGCATCGCCCCGGCGTACCGGGACCGCACCGTCACCGGCTCCGCAGGCGGCTGCCCGGCACCGGCCGGCCCCGGGCCTGCGGGCCCGGGCCGGTCCTGCGGTTCCTCCGCCGCCTCAGCCTCCGCCTCCGGTTCCTGCGCCTCCGGCTCCGGCAGCGGGTCCTGCGCGTGCGCCCGGCCCAGCCGCAGCAGCACCGTGGACCGGTGCACCCCCAGCCGCCGCGCGATCTCCGCGTCCCGCACCCCCGCGGCCCGCCACGCCCGCGCCCGGTCCCACGCCGCCCCGCCCGTCTCCTGGGGCCGTCCCGCCGGGCGGACCAGCGCGGCCGTCCCCTCCCGCAGCGCCCGCTGGTGCAGCGTCGCCACGTAGCTCGCGCTCAGCCCGAGCACCGCGGCGACGTCCCGCCCGCCGAACCCGAGCTGCCGCAGCGCCGCCGCCGCCACGTGCCGCATCGCGGTGTCGTCCTCGCCGAACCGGAACAGCTGCCGCGACCCGGCGAAGATCACCGTCTCCCCGCCCGCGTCCAGGCGGTGCAGGTCACGCGGGTCGGGCATGCCGTCCAGGATGGCAGCAGCGGCTACTGGCATGCGATCAGCCTATCATGATTTAACATATTAATCAACAAACTACGGTTAGTCACCGCAGGTCACAGGCACCCGTTCCGGAGATCTGGGGCCGTGCGTGCGGCTCTGTCGGGCCGACCTCCGCCGCGTCGCACCGGTGCGCCAGAGCTTTTGGTGGAGAGTAACCAGAATCCCCTAAGTTAGCGGGAGCCGGACAATAATCCACTGCTGCCAAGGAGGCCAATGGGCATGCCATAGATGTGGATCGCGACCATTCTCGGCTTGCTCTCCTGCATCCAAAGCAAATCCCGAGGCGGCATTCTCAATGAGAAACGCGACGCGATCATCGGTAGGTTTTAGCCGCCAGCGCCTTGACCAATCGTGATTGAGCTTATTGTGAAGCCAAACTTCACCCCATTCAGACCCTCTTGCCATGGTCGTGAGCCGCAGGCCGCTCGACTCACTTACTATCTCGACTTCGTCACCGACTTGTCGAAGCCGCCACTGCTGCCACGGTCCAGCGTGGGCGGACCACAGTACGTTGTGACCACCTACCTTGTCGTCTGGCCCAGCATCAAGCGCTAGACCCGTATCACGGCTCAAGATCATACACGGACCTCCGTAGATCGGATTCCGATCAAATCTTCTCTTGAGCGCAACAATTTCTTCATGTCGGATCTTAATTGAGAAAAGCCCCGCGTTGATCGTGAAGTCAGGCACCACACCTCCTGTGTATAGGAAACTGTACCCCGCTTCGATGAAACGCGGTCGCCAATGCTGACCTACCTGACGATGTGCAACTCCGGCCGCGAGTCGACCTCGCTTAGGACATCACTCAAATGCTTGGTTGACCAGCACAGCTCGGATGCGAGCTCACCACGGCTGAGCCCATGTTGCTCCGCGAGCCCCAGCGCCTCTAGGAGCAGCGAAGGAACCTCTCCTCGGTATGTGGCGATCGGCTCGTCTCGACGGAACTCGGCCATGCCATGCAGTCGCTGGTGCGCTCGGCGCACCGAAACGTCGGACACGACGCGTAGCTCGCCCATACGGCGGATCAGGGACTCGACCGATACGCCCCAGGAAATACTGAGGTTCTCGAGCGCGGCCATACGAATCGTCCGCGGCAGCAGCGGCTCAATCTGGGCTCGGGGAGTTAGCAGCTCAGCTGCAAATTCGTCGGCTTCCCGTTCTTGTTGCCGGTCCCCTGGGAGTGGGTTGGGATGGAGCAGCAGGTGGCCCAGTTCGTGCGCGCATGTGAAGCGATACCGATAGATCGAGGCGGCGCGCTCTGGAGTCACGATCATCATAGGCCTGCCGAGAGCGTCCGTGGAATAAGCACTCACTCGCGTGATCGCCTCATTCGTGAGCGGAATCAGCGTGACGATAATGCCGTGCGCCTCGATTGTCGCGACGAGGTGGGCCAGCGGTCCCGCGCTGACACCCCAGGCCTGGCGGAGGATCTGCGCAGCGTCAGCTGGCAAGGTACCCGCCGGTACTTCTGGCAGCTTAACCTCGGGAAGTCGTATGCGTTTTTCCAGCGCATGCGTCAATTCCCAGACCTGCTCAGCATGGGTTGCTGCCTTGGCCCGATCTTTGGCGCGGGTTGATCTCAGACTCCTGAAGTGCGCGTTGGCCGCGTCAAGTCGGCCAAGCGGACGACCGGCTGCGAAGAACTCCACCGGCACCCTAAGCTCCCGCGCTAGCACCGGCAAGAGCTCAGGGCGAGGCGCGGTTACTCCTGCTTCGTACTGGCCAACTGCGGCAGCCGAAACATGAATAGCGTCGGCCAGCTCGGCCTTTGTCAGTTCGGCAAGCACACGGGCCTGTGTGAGCCGGGCGGGCTCGAACGCCCTCGCAATACCGTGATAACTGCGATGGCTTCCATGAGGCAGAAGTTCGAACTCGCCTTGGAAGTCGTCAGACATCGCTGGGGTCGTCGCCCGCAGCCTCGTCCTCGTCCTGGAGGCCGATCTGCTTGGCCGGCGGTTCGCCACTGGTAAAGGTCTTGGTCTCGTCAGGAACGGCGAACAGCTTCGTGGACTTCATTCCCATGAGATTTTCGTGGAATCCCCATTCGAGACTGCCGTCGTCGTTGAGCGTGACGTCGCCCCACATCATGTCGTGCAGCCCGATCACTGAACTGGAAATAGCCACCACAACGAGCTTCCCTGAGGTCACCTGTGCGTCGCTCATGGCTGCTTCGACGATCTCGGCCAGCTCCTGCTCTTCCGCCGTCAGCTCCGGCCGCGGAAGACCAAGGTTCAGCTCGGGCTGAATCAACACGTCACTAAGGTCAAACATGGCAGCACGTGCCTCCGACGTGACGAACCGTGTCGTGGCCAGATCGCCGTCACGGTTTCGGCTGTAACGCCACGGAAAGAGCGCCACACCGTTGATGACAGGAATGCTGTACGGCGCCCGGCCAGGCCGGATCAGCGTAGCGCCTGGCAACTTGCCGAACTGCTCGAACTTTTCCAGGATCCCGCGCCAGAACTCGCCGTATACGCCTTTGCTCCGGTGACCAGAGGCGTCCTGCGCGTCCGCCGAGGCTGTGTGCTCTTCGCGGACCAGTTGCGGCGCTAGGTTGCGGACATACACACCAGGTGTGCCGAATATCTCGATTGCCCAACGACGGCCGTCTTCCACGAAGCTCCTCTCGATGTCAACACCGTCCAGAGCCTAACAGGCTGCTTCAGAAAAACGCAGGATTCGATCGTGTCGCTTTAGCGTGTCCCCGGGATCGCTGACTGGCCCTGCTCCTGCCTCTTACAGTGGAAGCATGGACACGAACGGCGGATCCAGGGGAACAGCCCCGGAGGACGTGGCTAGCGAGCTGCTGCGCGGGTCGTATCGCGCCACATCCATCCTGGCGGCGCCGTCATCGTCCAGATCACTGCTCTGGCCTGGCTGATGATTACCCTCGGGCATGACACCCGCATTGACGTCACCACGACCCCGGCGGTGTCGTGGTGCATCGGGTTCGCGGTGCTCGCGACTGCGGTGGCCATGCTGCGACCCGGCTGCTGCTAGGCCGTCATCTGTCCGCACTGATGACAGTCGCGGTGCTGGCTGGATAGTCGCAGGTGGGGCGGGTGGGCTCGAACCCACGACCGGCGGATTATGAGAAGCCCGGCCCGGCGCTCTGGGCGCGCTACCGGCACGGATGCCACGGATTCGTGCCGCCGATGGCCCTGATTGCACCGTATGCACGGGTGACTCGGTCCATGAACCGGTCCACGCTTTACCACGGCGCTCGCCGGATACCAGCTACAGAACGTCACCGCCGACAGAGGCTTGGTATGCCAGGGCTACGGTAGGTGGGCGACGTGGTCGATCTGGACTACCCGCCGTTCTTCATCGATCGTGTAGAGGCGCGGTACCGCTCGGCCCGCAGGCCGGCGACCGCCACAGCTCTCGGCGGAGTGTGTACTGCCGCCTGCGGCCGTCGCCGACGTGACCGGCATTCGCTGAACATTGACCTGGCGACTGCTCCCGCGGACCTCGGCACCTGCGAATGGCGGACAGGACCAGTAGTTCCTCCGCCAGCAGGCGCGCCGCCGCTGCTGCAACGCCCTGAGCAGGCAGCGACGGTTTCAGGAATCATCGGCTTCCCCCAGCGCGCGGAGGTCGGCGGCGAGGTTACCTTCGGAGCGAAGGGTGTCGGGGTGGTCCGGGCCGAGGACCTGGCGGCGGCGCGCCAGGGTATCCTGATCCAGATCACAGGCCGCCTGCACCTCCCCGAGTGCGCGCAGGTCGGCGGCGAGATTACTTGCGGACCACAAGGTTTCGGGGTGGTCGGCGCCCATGACCCGGCGACGGCGCGCCAAGGTGTCCCGATCCAGATCACAGGCCGCCTGCCCCTCGCCCAGCGCGCGCAGGTCGGCGGCGAGGTTATGGACGGAGCGAAGGGTAGCCGGGTGGTCGGGGCCAAGGACCCGGTGGCGGCGCGCCAAGGTGTCTTGATCCAGATCACAGGCCGCCTGCACCTCCCCCAACTCAGATAGGTCGGCGGCGAGGTTACTTGCCGACCACAAGGTGTCGGGGTGGTCCGGACCGAGGACCCGGCGGCGGCGCGCCAAGGTGTCCTGGTGCAGGTCGCGGGCCGCTTGCACCTCCCCCAACCGGTACAGGTCGTTGGCGAGGCCATTGGCGGAGCCCAGGGTGTCGGGGTGGTCCGGGCCGAGGACCCGGCGGCGGCGCGCCAAGGTGTCCCGATCGAGGTCATGGGCGTCGGCGTAGCGGCCCATGATCCGAAGCGCTGAGCCGAGGTGACGCGCGGCCTCCAGCGTGTCCTGGTCGTCGTCACCGAGCCGCTCGCGCCAGTGCTCGCGCAGGTCGCGAGCGAGGTCGTGGCCGATGCGATTGTCGCCCCTATTCAGGAGGTACCGGCACGCGTTGCAGGCCATCCGGCGCAGCCGCGGGTTGCCGGTGGCGGCCAGGTCGGCCGCGAGCAGGTGCGGCATCAGCTGCGCCCACCTGGGCCACGTGGCGGGGCTGGCTGAGTCGCCGGGATCGGTAGCAGCCAGTATCGCTTCCACCTGGGCGCGGGTTATAGAGGCCCGGTCAGGAGCCAGCCGGTCGCGCAAGATGGCCTGGGTCAGCCGGTGCACCACGAGCCCGCGCTGGTCGACCCCGGCCAGCGACTGGCGGGTCAGGTGAGCCAGTGTCTGCCGCCAGGCCAGCGGGTCAGCCGCCTGCGTAGCCAGTTCGCCCGGCAGCGCATCGGGCGCCGTGGTGAACAGGTCTTCAGGGATCGGCTCAGGGGCCATGAACGCACACAGGCTGGCCAGCGCGGCGGCCGCCGGATCCTCGACAGCGAGCCGATCGGCGATCAGCTGCGTCGCAGCCGCCAGCGACCGTGGGTAGAACCCGGCGGCACCCTGATCCAGCAGTTGCCCAGCCCGGGTCCCCAATAGTTGCAGGTACTGGGCTGCGGGCATGCCCGTTTCGGCCATGAACCCAGCAGCCTGCGCCACCGCCAATGGCAGGTCGCCAAGCTCGGCGGCGAGCCGGTCCGCATCAGCCGCCCCTAGCTCCGGCACCAGGTTCAGCAAGATCGCCACCGATTCCGCGCGGGCCAGCACATCGACTGCCACCGGCACGGCAATATGAGCCCAGTTTCGTTCCCGGGAGGTGATCAGCACATGCCCGCCACCACCAGGCAGCCACCCGGCAATGTCGGCGGGGCGCGCAGCGTTGTCGAACACCAGCAGCCACTGGCCCCGGTGCCGCAGCTCGGCCAGCACCGCCACCCGCACCGCTTCGGTACCTGCTCCCGGGGGCAGGCAGCGTAGCTCAGCGCCGAGGGCGGCGAACTGATCGCCGATCAGCCCGGCCTGCTCGGCGTTGACCCACCAGGCCAGCTCATAGGCGCTGCCGAACCGGTGCGCATACTCGGCCGCCAGCTGGGTCTTGCCCACTCCTCCCATGCCCTGGAACGCCTGAACTACCGCCTTATCCCCGGTCAGCAGCCGCTCCCGCACCGCCACGAGCAGCCGATCCCGCCCGGTGAACCCTGGGTTACGGGCTGGGATGTTCCACACCCGCGGCATCGCACCGGGCAGCCGCGGACCCGACCCGCCCAGCCTGCTCAACGCCCCCGGCGTGCCCCGCCCCGGGAACATCGGCTTGCGATCCGGGCGGACCGGGCCAGCCGCTGCCTCCAGCAGCACACGCCGGGCCTGCTCCTCCGCCAGTCCGAACACATCCCGCGCCACCAGTGGCCGCAGCAGTGGCGGCACCTGCCCGGCGGGCACGTCCTCCACTCGCACCGGCACCAGCCGGTTTTCTTCCATCCCCGGCAGGTGCACCAGCGATGCTGCCCACTCCTCGGTGCTATAGCGTGACCGGTCGAAATACGCCGCCGAAAATAGGGCCACCACCCGGTCGCATTTGCCCAGCGCATCGCTCATCGCTGTGACGAAGTTGCGCCCGGCCGCCCAGTCCCACACGTCCAGCTCAACCGTGTACCCGGCCTCGGCGAGCTCCCAGGCCACCCACTCCGCCCACGCCCGGTCAGCACCGGCATGACTGATGAAGAAATCAGTGCGATCCCCATCCACACCAACCAGTATCCCGCCGATACTCCTCGCAACATGCCCGCCGCAGCAGCCGACGATGTTGACACCCGGTCTCCGCCTACTTACGACCTGGTGCGCTATAACGATCGCGGCACTGTCGTGACATGAAGCAGGCCGCGCGGCTTGGGTGATGTTGTGACGCATTACCCGGGCCGCACGGCCTTGTCCAAGCGTATCTTC
>Ga0224557_1001055_pt1 | contig 27811 bp, 25 predicted proteins | sample 714S31014metaG_FD_180677 | JGI IMG/M metagenome (GOLD analysis project Ga0224557, IMG submission 180677) | Peat soil microbial communities from Stordalen Mire, Sweden - 717 S3 10-14 | ecosystem: Environmental > Terrestrial > Soil > Wetlands > Peat | place: Sweden: Norrbotten County, Stordalen... | reverse complement strand
GCATCCAGCTCGAACACGTCAACCGCATCGGGCACGACGCCGCACCGGACTGGCCGTCGGGGCATGACGACGACGTCTACCGGGTGGACATCGAAGGGACCCAGAGCATCTTCCAGGAGACCGCGTTCCGGTTCACCGATGGTTCGGGCCGGGATCCGGCCACGGCCGGGTGCCTGTCGACCGGGTTGCGGGCGCTCAACGCGGTCCCCGCGGTCAACGACCTGCCGCCGGGCTGGGTCACCGCGCTCGATCTTCCGCTGATCGCGGGCGCAGGCAACATTCGCTGACGATGCAGCGGACGCACTGATTGGCCATAGCTTTCAGCGGCAATATTAGGGACTGACAGATGGCCGAGGAAGCTAGGCCCGCGCTGGGCTTGTCGATTGGCGCCACCAACCTGGCGGCCGGCGACCCCACCGGCACCGGGCGTGAGCAGCGCTACGGTTTCCCCGGTGCCGCCCGCGCCCCCGCCGGCTCCCTGACATGAATACCGGTGCGGCAGTGATCAATGTGGATTCGGGTAACTGACGCCGGTCAACTGTTCGGAAAGCTCCCAGAGTCGCTTGCTATCGGCGTCGTTGCGCGCACGCGCGGGCACATGCGCCACCTTCACTCCGCCGCCGTTCATCTCGTAGAAGCCGCTCGGCCCGTAGAACGCGCCTCCCTCGGCGTGCGGTGTCGTCGCCGCATACAGGGCAGGCAGAATCCCGTCGTCGATCTCTTGCCAGAGAAACGGCGCCCAACGCCATGACGTCGTGTACAACCGCTGCATCAATGCGGGCTTTTCACGGCCGTGGGATGGCCCAGTTATTTGAAGGTTGGTCTTCGTGAGGCCGGGGTGCGCGGCATTGGAAAGAACGCCCCAGCCGGCCTCGCGGCTGCGGCGGTCCAGTTCGCGAGCGAACATCAAGTTCGCCAGCTTCGACTGCCCGTAGGCGGACATCGCCGCGTAGGACTTCTCGAACTGCAGATCGTCGAAGTGGATCTTGCCGCTTTGCCGGGCCGCGAGGCTGCTCAACGCGACGACCCGAGCGTCTCCGGCGGCCCGCAGCAGCGGCAGCACGTGCGCGGTTAGCGCGAAGTGGCCGAGATGGTTACTGCCGAACTGCAATTCGAAGCCGTCGGCGGTGGTATCACGTTCCGGAGGTGTCATGACACCGGCGTTGTTGATCAAGATGTCGATCGGGCGGCCTTCGGTGTTGAGTTCTTCGCCCAACGCGGCGACGGCGGCCAACGACGACAAGTCGAGGCTTTTGATAGTCAGTTTGGCGTCGGGAACCGTGGCACGGATTTTCTCGATCGCGGCCTCGCCCTTGGCGCGATTACGAATCGCCATCACGACGTCGGCGTTGGCCGCGGCCAGCCGCCTGGCCAACCCGAACCCGAGGCCGCTATTGGCTCCAGTGACGATCGCCAGCTTCCCGGTCAGATCGGGCACAGTGGCGACGAGTTCGTTTGCCATCCGGATTACTCCTTTGTTCGGTGCTCGGCTGGTCTTAGTGTGCGCCTTGTGGCAGCGGCCCGCGCGCAGTGTCAGACTGCGTGAATGACTAGCGCAGGGCTCGCTCGAATCTCGAGGAGTGCTTGCATCCTGCTGATGGTTGTGGCGGTTCCGGGCTTCATCGTCATGTTGGTGCTTAACGCGTTCTTCCTGGACGACTATGACGCCTACGGTGAGGTTCCGATCCCGGGCTCGGGCAGCGTGCATCTGCCCCGCGGCGAAGTCACCGTTAACTTCCACACCGTGACGCTCGGCAGTGGGGGCGGTGGTTTGCCGGTGCCGCCGCTCGGGATCACCTTCACCCCGCCTGACGGCGTGGCACAGCCGACCGTGACCGAAAACATCGGCAGCACAACGACTGTCAACAATGATGCGCACGTGCGGGTGTGGACGGCCCAGATTCCAGCCGACGGCACCTACAACATCACCACGGACGGCCAGGTCAACGGATTCATCACCCCGCGCCTTGCCTTCGGTCACCCGAATGCACTCGGCTTCTTGGTGTGGGTCTTCGTGGGCATGTTCGTTGCCGGCCTGGTCGGCACGTTCGCGTTCAGCAAGTGGTTGTCCCGCAGCGGCCGCAAGGCCGCGGCCGCGGGAGTGACCGACGCGCCCTTTTTGCCTCCGCCGGCCGTACCGCCCATGCAGCCCGTGGCGACCAGCGGGGCGTACGAGCCCAGCGGCGAGGGCATCCGGCTGGAGCGACTCAAAACACTGGCGGCGCTGCGGGATTCCGGTGCGTTGACCGAGGAGGAGTTCGAGACCGAGAAGCGCCGGATCCTCGCCGACCCCTAGCTTCCTCGCGGTGAGCGTGCGTGTCTGCACGCCGACACGCCGCAACGGCTGGCATTTTGCGCACGCTCGCGCGGGAAGGTCTTAGTGGCCCCGCGCCACCCACTCCTCATAGTGGATGATCTCATCGCCGATGGTGGTGCTGTCCCCGTGGCCGGTGTGCACGACGGTGTCGCCGGGCAATGCGCCGAGCCGCTGCGAGATCGATTGCAGAATCGTCGGGAAGTCGGAGTAGGAACGGCCCGTCGCGCCCGGGCCACCGGAGAACAGCGTGTCGCCACTGAAAACGACGCCCAGTTCGGGGGCGTACCAGCACACCGACCCGGGGGAGTGGCCCGGCGTGTGCAGCGCCTGCAGCGCGGTGCCCGCCACGGTCAGCGTGTCCCCGTCGGAATATGGGCGAAAGTCTTTGTCGGGGTGAGTCATCCGCCACAGCACTTCATCGCCAGGGTGCAGCAGCACCGGGGCTTCCAGCGTCTTTCCGAGCTGTGGTGCGACCGTGACGTGGTCGTTGTGGCCGTGCGTGCACACCACCGCGACCACTTTGCGCCCTCTGACAGCATCCACGATTGGCTGAGCGGAGTGGGCGGCGTCGAAGACCACCACCTCGGAATCGTCGCCGACCAACCAGATGTTGTTGTCGACTTCCCAACTGCCGCCATCGAGTTCGAACGTGCCGTGGGTCACGATGTGTTCTACGGCCTTGTCCAAAGCGCCCATTACAGGACCACCACCGAGCGCAGCACCTTGCCGTCGTGCATTTTGTGGAACGCCTCCTCAATGTCTTCGAGCCCGATGCGTTCGGAAACGAACTTTTCCAGCGGAAGCCGGCCCTGCAGGTACAGGTCGATCAGGGTGGGGAAGTCGCGTTCGGGCAGGCAATCGCCGTACCACGACGACTTCAGCGAGCCGCCGCGGGAGAAGAAGTCCACCAGCGGCATGTCCAGGCGCATGTCGGGCGTCGGGACACCCACCAGCACGACGGTGCCGGCCAGGTCGCGGGCGTAGAAGGCCTGCTTCCACGTTTCGGGGCGGCCCACCGCGTCGATCACCACGTCGACGCCGAACCCGCCGGTGAGGTCCTGGACGGTCTTGACGAGGTCTTTTTCGGGGGCGAGTTCGGCACTGTTGACGGTGTGGGTGGCGCCGAACTTGCGGGCCCAGTCCAGTTTCGTGTTGTCGGTGTCGACCGCGATGATCTGCTTGGCGCCCACCAGCGCGGCCCCTGCGACCGCGGCATCGCCCACGCCGCCGCAGCCGATGACGGCGACGGTGTCGTTGCGGCTGACCGCACCGGTGTTGATCGCGGCGCCCAGCCCGGCCATCACTCCGCAGCCCAGCAGCCCGGCGACTGCCGGATCCGCGGCGGGATCGACTTTGGTGCATTGACCCGAGTGCACCAGCGTCTTGTCGGCGAACGCCCCGATGCCCAGCGCCGCGGTGAGTTCGGTGCCGTCGGTCAGCGTCATCTTCTGTTCGGCGTTGAAGGTGTCGAAGCAGTAGGAGGGTTTGCCGCGTTTGCAGGCCCGGCACTGGCCGCACACGGCGCGCCAGTTCAGGATCACGAAGTCGCCCGGCTGAACCGAAGTGACTCCCGCTCCTACCGCTTCTACGGTGCCCGCGGCCTCGTGCCCGAGCAGGAACGGGTATTCGTCGTTGATGCCGCCCTCGCGGTAGGTCAGGTCGGTGTGGCACACGCCGCAGGCGATCACATCGACGACGGCCTCACCGGGGCCCGGGTCCGGTACGACGATGTCCACCAACTCGACGGGTTCGCCCTTCTTGCGTGAAATCACGCCGCGCACTGTCTGACTCATGGCCATTAACCTACTGTTCGCCGCCATACATCTCTCAGCGGCCCGTCCACCCATGAACGTGCGCCCGTCGAGTCTGCGACGGTGGCGCCGATCCTGAGCTGAGAGTGCCAAACCACACGAATTGGCAACCCTGGACTCAGGCTCGGCGTCTCAGGGCGTCGGAGTAGCGTCGCTGGGCGTGACGACACTCGACGGAAGCCTGGCGGCCGGCGAGAGCGCCGAAGAATTCAGCGGACGGATGGTTGCGGCGCTTGACGGCGCCAGTCTGACGATCCTGATAAGTGTCGGACATCAGACCGGCCTGCTGGACACCATGGCGGGGCTTGCGCCCGCCAGCAGCGCCCAGATCGCCGAAGCCGCCGGCCTCAATGAGCGCTATGTCCGAGAGTGGCTGGGCGGCATGACTGCCGGCCACATCGTCGACTACGACGCCGAGAACCGAACCTACTCGTTGCCCAGCCACCGCGCCGGAGTGCTGACTCGCGCGGCAGGACCGCACAACCTCGCCGTGGTGGCGCAGTTCGTCCCGCTGCTGGGCGAAGTCGAACAGAAGATCATCGGCTGCTTCCGCGACGGCGGCGGCCTGCAGTACAGCGAATTTCCGCGGTTTCACGCACTGATGGCCGAGACGAGCGGGGCGGTGTTCGACGCCGGACTCGTCGACGTGGTGCTGCCGTTGGTCGATGGCCTTCCGGAGCGGCTGCGGTCCGGAGTGGATGTGGCCGATTTCGGTTGCGGTAGCGGTCACGCGATCAATGTGATGGCACAAGCGTTCCCGGCGAGCCGATTCACCGGTTTGGACTTTTCCGACGAGGCCGTTGCGGCCGGCGTGCAAGAAGCGGCTCGGCTGGGGCTGACCAACGCGACCTTTGAGCGCCACAACCTGACCGAGTTGGGGAAGGTCGCAACTTACGACGTCATCACCGTCTTCGACGCGATCCACGACCAGGCGCAGCCGGCGCGGGTGCTGGGAAACATCTATCGCGCGCTGCGACCCGGCGGTGTGCTGCTGATGGCCGACATCAAGGCATCGAGCCGGCTCGAGGACAACGTCGGCCTTCCGATGAGTACCTACCTGTACATGACCTCGTTGATGCATTGCATGACGGTGTCGCTGGCATACGACGGTGCCGGGCTGGGAGCGGTGTGGGGAACTCAGTTGGCCACTTCGATGCTCGCGGACGCCGGGTTTGACGATGTGCGGGTGGCCGAGGTCGACTCGGACCCGATCAACGCCTACTACATCGCCAGAAAGTGAGCCGGCCGGATGGCCGCTTTGGACGCGATTGAGGATTGGCCCGTGGCCAATGCCGCCGCCGCGGTGATCGGGCCCAGCGGAGTGCTGGCCAGTCACGGCGACACGGAGCGTGTGTTCGAGCTGGCGTCGGTGACCAAACCGCTGGTCGCCCGGGCGGCGCAAGTCGCCGTCGAAGAGGGGGTCGTCGACCTCGACACCCCGGCCGGCCCGCCCGGCTCCACGGTCCGGCACCTGCTGGCGCACGCGTCGGGCTTGGCGATGCATTCTGATCGCATCCTGGCCAAGCCCGGCGCTCGCCGAGTGTATTCGAACTACGGCTTCGGCGTGCTCGCCGAAACTTTGCAGCGGGAGTCGGGGATCGAATTCGGCCGCTACCTGGCCGAAGCGGTGTGCGAACCGCTGGCCATGGCGACCACCCGCCTGGATGGCGGCGCCGAGGCGGCCGGTTTCGGGGCCACCTCGACGGTCGCGGATCTGGCCGCATTCGCCGGTGAACTGCTGCGCCCGTCGACCGTTTCGGCGCAGCTGCACGCCGAGGCGACAAGCGTGCAGTTTCCCGGTTTGGACGGCGTGCTGCCCGGATACGGGGTGCAGCGACCCAACGATTGGGGGCTGGGTTTCGAGATCAGGGATGCGAAATCGCCGCATTGGACCGGCGCGCGCAACTCGGCGCGAACATTCGGCCATTTCGGCCAATCAGGCGGCTTCATCTGGGCAGATCCCGCAATCGACCTGGCGCTGGTGGTCCTCACAGACCGCGATTTCGGCGACTGGGCGCTCGATCTCTGGCCGGCGATCTCCGACGCGGTGACATCCGATCACATCTGATTGGCACTGCACACTAGCGCAACAGGGGCATCACAGGGCACAATAGACACGCACGACACAAAACATCTCAAAAGCATCTCGCTTGTCGGGTCCGCCAGGTCGTTGGGGAAGACGTCCCTCGTGGAGCCGAAGGAGCAGCAGATGTATGCGTCGAATCAATTTGCCGACGTGACGGCTGGCGTGGTGTATGTACACGCCTCACCCGCCGCGGTATGCCCGCATGTCGAGTGGGCATTGTCGTCGACCCTGCAATCCAAGGCGAACTTGGTGTGGACACCGCAGCCGGCGATGCCCGGACAGCTGCGCGCTGTCACCAACTGGGTGGGGCCGGTGGGCACCGGCGCCCGGTTGGCCAACGCGCTGCGTTCCTGGTCGGTGCTTCGGTTCGAGGTCACTGAGGATCCCAGCCCCGGCGTCGACGGGCATCGGTTCAGCCACACACCGCAGCTGGGATTGTGGAGCGGGTCGATGAGCGCCAATGGCGACATCATGGTCGGGGAGATGCGGCTGCGGGTGATGATGGCGCAGGGCGCCGACACCCTTGCCGCCGAACTGGACTCGGTGTTGGGAACGGCGTGGGATGAGGCGCTGGAGATGTACCGCGACGGCGGCGACGCCGGCGAAGTGACCTGGCTCAACCGGGGCGTCGGTTAAGCGCCACCATCGAACCGCTCATATAACCGGCGGTTGCAGCGGGGTGGCAGACACCGGCATGTCCACACTGCCCTTGCACGGGCCGCTCAGGACATCCGTGTGAAATAACCCGCTGAGGACTCCATTCGGCCCGGTTTTGGCATTGGCGGAAACCGTCAAGACGTATTGCCCGTTCCAGACCGGATCGCTGGCGAAGGCCGCGGGGGCCAGCCGCGCGAATCGTTACACCGGACGCAGAATCTTCAGCGCGGCGGGCACCGCGGAGATCTCGGCCGGCAGCGGACAGGCGAAGTCGCCGTCGGCGTACACGTTGATGCCCGGGCACTCGACCTGAATTGACTTGGCGCGTGCCGTCGTCACTTCGTCCAGCTCGACGTGGGTGCCTTTCATCACGGTGGGGAACAGGCGGACCAGCCTCGTCCGTGATGCCGAATGCGCCATGGTGATGTCGAGCAGACCATCAGTGTGATCGGCATTCGGGCAGATCAGCAGCCCGCCACCGTAACTGCGGGTATTGCCGAAGGCCGCCAGCGTGATGTCGGCGTCAATCTCTTGGGTTCCGTCCAGCACGAGTCGGAACGGCAGTAGCCGCAGCTGCGACAACTCGGCCAGCATCGCGACGTAATAGCGCAGCCGCCCGTGGGGCCAGCGCATCCGGTTCGCGCGATCTGTCACAAGGGAGTCGAATCCGGTGGCAGCCACGGTGCCGAACCATTTGTTGACGCCGTTGCGGTCTTGAATCCGGCCCAAGTCAACGGTTTCCGCCCAGCCGTCGACGACGATGTCGGCGGCGGCCTCGGGATCCTTTGTGGGAATTCCGAATTCGCGAGCATGATCGTTGCCGGTTCCTGCCGGAATGATTCCGAGCGGAATGTCGGTGCCCGCCAGCAACTGCAGCGCGTTGGAGATGACTCCATCACCGCCGGTCACCATCAGTGCGTCGGCGCCCCTCTCGAGCGCCGTGCCGGCCAGATAGCGCGCGTCTTCGGCGTCGTCGCCGATGATCTCGATGACCTCCACACCGCGTTGCCGCAGCCGGGCGATCGCGATCTGCGCCGCGTGAACTGCGGTGCCATGTCCTGAGAGGGGATTGGTCAACGCGGTCACCTTGCCGATTTCGCGCCGGCCCAGGGTCATGGAATCAGCTTGCCGGGATTGAGAATCCCGGCCGGATCCAACGTCGCTTTGACCGCACGTAGCACCTGCACGCCCAGGTCGCCGATCTCGTCGCGCATCCAGGGCCGGTGGTCGGCACCGACCGCATGGTGGTGGGTGATGGTTCCGCCGGCGGCGACGATCGCATCCGATGCCGCCCTCTTGGCGGTCTGCCACTGTTCGATCGGATTGCCCCGTTGCCCGGCGACGACGGTGAAGTACAGCGACGCGCCGGTGGGGTACACATGCGAAATATGGCACATCACCAGGGCCGGTGTGCCCGTCTCGGCCAGCGCGGTCGTAAGCGCCTCGGTGACAGCGGCTTTCAGCGTGGGGACGTTCGACCAATCGGTGGCGGTCTCCAGCGTCTCACAAAGGGCGCCCGCGGAAAGCAGGGAGTCGCGCAAGTACGGTGCGCCGAAGCGGCCACGCTCCCACGCCTGGGCCGGTCCTTCGCCCAGCGATGTGCCGCCTTGGGCCGCCAGCAGTGCGCTGGTTTCGGCGTGCCGGCTCTCGACGTGTTCTTTGGTGCCCTCGAACACCGTGATGCCGAGGCAGCCGCCGGTGATCTGGTTTTCGCCAATCGCTTCGGTGGTGGCGAGGTTGACTCCGGTCTCGGTCTCGTCCGAGAGCCGCAGGACGGTGGCGCCGGTGGCATTCTGGGTGACGGCGCGCAGCGCCGCGGCCCCGGTCGCGAAGTCGGGGAACGACCACGCCTCATGCCGGACGGCGTCCGGCCGTCGGTGGATGCGCACCCGGACCTGGGTGATGATGCCGAAAGTGCCCTCCGAGCCGACCAGCAGCTGGCGCAGGTCGGGACCCGCGGCCGACGCCGGCGCGCGGCCCAGATCCATCGTTCCCACCGGCGTGATCACCCGCAGCCCGCGAACCATGTCGTCGAACCTGCCGTACCCGGCCGAATCCTGGCCGGAGGATCGGGTCGCCGCATAGCCGCCGATGGTGGCGAACTCGAAGCTCTGCGGGAAATGTCCGAGCGAGAAGCCGTATTCGCCGAGCAGCCGTTCGGCATCCGGGCCGGTGACGCCGGCCCCGAATACAGCCTCGCCGGACACCTCGTCGATGCCGATCAGCTGGTCGAAGCGGCGCAAATCGAGCGACACCACGGTGCTGAACATGCCGCGAGTGGGATTGAGTGCACCGACCACGTTGGTGCCCCCGCCGAACGGAACCACCGCGATGCCGCGCTCGGAGCAGTAGCGCAGGATGGCGGCAACGTCCCCGTCGTCGCTGCCGTCACCGGGCAGCAGCACCGCGTCGGGCGCATCCTGAACCCCGGAGTCCTTGCGGCGCAACAAGTCGATGGTGGACTTGCCGCCGGCCCGCAGCAGACGATCATGGTCGGCGGTGCGGCAGTACTCGGCGCCAACGATGCTGGCCAGCGCGTCGTGATCGGCTGCGGATAACGCTGATGGCCGCAGCCGCACCTGGCCGGATTCGAGTTCGGCCTGATCGGAATCGGCCAGGCCAACGACCTGCTTCAGCAAAGAACGAATCCCGTCGGAAAGTGGCTTCGCTGCGGCGGGATCACCCCACGCATTCCATTTCATCGGCGGAATCAGTTGCGTCATGCGTTACAGTATTACATATGCTGTCAATCAGTAACGCAGCTCCGGATACCGGGGACCGGATCCTTGCGGCCGCGGCCAGTTGTGTGGTCGATTTCGGCGTGGACCGAGTGACGCTCGCCGAGATCGCACGGCGCGCGGGTGTGAGCCGGCCGACCGTGTATCGCCGCTGGCCGGATACGCGCTCGATCGTGGCGACGCTGTTGACCCGCCGCATCACCGACGTGACGCGCGCCGCGCCGTTGCTCGGCGACGACCGGGAATCGCTTGTGCGGCAGATCGTTGCGGTCGCCGATCTGCTGCGCCGCGACGAATTGGTGATGTCGGTGATGCACTCGGAGCTCGCACCGATCTACATCACCGAACGCCTCGGGGCCAGCCAGCAGATGCTGATCGACGCTCTTGCCACCCGGCTGCGGGTGGCCCAGGGCCACGGCAGCGTCCGCGCCGGCGACCCACTCCAGATGGCGACCATGGTGCTGCTGATCGCCCAGTCGACGATCCAGTCCGCACAAATCGTCCAGCCGATCCTCGACACCGACGCGTTGGCCACCGAACTTGCCTACTCGCTGAACGGATACCTGTCCTGATGCCCGATCCGACCGCTCTGGATGCCGCACGCCGGGCCGCCGACCTGACGGCACTCGCCGACGGCGCGCCCGTCGACGTTGTCGTGATCGGCGGCGGCATCACCGGCGTCGGCATCGCCTTGGACGCCGCGTCGCGCGGCCTGCGGGTCGCGCTCGTCGAGAAGCACGATCTGGCCTTCGGTACCAGCCGCTGGAGTTCGAAACTGGTCCACGGTGGTCTGCGCTACCTGGCGACCGGCAACGTCGGAATCGCCAGGCGCAGCGCCATCGAACGCGGAATCCTGATGCAGCGCAACGCGCCTCACCTCATTCGCGCGATGCCGCAGCTGGTTCCCCTGCTGCCGTCGCTGAGCCCCGGCAAACGTGCACTGGTGCGCGCCGGATTCCTCGCCGGCGACGGGTTGCGGAAACTGGCCGGCACGCCCGCGTCGATCCTGCCGAGATCGCGCAGGGTTTCAGCCCAGCGCGCTGCGGAGATGGCTCCGACCGTTCGGCGCGACGGCCTCGATGGCGGGTTGCTTGCCTACGACGGTCAGTTGATCGACGACGCTCGTTTGGTCGTCGCGGTCGCGCGCACCGCGGCGCAGCACGGCGCCCGGATCCTCACCTACGTCGCGGCATCCGAGGCCACCGGCACCTCGGTGCGGTTGACCGATCAACGCACGGGGCAGTCGTTCGACGTGGCGGCCCGCGCGGTCGTCAACGCGACAGGAGTGTGGGCGGGCGAGATCGACGCTTCGTTGCGGTTGCGGCCCAGCCGCGGCACCCACCTTGTCTTCGACGCCGGCGCCTTCGGCAATCCAACTGCGGCGCTGACGATTCCGATTCCCGGCGAGCTCAACCGCTTTGTGTTCGCCATGCCCGAGCAACTGGGCCGCGTCTATCTCGGACTCACCGATGAAGCCGCGCCCGGCCCGATTCCCGACGTGCCAGAGCCGTCGGCTGAGGAAATCACGTTCCTGCTGGACACGGTGAACACCGCGTTGGGGACCGCGCTTGGAACAACGGATGTCATCGGTGCCTACGCCGGCCTACGGCCCCTGATCGATACCGGTGACGGCCATACGGCCGATGTTTCGCGCGAGCACGCCGTCCTCGAGTCGGACTCCGGGGTGATCAGCGTGATCGGGGGCAAGCTGACCGAATACCGCTACATGGCGCAGGACGTGCTGGATCGCGCCATCGATCTGCGGCATCTGCGCGCCGCACGCTGCCGGACGCGAAACCTGCCGCTGATCGGGTCGCCCGGCAACCCCGGGCAAGCTTGCCGGCCCCAGGCGGAGCCGCCGGCATCGCTGGTACAGCGTTACGGGGCTGAGGCACCCCACGTCATCGCCACCGCCACTTGCGAGCGGCCGGCCGAGCCGGTGGCCGAGGGGATCGACGTCACCCGCGCGGAGTTCGAATACGCGGTGACCCACGAGTGCGCATTGGACGTCGACGACATCGTCGACCGGCGGACCCGGATCGGCCTGGTGCCTCGGGATCGTGAGCGGGTTGTTTCGGTCGCGGAGGAGCTTCTGGCGTTGCGGGGCTGAGCGTCGTACTAGCGCGGGTCCTTGCGGTGAGGTTCCCGGCACCGCTACATTAAAGCGGAACCGCAGCGTATCGCTTTAATCGAGGAGATTCTGCCGTGGCTACCGACAGCGTTCGAAGCGAACGCGCCGCGCGCCGACCATCGGGAAAAAATCCGGGACGCTTCGACCCCACTCTTGGCGCCGCCATCCTCGAGGCGGCGCTGGAAGGGCTGGGCGAACTGGGCTACGACCGGATGAGCATGGACGACATCGCGTCCCGTGCGGGTGTGGGCAAGGCCGCGATCTATCGACGCTGGCCTTCGAAGGCCGCGGTGGTCGCTGAGGCGATCGCTCATTGGCGACGAGGACTCGGACCTGTGGACCCCCCGAATACCGGTAGCCTTCGCGGCGACATTGAAGCCCTGGTGGCCGCGGTACCGGACTTCGATGAAGCAGCTCTGAGCACGATCAGGGTGATCGTCGGCGCGGCGACGGCGGCGATGCATTATCCCGTCCTGGCGGCGGCGCTGGACGACCTTGCGCTGTCCGTGCCCCGTCAGACGATCAAGGCGGTCCTCGACCAGGCCGTGACCCGGGGCGAGATCTCCGGGGGTCGCGATTTGACGCTGATACCCGACGCCCTCCTGGGCCTCAACGTGCTGCGAGTGATGACGGGACGACCGATCGATCGCGTCTACGTGCGACGCGCTCTGGAAGGGGTGCTACTGGCGCTCGCTGCCGCCGCGCCCAGCCAATAGCCCGTGCCCCATCGCGCACCTGAGTGACCCGTCGGCCCTTGCCTTTGGCTGCGATACGTGCCAGTCTAAATTTGGAACGGAACTGATTCGTTCCGCCTTTAATTAACCCGAGTAGCGACAGGAAGTGAGCCGTCGCATGGAGCGTCGCAACCGACTGGTTAGTTTGCTACGAGTGGTGCACAGGACCCAATCCGTGGAGGGGAAATGAGCACGCACGTCACCCCTGTCGCTGTGCTTATCGTCGGCGCCGGCGCTGCAGGGATCGCCACCTCCGCTCTGCTGGCCAAGCACGGCGTTCGGTCACTACTGGTCGAGCAGCGGCGCGAAGTCTTTCGCTACCCGAAAGCCCGAAACCTGAGCTTCCGCAGCCTGGAGATCCTGCGCGGTCTGGGTTTGAGCGACGAGGTCCATGCGTTCGCCGATGGGGTTTCCGACATGGTCGTCAAGCCGACGCTGAACAGTGCGGAGGAGGCACCGGCCGTGGACGTCGATGCCATATTCGCGCCCTTCAGCGGGCTTAGCCCCGAGCCGCCCGCACAGTATTGCCCACAGAGCAAGCTAGAGCCGATGCTGCTGGCCGAAACGCGCAGGCGGGGCAGCGAGGTTCGTTACGGCACGGAGCTGTCGTCGTTCGAGCAGGACGATGCCGGCGTGACGGTGGTTGTGCGAAAACGGGATTCGGGCGAGAGCGAAACCGTGCGTGCCGACTATCTCGTCGCCGGCGACGGTGTGCACAGCCCGATCCGGGACGCACTCGGCGTGACCACCTCCGGATACGGTGCGTTGCCGATCTTTGTCGTCTTCGTCTATTTCAAGGCGCCGTGGCGGAAGTTCGTCCCGGACCTGGGCGACGGGGATGGCGTGCAAGTCAAGAACGCTGAGGTGGACGGGATCTTCTTGGTGGTTGAGGGCGAGATTGGCATGTTCATCACCACATACTCGCCGGGCAAAGGTGAGACGGCGGCGCAGTTCACCTCGGAGCGTTGCGCCGAGTTACTCACCCAGGCCATAGGCGAGCGGGTGGACGTGCAGGTCATCGAAGTCGCATCGTGGCAACCGTACGAGCGGGTGGCCGACCAATTCCGTTGCGGACGAGTCTTTCTCGTCGGCGACGCCGCTCACACCATGCCGCCGTTCAAGGCCGGTGGGGCCAACACCGCCATCCAGAGCGCGGACAACCTCGCCTGGAAGCTCGCAGCGGTTTTGCACGGCCTCGCCGGGCCCGCACTCCTGAGCACGTACCATACCGAGCGGCATCCGGTTGGACGCTTCAACGCGCGCCAATCACTCACTGGGCCGTCGCTAGTGCTCCTCAGGCTCGACGATGACCGACCGCAATTGCCGCCAGAGGAAGAAGCACCGATTTTCGCTTTGTTGGCCGGCTACCAATACCGGTCGGCGGCAGTCGCTTCCGACGAACCCCCACCCAGGGATCCAGACGCAGTGTCACTGGTGGAGGAGTTGCGAGGGCAACCCGGCACCAGGGTTCCGCATGCTTGGGTTCGGTATGAGGGTGAGCGTGTGTCGACGCTCGACCTCCTCGGTCACGGGTTCACCGTCCTTACCGGCGACGAGCGATGGCGCTCCGCCGCAACTTCGGTGTCAGCCGCCCTGGGTATCCCGATCACCGTGCGTCGCATCGTCGACCAAGCCTGGGCCGCTGCCACCGGACTTGAGGCCACCGGGGCGCTTCTGGTCCGCCCGGACGCCTTCGTGGGATGGCGGGCGGACAGGCTTCCAGACGATCCGGAAAGTAAACTGCGTCAATCGCTTTCGCAGATCGTATGCCGCTCACCGGCCGGCTGAAGTTATGGCCCGCACCGCTGAACTGGGTGGCATCTCAGTCGCGATGAGAAAGAACTAGAGTGCCCGCGCCGTGCTGGCACCGCGAGCACCGCGATCCGCGACCACAGGGACCGGAGCTGCGCCAGCTCGGAGGTCGGCAGGGCGCCGGTTTGTCGGCCTTGCCGCTGCTGGTCTGCCACGATGACGTTTCTGGAGACGCCCACCGACCGAGAACCCCGCGGGGAAGGCACAAGGATGGATGCAGCAGAGGCAAACCTCAATCTGATGAAGGCCTGGTTGGATGCCCACAACCGCCAGGACATGAAGGCGCTGGACTATATGTCGGACGATGTTGAGATCGTCGAGATGCCAACCGGGGTCGTTTGGCGCGGTCGCCGGGACATGGAGAACCTGGCCCGGCTGGCCTATTCCCGTAAGAGCCAAAAGAGGCTGATACATGTCTTCGCCACCGCCACGGACGCCTGCCTGGAGTATGTGACCATCGTTTCAATAGCGGGCGGTGTGAGCGACTTCGAGAAGGAACAGGGTCTGCACGGCATCGACATTGCAAACGCCAAGCCGACCGTCGACACCTTCGAGTTGCCGGTGTGCTTTGTGTGCGAAATCCACGACGGCAAGATTCAGCGGGCACGCGAGTACTGGGATGCAACCAGCCTGGCGCGCCAGTTGGGAGTGCCCAACCACCAACGTGATTCGGAGGTGTACTCTCCGCACCGGTCCGGGCGCTGATACGATGCCAGCTCCACAGCTCCACAGCTCCACAGCTACCCGCTCGCGCGGGGCGCAGCCCCCCAGATGGCTGCTCGCGGAAGAACGGGAGTTACAGCGGGATGTTCTTGTGGCGGCCGCGACGTGCCGGTGCTTGAGCCAGTGCTTCGCCGAGCTTGCTGCGGGTGTGCGCCGGGTCGATCTTCTCGTCGACGACGCCGATCTCGATGGCGCTGTCCACACCGCCGGCGAGCCGCTCGTGCTCGAGAGCAAGCTCGTCGTGCAACGCTTCGCGCTCGTCATCGGGTGCAGCCGCCAGCTTCCGCTTGTGCAAGATTCCGACGGCGGCCTTCGCGCCCATCACCGCGACCTCGGCGTCCGGCCAGGCGAAAACCTTGGTGGCGTTCAGCGAGCGGGAGTTCATCGCGATGTAGGCCCCGCCGTAAGTCTTTCGGGTGACCAGCGTGACACGCGGAACGGTGGCCTCGCCGAAGGCGTGCAGCAGTTTGGCACCGCGGCGCACCACGCCGCCCCACTCCTGGTCGACACCGGGCAGATAGCCGGGGACATCGACAATCACAATCAGCGGGATCCCGAACGCGTCGCAGAGCCGCACGAAACGTGCTGCCTTCTCGGCGCTTTCCGAGTTCAAGCAGCCGCCGAGCCGCAGCGGGTTGTTTGCCAGCACACCGACGGTGCGGCCAGACAGCCGGCTCAAACCGACCACCATGGACGGCGCCCAATTGGCCTGGAACTCGTCGAACGGCGTGTCCGCATCCAGGATCGCGGTCACGATCGGGTGCACGTCGTACGCCCGACGAGCCGACTCGGGCAGCAGCGCGTGGATGTCGGTGTCGCCGGCCTCCGCCTTGTCGCGGTCGAAGTGCCCCTGCATGCAGAACAATCCGACCAGGCGGCGGCCGCGCTCGTAGGCGTCCAACTCGTCATCCGCGACGATGTGGCACACCCCGGACTTCTTGTGGTGTGTCTCCGGGCCGCCGAGCGAAGCCATGTCCACGTCCTCGCCGGTGACGCTGCGCACCACGTCGGGACCGGTGACGAACACGCGGCTTTCCGGCGCCATGATGATGACGTCGGTCAGCGCGGGACCATAAGCGGCTCCGCCGGCCGCGAAACCGACGACCACCGAGATCTGCGGAATGTAGCCGGACGCGCGGATCATGGCCTCGAACACCGTCCCGACCGCGTGCAGGCCCCGGACACCTTCGGCCAGGCGGGCCCCACCAGAGTGCCAGATGCCGACGATCGGGGTCTGCTCCTCGATGGCGGTGTCGTAGGCGTTGACGATGTGCCTGCAGCCGTCGGTGCCCATAGCGCCGCCCATCACGGTGCCGTCGGTGCAGAACGCGATGGTGCGCATCCCGTTCACGGTGCCCGCCGCGGCAAGCACCCCGGACTGGTCACGCTCGTGCAGCAGCTGCACGCTGCCGTCGTCGAAGAAATTACTCAGACGTAACAGCGGGTCGCGCGGGTCAAGTGACTCGCCAACCGACGCGGGGGCCGTAATTGTCACCGCAGGTCTCCTATTCAGCTACTGCTTGGGTTAGTAACGTCCAAAGGTGATCGCCACATTGTGACCGCCGAATCCGAACGAGTTGTTGACGGCATACCGGTAGTTACCAGTTCGTGGCTTGCCCGACACGACATCCAGATCGATCTCTGGATCGAGGTTCATGAGATTGAGCGTCGGCGGGACCACCTGATCACGCAGCGTCAACACCGTCAGGATCGACTCAACCGCACCGACCGCACCCACCGAGTGACCGAGAGCGGACTTGGGCGCGTAGACCGGCGGCTTGTTACTGCCGAGGGCGTTGTTGATGGCCCTACCTTCGGCCAGGTCGCCCACCCGGGTACCGGTGGCGTGGGCGTTGACGTGGTCGATGTCGCCGGGCGTGAGACCCGCGAGCTGGATGGCCCGCGTGATCGCATGACCGGCGCGTACGCCATTGGGATCCGGCGCCACCATGTGGAAGCCATCCGAGGTGATGCTGGCCCCCATGACCCGCGCCAGGATGTTGGCGCCCCGAGCCTTGGCATGCTCCTCGGTCTCGATCAGCATCAAGGCGCCGCCCTCGCCGAACACGAAGCCGTCGCGGTCTGTGTCGAACGGGCGACAGGCACCGGCTGGGTCGTCGTTGTTGGTGGACATCACGATGCGCATCTGGGCGAACGCGGCGATCGCCACCGCCTCGATCCGGGTCTCCACACCGCCGCAGATCGCGGCGTCGGCCTCACCGAGCACGATCTGCTGCCAGGCACGGGCGATGCCCTCCGAACCGGACGCACACGCTGATATCGACGTCATCACCCCGGCCTTGGCGTGCCGTTCCAGCCCCACGGCCGCGGAGGCGGCATTGGGCATGAACTTTTGTACGGCGAGCGGAGAAACCGCCTTAGCGCCGCGAGCGCGCATCTCGTCGTAGCTGAAGACGAGCTCCTCGGCCGAGCCCAGACCGGTGCCGATGGATACCGCCAACCGATTGGTGTCGATCTCCGGCGAGCCGGCGTTCTCCCAAAGCCGCCGGCCCATAACGGTGGACATCTTTTGCAGGTAACTCATCCGGCGCAGTTCGACCCGCGTCAGCTGACTGTCGAATTCCTCCAGCAGGTGCCCGCCGATGCGAACCGGCAGGTCGTACTCGGCCACGTACGGGTCATCGAGGGTACGGATTCCACTTTGGCTGTCGAGCAACAGCTTCCAGGTGGTTTCCGCGTCGGTTGCCAGCGCAGTAGTCATGGCAATGCCGGTAACGACCACATTGGGTAACGCCTTACCCGTAACCAGCTCTGACATAGATCTTGCTTCGGTTCCTTCCGCGCTCAGTAACGCCCGAAGGCGAGCGCCACGTTATGGCCGCCGAACCCGAACGAGTTGTTGATCGCATAACGGAAATCGCCGTAACGAGGTTCGCCGGCCACAACATCCAGCTCGATCTGGGGATCAGGGGTCTCATAGTTCAGTGTCGGGGGAATGACGCCGTCTCGCAGGCTGAGCACCGTGAGCGCCGATTCCAGCGCCCCGACAGCACCGATGGAGTGGCCCAGCGCCGACTTCGGCGCATAGATCGCGGCCTGCTCGCAACCGGCGACCCGGATGGCGTTCGCCTCGGCGGCATCGCCGATCGGCGTCGCCGTCCCGTGGGCGTTGATGTGGTCGACGTCCTTGGGTGACAGGCCCGCCAGCTCCAGCGCCCGTGTCATCGCCCTGCCGGCACGCACGCCGTCGGGGTCCGGCGCCACCATGTGGAAGGCGTCGGAGGTGATGCCGCCTCCCAGCAATCGGGCCAGCGGCTTGGCGCCGCGGGCCTTGGCGTGCTCCTCGGTCTCGATGAGCATCAACGCTCCCGCCTCGCCGAACACGAAGCCGTCACGGTCTTTGTCGAACGGCCGTGACGCACGCTCGGGTTCGTCGTTGCGCGTCGACATGGCCCGCATCATGGAGAACGCCGCGATGGGCAGCGCCTCGATGGGGCCTTCCACACCGCCGCAGACGGCGACATCGGCGTCACCCATGATGATATGGCGCCACGCGTGGACGATGGCTTCCGAGCCCGACGAACAGGCCGACACCGGAGTCATCACCCCGGCGCGGGCGCCGAGCTGCAGCCCGACGGTCGCCGCGGCGCCGTTGGGCATGATCATCTGAACGGCCAGCGGCGACACCTTGCGGGGGCCGCCCTCGTTCATCAGGTCATAGCTCTCGACGATCCGCTCCGCGCCGCCCAGACCGGTCCCGACGACCACGCTGAACCGGTCCGGATCGAGTTCCGGGCTGCCCGCGGTCTCCCACAGCTGGCCGCTGAGATACTTGCTCAGCCGCTGCACGTAGGACATGCGCCGCATGTCCAGCCTGCCCATGTGGATATCGACGGGTTCCTTGAGGTGGCCACCGATCTTGACGGGCAGGTCCCACTTGTAGACGAAGTCGTCCTCGAGTACGCGGATGCCGCTTTCGCCGGCCAACAATCCCTTCCACGTGCTCTCGATGTCCGGCGCGAGCGATGTCGTCGCCGCGACAGCGGTTACCACAACACTGGGGTAACCGCCGTTAGCAGTGGAAGGCTTGGTCACTTGCTCTCTGCTTCCAGCCTTGCCTTGACGTTGGCAGCTGCATCCGGGTTGTCCGACTCGATCTTGGCGCGCAGCGCGCCCACGGCGTCGGGGTCTTCTTCCTCGAGCTTCTGGATGTAGGAGACGACGTCGCCGACGGTACGCAGACCGGCCAAGTCCTCGTCGGGAATCTTGACGCCGTACTTGTCCTCGGTCTGAACGGCGATCTCAACCATCGACAGCGAGTCGATGTCCAGGTCGTCGACGAACGACTTCTCCGGGGTGACCTCGGACGGCTCGATACCGGTTACCTCTTCGATGATCTCGGCGATACCGGCGATGATTTCTTCTTGACTGACAGCCATAGCTGATTCCCTTCGTAATCTGTTAGATCGAACTGACGTGCTCTTTTTTGTAAAGGCCGATGCAGGGCGTTAAAGGTTGCCCAACTCGTCCAGATCCGCGGGCGACTTGACGGCACGGGCCGTCACCCCCCGAAGTTCGCGCTTGGCGATGCCGGTGAGGGTGCCCGCGGGGGGAAACTCCACGATCGCCGTGACGGTGTGCTCACTGCGCTCACGGATGTATGCGGTGCACAGGTCCCAGCGCACCGGTTGGGTCAGCTGCGCGACCAACGTTTCCATGGCCGCGGCCGCTGAGGTGACCGGTTGTCCGTCGCGGTTCGACAGCAGCGTGGCAGTGGGTTCGGCGGTCGCGATGGCGGCCGCCGCGGCGGCATAGCCGTCCAGGGCCGGCGCCATGTAGCTGGTGTGGAACGCTCCAGCCACGCCCAGGGCGCGCACCCGGGCCTTGGCCGGCGGGTCTTCGGCGAGCTTTTCCAACGCGGTCAGCGGGCCGGCGGCGACGATCTGGCCGGCGGCGTTACGGTTCGCGGCGACCAGGTCCAGGCGCTCGAGCTGGTTGAGTACGTCGGCCTCGTCGCCTCCGAGCACCGCGGACATGCCGGTGGGCTCGGCGGCGCACGCCTTGGCCATCTCGGCGCCGCGGGTCGCGGCCAGCGAAACGGCGTCATCGGTGCCGATTACACCGGCGATGGCGTAAGCCGCGATTTCGCCGACCGAGTGACCGGCCACGATAAGGTCCCGGCCGCTGAGCAGGGCGCGTCCCCTCAGCTCCTGAAAAGCAAGCAGGGTGGCCGCAACGATCAACGGCTGAGCGACCGCGGTGTCGGTGATCTCCTCGGACGAGGCGGTGGTGCCCAGCCGCGCCAGATCCAGGCCACTAGCCTTGGACCACGACGCGATCTGGTCCGCCGCGCCCGGCAGTTCCAGCCACGGCGACAGCATTCCCTCGGTCTGTGAGCCCTGTCCGGGCGCAAGTAGTGCGATCACGTCTCTAAGAGAACACTGTGGAAACGGTTTTGCGCGGTGTAACAGATTATGAACCTCGTCTTAGGTTTTTGTATATATCCCACAAAACACCCCGTCAAGCTATGTGTTTGTGACCTCGCCGCGATATGTCGGCTGTATCACTATCGCCCGGATCGGGCCCAGAATGCGCTAAGACAGTCCGATGGGACCCGCTCTGACCGGGAGCGGAAGCGGAGTCAAGGCGTTATTGCCGACGCCATGAGGTGTCGGGTAGTTCAACTGGCCTACCGTCGCCGCCACCCGCAGGACATACGCATCGCGCGGCTCAGTGGGATCGCGGCCGGTGAAGTCGGTGATGCGCTTGAGGCGGTATCGCACGGTGTTTGGATGAACGAACAACTTGCGGGCGCAGGCCTCAATCGCCCCGCCACAGTCCAGATAAGTGCCAAGGGTCTCGATCAACGTCGGTCCGGCGTCGGCCAGTGGGCCCATGACATCGGTATGCAATGCGACGATCGCCGACGCATCGCCCATCAGGGCGCGCTCGGGTAGGAGTTCTCGGGCCAGCACGGGCCGAGGCGCACCGCTCCAGCCGGCCACGGCGTTCATCCCGGAGATCGCCTCGCTGGCGCTGTGATGGGCCGCGGTCAGCATGGGTGCCGTCGGCCCGATGACCACGGGACCGTCGGAGAACGCGGCCAGTAGGTCACCCAGAAACTTGTCGGTCGGCGACAAGCGTCCGGACACGATTGCCACCAGCCAAGTGCCGTGCACGTCGGTCAGCGCCGCCCGGCCGTGGGCTGCAGCGACATCGCGGACGTATTGGCTGGCCCACTCGCTGCCGGCGGGGTCCTTGGGGTCTCTAGGGTCCGTAGAGTCGTTGGCGTCTGCGCGGCCGGTCGCCGGGGTTCCGACCACGACCGTCGCGGGTGCGGTGGTGTCCCAGTTCAATGCTGCAGCGCGGGACAGCAGCTCTGGGCCGGTGTCGCCGCGCACCACCGCGTCGACGACGCTGGCCTCCATCCGGCTGTCCCAGGTGCCCCGCGCTTCGGCAGCGTTGGCATAGGCCGTCGCGGCGGTGAATGCCAGATCGCGGCTGTACTTCAGAATGCCCACCGTTAGAGCGGTCAACTGCTCTTCGGAGCGGGTGAGCAGCGGCACCACTTCCTCGAGGAACTCCATGGTGACCCGCACCATGTCCACGCTGTGCTGCAACGGAATCCGTTGCCGCAGATCCTGGGGCACGAGTTCGAATGCTTGCGCGGTGTAGCTGATGTCGCTGTGCGGGTCCTGCATCCACTCGACGAAATGCACCACCGCGGTCTGCACCACCAGGGCGACGCTGGCGCGCTGGGAGGCTTCCATTTCGGCGAAGAACGGCAACCGCTCCTGCAAAACCGCGACAGCCTGGGTGGCGAGCCGACCGGAATACTGCTTCAGGCGGCGCAGGACGGAATCGGGCACGGCGTCCAGTAGGTCGAGCGGCAACCGCGGTTTCCCTAGGGGAATGGACTGATTGTCGATCATCCCTAAAACTTACGCCGCTTTTCTGGAAGTTTCCAACAAAGTGACGCCGCGCGTCTTATTGAGGCCTTATGACTCTCAGGCCCCGGGACCCGGATCGGACGTCTGCACCGGAGCGGCCCGCACGTCGTCGATCTGGTACTGGCGGGCCGCCGCCACCGGCACCGACGGGTCGATTTCGCCATCGCGGGCCAGTGCCTCCAGCACCGCTACCACCTGCGACTCGGCGTCGGTGTTGAAGTAGCGCCGCGCGGCGGGCCGGGTGTCGGAAAAGCCGAATCCGTCGGTGCCCAGGGTGAGGTAGGTATTGGGCACCCACTGCCGGATCTGCTCGGGGACCGCGCGCATCCAGTCCGACACGGCGATCACCGGCCCGGTGGCTCCGGCAAGGGCTTTGCTCACGTACGGCACACCGGCCGGCTGGGCGGGGTTCCGCAGCTGCGCCTTCTGGATCGACACTCCGTCGCGGTTCAGCTCGCCCCAACTGGTCACCGACCAGACGTCGGCGGCGACGTCCCACTCGGCGGCCAGCATCTCCGCTGCCTTCAGCGCGGCCGGCATCGACACCCCGGAGGCCAGGATCTGCGCGGTGTTGCTGCGTCGCTCGGTGGCCGCGTGATACCGGTAGATGCCCCGCAGCACTCCTTCGGGATCGAAATTCTCCGGCTCCGGCGGCTGCACGTAGGGCTCGTTGTAGACGGTGATGTAGAAGAACACGTTCTCGGGGTCCTGGCCGAACATCCGGGCCAGCCCGCTTTCCACGATGTAGGCGATTTCGTACGCGAACGCCGGGTCGTAGGCGACCACCGCAGGATTGGTGGAGGCCAGCAACAACGAGTGTCCGTCGGCGTGTTGCAGGCCTTCGCCGGTCAGCGTGGTGCGCCCGGCGGTGGCCCCGAGTGCGAAGCCGCGCGTCATCTGGTCGGCCGCGGCCCAAAAGCCGTCGCCCGTGCGCTGGAACCCGAACATCGAATAGAAGATGTAGATCGGGATCATCGGCTCGTCCTGCGTCGCGTACGACGTGCCGGCCGCGATGAACGATGCCGTCGAGCCGGCTTCGTTGATGCCCTCGTGCAGGATCTGGCCCTTCTCACTCTCCTTGTACGCCAGCATCAAATCGGCGTCCACGGCGGTGTAAAGCTGGCCGTTGCGGTTGTAGATCTTCAACGACGGGAACCACGAGTCCATCCCGAAGGTGCGCGCCTCGTCGGGAATGATCGGCACGATCCGCGGACCGATCTCTTTGTCCCGCAACACCTCTTTGAAGGTTCGCACGATCGCCATGGTGGTGGCGACCGCCTGGGTGCCCGACCCCTTCTTCAGCGGGGCGTAGATGTCGCGCCCGGGTAGCTTCAGGACCTTCGCCTTTGTCCGGCGCTCGGGGAGAAAACCCCCGAGGGTGCGGCGCCGATCCAGCATGTAGCGAATCTCCGGGGCGTCCGCGCCGGGGTGGTAATACGGTGGCAGGTAAGGGTTTTCCTCCAGCTGAGCGTCGCTGATCGGAACGCGCTCGCGGTCGCGGAAGTCCTTGAGATCCTGCAGCGTCAGCTTCTTCATCTGGTGGGTGGCGTTACGGCCCTCGAAGTGCTTGCCCAGCGTGTAGCCCTTGATGGTCTTGGCCAGGATCACCGTCGGCTGTCCTTTGTGTTCGACGGCTGCCCGATAGGCGGCGTAGACCTTGCGATAGTCGTGGCCGCCGCGCTTGAGATTCCAGATCTCTTGATCGCTAAGGTTTTCCACCAGCGTCTTGGTGCGGGGGTCGCGCCCGAAGAAGTGGTCGCGCACGTAGCCGCCGTCGTTGGCCTTATAGGTCTGGAAGTCGCCGTCGGGGGTGGTGTTCATCAGGTTCACCAGCGCGCCGTCGCGGTCGGCGTGCAGCAGGGTGTCCCATTCGCGGCCCCACACCACCTTGATGACGTTCCAGCCGGCGCCCCGGAAGAACGACTCCAGCTCCTGGATGATCTTGCCGTTGCCGCGTACCGGGCCGTCGAGGCGCTGCAGGTTGCAGTTGATGACGAAGGTCAGGTTGTCCAGGCCTTCGAGGGCCCCCATGTGGGACAACCCGCGGCTCTCTGGCTCGTCCATCTCGCCGTCGCCCAAGAAGCACCACACGTGCTGATCGGACGTGTCTTTGATGCCGCGGTCATGCAGGTAGTGGTTGAACCGCGCCTGGTAGATGGCATTGAGCGGGCCCAGGCCCATCGACACGGTGGGGAATTCCCAGAAGTCGGGCATCAGCCGCGGGTGCGGATAGGACGGCAACCCGCCGCCGGGGTGGCTGTGCTCCTGCCGGAAGCCGTCCAGCCGCTCGGTGGTCAACCGGCCTTCCAAGAAGGCGCGCGCGTAAATCCCGGGGGAGGCGTGGCCCTGGATGAACACCTGGTCCCCGCCGCCGGGATGCGACTTGCCACGGAAAAAGTGGTTGAAGCCAACCTCATAGAGCGCGGCCGAGGACGCGTAAGTCGAAATGTGGCCGCCCACACCGACGCCCGGGCGCTGGGCGCGGTGCACCATGATGGCCGCATTCCATCTCATCCACGCCCGGTAGCGACGTTCGACGTCCTCGTCGCCGGGAAACCACGGTTCCAGCTCGGTCGGGATGGTGTTGACGTAGTCAGTCGAGGTCAACGCGGGGATTGACACGCGCAGCTCGCCGGCGCGTTCGAGCAGCCGCAACATCAGGTAGCGCGCCCGCGCCGGCCCCGAGCGCTCCAGCAGGTCGTCGAAGGACTCCAGCCACTCCGACGTCTCCTCGGGGTCGATGTCGGGCAGGTAGGACGCCACACCTTCGCGGATCACCCGAACGCGGTCGGGTTCGCTTCCATTGCCTGGGTTTTTGGCCAGATCGTGGCGCGCGAACTCGGTGGTCATCTTCCGCTCCTCAGTTGGCGGGACACGGGCTTGGGTGATGCGTGCGTGTTCGTCCCGTTGCGAGTGAGTGATCTTTAGTGGTCACGCGTCTCGCACCCCATCTCGGGGTTGTTCGCCGGCTGGGTGGCCGGTTCCCTTCCGCGCTTCACAGCCACCAGCCCGGCTAGGCCGGGTCTTACGGTCGGCTCCACGCTTGACGGCGGCCCCAACTGGGCCGACGGCGGTGGAGGTTCCTCCCACCGCGCGAGGTTGATCGCGGCGTTGTCGTCACGCTGATGGGCTACCCGCACACCACCGATGCACTCAGCCCACGCCACCAAATTCATACTCCTGTTCTTACAGCACACCACCGACAACTACCGACCACTCAAACCGCAACAGGTGGCAACCCCTATCGTGCCGCACTGGTGGCCGCGCCGCGTACCCGCCGCGGGTCGTTGCCAGCGCCTCGACCCGGTAACCTCAGGAACCGTGCTCACCGGATGGCGTGTCGTCCCTCGCAGGCACGTGGGGGGATTCCCCAGGCGAGGTGCCCTGGCGCTGGGCTGCGTCGCGGTGTCGCTGATCGGGATCGTCGGGTGTACCTCCGTCACCGGCGGGAAGGCCGCACCCGACACAAAGGTCGCCCCGGCCTACCGGCAGTCGGTTTCCGCGTCGGTGTCGGAATCGGCGGCCACCTCCAGCGTGCGGGAATCCCAGCGGCAACAGTCGCTGACCACCAAGGTGGTTCGCACCGCCTGCGAGTCGCTCGCCACCAGCAGCAAGAACGCAATTGACAAGGTGAATGAATTTGTCGCGGCGTACAACGCAGGCCGCAGCACCGGCCCCGCCGAGGGCCCGGCCGTAGGTGCGCTCAACGACAGCGCCTCCACGGTGACCAGCAGTTTGAGCGACGTACTCTCGTCGCAGCTGCGGGATGAATTCAACGCCTATGTCGACGCGGCGCACGCGGTGGCGCAGGCGATCGGCACGCATGCGCCGACGGGCGAGTTCAACAAGCGGGTCGACCAGCTCAACGACACCAAGACGAAGGCGTTGAAACTGTGCATGGCTTCGTTTTGAGCCAGTTCTGAGCCGCCCGGGTGGACCTGATTCCCGCTGTGCGACGATAATCCCAATAGCAACGGTGTGCAGGTAGCTCGTGGAACGTGAAGGAGGCTCCAAGGTGGTCGCGGCGGATCACGCCCCAGGCTACGGCGGCAAGTTGGGCATCGAACGTGACCAAGTTGTCCAGGAGTGGGGCTGGGACGAGGACACCGACGACGACATCCGCGCTGCGGTTGAAGAAACCTGCGGCGCCGAGTTGCTCGATGAAGACACCGACGAAGTCGTCGATGTCGTCCTGCTGTGGTGGCGGGACGGGGATGGCGATCTGGTGGACACCCTGATGGACGCGATCAGCGCGTTGGCCGAGGATGGCGTGATCTGGGTGCTGACGCCCAAGACCGGCAAGCCCGGTCACGTTCTGCCGGCCGAGATCGCCGAGGCGGCCCCCACCGCGGGTCTGATGCCGACATCGTCGGTCAATCTCGGGGACTGGAGCGCGAGCCGCTTGGTGCAGCCGAAGTCGCGTGCCGGGAAGCGTTGATGCTGCCCGTCGGGACTGCTGCTCCGGACTTCACACTGCGCGACCAGAATCAACAGCCCGTCACCCTTAGCAGCTACCACGGCGGCAAGAATGTCCTGCTGGTGTTCTTCCCGCTGGCATTCACCGGGATCTGCCAGGGCGAGCTGGACCTGCTGCGCGATCACCTGCCCGACTTCGAAAACGATGACAATGCCGTGCTGGCCATCTCGGTGGGCCCACCGCCCACCCACAAGATCTGGGCCACCCAGAGCGGCTTCACGTTTCCGGTGTTGTCGGACTTCTGGCCGCACGGCGAGGTCAGCCAGGCTTATGGCGTGTTCAACGACGCGGCCGGGATTTCCAACCGGGGAACCTTCGTTGTCGATCGATCTGGGATAATTCGGTTCGCCGAGATGAAGCAGCCCGGTGAAGCCCGCGACCAAGGACTGTGGACGGGCGCACTGGCGGCGTTAACGGCCTGAGAAGGGCTGAAATCCTGCATGTTTTGAGTCCCGGACCTTCAAGCGTGTAGCCTGCGGCGCGGACAAAGGGCGCGTAGCTCAGTGGTAGAGCTCTGGTTTTACACACCAGCGGTCGGCGGTTCGATACCGTCCGCGCCCACCAAGATTGATGCAGGTCAACGCGATACTGCCATCCGATTGGGCTTTAAGCCCGAACCCCCGTTGTGCCAAGTCGTCAGGCTTCCGCAGCATGGCACCGTCAGGCCTATACCGTTATTGAACGCGGCGGGATTAGGCCACTCACCGCCCCGTTGCAGACCTCCGACGGTTCTAAAGTGAGTGTCAGGCTTTTTGGATTTAGCGGGGCCCAAATGAGTTGCCTGGCCCATCGCCTGTTCCAACCATCCATCAGTCACGCCATCTCCCGACTAGGACGTTACTGCTCCAGTTCGGCAGCGGTGACCAGCCGCTATCCCAATGGGCAACCACCAGCTCCCACACCCACGAACGATTGTTAGCGCTGACACGGAGATACCGGCCATCACACTTCACATCTACACCGACGAGGGCCCAACCATCGGCAATGTCATCCCAGCCGCGGCTTCCATCCACGAGAATCAGCGGTGCCACGTCGTGGACCACACCAGGTGTCCGACTACTGCCAAAAACTTCGGCTACCTCGCCGAATTCGCAGGTGATCGTCCCGTCATAATGCAGTTCGATGCTCATTGCGCGGTCGCGCCCTCCGCTCTGGCCCTGCGTGTCAGGGTGAGTTGAGTCCACTGGTTCACAGCAAATCGGCCTGACGCAGGGCGAGATACGGATCGGCACATCATGACCAGCGCCACGATTGCCTCGGTGAATGACAATGAACGGATGGATCCACCCCACCCGAGAGCTGACGGGCCGCGGCGGCGGCGCGCGTTCACCGCGTCGGACAAACTTGCGTACCTGAGCGCCTACGAACAGGCCTGCGAGCACGGTGAGGGTGGCGCCTATTTGCGGCGGGAGGG